>Ga0315320_10004470_pt1 | contig 11463 bp, 14 predicted proteins | sample M140m21515metaG_FD_203458 | JGI IMG/M metagenome (GOLD analysis project Ga0315320, IMG submission 203458) | Ammonia-oxidizing marine archaeal communities from Monterey Bay, California, United States - M1 40m 21515 | ecosystem: Environmental > Aquatic > Marine > Coastal | place: USA: California...
GGCTATACTGATGACGATTTCATTAACAGAGGCTCTCAATTATTTTTCAGAGAATGCTGTTGGTGTTGCCGGATTAGTAGCATTACTTGGACTTGGAATCTGGATGACTTGGGTTCCACAAAAAGCACCAAAGGGAAAGAATTCCGTAACCGCGAAGGTACTGGTGATGCGCGGATTAGCTGCTGCAACAGCCATAGGAATTGCAGTTCAATTATCCAGTATGGGCCAGCCAATCATTGCTGGTTTGGCTTCAGTTTTCCCAGCGATTTTCTTGACTACAATGGTAGCATTATGGATGGCTCAAGGCTCTGATGTTCCAACAGGTGCAGCAGGGCCAATGATGTTAGGGGGATCTTCAGTGGCTGTTTATTCACTGATTGCACCGTGGGCTTTACCAGAATATGGCATCATTATTGGCACTCTCATCTGCTGGTTTTCAGCAGTGATTTCAACCTCAATTCCTGCCTATTCCTACCTCAGGTGGAGACAATCAAAATTAGTAGTTCAGATGAATATGGTCAATCTCTCAGAGTAAATCTTGTATTACTGATAGGACATCATCATTCTTTGAAACGACTTTCCATGGAGTGATTGCAACGGTCTTCAAATCCTTCTTCATGCGCTCAACACCGCCTCCACTGATGTTCAATACTGTACAATCATTAGCCTTGATATCGCCACTTTCTAGAGCTTGAATTAGGCTGGCTAGAGCAACAGCAGCAGGCGTCATGATGTCAATTCCTTCAATAGATTCAAACAACTCTTTGGCTTTCACTGCATCTTCCTTAGAGACCACATATGTCTGGCCATTAGACTCTTTGAGAATGTCGTAAACTCCACCTTTCACTTCGTATGCTGGAGCCTTGTTCAGTAAGTAATCGGAGAAAACTTCTACTTCTTCTTCAGGGAAATCAGAGTCGATCAAAGCCGAGCGCCCTGCTTGCCAAGCATTGTGAATTGGACTGTGCTCAACATTTTGACTCACGTGTTGTCTAGGAACCGGGCCATCGAACAATCCAGATTGAATCAATCTGTTTGCCATCTCATTTACTCCAACGGGCCCAGGTCCTCCGCCAATGCCTTGGAAATAGTGCATAGGTAGTTTGCCAATAGTGTATGCAGCATCAACAATCAGACTCCCGATTCCGTCTCTACGAGCAACATTGTGAATTCCTCCTTCCATTTGCCAATTGTCCAATTGCTGAGAAATCTTCTTTGCGAATATTTTAGCGTCATAGTAATCTCCATCTTCGATAACAACTAATTTCACTGAACTATTTGGGTGCCCTGCCGGAATATACAATCTCTTAGCATGCTCCTTTCCAACTACAACGATTAATGGGAAGTTTTCTAGCCCACAGAAGTATGAAAATGCTCTAGCGGTATTACCTGCACTTGCACATATCATCCCGCTGCAACCCTTCTCTCTAAGTCTCATCAATGTTGGAACAGCTTCCATATCTTTGAACGAACCAGTAGGACACATACCTCCTTTTTCAGGCCAGTATCCATGGTAAGTGATCCACAAATCAGTCATTCCTAGCGCATCTTGTAACTCAGTAGATTTGTATGTGACAGTACCTGCTTGGTTTTTTGAAACCCCTTCATGAGGCATCCAATTTTGGAACTTGAATAGGCCTTTTTTCTCAATATTTATTGATAATTCTGAGCCATATTCGGTATGAAGTAACGCCCCTTCAGTGTGGTGAAGCGTGTAATCGTCATCAATCAGTTCTTGCGTTGACAGGCACCTTAGTTGATATTTCATAGAGATACCCAGTTGGGGGGGTTTTGCAAGTGTATATCATGCTTCTTAGAGTAAATGTCTAATCATGCCCTAATGAGTTAGGTTTTGACAACATACAATGCGGAAATGTGAGATTGTTTGACACTCTAATTTTTACATCCCCAAGAAGAATACCATTACCATTGCAACAACAGCGACAATCAAAATAATCTGGGTCAACAACTTTGGCTCATCATCCTCGCTCTGAGCATAGTCATTCCAGTCCTCGTCCATGCATACTCATCCCGCTATACATCAAAAAGACTGGTTTATCGATTGAGGGTTCTATTCCAGCGATCACTGGCTGGAACCCCAACTACATTTATTGTGGCAAATGTTACACCTTTAATTTGGCATAATTTCTGCTTGAAAGCATCTAAATCTAGTAAGCAGCAAGGGCAATGTGGGCGATTTGGTTTCACAGTGATAGTTACTTCCCCATCTTCTTTCACATCGATATTTTGAACAATATCTCGACTTGCCCATGACTCCTGGTCATGGGGGTCTTTCCAGTCTGCCGCAAGACGAACAACTTTTCTTTGCAAGGCTGCATGTTTACGGCTCACTCAACATCCTCCAAGCGTAATTTCTCAACCTTTCCTTCAGCTTCAGAGAGTTCAGATTTACATTCTTTGAGTAATTTCGAACCTTCTTCGAATAATTTCAGAGTTTCATCAAGGTCGGCCCCGCCAGCTTCTAAAGCAGCAACAATTTGTTCTAGTCTTTTCATAGATTCAGCATAACTCATTCTTTCACCTCAGTTTTTACCTGGCCGTCCTTCAACACTACTGTGAGGGAGTCACCCGTCTTCAATCCAACGACACTTGTCACAGGGATTCCTTTTTCATTTACAGTCATCGAATATCCTCTTTCGAGTACATTGGTTGGATTAGTCGATTTGAGTATAGATTCGAAACCAGTTAAGCGGTTTTTCTCGCGCATCAATATCCGGTCTGTAGCAGAATTAATTCTACCAGTTAATTGGGACTGTTTCACTCTAGCATTCGATATTCCTCGCATGGGTGCAGCACTTAATCGGATAATCAAGTTACCAATTTTTTCATTATTCCTAATGAACAACCGGTCTATTGCAAAATCTAGTCTATCTGTGGCTTGCGCAATAATAGCCACCAAATCATCCTTAATCGGTACCACTCTTTCGATGGCGTTTGAAGGAGTAGACGCTCTTATGTCCGCAATCATGTCACTAACCAGGTAATCAGATTCATGGCCTACTGCACTAACTACTGGTATTGGGCAGTCAATTATTGCCTGGCACACAGATTCTAGGTTGAACGACCAAAGGTCTTCAGGGGAACCCCCTCCTCTTCCTACAATTATTAGATCTGCTGACTTTGAAGCAATTTCTATCGCTTGTACTATCTGAGCGGGTGCTGAATTGCCCTGTACTAAAACAGGAATCAATGTGTATGAAAAGTTAGGCCATCTATCTGAAATCAAGCGCTCCATATCAGACAGAGCAGCACTACCTGCCCCGGTTATGATGTGCAGTTTTTTTGGGATTAAGGGGGCTACTAACCTTGGCCTATCCATTGTACCGTCTAGCTGCCATTTTCGAATCAGCTCCTGGCGAGTTTTTTCTAATTCACCGATTGTCTTTACTGGTTGTACTCTACTTGCTTTAAATTGCATTCTGCCAGTTTTTACATAGACATCAATCCCTCCTAAAGCAACCAACTTATTTCCGACTTTGATGTCTTGTGAATCAAATGAATTATTACCATTGAAAAGCACACAATCAATCGAACCGTTGTTGTCAGTAAGCGTGAAATATGAATGTCCAGACCTGGCTAAAGTCAACTTAGTTAATTCACCAATTATGGCTGCATTAGCAAGGTATGGTTCGTTGACTAAGGATTTGCGTGCGAGGGCAACAAACTGGCCCACCTCTACCGCTTCCCCCGCCATAGTTCAACATGGGCGTCCATAGTTCTTGAATAATCCCATTTCAAAGGAAGAGGTTTTGAGGGGGGTGCTGGTCGCCACATTCGTTCCAGACTGGGGTTGGCCCCTTCTTGGAATGGTGATATTATGTCTGACAAGGATACTCCAGAGGGTAATTCTGATGGTGATGAAGATTGGATGTCATACGCTAATGCAGGTTTTGGCGCCACTGATTATTCACTTTGGGATGAATCCAGTGAAGAATCGAAAGTAATCGAAGAACCTGAATGGGATGGGGAAAACCTACAGTTGGATACCGGCGAGGAAGAGATTCCGGCGGCTCCCCGCCCTGCAGGGCTCAAACATTTGGTTAGGATTGGTACTTGCAACCACTGCCTTGGAAGAGTTGGTGGGAAGAAGAGATTTGGTCAGACCATTCTCGAATCAGGGATTGAAATTAGAACATCAATCGTAGAAATAGACTCTACAATGTCAAAGGCACGCGAACAAGAACCACTGTGCCCCTTTTGCGAGAATTTATTCGAAGAAGCACCATTGTTAGCCGAACTAATCAAAGAAGCAGTAGGTGAGAGAGAATGCTTCCGTCTGCAATTAGGTGCTAGAATTCCTAAAGATCAGACAGAGGCAGAAGACCACTTACGCAAGCGATTTGGAGCAGGAGGTTCACTACCTCTGAAATCAAGTTTAGTAGAGGAAGTTGCTCATCAATTGAACGCTATAGATTTTGGAGTAAAGTTGGTAATCGATAAGCCGGAAATACTTGCCCTAATCGATGTGCTGACACTTACTGTGGAGTTGGATATCCGCTCACACTACATGTATGGTAGATACAGAAAGCTAGAGAGAGGAATACCTCAAACTAAGTGGCCATGCCGTTCCTGTAAGGGCAGAGGCTGTCTCAAATGCGACCAGACCGGATTGCAGTATTTGTCATCAGTTCAAGGCTTGATTGGAGACCCATTATTGGATATCTTTGGAAGTAAAGAACATGCATTCCATGGAATGGGTAGGGAAGATATAGATGTGCGTTGCTTAGGGAGAGGGCGTCCATTTGTAATTGAGTTGAAGAAGCCGATTAAGCGAGATGTCGATTGTGAAATGTTGATGAGAACAATCAATGATGCAGCAGGAGATAAACTCGAAGTTTCAGATATGCGCCATTCAAACCGTAGTGAAGTTGTCAGAGTAAAAGACACACCTGCTGAGAAATCTTACAGGATTAAATACCGAATTGAACCTCTCACCCAGGTAGAATTTGATGAATTGACTCAAGTCATGGAAGTGCCGAAGAATAATCAGGACCGTAACCGCAGGCGCAAAGATCACCATATGGGGAAAAAGCGTAAACTGAAGGAAGAGCCTGTGCAAATAGACTTCTCAGAATTGAAAAAAGCAGAACTAGTTGCCTTGTGTGAAGAAAAAGGCGTCTCCAAAACTGGAACAAAGGATGTTTTGATAGACAGGCTAAGTAACTTCAAGGAAGAAACTCTCCCATTGCCAGATCCAGATTATGTTATGGAAATTATGGAAAAACTACAGGGCTGCACACTGGCACAGCGAACTCCTGAGCGAGTCGCACACCGTCGTGCAGACAAGATTAGACGCCGTAAAGTCATTGAAACATCCGGGCCATCAATCGAGATTAGCGATGATGGAACCATGATGGGGCAATTCGATCTTAGATGCGAATCAGGTACATATGTCAAAGAAACAGTTCATGGAGATGGAGGAAGAACCCAGCCTTCAATCGCTTCTCTAATCAAAGCCAAATGTACTGTTGAATGGCTTGATGTAGCCGATATTCACGCAGATTGAGCGCGTCGCGGTGCTTATATGCGCCGGGTGGGTCGGCAGGTTGCTTCGAATGGTCTAATGACACTAGAAGCAGGAGTGCGAAGAACATGCAGAAATCCAAAGGCCAACGCCAAGGCACCCGTAGTATACTGCGCAGAGGACGTCATCAGAGAGGACGCGTAAGCATTTCACGCATCATGCACGAGTACTCTGAAGGCGACCGTGTAGCTATCGTTTTAGATGGCGGACAACAGATGGGAATGCCTCATCGCAGATTCCAGGGTCGTACCGGTTTTATTCAGAAGCGCCAAGGTAAGGCTTGGGTTGTTGCAGTCAAAGACGGTAACATGCAAAAGACCGTTGTCGCTCGCCCAGAGCACCTTAAACCACTGGAGTGATTCTAATGACTGATGATGGTACATTCACAGACTTTTCCTCTGTCAGAGACATGCTATTGAATGCTCAAGAGCGTCGTGGCTTCTTGACATACGAGCAGAAAGCAGCCCTGCAGCATGCAGAATGGGCAGCAAGTGGTAACCGAAACGGATACTCTACTGAACCTAAGGTATTCACTGATATATTCAATGCAATCATGGAAATCGAACTTTTCCAGAAGTACCCTGAACTAGCAGCTAAACTAGCTGAACTTATGCCAATGCATTCAGATGATGTACGTGCGGTTATTGCTAGCCGTCGTATTTCTATCGAAGGCGGAGATGTTGAAGCAGTGCTCGACATAGTCCGCCAGCATGTCGGTGTTGAGTGAACTCCGACGGTTGGTGAGCGAAATGCGTAACGATCGTCGTGGCGGCCAGCGCAGAAATAACCGCTCTGACAAGCCAGACCCCCTACTCAAGGTAGAATGGTGTAGAGTAATCGATCATCCAGAAGCAGGTGGAGTTGTTGTTGTTGTTACAGAACCATCACTACATGTAATCCGACTTCGTGCTAAGCCTAACGCAGGTCTACAGTTGGTTGGTTCTCGCCTATACATGGGAATTGACCACTCAAAAAGAGATGTTGTCCAAGACATACTTGGATTTGCTAGAATTCGCGATTTGTCAAATTCTTCATCTTTAGAAATGCCATTTGTTATTCAACAATTTATCGAAGACACACCTGAAATCTTCCTTCAACAATTTTTCAACCGTGCAGGTAATCTTTCACTGAAGATGCACGCATTCGAATTATTGGCTGGAGTTGGGAACAAGAAAGCCTTGGAAATGGTTGCAAGCCGTGGACGTGTAGGCTGGGAAAGTTTCGCTCAACTGAATGAAGACTGCAGTATTAACGCCCCGGAACTTCTAGCGAAACGCCTTGTTTCGGAGATTGAAGACAGGGAACTTCAACCTCGTTTGATAGATTTACTACTGCGCCAGGATGAGTGATGTACATGGGCCATGGAGCCCGTGTTCTGATTGAACGCCTGCGAATGCGTCAAGATAACATAAAATCTCTTGGTCAACATTTCCTAAATAACGAAGAAGTGTTAGATGAGACAATGAATTTGTCGAATATAACGCCAGATGATCATGTTATCGAGATTGGCCCAGGACCTGGAGTTTTAACAGAGAGGCTCTTGGATACGGGGTGTACTCTCACAGCAATTGAATTAGATTCAGGAGCATGTGAGTTTTTGCGAGATAATTTCCCTTCACTAAATCTAATTGAAGGTGATGCTCTTCAAATTAAATGGCCTGCTGCTAACAAGGTAGTAGCAAATATCCCTTACCAGATATCTTCTCCATTGATTGATGTCATAACTCGTAATCCATCGATTGAAGAGGTAGTAATCTTAGTTCAAGAAGAGTTTGCAGAACGTTTGGTTGTCGAATGGGAAAGCGACAAAGGCAGCCTTGGAATGTGTACCATGATGGATTGGGATTGCACCTTTGAAATGAGAGTTGGTCCACATTGTTTTACACCATCTCCACAAGTTCATTCTCGTCTAGTTACTATGACAAGAATAGAATCTCCCGAGAATTCTAAGCTTGCTAAAATGTTGATTCGGCAAGCATTTGCTCAGAGGCGCAAAAAAATCAGAAATACGCTTTCAAGAGCTCCAAAAAGAATTGCAAGAGTAAGTGGTTGGCATGCAAAAGCCTATCGCGATGCCATGCAGTCTATTGATTGTGACTTCTTTGATGAAAGACCAGAAGACTTAGATTTGGAAGATTGGCTAGAATTAGCACGACTTCTTGAAGACGCGCGAGCGGCGATGGGTTGACATCTAACCGCCCGCTCGGCCTGTCTCGTCGGAGGGGTGCACATGGCAAAGAAGGACACATATCTGGCTCTATTACGTCGAGGAATTGATGAAACCACAGCAATGCAATTAGCGGATGCTGGAATCAAGATTGGGGATCTGAAAAAGATCGACAAATCTCAGTTGGTTGAAAACTATGGATTGAAACCAGATATCGCTGATGGTGTTTTAGAAATAATCACAGCGGGACCTCAATCCCACGGTAAGGAAAGATTCCTCTCCAAGGTTCTAGCCCCTGAGCGCAAGCCTGAGAGCAAGATCGAAGAACTCAAGTTCAAGCGCAAGCAGAAAGATGTTCTCTCTGAACTAGCAGAACAAAAAGAGCGTCTCAAACTTGCTAAGGTAGAAGCATTCCGTGCTCAAAAGTTAGTGATGAACCGCCTTGGTAAGACGGTTGAACTAATCGTCAAATTAGAAAACAACCTACACGATGAAGGTAAAGACGATCAGAAAGTTAAGATTCGCGACCAACTAGAAACACGTGGCCTAGAAGCGGCTCGTGACCATGAGATGTTGGAATTAGAAGGAACTCCACAAGATATCGTAGACTTCCGCCGCAAGATAGTTCCAGAATTAATTCTTCACGCTTGCCCTGAATGTAATGAGGAAATGGATCCTCGTACAAGCAGAAACCCAGATGATTCAGAAAATTGGTCTTTCATTTGCTGGGAGTGTGAAACACCATTCTCTCCTGGACTTTCGTCAGCCGTTGATACCATAATGCAAAACGGTGGAAGAATCGAAATCGACCCGGACGCACGTCCAAGGAACCCAGTTCCACCTAAGCCAGCATCACAAGACTTTGCGACAATCAATGAGTTGGTTAAGGCAGAATTAGTACAGACTGGTGCAGATGCAGACTCGATGACTCAAGCAGCAGAACAATCAGTTCTGACAAGTGGATTGATGAGTATCGATGATTGGATTGACCAAACATTGGCTGCAAAGGGATACATCCAGGCACAAGAGGACCGAGAAGATTTCATCTTGAGAACTGGTGCAGGAGCTACCAAGTTCAACAAGTGGATGAAGAAGGCTGGACTTTACTTCAACAAGCAAACAGGCCGTTGGTCACGTTGGGAAGACCGCTGAGGTGCTTCTATGGGGCTCATCCGTTTCCTACGTGGTGCAAAACTGCTTGGGCAAACAACTGAGATTTCTGGTAAATCATTAGTTGAGCATGCTTACGCTGCAAATGTCGACATTCCGACAAACTGTACTAGCGGTAACTGTGGTTCCTGCATGGTTACTCTTGTGTCCGGAGAAGTAAGCATTCCAGAACCACTAACTCCTGGTTTGGATGAAGAAATAGTCGAAGAAGGTGCTAGACTCGGATGTATCGGAATTCCATCAGGAGATGTTGACATCGATATTTTACCACCACTCTGAGGTTAAGTTATGGACATACCAATCTGGATTTGGGCCCTTAATATCGTGGGGGTCGGGGTCGCAGTGTGGTTTTTATCTTGGAGGCTAAAGTCCAAACTTGCTGAAGTTGAAGAGAGGCATGTAATGAGTGGTATTACTCATCGTAAACGCATTGATGAGAAGGATTGACTCCCCAAAAAGCATATGATAGACAGGTTGAGGCGTATCCATGGCCGAACTTCGACTACAGACTACTGGTGCAGGTGTAATCGCTTCATCAGAGTTCACATTAGATGGCATCGAAGAGGTAGTTAAAGGAAAAGGTTCAGCATGGCTTGATATTCTGAAGCCCGATGAAGAAGTCAAAGAGTGGTTGGAAAATATCGGAATTGATGAGTTGGCTGTCGAGGATATTTTCGGGCATGCGAGCGATACAGTTCAGAGATTCCATGGTCATAGATTCATTGTAGTTCGTGCTCGTGATGCTGATAATCGTTTGGACACAGAGCCGGTAGCCATCATTCTTAGAGGAGATTTGATGATTACAGTAAGGGGGACAAGAATTCCTGCATTGGATGTTTTCAGTAGGCGCTTGAAAACTGCAGATGATGATGAAGTAGCAATAGGTGTAGATTTCCTATTGTATGAATTACTAGATTCAATAGCTGATGATTGGACACCAATTCTTTCAGAGTACTCGAATAGACTAGATGATCTCGAATACCAAGTTTTTGACCCTTCAAAAGCGTATGAAGGATTACTGGAAGGTCTTCACGACCTGAAGAGGTTGTTGCGCGAAGCGAGTAAATCAATTGAATCTCTTCAGTCTGCATGCCTTAGATTACTGAAGCCAGGTGAGAGACTAATCAACGAATCTTCACTTGCTTTCTTCACAGATTTGCAGCAATTATCTAACACTCTTGTTAAGCGCTGCTCCGCATATTCCGCAGGTGCTACAAGTACCAGGGACACTTATCTTTCACATGTTAGCATGGACTTAGCACGTTCAAATGCTAAACTAACCGAAGTAATGACTACACTCACAATTATCGGTGCAATCATGCTACCGTTGACTCTTATTGCAGGGATTTTCGGAATGAATACCAAATTACCTGCTCAGTTAGACGAGATTGGCGGATTCTGGACAATCATGGCAGGAATGACAATTTTTAGCGTAACAATGCTGAGTTGGTTCAAGAAAAAAAGTTGGATTTGATTATTCATCCAATACGGACTTCGGCTTCGGCTCGATGAATCCTAATGCGGCTGTTGTTAGTACCATTGAAGCGATTAATGATAGTAGAATCATCATCGCTGAGAATAATCCGAATGTGTTGAATAAGCCCATTGATGAAGTTGCAATTATTGAGAATCCGGCGATATCTGATACAGCAGAACCAACCAATGCCAGCGCACAAGCTCCACCAACTCCATTCAGAGATTGGCGGTGATCTCTTCCCTTCTCTCTTTCTTCCCTATACCGTTCGGTAACGTGTATGCAGTAGTCAATACCAACTCCTAGAGATATCGTTGCAATAGTAACCGTCACTATGTTAAGCGAATATCCAAGAGCGTAAATCAAACCGTATAACCAAATTACAACCAAGAGAATCGGTGTCAATGAAATCAGTGCTTGCTTGACAGAACGGAACCCAATCGAGAGAGTGATTAGCACGAATAAAGAACCAAGGAACAGTGATGACTGCATCTCAGATTGCATTCTATCACTAGCAACGAATCGGGTAATTGGTTTACCTGTTAGCATAACCCAGGTCAGTGGTTTATCATCCTCTATGCTACCTTCTTCTTCCCAAGTTCCACTTGAAAGGTTGAACATAGGGTCTAGGTCACGTTTAATTTCTTCAAGACCAGGCCCCATTGTTGGGAAGTTTTCGGGAGATGTAATTCCAAATCGAATAATCATTTTATCGTAGACAATCTCGTTACCATCAACTGACAACCACGCTCTTTCAGGGTCTATTTCTTCGCTAGGAGCAATGTATAGGTCAACTAGTGATGAAGGAACTTCGGTACCCGGTATACCGTCAAGGGAAAGAACTCCGTAAAGGAACACTATACAGTCTCTATCTTCTAAATCTGGTGCATTCAAAACTCCAGATGTATCGCATCCAGACTCATTATATCCTCTGTTCCAGAATGGTTGAGGGTCCCCAATTAGTGATGCTGATGCCGCAATCACGAATTCATCGATAGCTAAGATGTCGACTGAACCATCTGGTGTTCTAGTCATCTTATCTTTGACACCTTCAGTTTTCAAATTTGCATTTTGCCTAAACTCATCAATTGCTTTGAACACTTCAGG
>Ga0315320_10004477_pt1 | contig 11456 bp, 10 predicted proteins | sample M140m21515metaG_FD_203458 | JGI IMG/M metagenome (GOLD analysis project Ga0315320, IMG submission 203458) | Ammonia-oxidizing marine archaeal communities from Monterey Bay, California, United States - M1 40m 21515 | ecosystem: Environmental > Aquatic > Marine > Coastal | place: USA: California...
AAAAAAAACCATTCTCACCTACTTAAACTCGTCTATGACGAGATGATTAAAATGTCTTACACAAACAATAATATTGATGTGGAAATTTTACTCAATAAAAGAAAAGAAAATAGGAGAGAAACAAATAGAATACAGGATGTTAATGATGTGTTAGGCGCTTTGAATTACCGCTTAAAAAGAACTCAAAATTACAGCTCTAAAAACGATAAAACATTACTCATCCTTGAAAATACCGTCAAAGAATTTGTTCAAGACAACAAATTGATGCAAAACGTTAAGATAAAAATGAAAATCTATCAATCTATCAGTAGTATTCTACTACAAAAGCACGATTTTCAATCATTGGAAACTTACCTCAATTACACCTATAACGATTTCCTTAAGTCCAAGGTGTTTAACAGAAACAATCACAATACCAAACTTCAAATCCTCACCTACCTAATGAACTGCCTATGTAAAAATGCCAAACATGAAGAGTCGCTTGAAAAGGCAAATGAACTAAAAAAGGAAATGGAACAATTTAACAAGCTGTATTATAAGAAATATTTGTTTTATTACTACAATGGTCTGGCAATAAATTACAACAAATTAGACAAGAAAAAAGCCATTGAGATTTTGTTAAAAGCAAAAAATGAGCCGACAATTAAAAAGTCTGATTATAATTACTTTTTCGTCTGCTCTAACTTGGCATTACAATACTTTGACACTAAAAAATATAAATTAGCAATTAAGACCTTAAGCCGAATAATTTTACACACCAGCTTTTTACATTTCGATTCCTCTTTTCAGCTAAAAATTATTACTGCTGAACTTATTATACGCTATGAAATAGGCGACTTCGACTATCTCGAGGAAAGAATGAAAAAAGTCAATAAAAAATACAAAGAGAAACTAAAAAGCAAAAATTTTGAAAGAGAAAAGCTAGTATTTAAAATCATTCATGAGCTCATATACACCGAAAAAATAGAAGAAAATGAAGACTTATTAAAAGACATCAAGCTATTGTTGTCAAAAGCAAGCGATGAACAGTCACAAGACGATGATATTATAAGCTACAATGAATGGATAGCGAAAAAACTAGATTAGAGCATTCCACCCTTGAGCAGTTAACGGCTGCTGATTCTCATCTTTGGTAACTAAGACAGCGCCTAAACTTTCGTCCGTAATATGACCAATTATGGTAAGGTCAGGGTCGTCCTTTATCGCGTCATAATGCTTTTGACTAATCGTAAATAAAAGCTCATAATCTTCACCCCCATTCAAGGCGCAAGTAGCTCCCGAAATATTAAACTCCTCGGCAGTAGAAATCGCCATAAAATCAAGAGGTATCTTTTCTTCATAAACAGCACAGCCAACTTTGGAGCTGCTGCATAAATGCAGTAACTCTGAAGAAAGCCCATCCGAAACATCTATCATGGCGCTTGGCACAATTCCTTTCAAATGAAACAATTCAATGATGTCTTTACGAGCTTCTGGCTTAAGCTGCCTCTGCAAGACGTAATCTTTGTTTTGTAAATCGGGTTGCATTTGTGGATTAGCTTCAAAAACCTGCTTCTCTCTATTGAGCAATTGAAGTCCCAAATAAGCTGATCCCAAATCTCCAGAAACAACAATCAAATCATGCTCTTGAGCGCCGCCGCGATAAACGATTTTATCCTTATCGACCTTGCCGATGGCAGTAATACTTAAACACAAACCACTGGTCGAAGATGTGGTATCACCACCTACTAAATCCACATTATAGCTTTCGCAAGCCAAACGCATCCCTTCGTAAAGCTCTTCAATGGCCTCCAATGGAAAACGATTGGACAACGCCATGCTAACCGTAATTTGTTGAGGCAAACCGTTCATAGCATAAATATCAGACAAATTAACCACTACTGACTTGTAGCCCAAATGCTTTAGTGGTGTGTAGCTCATGTCGAAATGCACCCCTTCAACGAGCATATCTGTAGTAACAAGCTGAAAGTGAGAACCAACATCTATTACAGCGCAATCGTCGCCAATGCCTAATGCACTTGACTTATTTTTTAAGTTAAAATTTTTGCTAAGATGCTGGATTAAACCAAACTCACCAAGCTCGGATAAAGGCGTACGTTTTGGGGATTTATCTTCTAATAAACTCATGCCACAAATGTAAGGCGAAAATTAACATAAACGATACATCAGAATTATATGATTTAAAACATATAATTTTGTAATTTTGCACCACAATATTAGAATATATATTAAATCAAGTGATTCAAGTAACAGAAGAAGCAAAAATAAAATTATTATCCCTAATGAAAGAGGAGGGGCACGATGTCGAATCGGCTTTTGTCAGAGTTGGAGTTAATAGTGGTGGCTGTTCAGGCCTATCCTACGACTTAGGTTTTGATACGCTTGAAAACGATACTGACAAGTCTTTCGAAGATAATGGCGTTAAAATCGTAGTGAACAAAAAAAGTTATTTATATCTGATAGGTACCGTTTTAGAATACTCTGGAGGATTAAATGGTAAAGGCTTTATTTTTAACAACCCTAATGCCTCCAGAACCTGCGGTTGTGGTGAAAGCTTTGCAGTTTAAACAATACATTTACATTGACAGAAGAGGATAAAATATTAGAAGAAGTAACAGGCGCTGAGTATAAGTATGGCTTTACCACTGACGTGGAAAGCGATACCATACCCAAAGGGCTTAATGAAGGTGTTATTCGTCTTATTTCTGAAAAGAAAGGAGAGCCAGAATGGCTACTGGAATATCGTCTGAAGGCTTTTGAGTCGTGGCAAAAAATGGACGAACCTAATTGGGCCAATATCAAATACAAAAAGCCCAACTATCAAGATATCATTTACTATGCTGCGCCCAAGCAAAAGAAAGAACTCAAGAGTTTGGATGAGCTAGACCCTGAAATGAAGAAAACATTTGACAAGCTAGGTATCTCACTCGATGAACAAAAAAAGTTAGCTGGTGTAGCCGTTGACTTCGTTATGGACAGCGTTTCTGTTGCCACCAGTTTTAAAGATAAATTGGGTGAGTTAGGGATTATATTCTGCTCCATTAGTGAGGCTGTCAAAGAGCACCCTGAGCTGATCAAAAAATACCTAGGGTCTGTTGTCCCTACTACCGATAATTTTTTCTCGGCACTTAACTCAGCCGTATTTACAGATGGCTCATTTTGTTATATCCCAAAAGGGGTTAGATGCCCTATGGAGCTATCTACCTATTTTAGAATCAATCAAGCGGGAACAGGGCAATTTGAACGCACCCTAGTCGTTGCTGACCAAGGCAGTTATGTGAGTTATTTAGAAGGCTGTACAGCGCCTATGCGAGATGAAAACCAACTGCATGCTGCAGTGGTAGAACTCATAGCTATGGACGATGCTGAAATCAAATACTCAACAGTACAAAATTGGTATCCTGGCGATGCCAATGGTGTGGGTGGGGTATTCAACTTTGTAACTAAAAGAGGCATCTGCCATAACCGTGCTAAAATTTCATGGACACAAGTAGAGACAGGCTCTGCGGTCACATGGAAATACCCTTCTTGCATACTTAAAGGCGACGACTCTATCGGTGAATTCTATTCCGTAGCTGTTACCAACAACTACCAACAGGCCGATACTGGAACAAAAATGATTCACCTTGGCAAAAACTCTAAAAGTACCATCATCTCCAAAGGGATATGTGCCGGAAAGAGCGAAGGTAGTTACCGAGGACTAGTGAAAATTCAGAAAAGCGCAGAAAATGCCAGAAATTTTTCACAATGTGACTCACTATTGATGGGAGATAAATGTGGCTCGCACACCTTTCCCTACATTGAAGTAAAAAATAAAAGTGCTAAAATAGAGCACGAAGCAACCACCTCAAAGATTGGAGAAGATCAAATATTTTACTGCAATCAAAGAGGAATAGGAACGGAAGAAGCTATAGCGCTGATAGTAAACGGCTATTGCAAAGATGTACTCAACCAATTACCAATGGAGTTTGCCGTAGAGGCGCAAAAACTACTTGCCATCAGTTTAGAGGGTAGTGTTGGATAAATAAAAACTATGTTAGAAATAAAAGATTTAAAAGCCTCAATAGATGGCAATAAAATTTTAACCGGGATCAACTTGACTGTCAATGCAGGAGAAGTGCATGCCATTATGGGCCCTAATGGCTCAGGGAAAAGCACCCTATCCTCAGTTATTGCTGGTAGGGAAGAATACGAAATAGAAGACGGAAGTATTACTTTTGACGGAGAAAGCATCATGGATTTAGACCCTGAAGATCGTTCTCACAAAGGCATATTCCTATCCTTTCAGTACCCCATTGAGATACCAGGTGTATCTGTGTCCAATTTCTTAAAAACATCCCTCAACGAAAGCCGTAAGGCTCAAGGGTTAGAGCCTATGCCTGCGGGCAATTTGCTCAAGATGATGAGAGAAAAAATGGAACTTCTAGAAATTAAAAAAGGCTTTCTCAGCCGTTCACTCAACCAAGGATTTTCTGGGGGAGAGAAAAAAAGAAATGAGATTTTTCAAATGGCTATGCTAGAGCCCAAATTGGCTATTTTGGACGAAACAGACTCGGGTTTAGATATTGACGCTCTACGTATTGTAGCCAATGGCGTTAACAAGCTAAAATCTAAAGACAACGCTACGATAGTCATTACACATTACCAACGTTTGCTAGATTATATCGTGCCTGATTTTGTTCACGTATTGTATAATGGAAAGATTGTAAAGTCTGGCACCAAAGAACTGGCCTTAGAATTAGAAGAAAAAGGATACGATTGGATTATAAAAGAAGCGGAGGGAAAGTGAATTTAAAAGACAAACTCATACAAGCCTATAAAGACGGTGCTACGCAAGGTCTTTCTTTTGAGTCCGAAAGGAGCAAACACATTCAGCGTTTTGATGAATTGGGGTTCCCTACTATCAAAGACGAAGAGTGGAAATACACCAATCTACTACCTGTATTAAAAAGCGACTATCAACTGTCTGAAGATGAAAGTGAGGTCACTGCACTATCCATTAAAGAATATATTTTAACGGATACGGACACCCACCTGATGGTTTTTGTTAACGGCGAATATTCTGAGGAATTATCGTCGATAGATGACAAACAGGCAACAATCTGTACACTATCAGAAGCCCAACTAAAAGCTCCTGAAATATTAAAACATTATTGGGGTAGCTGCATCTCAAAGACACCCGATACTTTAGTTTCACTAAACACGGCACTTTCCAAAGAAGGCGCCTTTATACATGTACCAAAAAATAAAGTCGCTGAAAAGCCCATTCAGATTATTTACATCACCAATGGGGTGTCATCAGATTTGTTTTTACAAAGCAGAAACCTGATAGTCGTAGAAGAAAATGCACAAGTGCAAATTACAGAGAGGCATCAAAATTTTGACGGTAAGGAAGTCTTTACCAACGCCCTCACTGAAATACATGCTGCTGATTATTCAGTCGTGGATTTCTACAAAATACAAAACGATAATCGCAGTTGTTCGTTGATAGACAACACCTGGGTCAAGCAAGGTAAAAATTGTAATTGTACCGTAGATACTTTCAGTTTTGGTGGTAAGTTTATTCGCAACAACCTCAGCTTTTTACTCGAGGGCGAACACTCTGAAAGTAATATGCGCGGCATTACCCTCATTGGCAAAAATCAATTGGTGGATCACCATACTATGGTCGATCATGCCGTGCCCAACTGCTTGAGTAACGAAATGTACAAAGGTATTTTTGACGACAATGCTAAAGGCATTTTCAACGGAAAAGTTATGGTAAGGCCCAACGCCCAAAAGACCAACGCATTTCAGTCCAATAATAATTTACTACTGACCGATTCCGCATCCATTGACACCAAGCCACAATTAGAGATATATGCTGACGATGTAGCCTGTAGTCACGGTTGTACCATAGGACAGTTAGACGATGAAGCGCTTTTTTACCTCCGTTCTAGAGGTATTCCCTTCAAAGAGGCACAAGCCATGCTCATGTATGCCTTTGCTAACGACGTACTTTCTAATGTAAAAATCCCCGAGCTTAAAGAAAAGTTAAATAGAATAATAGCCGAAAAATTAGGGGTAGATATAAGTTTAGAGATTTAAGATGTTGGACATACAGCATATTCGCACACAATTTCCGACCCTTCATCAAGAGGTCAACGGCCACCCTTTGGTCTATTTGGATAATGGGGCGACAACCCACAAACCTCAAGTGGTCATAGATGCTATTAGTCACTATTACGAAAAGCAAAACTCCAATATACATCGTGGCGTTCACCACCTCAGTCAACTGGCAACAGATGCCTACGAAGCATCTAGAGAAACCATTCGTCAGCACCTGAATGCTGAACGTTCGCACGAGATTATTTTCACTAAAGGTAATACTGAGGCTATTAACCTCGTGGCCAATGGTTTTCGTTCCCTACTGAAAGAAGGCGACGAAGTCCTCGTTTCAGCTATGGAACACCATTCTAATATTGTGCCTTGGCAAATGGCCTGTGAAAGTGCATCGGCAACCCTAAAGGTTATCCCAATGAACGAAATGGGAGAATTAGAAATAGACAGCTATAAAAGCTTATTATCAGACAAAACAAAGGTCGTTGCCGTCAATCATATATCTAACGCTTTGGGAACAATTAACCCTGTTAAACAGATGATACAATGGGCTCATGAGGTGGGATCGGCAGTCTTAGTAGATGGGGCACAAGCAGGGCCACACTGTAGTATAGATGTACAAGATTTAAATGCTGACTTTTACTGTATTTCTGGGCATAAGGTATATGGCCCAACAGGCATTGGCGCGCTTTATGGCAAGGAAGAATGGCTTAAGAAATTGCCTCCCTATCAGGGTGGTGGCGAGATGATTGCCACTGTAAGTTTTAAGGAAACTACCTATGCCGATTTACCCCATAAGTTTGAAGCAGGTACGCCCAATATTGCAGGGGGCATTGCCCTCAAAACAGCAATAGATTGGCTCAATGCCTTAGGCTTGGAAAAGGTAGTGGCCTATGAAAAAGAATTGGTGGACTATGCCACCCAAGAATTGTCCAAGATTGAAGGGATGCGCTTTATCGGTCAAGCCACAGAAAAAGCAGGGGTCGTTTCCTTTTTGGTAGGTGATATTCACCCCTACGATATGGGCATGATTTTAGATAAGCTAGGTATTGCAGTACGCACTGGTCATCATTGTGCCCAACCCGTTATGGATCAACTGTGTATTCCTGGCACGGTAAGAGCATCCTTTGCGGTGTACAACACCAAAGAAGAAGTGAACCGTTTAGTAGAAGGCGTGAAAAAAGCTAAAATGATGTTATCCTAATGGCAAGTATTCAAGACATACAACAAGATATCATTGACGAATTCGATATGTTCGAAGAGTGGATGGGGAAATACGAGCACATCATTGACTTGGGTAAATCTTTGCCCCTAATAAAAGAGCAGTTTAAAACGAAAGACAACCTCATTAAAGGCTGTCAGTCGAGGGTATGGCTACACGCCCAACAGCAAGACGGTACCGTGCTTTACACTGCCGATAGCGATGCCATTATGACCAAAGGTATTATTGCCCTATTGGTGCGCACTTTTTCTGGACAAAAAGCTCAAGATATTGTGCAAGCCGATACCGAGTTCATCAACCAAATCGGTTTAAAAGAACAACTTTCTCCGACCAGAGCCAACGGATTAGTGTCTATGGTCAAACAAATGAAACTGTACGCTTTAGCGTTCCAATCACAAAACTAAATACTATGAAAACAGAAGCAGAATTACAAGCCATAGGCGAAAAGGTAGTAGAACGAATTTGTCAGATCTATGACCCTGAAATTCCTGTCAATATTTATGAATTGGGATTGATTTACGACATTCAGGTGAGTGACGAATGCGATGTGGAGATAGAAATGACCTTGACTTCACCCAACTGCCCAGTAGCAGAGACCTTACCCGTTGAAGTGGAAGAAAAAGTGAAGGTAGTGGAAGAAGTAAGAAATGTTAAAGTCAATATTACCTTTGACCCTGCTTGGGACAAAGACATGATGAGTGAAGAGGCCAAACTAGAATTGGGGATGCTTTAAAGATGAGTGATGAGATTGTCAATAAAGTGGCCAATAGCGGTCTGATAAACTTCGATCTAGAGGAACATTACCCAAAAGGGAAACGTCAGTGTATTGACTTAAAAGACTGGCTGTACGAAGGGCTTATACTAAGAGAAAAAGCATTTAGAGAAGCCGTAAAAAGTTACGACTGGTCACAGCATCAAGATGAATTGGTATGCATCGACTGCACCGCTGACGCCATCGTTCCTGTTTGGGCATATATGCTTATCACAAGCTCACTCAACCCTTTTGCTCAAAAAGTTGTCAGAGGCAATGTTGAGCAATTGGAGTTTGCCCTGTTTCAAGAGGTCATTGACAAACTAGACATTCAGCCCTTTATTGACCAAAGAGTTATCATCAAAGGCTGTAGTCAATTGCCAGTTCCAGAAAGTGCTTACATAGCTATTACTTCAAAACTTAATCCAGTAGCAAAAAGTATCATGTACGGAGAAGCCTGTTCATCGGTACCCATTTATAAGAAGAAATGAATCCAAAAATAGTTGATATAAAAGAAAGTATTTTGCCGCTAAGGCAGTTGTTATTGGAACACCCCGTGTACCCTCAATTGCGCCATTTAGATGATCTTAATATTTTGATGGAGCAACACGTCTTTGCGGTATGGGATTTCATGGCCTTGTTGAAAGCCCTACAGTTTGGCTTAACGAGCACTAACGCGCCTTGGATGCCCATTGGCAATCCTAAAACCCGCCGACTTATTAACGAAATTGTACTAGAGGAAGAGAGTGATATGGATATTGAAGGCAACCCCTCTAGCCATTACGAAATGTATTTGCAGTCCATGAAACAATGCGGTGCCAATACCGAACAGGTAGAACGCTTCATTGCGCGTTTGCTTTCAGGCTATTCCCATAAAGAATTGCTAAAATTCAATGTGGAACAACTGAAAGACTACACGCTAGAGTTTGTCAATACTACTTTTGACATCATACACCGAGGCAAATTGCACGAGATAGCCGCCGCCTTTACCTTTGGTAGAGAAGACCTCATCCCCGATATGTTCCGTTCTATAGTTAGCGATTTGGATAAAAATTTCCCTGGTAAGCTAAACACCTTAAGGTACTACCTCGACCGACACATTGAACTAGACGAAGAAGTGCACACTCCCCTAGCCCTTCAAATGATTGAAGAACTGTGCGGAGATGATGATAACAAATGGCAAGAAGCCAAAGAAGTGGCTACTAACTGTTTACAAGCCCGTATTAAATTATGGGATGGCATAGAGCAATCCATTAAAGATCGTAAGATAGAGGCCGCGCTAAGTTCCTCTTAATGGGTTTGTTGAAAGTAAACCTAATTTTTCCCTCTAGCACGATACTGTAGAAAACAAGTCAGCGAATGAGTGATTTTTTCTACATTTCATTGTTCATTAGTTTATTACAATACATAGCTTCAACGCTTTGTTTTTTTATTTCTTTGCCTAAACCCAATATCTCTTAAATAAAATCTATTATGTTCAAAAAACTATGCACTATTACAATGGCACTAGCCTTCGGTTTGCTTTCCGTAAAAGCAGACGAGGGGATGTGGTTGCCTTTATTACTGTCTGACAACGAGGCCGATATGCAAGCAGTAGGCTTACAGCTAACGGCTCAGGATATTTACGACATCAACCATTCTTCCTTGAAAGATGCGGTAGTTTCATTGGGCGGTTTTTGTACTGCCGAAATGATTTCCGATCAAGGTCTTTTATTGACCAACCACCACTGTGGTTTTGGACAGATACAGTCGCACTCTACGGTAAGCAACGATTACCTGACCGATGGCTTCTGGGCTATGGATAAAAGCGAAGAACTAGAAAACGAAGGTTTATTCGTTTCTTTCTTGGTTCGCATGGAAAATGTGACCGATCGTATGAATACAGCTTTAGATTCCATATCTGACGAAGAACGTTCTGGTGTTATCCGCAAAATTTCTGCAGAAATAGTAGCAGAAGCTACAGACAGCACACACTACAACGCTAGAGTAAAATCCTTTTTTGGTGGTAACGATTTCTACCTTATGGTATACGAAACGTTCAACGATGTTAGATTGGTAGGTGCTCCACCATCATCAGTAGGTAAATACGGTGGCGACACCGACAACTGGATGTGGCCAAGACATACTGGCGACTTTGCCCTCTTTAGAGTGTATTGTGGTCCTGACGGCAAGCCTGCCGAATACTCAGAAGACAATATTCCTTACAAGCCAAAGCACCACTTCCCCATTTCTTTGGACGGTGTTGAAGATGGTGACTTCTCAATGATAATGGGTTTCCCTGGCTCTACAGACCGATACCTTTCTTCATGGGGCGTACAACAGGCCATAGAGCAGTACAATCCTACTGTAGTAAAAATTAGAGATAGAAAACTAGAAGTAATGCGTGCACACATGGACGCTAAAGAAAAAGTACGTATTCAATACGCTTCGAAATACGCTAGAACTGCCAACTACTGGAAGTACTATATCGGACAGACCAAAGGCCTAAAGCGCATGAAGGTTTACGACCAAAAGAAAGCCCTAGAAGAGCAATTCGACGCTTGGGTAGAGGCTGACGAGGCGAGAACGGAAAAGTATGGCGAAGCCTTAGATTTGTTGGCTGACGGATACTACGATAATGAAAAAATCAATGAAGTGCGTGTCTTCCTAAACGAAGCTGTTTTTCAAGGTGCTGATGTATTCTACTTCATCTACCAAGTGCAGGATGCTATAAAAAACCTGCCTGAAGACCCAAAAGCTAAGCGACTCGCTATCAACGAATTGAAAGACTTGGCTCGTGAGCACTTTAAAGATTACAACAAAAACCTAGATCAAGACTTATTTGCTGAATTGTTAGAGTTATACAACGACAATGTACCTTACAGCAAGCAACCTGACGCTTTCGAAAAGGTGAGAAAGCACAACTACACTAAGGGAGACTGGCACAAATTTGCGGCTTACGTTTACAAAAATTCGCCTTTTGTAAGTCAAAGTAAATTCTTTGCTTTCTTAGAAAAACCATCGGTGTACAAGCTAGAGAAAGATTATGCAGTGCGTATGTTCAACTCCATCATGGATCACTACATGGAAAAGATACGCACAAAGCGTATGGAGGTACGTGAGAAATTAGAAAAAGGCGAACGTCTATACATTGCCGGTTTGAGGGAGATGATGCCGAACAAAAAGTTCTATCCTAACGCTAACTCGACAATGCGATTGACCTACGGACAAGTGGGCGATTATACCCCTGGCGATGCGATGCACTACGACTACGTGACCACTTTCGACGGCCTCATGGCAAAGATGGATAATTCAGACGATGAGTTTATGGTACCTGAGCGATTAGAAGAGCTTTACAACGCTAAAGACTACGGAAGGTATGCCGACAAGGATGGCGACCTTATC
>Ga0315320_10004480_pt1 | contig 11451 bp, 7 predicted proteins | sample M140m21515metaG_FD_203458 | JGI IMG/M metagenome (GOLD analysis project Ga0315320, IMG submission 203458) | Ammonia-oxidizing marine archaeal communities from Monterey Bay, California, United States - M1 40m 21515 | ecosystem: Environmental > Aquatic > Marine > Coastal | place: USA: California...
CGAATGGTACCTTTTTCTTATAGTGGCTCCTGTGTTTGTCCGCGTACACTAGGGTACCCTTCCACTCAAAGGTAGTCGCATGTAATAAAAAGAGGCTCTTTGTTCAACTTTCATCAAAATACGTGTAGAATCCAGAATCAAACGACATGTTCACAGGTAATCTGATTCTCTCTTTTTTGGTGAAAAATCTCGGCCAATAATTGTGTTCCCATATGATAGAACTGTCAGACATATCGATTACTACCCTGCTCATACGGACTGGGAAACCACCACCTGGTACAAAATACCCAATTACCGAAAGAATCAGTGCTGGGATAAAAGGAACGAACCAGAGAACCAAGATTGTATCAAACAGTACTTTACGCCATTGATTATCTTGGAAAAACTCACCCGATATGGCAGCCATTGCCACATCTATTGTAATTGGTAAACTCAAGAATAGCAAGAATGCAAGAATTGGAGACCAGGCTAGAATACGGATCTTACTCATTTTGTATGAAAGGTATACCCTTTCTCTATCTGTGGCTATTCGAAGAGAACCCATAGAATCTACAAATAATTTCGCAGCATTATTCTGTTGGGTGAAATCGTTTTTCCCCGACCTTTTTTTGGCGAGTATGTCCTCCGATTTCGTTGCTAAACTCAGTTGTTCAAAGAGATGATGATGTTTTTTCATTTCACCTAGTGTTCCTTCAATAAACACTATTGAATATTTTTTTCCATTTTCTAAATTAATAGATAGTTGATATCCATGCTTCTTTGCAATTCCCATACCTAATCACCCAACATCCATCAATAGAAAGTTAATTTTCCTAAAGAGTCGGCAATTAAATAATTCCCCGGCATAATTACTTTAGATTAAATTTAATGATGTCGTTTTATTCTGAAATTTATAATGAAGAAGAGTGAGTCCCTATTGTTTGTATTACAGGGATAGCCTATGAAAGGATACACTGATAGTCCAACAATCTGATAATTGCAATCGAATGGGTCTATGCAGAAACCTATCATTCATCTGTAATCAATCCTAAAATAGTTCGAATATTTCTTACAAGATACTTTTTTAACTGATACTTTTTGGAATAAACAATGAAGTTAACGAGTGTAACTTTGACAGTATTTCTTGAATGATTTTTTAAAAAGTGATTTAGACAATTCTGAAACTAGAAGGTGAAAAAATGAACAAATTATTACAAATGGAAAACCTAGAACGGCATTACGAAACACCAGCCGGCGTTGTCAAAGCACTCGACGGTGTGAGTTTTACAATCCATGAAGGAGAGCGAGTGATTCTTCTTGGCCCATCGGGTTCCGGAAAAACAACATTGCTCAACTGCCTTTCTGCTCTCGACAGCCCAACCGGAGGGGAGTACACCTTCATGTCAAATCAAACAGAGGGATTGGATGTAGTTCCACGAAACAACTCTGAGAAAATGACCTCTTTCCGAAGGGAGAATATTGGCTATGTGTTCCAATTTTTCAATCTTCTACAAGACCTGACCGTTCTTGAGAACATCCTCTTAATTCAAGAATTGGCTGGTAAAAAAGACCCAGCGCGAGCGAAGGAACTGTTGAAACTCGTCGGTCTTGAAGCTGAGGTCGATCGGTTTCCTGGTGAAATTAGCGGTGGACAACAACAGCGAGTAGCGATTGCTCGTAGTATAGCAAAGCGTCCAACCCTTCTGCTCGGCGATGAACTCACCGGGAACCTCGATACAGGGACTTCAAACAAAGTCATGGAAGCCTTGGTGAGTGCTTGTAAGGAAGAAAACATTACTTCAGTTTTCGTTACTCATGACGAGGGTTTGGTCAGGTACGCCACCCGTGTCATCCGAATTGACAGCGGAAAAATTGTTTCCGATGGACAGACAAATAACGATTCATCAGAGTGAGGTTTTACAATGTCAGCTCTTCTCAATAAACGATTAGCACGAAGCCTGTGGCGAACGAAGTTACGACTTTTCGCTGTTGTCCTCATGGTCTTTGTCGGTGTTTTCGCTGGAATCACCTTTGGCGGATATGCACACAATCTTAACGGTATGTACGACACAATGCAAGGCGACGATGGAAATGGAGCGAATCTTGCTGACCTGTGGATTGACAACCGCAGTACTACTTGGAGTCCCGAACAAGTCAATGCCTTCTGCGATTCATTGGCATCGATGTGGGCATCAAGCACTGCCCCTTCCTTCTCTCTTGATTCATGTGAAGGGCGCACAGTTACTCAAGGTACGATGTTCTACACCAACGACACTGGAGAGCACATCATCAATTCCTTCTGGCACGGTATTCCTGCCGATGCAAATGCTGACCGCGTATGGCTGCCTGAAGGTCATTCAACAGGCCGAACGGCAGTTGCTGCAGATGAAATTGTTATCGATGCCCACGTCACCGAGGCTCTTGAAATCGAGATCGGAGATACGGTGAACATCAGTGCGGGAAATACGAGTGTTTCTTTCACTGTTGTTGGAACTGGCTACCACCCTCTGCATGTTATTATGGCACCTGAAGGAACATTGTTTCCGCCGGAGTCTGGTCAATATGTTGTAGGCTACCTTTCCGATACTGGAATGGCTCGCCTCACCGGTAATGCGATTGGAACCAGTAACACCATTATTTTGGATTTCGAAGGCACACCTTCCTATGATTTACCAGACACTAAAGAGTACGAAGGTGAAGAAATTGATACTGTAAAGACACTTATTGAAACTTCACTCTATACTACTGAATTGGATGCACGCGTACGAGACCGTGGGCAGAATGAACCGGTTGAAGTCATGCGACAAGATTTGGAGGGAGCCAAACGAACAACCGTCCCCTTCACGATGATGATCGCTTCGATTGCATCCATCACGATTGTTTTAAGTTTGCAACGTTTAGTGCAAAGTCAATCAAAGGAAATCGCAGTTTTACGAACACTTGGAGTTGAGCGCTCATCGCTCATGACCGGATATCTTCTTGCACCTCTTGCCATTGGAGGAATCGGTTGTATGCTCGGTGCTTTCGCAGGACCATGGGGTATGAACGGGATGTTGGATTTCTATCAAGACCTCGTTGGTATGCCAATCATTGTACGCACCGTGCCATCTTCAGTATATCTTGTCGTTATTTGTTCAACGATGTTTGTTGTGTTCCTATCTGGAGCGTTCCCTGCATGGAAAGCGAGTCGCCTTGACCCACTTGAGGTCTTGAGTGGGCAAAATGAAATGCGAGTTGGGTCAAACTTGCTTCGAAAAATCACTTCATGGATGCCAACAACACTAGGCCTCTCGATTCGTTCAAGTGTTCGCAAACCGGTTCGCCTTTCGATGACATTTGTCGCAGTCGGCATTTCCCTGATGCTGTTTGGTTCGATTCAAATGATGTCAGCAGGATTGCAAGAGACAATGGTTGGTGGTCTTGAGAATGATCAATCTTGGGATGCTCAAGTTTACATTATGCCAGACGGAGAACAATCAGTCATTGATTGGGCAGAGAACAATTCTGCCAATTATGAAATGCTCATAGAAATGCCACTTGGCTCAGTTGCTGATGCCGATGAAATTGAAAGAACGTTTACTGTTGTCGGCCTTGACTCATTTCAAAGCGGAATGCGCACCGTATCTATTCTAGATGGAAATATACCCTCTGAGAATATGGCCACCACACAAGTGGTTATGGAAGAAGGATGCATGAATTTCCTTGGATGGAATGTTGGAGAACAAAAAACTGTTCACATCAATGGCGCACCATACGATGTGGAAATCGTTGGCACATCGACAGCAGAATTTGCCCGTACCATGTATTTCCTTCGAGACGATCTGAGCGGAATTATTGGCGTCAATACAACATCGATTTATTTGGAATTACCAGAAGGCATTGAGGTTGATTCTGCCTTAGGTGAAGCTTCGACAGGCGTTGTTAAACGGCAAACCATGCTCGATGGAATTAACAAAATTCTGGACCAGCAAACTCAGATTTTCCAGACCATGATGTATCTCGGTCTTCTGTTCACCATTGTTGTCATGTTCAATACGATGATTATGAACGTCGCAGAACGTGATTTCGAATTGGCCACATTGCGTGTGCTTGGGGCCTCAACTCGTAGCCTTGGCACGATGCTCCTGTTCGAGAGTCTGCTTATCGGGCTCATTGGTGGAATTGTCGGCGTCCTGTTTGCTTACGGCGGAGCAGTAGGGTTGGCAGCATCGTTTTCATCTTGGCAATTCTTTTTTCCGGTCACAATTGTTCCGAGCGTCGCTTGGCAACTTATGGGTGGAGTTATCATCATTGCCGTAGCCATGACACCGTTCGGAGTTTGGCGACTGCGTCGAATGGACTTGGTTGAGAAAGTCAAAGACCTCTCCAACTAAAAGAGGGTTTTACAGTTTGTATGCTTTGTCTTATTAGATATTGACTGATTGTTTCGGGTTTCTATTCATTATAGTAATAATTTCTAAAGTAATCAATTATGCTATCCATTGAATATCGGCCAAGGATTAAAGAATCGTACCCCTATCTGTTCGCATGACTAGGTGGAAGTACATGGTGGTAGGTCATACCAAAAACAAAAAGCTCGAGATAGAATTGAACAAACTGGGACAAGAAGGTTGGGAAGTGGTTGCCGGAGGTGTCGGCAGTTGGCCAAATTCGCAATTTGTTTTGAAAAAAGCCATCTGATCACGATACGAATCACAGTGACCGACTGGCTGCGAACCGCACACAGGCTGGAATATGATAATTCCAATCATTAACGAATGAATCGCATAGAAAACTATTCCCTCCACAGAAGCCACGAGAGTAGTATAATTGATAGTTGTACTAATAATTAACTATTCTCTACTTCTAATCCGGGTAATTGTTTTTCTCTAATGGGCCATTGGAGTAACTATGGGCGAGTCTCTTGCTAGGCATAGATTCGGTAACTATGCGCTAATTTTTGCCATTTTAGCCATAGCATTTGCAGGTTTTTCCTCGGGGGCTGTGTGGGCAACTTCAGACGGAGAAGTATCCACAACAATTCAGGATTCATGGGGGGATGACGTTGACATTGATGCTATTGTTGAGAATGATATATATTTACGTGAAATGGAAACCAAAATAGAAGGATCGGTCACCTTCATATTTTTTATCTCTGAAGAATCAGAAGAATTAGATTCTTCTGAGACTAAGACGTATGTTGAATTGTCACAAAATTCTAGCAAATTAGGGAGCTCTACATTCAAGGAAATGGATACTGCAGGAGCTGTGGCTGAATGGATGATTTGGATTGGAATTGGAACAACATTGATCACAGCAATTATTTGCCTTTGTTCTCTTGCACAAATTACCTCCAGTAGACCTTTAATAATATCTGGTACAATTTCAAGCATACTACTTTTTTTCACTCCTATTGTGTGGTTTATCTTGCTTCCCTCAGATAGTTCATATTCCAATATCGACGTACTCGGAAGTGCATCTACACTTTTCTCTGAAGATCCAAATTTGCCCATTGATCTTACTCCCAATCCATCAATAGGTGTATTTTTGTCTATCATTGGAGGAGTTTGCGCTGCTTCAATGATGGTTATGATTGTCCTCTACAATCGCTCCGAACCGACAAAAAAGAAGCCAGGTTGGATGATTACGGATGACTTTACTATTTTGCCGGAACCAACACTGTTGAATCTAATTTCAAGAGATGACGACTCAATCAATCTCAATTTTTCCGAGTTGAAATCCCAGCCGAAAAGAATGATCATGCCGGCCATTCAAGTACTCATGATAATCCTTTTTTCGATTACAATCTCAGGAACATGGGCGAGTTATTCAGTTGATTTTAGCAATCTCGGCCTCGGTGATGAGAGTCTAGACCTTTCATTTTCAGAAGAAGGCGCCATGGTAGGAGAAGGTGGAGGAATGGTGACTGTCTCTTATGGAGAAGATATTGACAGTTCCTGGAAAGAAATGGGCGAGGTCATTGAACAGTCGTCTACCATTGGTTCAATTTCAAAATGGATGATGATTTTAAGTCTTATATGGCGCTTTTCAGTCTCAACCGGAAACGCTCAGAAAATCCCATCTCTTTGTCAGCACCATCGTATTATTGACACATCACTGTTGACAGGTGGCTCTTTTCTCGCATTTACTTCATTGCTATTTTTCATTATTCAATCCCCATCTAAAGCAGAGTTATTTGGTGATGGGATGCCCGAAGAAATCATTGATGGTGGAACTTCATTCTTGATTCTATTACTGATGGTATTGCTTGTACCATTCACCATCATCGTGTTTACTCTAGGTGAACACGGCGCATCAGTTCGCAAATTTCTTCAGTATTATGGCGTGACAATTCCTATTGAAGTAAAAGATGATTCCACAGTTAGTTTAGTTTCAGAAAGTGAGGATTTGTTCTTGCAGAATCCACTAAGTAATTTAACAATTGATAGCATTCCTTGGGTATCAATTGGTGTCGTTACTCTGGTACTATTGTCTTTGAGTGGAGGAGGTTATCTCGCTTACAAAATAGCTAATGATAGCGATGATTCAGAAGGTTTACAGACGAATATTTTGTATGATTTGAATTATTCTATCACCTCTGGACAATACCCTTCTGAAATTATCAATGTACCAGGTGGTCAAGAGATATTATGGACATTTAACCAGGATTCTGCACCTAATGGCTCGTCACTATTCGGCATCTTCATTACCTTCGACTATGATGAGTCAGATGCTGATCCACTATGTGATGTATTGAATGTTGAGGTTCGCAGTAGCCCAGGTTCATACGATAGCCCAAATTCAACATCTCAGGGTTCGGCCAGTGATTGCGGAGGGGTCTATTTGGAATTATTTGCTGAACATGGAAGAGAATGTTCCGGCCTCAGCGGCTCGAACATGTCGCTAAATTCAGATCAGGCCGATTCATTACGATCTTATTGCAACGAACATGAAGGAGGAGTTGGGATTTGGGAGTTTTCAATCAGTATTGATGATGTTGGTGGCCCACTTGAGAATGGTGAGGAAGTATTCATAATTGTAGATTATGCATTTGGATCGTTATCACTCGAGGAATCAATATGAAAAAACGGACGCCCCCTATGGAAAAAATTCCCTATTTATTCGAAAAAATTTGAGATTTTGTTTAGAGATTTTCGATTTATATTTGGTACCTTAGCACTCTCTGCAGGATATCCAACGGGCATCAACAACATTGCGTGTTCGTGCTCGGGTCGTTGCAAAATCTCACGTAGAAATCCCATCGGAGAAGGAGTGTGAGTTAGAGTTACTAATCCCATATTATGAATTGCAGCGATGAATAATCCAGCAGCAATTCCACATGATTCCTGCGAATAGTATGTTGGCCCCCATTTCCCATTATCCCTTTGCCTCTTACTCTGCCTAAATAAGACAATTACCCAAGGAGCATCGGTTATGTGTTCTTTGACTGCATCAGTACCGAGCGGCTTGAGAACTTCTTCCCATGCCTCCGGCATCCGTTTGGAATATGTTTTCCTCTCCTCCTCTTCGGCTGCTTGACGAATATTTTGTCTCAATTTCTGATTAGAAATTGCAACGAATGTCCATGGCTGTAAATGAGCTCCGGAGGGGGCTGTTCCTGCAGTTTTAATCGCCGCTTCAATTAACGAGCGCGACACCTCACGACTAGAAAAATGACGAGTAGTACGTCTTTTATTCATTTTTTTATAAAATGACTCTGCCCGCGACTCCATTTCTTCTGAAGTTAACTCCTTGAAGAACAAATCGATGAAACCAGTCTGTCCATCCTCAGGGTTCACGACTGTATCTAAAAAGGATATTAAAATGAAACCTTTGGAAATCTTCCATTGGGATTATCATCCTATGAAATACGACATGTAGACAATCATAGAAAAAATTACCTTATGTACTAACATGAGTACGGTTCATTATGAACTCCTCTAAGGATCTTTACACCGGATTTTTTGTTGTAACCAGTGTCTTAGTCATTATGGGTCTAGTTGCAAGCGCTATTGGAATTAATTCGGTTAATATCGGAGGATTCTCGACGGTAATTCTCTGTGCAGTGATTGCTATCGGTATTCAGTGGTTATCATGGATACCTGCATCCATAAAACAAACAGAGCGGTTCTTCGATGCCACCGGGGGAGTGACTTATCTAGTTGTTATCATATTCAGTCTATGGGCAGGATCGAACTCAGAATCTCCAGGTTCAAGGGAGTTGATTGTTAGTGTACTAGTCGCCATCTGGTCTCTAAGGCTCACAAGCTTCCTATTTTTGCGAATACATCGCACTGGTAAGGATGGGAGATTTGATGATTTGAAAAACTCTCCTGTACGATTCATAATCCCATGGACATTACAAGGACTCTGGATTTTCCTCACAATGAGTGTTGTGATAGTAATCAATAGTCAATCCGGTCCAGCCCCAGATCTTTCGATTTGGGATGGAATAGGGATGATATTGTGGATTATTGGATTTGGGATTGAAGTGGTGGCAGATAAACAGAAAACTACGTTTAATTCCAAGCCAGAAAATCGTGATAGGTGGATTGATGAAGGACTTTGGTCCGTCTCCCGTCATCCTAACTATCTAGGAGAAATTCTACTCTGGACTGGTATTGCATTCTTTGGAGTTTCTTGCTTCGAAGGTCTTGAGATGGTAGCTTGGACTTCTCCAGTGTTCACATACATACTCTTGACTCGAATCAGTGGTATTCCAATCCTAGACCAACGTGCAAAAGCTAAGTGGGAAAATAATCCAGATTTTCAACAATATAGAACTAATACTCCAGCACTCATACCCAGGCCAAGAAGAGACAAATAATTCAACTGAGTTTATAAGATAATGCCTTTTTTTACTAAATTTACAAGAGTTACAATAGTGAAACCTATGTAGTTACATTACTGTTACTATCAAAACGGTCCTTTATATGCTAGATAAATTGGCAGAAGGCTTATGTCCAAAATGAAAGTACTATCTATATGTCTAATGCTACTTATAATCCCAACATCCCAAGTGACTGCCGATGCAGATGAATCAAATCCAGGATCGGACGTGACTGTCGGATTTGGTAATGTTACTAATGATACTATGGAATTCACCATGGATACCTCAGTGGATGTGTATTCTTTCCAAGTAACATTGGCTTGGGAGACTGGTGCCGTTTACTGTGGCATCTCAGGATCTGGTGGGCTCGCTGAAGAATACAGCTTGTACGTCAGCGTCATGTATGCTGGGTGTCTGACAACAGGATACTATTACGGTGCTCAGGGAGATTACTATATCCCATCAGGTAGCAATGATACTCTCACATCAATCTGGTATCAATCTAATAGCCCAGAGGTATGCATCGGGAATGCGACCTATACAGTCATGTTAGCTGATGGAGAGTTCGAAACTCGACAAGCAGGCTTTGATCCCAATGATTGTCTGAGTTATACTATGTATGAAAGTGAATGGCCGTATGATTTATGGTATGAACTAAATGACGATGAAAGCGATTCTGAGGCAGAAGTATCGTATTCCAACGGAGAAGTAATTATTGGTTATGGTGATGTTACTAATGATACAATGGTACTCACTATTGATACAAATGTGGATATATTCTCTTTCGATATATCAGTACAATCAATGTACTGCGGTGATGGATTTGGTGGTGCTGCTGAAGATGCTAACCTTTCTGTTTCGACAACTAGTGACATAGGAATGGCTGGAAATTCAGGATGTAATATTCTTGGAAATAATCCAGGAAATAATACATCATACATTCCAGCTGGAACCGATGAAGATTTGACATCATGGCTTTACCAGGGCGGATCTGAAGAGATTTGTATAATGTATGCATTTTATACCAAAGAAGAAGGTGGAAGTTGGTTTGAAGCAGATTTAGATGCAAATTATTGCCTTGATTATACCTTTGTTTATCCCGATAATTCATGGTATTCTTGGTTTGAGTTGAATGAAGATCAGAGTAATTTAGAGATTGATGAATACGGCATAAGCGTTCACGATACTGTTTTGTGGACATTTCAGAATTCACCTTACTTTAGTACACTAATTCAGGCACTTGAGATGACTAATTTGACTGATGCACTCAGTCCGGAGAATACTCCTCAGATGGGATATACCATATTTGCCCCTACTAATGAAGCATTCAATGCTTCTGGTATTATTTTGGATGATTTTAATTCTTCCTTAGGAATAGAAGTATTGACAGAAATATTGCTGTATCATGTGAGTTTTGCAGGCGCATATGGCTTGGACATGGGTATGGCTTACAACAGTTCGAGTGGCGAATACGAACCTTATTGCGAACCCTACACAATTGACTGGATGCCAATGCAAAATGGAGAATATGCAAATCCATTCAATTACAGTTCTTGGACAGAAACAGTCACTATTTCAAATGACTGTCAAGGCGACATCACTGTCGAACAGGCAAATGTAATTGATGCCGATAATCGTGTATATGGATACTACATGACTACCGATTGGCCTTCTTCTTCTTCTGCTACAGATAACGGCATGATTCAAGTTATTGATAGAGTATTAATTCCTTCAAGCCTTAATTTCACACCTCCGAATAACGATGAACCTAGATTTAATCCGAGATTTGACATCCCCTCTAACTTAGATCAAGACGGGGAATTTAATCAGCTGATAGATGCACTTTCCTTGACCTATCTGATGGATGATGTTACAGTCACTAACAGTCCAGAAATGGGTATGACTATTTTTGCTCCAACTGATACAGCATTTGCTGAAGCAGGAATCAATACAGACGAATATGATACTCTGGAAGGACTAATGGAGTTAAATAATGTATTACTAAGTCATATATCGTTCGATTGGGTTTTGTCATTCTCTGATGATTGTATTCCTTCTCAGTTTGATCTCGAAACGGCGGATGAAAGATTAATTACAGTTTCAAACGATTGTGATGGAAATATATCCGTCAACGAAGCAACTATACTTTACTCTCAGGAAGTAGAAAATGGAGTAATACATGTAATTGACAAGGTCATAATACAACCAGATCAAGAACCAGTGGAAGAACCAGTGGAAGAACCAGTGGAAGAACCAGTGGAAGAACCAGTTGAAGAACCAGTTGAAGAACCAGTGGAAGAACCAGTGGAAGAACCAGTGGAAGAACCAGTTGAAGAACCAGTTGAAGAACCAGTTGAAGAACCAGTTGAAGAACCAGTTGAAGAACCAGTTGAAGAACCGGTGGAAGAACCAGTTGAAGAACCGGTGGAAGAACCAGTTGAAGAACCAGTTGAAGAACCAGTTGAAGAACTGGTGGAAGAACCGGTGGAAGAGCCAGTGGAAGAACTTGTAGATGAAACGGAAGAAATAGTGGATGATATGCCAAGTGTCGATTTGGCAGCAGATGAAAATGACAATGCCGTTCAGACTAATCTAGAAAATCCAATGAGTGATAACACAATAATTATTGGACTTCTATTATTATTTGCCATGGTTTCTGTTCT
>Ga0315320_10004483_pt1 | contig 11449 bp, 10 predicted proteins | sample M140m21515metaG_FD_203458 | JGI IMG/M metagenome (GOLD analysis project Ga0315320, IMG submission 203458) | Ammonia-oxidizing marine archaeal communities from Monterey Bay, California, United States - M1 40m 21515 | ecosystem: Environmental > Aquatic > Marine > Coastal | place: USA: California...
CTGAACTGATTTCCATATTATTATCACTCAACTTTAAGCGAACAACGGCAGCTGAGTCGTTAGTCAAATGACTCGCAAGGCGTAGCTTTTTAGAAAAAGATTCGCGATGTGCATTTACAGAGCTGGTGCCAGAAACATTAAGCACCTGTGAATAATCTGGAAATTCTCCGGTCAGAACTCGACCAAAAGATTCTAGATTTCCTATTTGAAAACCAACCTGGTTTCCTAAATACCATATTTTAATTTCTTCACCGTCTTCGTTTTGTCCAAAGCGGTAGATTTGATCTAAAACCTTTGGTAATAATACAGCGCGATGAGAAGCCGAAGACTCTGAAGTTATATTACGTAATATACAAGCGAGCCTGCGACCGTCAGTACCGACCATCGTCATGCGATCTTCTTTCGTTTCTAGAAGAATTCCTTCCGTTGCAAATCGAGAATTCTGAACTTTAGAGGTTGCAAATCGGGTGGAATTAACCATGGTTAAAAAATCATTTTTATCCATGACCACATCGGCTTCGATATCGCACGATGGAGCCACCGGGAAACTTTCTGACTTGTCAGCAGAACTTGAATTACTTGAATCTAAAGTAACTAGAGCGCATTTATCTTCTCCAGCGAGCATCTCAACCTGATTATTTTTTGTCAGCATCAGGGTCACGGTATCTGACTCTAGGTCTTTAATAATATCAACAAGCTCGCGGCCAGGGATTACAGCCCAGCCGGGTGTAGTTACTTGCACGAAATCTAAACGGTACCTGACCGACATGTCGAGGTCGTTAGTCATCAGAATCAAGCAATCGTTTTGAGCTTCGATAAGGACGCCTCCGTACATCGGATTTGTAGGTTTTCTGTCAATGCCCATTTCAACCCTTTGCAGAGCATTACGGAAAGCTAATCTATCAACGAGGAAATTCATTATTTAGTGTTGTTCTTTATTTTATATTAAAGAATTTAGTAATAGTAGTATAGTAGAGCCAAGGCTGTGGATAAAGCATTAACTGCCCCCCTAAAGCCTTTAAATTAAATGGTTTATGAAATCGTGTTTGTGTTTTGTGTGTGTGGGAAAGATGTTGCTTAATGTTGGCAAAAAAAGGATAACTATTCCTATTGTTTATAAGAATTTGCCCCTGGGAATTGTGTGTGGAAAGTATGTGGGAAGCGTGTTCTCTTATCAACCTTAACCCACTATTTATCCACAACTTTTCCTGTAAAAGGGAAAACTCAAGCCAGCGATTTGACTTGAGTTTTAGGGTGCTATTTTGCATTACTGGGCTGATTTATGAACCTTATGTTCTAACATTTGAATGAATTCGGCATATTGATCATCGACCATAATGCGGCGGTCAAGCTTAGATAGCGAGTGTTTGACAGTGCTGTGATCGCGCCCACCAAAATATCCACCAATCTCTTTTAAGGACATACCAGTTAATTTTCTAGCTAAGTAAATAATGATATTACGCACTTCTACCGAACTTGCAAGGCGCGATTTTGTTTTTAGGGTTTCAATCTCGACACCATGAAAATCACAAATTAATTCTGAAATAGCACCGATGGTTATTATTTTTGTGATTGGTGCAACACTAGCCATGTTTTCAGCAGCCATAGCTAAAGAGATCGGGCGCATCTCAAGCTGCGATAAAGCATGCAGACTTGTTAAGCAGCCCTCGAGGTCGCGAATGTTGTTGCCAATGCGCTTGGCTATCAAGCGCGCAATGCCTGGGTCTAACTGTATGCCCCGCAAGTGGGCCTTATGTAGCAAAATAGACACCCTATCTTCAAAGTCAGGCACTTTTATTTCTGCGGATAGGCCCCAGCTAAAGCGCGAAATTAGGCGACTACTTAGGCCGGCTATCTCTGACGGTGGCCTGTCGCAAGATAAAATGATTTGCTTGTTCTCTTGATAGAGAGCATTGAAAGTATGAAAAAACTCCTCTTGGGTCTTTTCTTTGCCAACAAGGTGGTGGATGTCATCAATAACGAAAACGTCAACATCGCGATAACGATCGCGGAAAGCCTGAACATTGCCCTCACGAATAGAGCTTACGAAGTGGTTCTGAAATTCTTCGCAGGTTAAATAAACAATTTTTAGCTCTGGGCGGACCTCATTTATTGCGTGAGCAATAGCCTGCATTAAGTGCGTTTTGCCTAAACCAGATTCGCCGTGAATAAAAAACGGATTAAAATCTTTGCCAGGGTCTTGCACGATGCCGCGCCCAGCCACCTGGGCAAAGCGATTGAATTTGCCTACGACATAATTGTTAAAGACATAGGACTTGTTGAGGCGCAGCACATTGTTTGCGCTCTTAGCCCTTTCAAGGACTTGAGCATCCTGCTCTACAACGAGATTAGCGTGATCGCCCTCGGCTGCCTGGTTAAGCAGATCTTCAGCTAATTTTTCAACTATCTCGAACTCGATGTGCTTAACATTAAGGACCTGCTCAATTGCGTCGTGAAACAAGTCGCGCAGTCGCTCGAAGTGCATTCTTGTGGGCACTTCAATTGTTGCGCGATTGGGGGCATCGTAAGCGACCAACTCTGTGCCGCGGACCCACGCATCAACGTTATCAACCCCCATGAGTTGCTCTAGCTCATAGAGAGCCTTTTTCCAGGTAGTTTTTAGTTCTTGTGCCATCAGGGGGGGCGCCGTAAGTCGTTTATTTTTAAGCAGTTAGTGGGATTAATACTTGCTAGGCCTATACTTTATCAACATCCCAAAAGCACCAAAATATTTATTTAATGTAAGGCCCTAAGGCTCTTGTAAAAAGCAATTAAGGATTTGCAACTTTGTATAGGCGGCTGATGGTGTTGGCGAGGCGCAATAATTCGTGCTCAACATCGTGGTCCGGGTAACTTCCCATAAAGCTCACCCTGATAGAGGCTTGCGCCATTTTTTCACTTACATTTGAGGCCAATAAAACGCTTGATGCGAGGGCCGCCCCGGAGGCGCATGCGGAGCCCGCCGATAAAGAAATTTTTTCTATATCTAAAGCTGGCAAAATCATTCGGCCATCGATATCGGAAAAACTAATGCTTAGGGTGTTGGCGAGGCAGTTTTCTCTGGGGCTATTTACCACAAAAGAAAGCTCATGCCCCTTTAGTGCATCGAGCAAAACCTTCTTTCTAAGGAGGCAGGATTTCTGGAAATCATCTTGAGCCGCGATTGCATCTAATAGAGCTACTGTCAAGCTAGCAGCTAGCGCTGGAGATTCTGTGCCCGGCCGCACGGAGCCTTGTTGGCCGCCACCAAAGAACAAAGGCGAACAAGCGCTAGGGTTTTTAAGCCTCAACAAACCACAACCCTTTGGCGCCCCAAACTTGTGACCAGAAATAGAAAAACTATCGGCGACCAACAAGTTATTGTCAAAAAGAGTCTTGCCAATGCCCTGTACCGCATCGCAATGCCAACGAATATTGTCCGCATCTCCGGCGATCGCCGCACATGCTGCAATATCTTGTATCGCACCAGTTTCGTTATTTGCCCACTGGCCTACTATTAAATAACAATCATCATTAAAGGCATAATTATTAATGTCAAAGCGCGCGTGTGGGTCTAGGGCCAACAACTCTAATTTATATCCGCGTTGTTGTAGCACTCGCAAGTAAGCAAGGCAGGATGGATGCTCAGCTTTGCTACTAACAAGAATGGGCTTTTTCCCGAACTGTTGCTCTAAATCACTAATTAGGCCGTGAATAGCAAGGTTATTTGCCTCAGTAGCCCCGCTAGTAAAAAATAATTCATTAGGGGCGCAGCCAAGGGCTTCAGCTATCTGTAATTTACTTTTTTCAATAACGGCTTGAGCGGCGCGACCCTCTTGATTATTAGACGCAGGGTTTGCCGCAAATTTGCTAGCTATCTCTACAAACTTCTCTAAGGCGCGCGTAGTTGCCGGCACCCCAGCATTAGCATCAAACGATATTCTCGGACTGCTGTTCTGTCTCATTATTATTAAGTCCGATGCGTTTGGCTAGCTCCGTTGCAATTTCGGTGAACTGCTCGGCGGCGGTACTGTCTGGCGCATATTCAAAAATTGTTTGACCGTGTGAGGGGGCTTCAGCCAAGCGGACGTTAACCCTAACTTGTGTTGGGAAAACTAAGTCGCCAAAATGGGTGCGCAGTTCTTGTAAAACCTCGCGCGATAAGTTGCGCTGCTTAGAGAACATTCCGATTAGCACGCCCAATAATTCAAGCCCTGGGTTCAAGCGCTGCTTCACGCGCTCAAGGACATCAAGTAATTGTGCCATGCCCTGAAGGGCAAAAAACTCTGCTTGCAGTGGAACAATTACTGAGTTGGACGCGACCAAGGCATTAAGGGACAAGGTGCCGAGAGATGGCGGGCAATCGAGCAGTACAACATCAGGCGCCTGCGGAGTTTTTGACAAAGCATGCAGCGCTAAGCCCAAAATACCTTCGCGACCAATTTCTGCCGCCAGCTCAGATTCGGCGCCCGTTAAATCTAGATTTGTCGGCGCAATGTAGAGACCTTTTGCTTGGGTCGGTTGCATAACATCTATAAACGAGTTTTGACCCATCAACAAGGTATAAACCGAAGGTTCGCCGGGTTCGGGCATGCGATCGAAGCTAATAGAAAGGTGCGCCTGGGGATCTAGGTCTACCAATAACACTTTGTGCCCGGCCGCTGCCATGGCAGCGCCAATGTTTGCCACCGAGGTCGTTTTACCAACCCCGCCCTTTTGGTTAATTATTGAGACGGTATGCACGCGCATAGAATAGCGCCTCCCTGGTAATTCGGCGAAACAATTATGAGAGGAACAAGGTGATAGAATTGTAATTTAACGAATAATTAATTCCAACCGTAGCTTCCGCGGGCGCCGTGCTTAGGATTTATTTTTTGCAGGCCAGCGACAGCTGTTCGATCATTTCACTGACGGCAAAGGCGGTTTTATCTTCCCAGCCAGCAAGGTATTCGAGGTCAGGGCGCTCATGGGCCCACAAAATACCACGGCTTGAATTAACAACAGCGCCATGATTGTTATGGTCAAAGGCGCAGCTTAGCCCGTCTGCCGTTCCGCCCTGGAAACCAAAGCCAGGAAGGAGCAAGGGGGTATTGGGCATGAGTTCGCGGAAGGACCCCAGCTCGTTGGCGCGTGTTGCCCCAACCACGGCCCCGATATTAGACCACCCCTTTTCGCCCATATCCCCTGACGACCATTCAGCCACTTGGGCCGCAATCACTTCAGACAAGGGCGGCGTTCCGTGATTTTGGAAGCTGACGGCGCCGGGATTAGATGTTTTGACTAAGAAATAGAGGCCGGCATTATGCTTTTGAGCGTATTCCAGAAAAGGCTCACAGGCGTCGAGGCCCAAATATGGGTTTACGGTTAGCGCATCGCATTTTGGAAAAGCATTTTGATAGCCCCCTCCTAAAAAGGTGTCGGCATAAGCTTCAGAGGTAGAGCCAATATCGCCGCGCTTGGCGTCCATTAGAACAAGAAGGCCTTTTTCTTTAGCATAGGAGCAAGCATCGGCCATTGCTGCGAATCCATGTGCCCCAAGTTGTTCGAAAAAAGCAGACTGTGGTTTGATAACCGCAATCTTGCCTGCCAAGATATCAATCAGCGCCCGGTGAAAGCCAACCAGCGCTTTTGCCGCATCGCCAGTAGAGCCGGTGGCTTGCTCGCGAAAGGGCTCGGGTAAATGATTAAGGCGCGGGTCTAGCCCAACCATTGCCGAACTTTGGCAACGATCCATTGCAGCGTGCAGGCGGTCGATGTATTTCATTCTACGATATCATACCGTCAACACGTCATCGTGAGGCAATAGCTCAGCAAGGATAGTGTCAAGGTGCAGATAACCCTTTTCGGTGGCGCGAACAAAACCCTGGCCGTTTTTATTATAAAAATCTATTAAGCCTTCAGAGACAAACGCGCCCCACTGCTCCGAGTAGTGTTGCCGCGCATCAAGTCCGGACAAGGCAGTCACCCTATCAAGAGAGACGCCTTTGTTTTCTAAGCGCAATCCCATCATTAAGACATCGAATAAAATTGTTGATGGCGAGCACAAATTTTTGTCTTGATGAAAGTTTTGTTGCGCGGTTATCGCACCAATATACTTTTCCGGAGATGCAATATTCATAATACGATATGGATTTATCCAACTCGCTGCGCCGGCGCCCAAGCCGATGTACGGCGATGAATTCCAGTAGGCTAAATTATGTTTGCACTCACGGCCTGTTTTTGAAAAAGCACTAACCTCATAGGCGTGGTAGCCAGCGGCGCTGTTCGCGCCGCGAGTCTGTTCAAAAATTTCTTTTGCGAATTCATTAGTATTCGGGTGATGACGCCCGGCGTCGCGCAATTTAGTTAAACTTGTTCCTGGCTCATAACTTAGCTCATAACAAGAAAGATGCTCAGGAGACAATGCGTGAATGCTTTCTAGGTCCGCAAGCCATTCTTCCAACAACTGTCCCGGGAAGGAATAGATTAAATCAATATTTATATTATCAAAACCAGCATTTCTAGCTCTTTGGAAGGCCCTAAATGATTGATCTACATCATGCACCCTGTCGTAAGCAAGCAGCACGTCGTTACGCAAGGATTGAAAACCTAAAGACAAACGATTGATGCCGCTAGCAAATACGGCATGAGCAGTGGCGTCATCAAACGATTCCGGGTTGGCCTCGATTGTTGCCTCGACAACAGTATCAGCAAATCCGGTTATCTGGTTTAGCTCATCAAGAAAACCCTTTAATTTATCAGCCTCGACTAAAGTTGGGGTCCCACCACCGACAAATAAAGTATGTGGTTTCAAATCAGTAGCGCGCAGTCTCGCCTCTTGCAATACTGCGGCTAGGTAGTCGTCAATGTTTTGGTTGGTATAAGCGTAAGAATTAAAATCACAATAACGACACTTCTTAACGCAATACGGAAGGTGAACGTATAAAGCTACGCTACCTTCCGCATCGCGTGTGTTTGGTTTAGGCGAGCTTGCGGCTTCTAAACTTTTCGAGGCTTTGTGGTTTTTTACCATCTACGACATAGCGGTGTAATTTTTTCAAAGCGCGTTGCTCAAGCTGGCGTACACGTTCACGCGAGATACCAAGCTGCTTCGATGCATATTCTAAAGTCGCGGGCTCTTCGCCGCCCAGCCCATAGCGGTATCGCAGCACCCCAGCCTCCAAGGGATCGATGAAGTCTAAGATTTCGCGGATGGTTTCTATCGCATCCTTTTCCATTACCAAATCGTCTGGTGCGCGTGAGTCGCGGTTATCACCCCGGTTTGCTGGACGCACTCCACAGATGCCATCACTGCCTAATTGAGGCGCGACTTCTTGGTCATGAATGGTTTGCTGTACCACCTTAATGTTCTTTTTCGAGATTTCCATATGTGCCGCAATCTCTTCAGGCATGGGCTTATGGCCAAGCTCGGTTTCTAGCCGTTCGTTCGTTCGGCGCCACTTGCTTAGTAGTTCTACCATATACGAGGGCACGCGCACTGTTTTAACAGAGTTCATCAGCGAACGGCGAATGGTCTGCTTGATCCACCATGTTGCATAGGTTGAAAACCGAAAACCAGCTTCCGGGTCAAATTTTTCGACGCCTTTTAATAGGCCAATATTGCCTTCAGCAATAAGGTCGGGCAGCGTTAAGCCACGCCCCTTAAAGCGCTTAGCTATTGCAACCACTAATCGTAGGTTGGCGCGAATCATGTGTTCACGCGCACTTTTGTCGCCAGCATGGGCCAGGCGGCTTAATTCAACCTCCTGTGTGGCAGTGAGTAGTTTGACCTCGTCTATTTCTTGGAGGTACGCTTCTAGGCAACGATCGTTCATTATGTTGTATTTGTTGAGTAAATGAGTAATTTGGAGGGTTCGCGAACGCTCCGACCCCCTTTGCGGCCAACAACCACCCCGTATTAGATAAAAAGGGAACTTTTCCCGTTATGGGTCAAAAAAGACGGCAAACTACTACCCAACTAAGCAATGACCTCCCCAACTCAACAACCCGCAAGATCAAGCCAGCTGTCAGAGGATATGTTTGCGCCTGCTTTAGAGCGCAAGGCGCACATGTTGTTCGACGCTATTAGCGTTGTAAGAGATGGACATGAAACAAGTTATGAAGAACGGTCTCTTTATGCTGTTTATCACGAGGCCGGCTTGCTGGAAGATTATCTAGATCTACATGGCGCTGCCAGCAACAAGCGCTTCCATTTGATTCGCGAAGACGTTTCCGGGATAAAGTGGATTGCTCAGGCCCTCTCATGCTTGTCATTGCTTAAGGATGGTCCCAGCCCCTATCCATCTGCCGATGCCGGCTGGAGCGAGCAGCAGCTTACTAGCCACGTTGCGACATCCACTTCTCGCCTCAACGCATATTTGGACGGACTTTTTGCTCAGCTTGGCGCAAGCTGGCTCGAGGCTGACTTGGCGATAGCGTCGCCAAAAGCCACAGAGGCGGCAATCCATCCGCCCCTCCCAACGCTGCCATCTAACCTTTTAGGTGATGAAGACGAGGACGGCATCGGTGGCGATAACAGCATTGCTTCACGCTACTTAAGTCGCTTTGTGCGCCTATTTAATAGTTGGGACGTAGCGGTTACTACCGGGTTTGCCGACCGCAGCAACGCGGGGGCGTTTATGGAAAAATATTGCACCGAGGCGATTGCAAGATCTTTTCAGTCCAGAGTGCATAATCTGCAAAGCGACTATGACTCGCACCTACGCAACACGCCTCAGGAACTAGCCATCCCCCAATTACGCAAGGTTCGCGGTGCCGTCAGCGAGTGCCTACATTTGTTAGAGGCGGTGACCGCCCTAACACATCTCTACGAGCGCCATCACCGCCACCCACACCTAAGCAAGGTTTTGCCGTGGCCAGAGCTGGTCGACGTGATAGCCAATCACCTTATCTTATCCGCATACAAGAGCTTAGGGTCATGCATGCAGCTAGCGCAAGAATTGCTCAGCGGGCTTACAGTTAGCAGCAGCACCGAGGTGTTACTGCCAGACGGTATTGAGATACACGCTAGGCCACTGTCGATGATTGCCAATGTGGTTAAGCATCACGGCCTAGACGTAGAAATTGAGTGCGCCGGTCGTCGCGCAAACGCAGCCAGCTTCATGGCAATGCTAGTTCTGATAGGCAGCCACCCAGAGACCAGGACCTATTCCTTTCATGGCGATCGCGCGGCCCTTGCCGACATTGAGCAGTTGTTCGCGCTTGGGTTAGGCGAAACTGACCTAGATGCCGTGACAGAAGCCTTCCCCTTCCTTAAATAGGTAGTAATCGCATTAGAAAGAGCGTAGTCTTTCTATATGGCATCACCTAAACCACCACAGCGCCTTGGGAAAGGCATAGGCTCTTTACTCTCTAACCGCCACGCCACCGAAAGTGTCGCCAGCGACGGTAAATTATGGGTAAATCATCAGGATTTACACCCAAGCAGCGAGCAACCGCGCGTTCACACCGACCGCGGCGTGGCTAAGCTTGCGGAATCTCTGCGCCGCCACGGAATGATGCAGCCCATTATTGTCACTATTGACTCTGACGGGAAGTACGAAATCCTTGCTGGCGAGCGCCGATGGCGCGCTGCAGCAATCGCCAAGCAAAGCAAGGTGCCGGTTATTGTCCGAGAGGGAAGCCTCAGCAGCGAAGAGAGGCTCGAGTTAGCGCTTATTGAGAATATTCAACGCGAAGACCTTGATCCTATTGAGCGAGCCACTGCATGCAAAAGGCTGCTCGAGAATTACAAGCTAACCCAGCAGCAAGTCGCCGACCGCCTCGGTTACAAGCGCTCAACTGTGGCCAACTTGGTCCGCCTGCTAGAGCTGCCCACCGATTTTCAAGACGATGTTTCACGTGGAACACTTTCGGCTGGCCACGCAAGGGCGATGCTACAGATAGGCGACGAGGCTGGATTGGCGCGGGCGAAAAAGGAAATCATTGACGGGGAGTTGTCAGTGAGGGCCGCCGAAGTCTTGTGTAAGAAGATAGTGGCAGGCTCTTTAGGGCCGAGTCACCGCGCCCGCCCAGCCAAGCCGGCTTGGGCTGCAGAGCTGCAAGAGAAGCTGTCGCGCAAGCTAGGCTGTCGCGCCGAAATGAAGATTCATGCCCGCGGCGGCGGCAAAGTGGTACTGCACTTCAGCGACCTAGACTCCTTGGATCATATGGTGCGGGGTCTCGGCCTAAGCGGCGAAGCTGACGAGTTGCTTGACTCTTAAGCCTTAGTAATAGCGGTAACTGTTAATTTCTGGCCGCTAGTTAGCCCAGCAACCGCCTCTTTGACTTCATCTAAGCCGCTGATTATGGCGCCAAATACTGACGACTGGCCATCGGCGTAGAAATTGTCTTCTAGCATGATCTGAATAGCGTTGGCCTTTTGGCTGCCATCACGATCTTCCCCAGGGATGGTGCATAAAACGCCTGCGCTGTGGAATAGGCGGGCGCGCTCAATATCAACAGTAGCCCCTTCGTTTAATCCGTTTTCAACAGTCAATGAAATGTTGTTGAAGCTGGTTATTTCTGCCCCGACTAGGCCATCGGCATTTGCCGCGAAGTGCTCAGCCGACAGAGGCGCTTCAGAAAACATTGATGTGATAATGTCATAACTGTTTCCCTCGGAGTCACTTATGGTGATTGTGTATGTGTCTCCGCTTGGCGTCGGGTTGTCAAAGCTGAGCGCATTTGCTCCGCTGCCATTGATGGAGTCCAGCAAGATGTCGGCGATGGGGCGCGTTTGGCCATTATTGTTAGCCACCCAAGCCTTGCCTTTTTCGGACGCGGCAATCTTTTCGAGATGAGACTTAAGCATGTTAAGCGCATCAGTGTTTTTAGCCTGTAGCGCCAATCGCGTGGTCGTATAAACAAACCACGGGTAAGTCAGCTGATCCTGTTCCGCCTGGGCAAGCTTTTCACTAAGATTTTCATCAAGGTTGACGTCTCCGGAGATTGTCTGGTAAAGCGCCCAAGATTCGGCTTGCTTGCCAGCTTGCCAGCTCGGCCATTGCTCAAGGGCGTAAATGCCGCCAAATACGACAACTATGAATAAAGTTAGGTTGACGCGATTCTTAGCGAACCAGTCAGAAAGTGGAGTGTCTTCGAAGGAGAGAACCATTTGCTTATTTGAGACCTGCGCGGCCGTCTAAGGTATGATGACAGGGCAACAGTTGGGTGCGCCCCGAATTGGATGAAATCCTACCATTTATTCGCACATAGGCACTACAATTTAACGCCTATCTGTTAAATACTTTGATTGCGCACTCCATCATTACCGCTTTACTGGCTTTTGCGCCGTGCGCTAGCCAGGCCGAAGCGCACGCGCAGCAGGCGTCCAAAGAAAAGACTTTTGTTTATTCCTACCAGAGCCCGCGGCTTGCAAAAGAAATGTCTCTGGTTGAGGCGGGCGTCCCGGCTGAGCTCGAACGCATTCTAGATTTCTTTCAAATCACCCCAAGCTTTGAAGGTGAAATATACTTTTGCGAGGACAAAG
>Ga0315320_10004484_pt1 | contig 11448 bp, 10 predicted proteins | sample M140m21515metaG_FD_203458 | JGI IMG/M metagenome (GOLD analysis project Ga0315320, IMG submission 203458) | Ammonia-oxidizing marine archaeal communities from Monterey Bay, California, United States - M1 40m 21515 | ecosystem: Environmental > Aquatic > Marine > Coastal | place: USA: California...
ACCAAGACCCTAGCCCACACTTGAAGAATTGATCGAAGCGATTCATAGGAACAAGCACAAAGTGAATCAAACGCTAAATATGAAGGAAAAATTTATACTAACGGTTAGTATAAATTTTTCCAAATATGAACATAAGCAGACACAGAAAAAAAACCACTTTGACTAACTAGCCTTAGAATACGGGAAACTCGCCTAGGTTACCCCCGGAGGAGTTATTACTACGACGTGCACTTTCGACGCGAACGACACTGTGGCCCGGGGAACGCGTGGAGATATCCTTCACCAAGAGGTCCTTCAAAGGGAAATTAAACGTAGTGCGTGCGCTTGTTCGTTTCTCATGTGTAACTCGCGTCGAAATGGTGCGACTTTACTCGTTTGTGTCGTGGTTCTATGTTGCTTTCGTTCGTGTGCTGCTGAGCGTCAAGAAGCGCGGTTTGGGCGACAGATGGCTGCGCAAAATACAGATGATCCGGGTTCAAATACTGCAACTCTTTCAGTAGATCAAGAAATTGAACAGCCTTCCATATCCGGTCAAAATAGTAACTTTGAATCCACAATCGCAGGGCAGTTGCACAAAGTTTTAGTGAAGGAGTTTAATGAAAATGAAACGGTGAAGGGAGTCGCTTCAGATGGGGCAGGGCGAAGTTTTGATAGCACCGTGCGAAATGGAGGCGGTACTCTAGAAACTGTGGCTCGGGTAACTAGAGCACACGACTTTGATACACAGAGTATAGATGTCGACTTTCAACAGGAGAACAGTTTAGGGGGTGCCTCGCCTATCGTGCGAGCAGGAAGCGAAAATGAACAACAATCGTATTCGCAGGATTCGTTCATCCATCAGCTACGTGACGTATCTCGAGGCATCGATAAAGTGATGCGCACCGGTAAAGGTGACGCTGAAGACGTTGAAAGACTCGTAGATTCTTCTGACAACGAGTTTGTTATCTCAAACCCAAAGAGTGGCACTATGGAATTACAACAGGATCTGAGGCTAATCCAAGATTTGGTTATTTTATTTTGCTCTGCTGCGTTAGGATCCACGTTATTTTGCTTGCTTGGACAGCCTGTCATAACGGGATATTTGCTGGCTGGCTCACTTATCGGACCTGGCGGTCTTGGACTTATTGTTGAGTTAGTACAAGTTGAGACCTTAGCGCAGTTTGGAGTCATATTTCTCTTATTCGGTCTCGGACTTGAATTTAGTGCATCGAAGCTCCGCCATATACGAGGAGTTGCAGTTTGGGGCGGGTGCACACAGATATCATTGACGATGTTGTTATGCGGAGTTGCCAGTGACGTAACAGGGGCGGGTACCAAAGAAGGTGTTTTCGTTGGGGCCCTACTATCAATGAGCTCTACGGCGATAGCCGGAAAATGTGTCCTAGAAACTGGCGCCTTGAACACCCTGCATGGCCAAATAACGATGGGGACTCTCATTCTACAGGATTGCTGTGTCGGGTTGTTGTTCGCACTTGTACCAGTTCTTGCGGGTAGTAAATCTTTTGGGCAGTGTGCCTTCACTCTTCTCGGTATATCTTTCAAGATGATAGTTTTTCTGAGTTGCTGTTTGGCCTTGAGCAGGACACTTGTCTTGCGACTATTTCATTTTGCTTCAAGGCAAGTTGCAGAACTTTTTCAGACGATAACTGTTGCCTTCTGTCTCGCTGTTGCTGTTGTGAGTGACCAACTCGGCTTATCGTTAGAGTTTGGCGCGTTCTCTGCCGGAATCATGATATCAGCAACACCTTATGCTGAAAAGACGCTCGAAAATCTTCATCAAATACAAAATATATTCGCAGCGCTTTTCATGGTGTCTATCGGACTGATAATGAACCCTTTTTTTCTGTGGGTACACTCCGATATTCTGCTTGGTTCTTTACTCGTCATTGTTGCATTGAAAACTAGCATAATTGGCATGGTTGTTCGTGCATTCGGATATTCTTCGGGGGTAAGTATGACAGTCGGTATATCTCTTGCACAGATAGGCGAATTCTCTTTCGTACTCCTGTCTCGTGCTTCGAACGTCGGCCTCATTGAGAGAAAGCTCTATCTTCTTTTGCTCGGAACGACTGCTTTGAGTCTGTTTATAACCCCAACTTTAGTGCGTAGCATACCGCACTTTTTACGTTTCGCGAGCAACATGAAGATGCTCAAGTTGGACGAAGGCGAACTCAACTGGTAGATACGCATACGCTTACCGTCTATTGACCCGGTCTTTTGCAGTCGTGACAGCCTGTTCTTCAACATAGCGAGTAGCGATAACAAAGCTCGTTGATGTAGCGTGTTCCCAGATATCATGTTCATCCATTTCATGTTCATCCGTTTTGAGCCATTATCATTCCACATATGAGTCCATACAGCGCCAATGCCTCGGAAAATATCAAGATGAGCACCGAGGAAGCGAACAGTGAACCCCTGAGAGAAATCGCCTGCGTGGAACTCTCGCCAACAACCCCAACTGTGACACCACTTACAAATTGAGCAACACCGCAGCAAATTCCAGCACTTAGGTGTCTTAGACCGCTATAGTCTGAATACTCGATAGCGTGGATTCCACTTAGTATTATGATAGAAAGGACGAGCCCGTAGATCGCCCTTACACCTGCCATGGCCACGGGGATGATCCCTTTGATAGCGACTGCGGGGTCTTTGCTTCCAGCTCTGCATATACCTAACCCAGCCTGCGCGGTGCCATATGCGGCTCCCAAACCTACGACGCGTACGTGAGCAATCAACAATTGAGCACGTCGACACAAACTTACACGACAGCGTTAGACACAACACAGCTCCTGCGCAGCCGAAAAGATGCCCCGACTTGAAGTTCATCGTGCACTGATCATAGACGAGCGATTGACGCGCCGGCGCAATACAATACGCGATTACGGAGGCAACGAGTGATAGATTGCGTTCAAACACTGCGCGCGCGACGTGCGGTCTGTGGTGTTAGAGTTTCTGTGTGAGGCTTGTCTTTCTGCAGTATGCAGATACTGACCGACGGCCACACTCCGTGATTTGAAAAGTCGTCGATACGATATGCGAATGAAGATTTCGGAGGCTCATAGAAGGACTGTAGGACTGATGGGGTAGAGGCGAACATATACATGTATAAAATTTCTACATGTTGCTTCGGAACAGCAATATGCCCAACTCCTTCGTATCAATTTCGGTAAACGTGTGGACGCCTATCAGCAAGCGCTGCGATTGTGGTCGCCGTGCCTCATTAACACGTAGTGTAAGATCATTTTTAGTTCATAAGCTGATGCGGGCATCGAGTTCGTACGGATTGTGATTAAAAGTTACGTTGCTCACCGTTGTGTATTGCGTCGTGCTCGTCCCAAAGGCGCAGAGTGCGTCAACAGTTCTAGCTTCTCAGGAACTACTTTGTACACATCTTGATTTATTCTTCAAAGGGTGCAAATATAACGCAAGAATTGTGGCCACCGAAACCAAAGGAATTACTAATGGCGGCGGTAACCGTGTGCGCCTTCTTTTCGTTTGCACACGTATCGATCCCTTCAACTATCGGTTCCAGTTCGTTTTGGTTCAGAGTCGGATGCAGCATGCCAGTCTTTATCGCCATGATACAAGCGATGGCTTCCATCCCCCCTGCAGCACCGAGGCAATGTCCGATCATTGATTTGGTTGCATTCATTTTGACATTTTGTACGTCTTTGAACACCTTGCGAACAGCGTTGACTTCTGCGACGTCGCCGACAAGAGTTGAGGTGGCGTGTGCGTTGATGTAGTTTATATCTGACACGGAGATACCAGCATCCTTGATGGAAAGCTCTATGCACGTGGATACTCCAAGACCATCGGCTCGTGGATCAGTCATATGATGCGCGTCACAGGTGATGGCTCCACCAAGATACTCTGCGTGGATGCGAGCACCACGCTTCTTTGCGCTTTCCAACGTCTCCATGATGAGGACACCAGCACCTTCACCCATCACGAATCCATCTCTAGACTTGTCCCAGGGTCGAGAGGCCCCCTCCGGATCATCATTGTTTTGGCTGAGAGCTCGACAAGCGACGAAACCACCCAGACCAACAGGAATGATGGGTGCTTCAGAGCCACCGGCGATCATGATTTCTGCATCGCCGTTCCTGATGTGATTGGCTGCCGCGTGAAAGGCGTAATTTGCCGTTGCGCAAGCGGTCGAGATAGAATAATTCGGTCCCATAAAGCCTTTTTCTATAGCGAGCATTGCACCGCCCATGTTTGTGATGGCATAAGGAATGAAAAATGGAGTTATCTTCTTCGGCCCCTTCTCCACGAGTGCTTTCACACCATCCTGGAAAACAGTGAGGCCACCCATACCGCTGCCAACGAGAACACCGACACGTTGTTTATCGAGGTTTTCGAGTGCGGCAGCATCCAGACCTGCATCTTCCAAAGCTTTGTTACCAGACACGAGAGCATAACGAAGACAGTCGTCAAGTCGTCTATCGTTTTTCTTGTCGATGTAGCCCTCGCTGTCGAAATTGCGAATTTGTGCAGCGAATTTCGTTGGAAAATCACTCGTATCGAATCGATCGATCGGCGCAACGCCACTTTGTCCAGAAAGAAGCTTATCGTAGTATGCGGTGTAGTCGTTACCAAACACAGAACATAACCCCATTCCCGTAATCACGACTCTTTTCTTCGGATCAGTCTCACGTGCCATCGCAATAACGGCGGAACGACATTTTGATCTCCGACATGATGATCTAGGGGTCGCGCGTAAGATATTGTGCGTTGGTTGCCTGCTTGCCAAAGAGTTCATCGCCCTGTCAATTATATTCTGCTGTGGATTTCTTCGTGGTCAGGGAAGTTGCCTGCGATTGCGAATGGGCGCATTTCTAGAGTCAGTAATCGTGCGCACAGAGACACACACATATGTCGCAGAGAGGTGGTGGAGCACAATATGCTTCGTCGATCATGCCTGAGGCGAGTAGGGCGATAACCTTGACTTGAAGACGTGAAATAAGATAGATAAGGGGATCATGTTCGTCAGCAAGCGAGACAACGTGGGTTCGCAGCTCTCCGCAAATGCGGTGAGCGACGGGCGCACCTGAAGATCACGCCAGCCGAAGATCGACGCCGAGATCGGCCGAGCACGCACTGCCACCGCGCGCCGTCGGGAGAGTATTTCCGTTCTTTCGAGGTTTTCGCCACTTCGATAAAGTTTCCTTGCTACATTCGTATAGAAAAACTCTCGAGAATATATGCACGAATGCGGTATGCGTCGTCGACAGTCGCCGTGGTTGATGTTCTTAGCCGATTGAAGTCGATATATATGTACAGATGTGGATATGATATCATATTGTGGTCGTAAATCTGTTCAGTCGGAGAGGATACGAGGGCGAGTCGAACGGATTCCACCTCTCGACGCAAGGAGTGAAGCACGGCGCGGACAGCGCGCCATCACGCTCCATTGGATCAGCACACGACTAGCTTCAATGCAGTTTTCGTCAAACATGTACGAGACTCTGCATGTTTTACGAGCTGAGTGCAGGACGCCTTTGGCTGGGCGGCGAAGTGTAGCAAAACGCGAGCGCACCCGAATCCTTCGCTTTTCACGGAACACGAGATCTCAAAATTCAGCGAGGTCTTTGCGAACTGATAGCGATTGCAGTGCGTCCGAACTTTTAGCCAACACACAGTCACACACTAAGCAAGCGCGCGGGACATCAACGATTTTTCAGACGGTAATTCCAACAAGTGTCGTCGCAAATCTCAACAAGTATCGAAATATGCGCAAATTTTCATTGTTGCGACCGAACAGTGCCTTGAAAGAGAGCATTGTGAACGTGGAGTCTGGGCAACCACAATCTGGCATGAGTAACTCTTGGGTTTGGTGCCTCTCTCCCATATTTTGTGGCTTCTCGACTGCGTTCAGTGACCTCAGCGGCAACCATATCTTCATGAGTGCGTTTTGGAGTTGGTTCATTGCTCAAATAGCGAAACTATTTACGTCTTCTTACCGTGACGGTAAGTGGGATTATAAAGTTATGTTCGATAGTGGTGGTATGCCCAGCTCGCATACAGCGCTCGTTGTAGGTCTCACCACTTCAATCGCCCATCAATATGGTCTAGGAAGTGTTTACTTTCCTTTGTCACTGGCTTTTACACTTATTGTGATGTATGATGCTGCTGGTGTGAGGCGACACGCAGGCAAACAGGCTGAAGTTCTGAACAAAATTGTGGAAGACTTGTTCCACGGATCAGCAATAAGTGACAAAAAGCTCAAAGAAGTTCTCGGCCACAGTCCCCTTCAAGTAATTTGTGGAGCGTTTCTCGGAGTATTTGTAGGAACTGTTTACATGCTCAGGTATTCCCGCTGCTAAAGCAGCCTTAATTTGTCTTTAGTCGGCTCTAATTTTGTAAATAGTCTACCGAAACATGCGAAAGCCAATCAATCATCTACGTTATAAAGACGTGTTCTTGTTGTGTTGCACAAGATCGCGCATGAAATTAGGACGTCTGGAGTTATAGCGGAGGTCTGTCGGCATATCGGTTCGATTGCTCCCAACTCCCGATTCTGCCTTCGCAAAACTTCACTTTGACCGATGGCACTGAAACAGATCTGCGTGTACTGCGGTTCGTCTGTGGGACTGAACAGTGAATATGCACGCGCGGCAGAAAATTTGGGCCGAGAGCTTGCTCAAAGAAACTTCGGTCTTGTTTACGGAGGGGGCTCTGCTGGGCTCATGGGTAAGGTTTCGAAAGAAGTTCACGAACGAGGAGGGTCAGTGTTAGGGATTATTCCGAAGAAATTACTTCCGAAAGAGATTAGTGGTGAAACAAGTGGAGAGCTCATCGTCACAGAAGACATGCATGAAAGGAAGAAGTACATGTCTACGCTTGCCGATGCGTTTATCGCGTTGCCCGGCGGGTTTGGGACGTTGGAAGAACTGCTAGAGATACTCACATGGCATCAGCTGGGACTACATGCAAAACCTGTTGGCATATTGAATGTCAGTGGTTTTTTCGACTCCTTTCTTCGATTCCTCGATGATGCCGTCGCGGCTGGTTTTATTAGTGAAACTGCAAGACAGATACCCGTCGTAGGAACAACACCGACTGAACTAATCGAAAAGCTTTTGGCAAAGGTTGATTGTTAGACCTCATACACATATATATCCACCTACTACTACTACTACTACTACTACGCCATATGAATGGTTTATGCATAAAAAGGCAAGCACAGATCGACTTTGCTTGAATTACTACGCTGTATCCTTCGGAATTTCACTCTGCTAAGGTCGCAGCGACATGTAGAGCAGAGTGAAAGTTGCGTATGTTTGACAAAAAGCCAGATATGGCACATAGGATGTCAAACGTAAAACTGTGAATGATTAGAATTTCATCACCCAGTCTGACACGGCGACTCAACTCACCCTGTCAGGTTTCGCTCGATCAGACAAAACCGCTGTTCGGGTCTTCAAGTAAACCAACCCTTTCTGATCGCTGCGCGAATAAGGATTTGGCTCCTTCTATGCTGCGTGATTGTACTCCAAGTGCATGGGATTGTAGCTCAGGGAAAGTTCTTGCTATCTCCGACCCGGTGTTTTGAAGGGACACAGCGTGTCTTCGGGCGTCGCGCACAAAATAGCGAGTGTTGTAAATCCGATGTGAGATCGATTGAGGTATTTTGAGATCAATAGATAAAGTCGTAGGCGTTAAACTGCGATACTCATCGGCACCCACCGGCACATCTTTCCACTCAGCGTGCGAAACAGGTCCAGTCAACCGCCAGGGCAAGAAGCCGGCCTTGCTTGTGACGCTTACGGCCTTTCCCAAACTGATACCACTGGTAAGCGTTTTCCTCGTACCACCGAAACTCATCGCTCACGCCGCTAATACTGTCCACCAGCGTCGTCGTTCGAGAGCACTGGACGCGATTCTGAACAACTGCAGCCCTCCGCTCGTGAAAACAAGTTGCGAGATAGCTTCCGCGTCGTCCCACCAGGGTTTACCCAGATACTTGTTATGTGATATCATACTGTAGATAGGTATAGTAGCATATACATCACTTCCTATACGACATAGACATATATGTATTTAAAGGTAACATAAAGCTATATATCAGTACCAAAAGGATTTTATTTTGGAAGAAAATGGATACGCCGACAGATTCTCGGCGTATCTCTCGATCCCGGCGTCAAATCGTGGTTTGACATCTGCGGACGACATGCAGTCTCTTCAGCTCTCAAGTGCGACGCAGCACATCACTGTGAAGGTATAATCATAGTTGTGATTTAACGTCGATCTGTGACCTGTCCCGTGAGCACGACTGACGATAACTTGTTCTTGTTTGCTTCAACAGGGATTGCGATCTCGCTGCGCTTCTTTCCGTGGTGCTCGCGCCTCTCGTACATCTGTGCGGTACGTCAGTCAACAGACGCGCTCGACTTTTGTGAGAAAATTCTTCGAATTGATCTGAAATGAATTTCTACGAACGCGTTTTTAAGCCTCGTCTAGAGGACTGAAACGGTATACCGAATACATACTGACCACGATTTACTGACAACTCTTTTTCTTGATTCCACCTAGAGTATCAAAGCGTACGGCGTCCATCGTGTCTGCATCGGTCGAGAAAGTTCAAATCGTCAAGCCAATCAATGGTGATCCTTTTATCGGTATGCTCGAAACTCCGGTTACTTCTTCCCCAGACGTGGCCAACTTCCTCTCGAACCTGCCAGCATACCGTACTGGCGTCGCCCCTCTCTTACGCGGTGTTGAGGTCGGACTTGCGCATGGCTTCTTCTTAACTGGGCCGTTTATCAAGCTTGGCCCTCTTAGAGCGACTGATGCCGCGGAGCTCGCTGGTTGCTTGTCTGGTGCAGGGCTTGTGTTGATCCTCACTGCGTGTCTGAGCATCTATGGTGCGACTGCTTTTCAACGCGATGAAGTTGTTGGTGTCAAGACCTTAAGCGGGCGAACTATCTCTAAAGATCCGCTTCAAAGCGCGGATGGATGGGCTTCTTTCACTTCTGGCTGGCTCGTCGGCGGCTTGTCCGGCGTTGCCTGGTCGTACATTCTCACTCAAGTGCTCCCGTACTACTCCTAGAAAGTGGAACTTATTTGACGACGTTTACGCCGAGGTTCGCGCAAACTAGACTACGTTGTAAATGTTGACAAAGAAACGTTCACTAAAGACATATATTATATTACGAACATTGCTAAATTGTTACAACATGTGAGTTACTGGAAACCACAGAAGTTTCGACACATAGAACTTGCAGAAAGTTGTATTTAAGCTGCTCTAGTTCCTAGTTCACTCGCATCAATTGATCCACGCAGACGCTAGAATAGCGACACATATGAAAACGAAAAGGAAGCAAGAAAGTGTGTACATGAAAAATATCTACGCGCTGATTAGTACTGACTGTATAAATCAGAGCTGCAACAGTAACCATCAAGTACGTACCGTGTTGTGAGAAGTATCAAGTGTATTCGCTGTTCTGTCGATCAATTTGTCTACATGCCCAGCCAGCGTCACGGCTGATATGATCCTAAAACTTTTTGTCACCTGACTACCTGCCTGAATATTGGTGAAGAGTTTGACACTTCGCGGGATTAGTGAATATTTTACTCACCCAAGTATATGCAGCGACTCGCATAAGAGTCTGTGTGAACTCGTTCAAACTTAGACCTTTAGGAACCTAGGAGATTCGGTTGAAATGGTGAGCACATCGCCGCATTACCGTTTCATGCTCACCTGGGAGATAAAAATCCAGACGAAGATTATTCCCAAACCATAATACACAGAGTTCAAGAAACCATAAGCGAGAGTGCCCGCCAAACCGCGCGACTTCAGAGCTTTCAGATCAAGATCTCTCCTGGAATTGGAACAAAAGTTTACTACGTTTAGAATTCTTTCGAAACGAAGGTGTGTGCCTGACTCACCAGTGTTTGACTTTTTTTGTTGCAGCCTGCAACCAGGTCAGCCCAAGGAGCGCTTTCCCTTTGTGACTTCGTGCTCTCTCGTCTCCGAGGTCGTCATCTTTACTGAAAAACGAGTACTGAGTGATAACGTGCTTGCGATTCTTCTCTTTATCGTCGCCCTTCAGCGAACAACTTCGACGCCGATGTCGTGGAAACGGACAACACACGTTACTTGTAATACCACTTTTCAGTTGCCACGGGCCGTGCGAAGGAGGTCGATGAACACGAAATGAAAAAAAATGATTTCCTATTGGCCAATTCGTTACGCGACTGCCCAAATAACCCATGCGCACTCGTCCCGAGTTCACAGGACTTGTATCGCAGTTGACTGCAGTTCTGGCGTCGTTGTGCGGGGAGCGATCTCACGTGGATATATTGATTTGGTGCGACACGCGTACTACGCTGGGATGCCCGAGTGGTCTAAGGGGCCAGACTCAAGTGCGAATATGCTTCACCGAAAAAACTGGTGAGATTTCTGGTAGTCATTGACTGCGTGGGTTCGAACCCCACTCTCAGTAACAAGTAAACAAGTAACACAAGTAACAACAACTACATCGTTATTTTTATAAAAACAACTTTTGTCCATTACGACGAGAAACCATATATATTCAGCTATTATGATGCTATCATATTACTAGGGTTTCCGTAAATAAATAAAATACGTACCGAAAATAATGAATTATCATAAGTTACGTCGGCGTGCCACGACGTCGTCGCGCGTCACTCCGCGCCGCGCGCGCGCCAGTCCGGTGCGGGGTCGACCGAACTAGCCGTCGGTCGTGGTTTCCGACCGTTTGAATTTGAATTCGCTGCGCGCGCGGCGCTTGAAGACGACCGTTGGAGCCCAACGAGCATGTAAATCTTTGAGGCAGTTTTCGCCGCGCATGACGCGACGTGGTGTACGTCGGAGTACGTCCCCGGCCGTCTCGACGGCGCGGAAAGGTTGCAAGAAGTCTCCTCGACGCAGTGGAGTGCCATCAGTTGACGCCAGGTCGACGGCCACGCTCTTCGACGATGGTGCAGATGACAACGCTCAGGTTGTGCAAGACGTGCGTCAAGTTGCTATTGCTGTGCTCGCAAACAAACGGCGTCGGATCCAAGCGAGAAGCACCGAAACGAAGGAAAATAATGTTTAGTACGCTTCCACCAAGTTTAGGCGCCTATAGCGACGACACGCCGCCGCTACGCCGTCGCACATGTTGTAATTCTAGACCCTGACACACCTTAAAAATGCACTCATTCTCAAGTCATTATTTTTGAAAAAAGTTACGTTGAAGATGCACGAAATCACGCACGCCACCGGCGACGCGATACTGCACGGCTGACGACGAACGAGACGGCGTTGGAAAGCGCGTAAAAAGTTACAAAATATACTCCCGAACCGGAGCTATCGGTGCAGTCGTCGCGGCGCGAGACGCGCGCAAACACGAAAAGTTACGTTTCACTCAACTTTTTTTCGAAAATACAAGTATAATAGACCCATTGCACTAAGGAATCTTTAACTTACTCGTATCG
>Ga0315320_10004486_pt1 | contig 11447 bp, 5 predicted proteins | sample M140m21515metaG_FD_203458 | JGI IMG/M metagenome (GOLD analysis project Ga0315320, IMG submission 203458) | Ammonia-oxidizing marine archaeal communities from Monterey Bay, California, United States - M1 40m 21515 | ecosystem: Environmental > Aquatic > Marine > Coastal | place: USA: California...
TGGATGGGCCGCTCAGGTGCTCGGCTTCCAGGCGGTCACCCCCGTCTTCGACGGTGCCACCGAGAAGGAGATCTTCGAGGCCATCGACGAAGCCAACACCATGGTGAAGAACGTCATCACCGACTTCGAAGCAGGCAAGGGCGACCCGGGCGACCCCCGACAGCTCCTGGCGCACATGCAGCAGACCGGCAAGATCCAGCTGTACGACGGCCGCACCGGCGAACCGTTCCACCAGCGCACGACCGTCGGCTTCATGTACCTGCTCAAGCTCCATCACCTCGTGGATGACAAGATCCACGCGCGTGCCACAGGCCCCTACAGCCTCATCACCCAGCAACCGCTGGGCGGCAAGGCCAGGACCGGCGGCCAGCGCTTCGGAGAGATGGAAGTCTGGGGCCTCGAAGCCTATGGCGCCGCCTACATCCTGCAGGAACTCCTCACCGTCAAGAGTGACGATGTGGAAGGACGAACCAAGATCTACGATTCCATGGTCAAGGGAACGAACACCCTCGAAGCCGGCATGCCCGTCGTCTTCGACGTTCTCTGCCACGAGATCAAGGGCCTTGGTATGAACATCACGCTGGAGAAGGAACAACTCAACGACACCGTGCTGCTCTAGAGCACGGCTAGAAGAGCCTTCTCCGACCATCGAGTTTGTCTTATGACACCAGCACCCGTTTGGGAGCTTTGAAGAACATGGCTGAAACCGTCTACGATCGCGTCAACGACTTCGGATCGGTGAAAATCACCCTCGCAAGTCCCAATGACATCCGCAGTTGGTCCTTTGGTGAAGTAAAGAAACCAGAGACCATCAACTACCGCACCTACCGCCCCGAAAAGGATGGTCTGTTCTGTGAACGGATCTTCGGTCCGGAACGGGACTACGAGTGCGCGTGCGGCAAGTACAAAGGCACGAAATACAAGGGCATCATCTGCGATCGCTGCGGCGTGAAGGTGACCCATTCTCGCGTTCGACGCAAGAGAATGGGCCACATCAACCTGGCTGCCCCCATCGTGCACATCTGGTTCTTCAAGGCGATGCCCAGCCGTCTCGGCAACCTGCTCGCGATGAAGACCGGCGATCTCGAGAAGGTCATCTACTTCCAGGACTACGTGGTCACCGACCCCGGCACCACCGACCTGACCTACAAGCAGGTGCTCACGGAAGACGAATACCGTCAGGCGTACGAAAAGTACGGCTCGGCCTTCATCGCCATGATGGGCGCCGAAGCCGTCCGCGAGCTGCTCAATCAGCTCGACCTGGTCGAACTCGCGTTCGAACTGCGCGACGAGCTCGACACCACCAAGAGCAAGCAGCGCGAGAAGGACCTCTCCAAGCGACTCAAGATCGTGGAGCAGATCCGAAACAGTGAGAACGATCCCGCGTGGATGGTCCTCGACGTCGTACCCGTCATCCCTCCCGACCTGCGCCCCCTGGTGCTCCTCGAGAGCGGCAACTTCGCGACCAGCGATCTCAACGATCTCTATCGTCGAATCATCAACCGAAACAACCGCCTCAAGAAGCTGATGGACCTCAACGCCCCCGAGGTCATCATCCGCAACGAGAAGCGAATGCTTCAGCAGGCGGTCGACGCACTCTTCGACAACGGTCGATGCCGTCGCCCAGTCCTCGGCTCCTCCAACCGCCCCCTCAAGTCGATCACCGACATGATCAAGGGCAAGCAGGGTCGCTTCCGCGAGAACCTGCTCGGAAAGCGAGTCGACTACAGCGCACGTTCGGTCATCGTGGTCGGCCCCGAGCTCAAGCTCTACCAATGCGGCCTTCCGAAGAAGATCGCGCTGGAACTCTTCCAGCCGTTCATCATCCGTCGCCTCAAGGAACAGGGACTCGCCGACACGATCAAGAGCGCCAAGCGCATGCTCGAACGTCGCGACCCCGAAGTGTGGGACATCCTCGAACAGGTCATTCGCAACCATCCGGTCCTGCTCAACCGCGCCCCGACCCTTCACCGCATGGGCATCCAGGCCTTCGAGCCGGTGCTGGTCGAAGGCAACGCGATCAAGATCCATCCCCTCGTCTGCGCCGGCTACAACGCCGACTTCGACGGTGACCAGATGGCGGTCCACCTGCCCCTTTCGGTCGAAGCTCAGACCGAGGCGCACGTGTTGATGCTTTCGACGCACAACATCTTCAGCCCCTCGAACGGCAGCCCGATCGTCTCGCCATCACAGGACATCGTGATGGGCGTCTACTTCCTGACCACCTCGAACTCCGAGGACACGACTGCGGTCGAGAAGCTTCCGACGTTCCGCAACATCGCGGCAGCACTTCACGCCTACGAAGAACAGCGCATCGATCTCCACGAACGAATCGTGGTCCGACTCGCCGCCTTCACGCGCATGGTCAGTGATCAGGGTGGCCCCGTCGAGATGATGCCGGAAAACCGTCGCATCGAAACCACGGTCGGACGTGTGATCTTCAACGAGATCCTCATCGAAGACGAGACGTACGTCGGCGACAGCGAAACCAAGATGCCGTTCTACAACTGCGCACTTGGCAAGAAGGGCTGCGCCCGAGTCATCGACGATACCTACGAGACGCTCGGTCGACCCAGCACCATCACCCTGCTCGACCGCATGAAGTCGGTCGGATTCGTCAACTCGACGAAGTCCGGTCTCAGCCTTGCGATCACCGACCTGCGAATCCCCGAAGCCAAGAAGGAACTCCTCACGGTTGCCCAGCAGAAGGCCGATCGAGTCGAGAAGGCCTATCAAGGCGGTGCGATCACCGAACGCGAACGTCACAACAACCTGCTCGACCTCTGGGCTCAGTGTCGTAACGACCTGACCAAGAAGCTGCAGGAGACGCTCAAGAACGACCGCCGCAAGTCGGATGGTTCCGAAGCCTCCATCGACGAGAAGGAAGGGTCGATCTATCTGAACCCGGTCCACCTCTTCAGCGACTCGGGCGCTCGAGGCAACACCAGTCAGATGCAGCAGCTCGCCGGCATGCGAGGTCTGATGGCCAAGCCCAACGGCGAGATCATCGAGACCCCGATCCGCGCGAACTTCCGCGAAGGTCTCAACGTCCTCGAATACTTCTCATCGACCCATGGCGCACGCAAGGGTCTCGCGGACACCGCGCTCAAGACGGCCGACTCCGGCTATCTGACCCGGAAGCTCTGCGATGTGGCGCAGTCCGTCACTGTTCTTCATGAGGATTGCGGCACCAACCAGGGCATGCCCAAGCGCGCGATCTTCAAGGGCGAGGAAGTCGATGTCCCTCTGAGCGAATCGATCGTCGGACGCACCGCCGTCGATGCGATCATCAACCCGCTCACGGACGAGACCATCGTCAAGAAGAACCAGATCATCACCCACGAGATCGCCAGCAAGATCGAAAGCCTCGGCATCAACCAGGTCTACGTGCGAAGCCCGTTGACCTGCAAGACCGCACGCGGAGTTTGCGCACGTTGTTACGGCATGGACATGTCCACCGGCCAGCAGGTCGAAGAAGGCATGGCTGTCGGCATCATCGCGGCCCAGTCGATCGGCGAACCCGGCACCCAGCTCACCATGCGTACGTTCCATACGGGCGGCGTCGCGGTGCAGGGCATGATCGACCGAAGCTGGAAGGCTCCTCAGGGCGGTATCGTCGAACTGCGTGACTGCAACGAAGTCGAAGTCGAGACCGAGAACGGCGGCACCGAGTACAAGGCACTCAAGCGAAACGGTGAAGCCGCGATCCTCGATGACAAGGGTCGCGAGATCGACAAGTTCAAGGTCCCCTACGGCGCGACGATCCACACCCCTGCCGGCACCAAGGTGCGCAAGGGACAGGTCATCGTGGAGTGGGATCCGCAGAGAGACGTCATTCTCGCGGAGAAGGGCGGCACCCTGCGCTTCAAGGATCTCATCCTCGACCAGACCTTCCGAATGGAAGAAGGCAAGGGCGGCGGCGACGAGCTGATCGTCATCGAGCACACCGGCGAGCGCAACCCGCAGGTGACCATCGAAGACGCTGAAGGCAACATCCTCGACTTCCACCACCTTCCCGCGAAGGCTCGCATCGACGTCAAGGACGGCGACATGGTCAAGATCGGACAGATCCTGGCACGCAAGCCCAAGGAAGCCTCCAAGAGCGCCGACATCGTCGGTGGTCTGCCGCGAGTCACCGAGATCTTCGAAGCACGAATGCCCAAGGACCCCACCTCGCTCAGCGAGATCAGCGGTCGGGTCGAACTTCACTCGGACAAGCGCAAGGGCAAGATGACCATTCGCGTGGTCAGCGATGCTGGTCTCGAACACGATCACCACGTCCCTCAGGGCAAGCCGTTGCTCGTCCATACGGGAGACCGAGTGGACGCAGGCGAACCCCTCACCGAAGGACCTCAGATCCCCGCGGACATCCTCCGCATCAAGGGCGTCGAACCGCTGTGCCTCTACATGCTCGACGAGATCCAGAACGTGTACCGAGCCCAGGGCGTGCCCATCTCGGACAAGCACATCGAAGTCGTCCTGCGCCAGATGTTGAGCAAGGTCCATGTCATCGACATCGGTGACACCGCACTGCTGCCCAACGAGATCGTGGACCGTCACATTCTCGAGGAGATGAACCAGGAAATCTCCAGCATGGTCAAGGTCGACAACCCCGGCGAGACGAACCTTCCGAAGCGACTCGTTCCCAAGGAAGAGGTCAAGGAAGCCAACGCCATCGCGGAAGTCGAAGGCAAGGCGCTCGCCAAGAGCAAGCGTGCGAAGCCCGCTGCTTACCGAACCCTGTTGCTCGGTATCACCAAGGCGTCTCTCCAGGCGGAATCGTTCCTTTCGGGCGCGAGCTTCCAGGAGACCACCAAGGTGCTCACCGAAGCCGCACTCAAGGGCGCGGTCGACGAACTCCGCGGTCTCAAGGAGAACGTGCTGCTCGGGCACCTCATCCCCGCAGGTACCGGCTTCAGTCGCTACAGCAATCTCAAGATCGCCAAGCTCGTCGACGAGCCGGCCTTCGAGGAGGAAGCGGATGCCGCGATGCTTGCGGACGCCGCCAAGGAGGCTGAGGCCATGGGCGCCGAACGTGCAGAGCCCGTGCTCGAAGTGATCGGCGGCGGAGGCATGGAAGATGCCGCGACGGACACCTCACTCGGCTCGATGCCCAAGCTCGGTGAACCCACCGGCGAGGAGACTCCTCCCACGGAGTGATCAAGCGACCATTCGACACGACACACACCGCCCCGATTTCACCTGAAATCGGGGCGGTTTTTCGTGACCCGTGAGTGTCTCAGGAAAGACTTCGACGATGCGCGTCACCACTCGGGATCGGCGGAGCGATCGTCGGCCGCCCGAGACTCCGCGAGCTGTTCGAGTATCCGTTCTACGGGCACGAAGGCATTGTCACTCTTCGAATCCATGCCGGGACACGGGGTCCGTTGCCTGGCTTCGTCCCAGGCCTCGCGGCTCTCGAGATTCTCAGACCAGAAAGGCCACGTGCGACACTGGCTCGGGCGCGTTTCATACAGGCTGCAGAACGCTTTCCCGGGCTTGGATTCACGGTCGAGGAAGACGCAGTCGTAGCCGAAGCGCGTGTGACGCTCACGGAGGCTGAGTTTTCCGTTGATCCGGCGTGCGAAGGTCTTGAGGAAGGCCGGGTAGTCCATGGACAGCTTCGCAGCCATGGCCTTGCCCTCATCCTCCTCGAACCAGACCGCTCCGGGTGGCCCGGTGCAGCAGTTGCCGCACATGCTGCAGGAGAATGAAAGACCATCCTTGTACCAGAGGTCACGGCCGGGCTCTTCCGTCGAGTCTTCGTGCACGGTGGTGTTCTTCGTCATTCATCCTCATTCGTCGAGGGCCCGGTGGGTCCGAAGCTGTCGGGCGGTGGCTGTTCACCATCGACACCCCAGACATCGAGGCCGACCTGATGAACCGCGACGGCGGCACGCCTTGGAGGAAGGTCGGCGAGCTCCTCCGGCCGTTCGTCGAAGGCGACACGGTCGGTCGAGTAGATCGATTGAAAATTCCATTCGGGCATTCCAGCCAGCGTGTCGGCGATCAGCTCCTCGACCTGCCCGAGCGAGATCGCGGTCGACCAGATGGAGATGTAGGCGCCATGGTGTTCGGAACCGTCCGCGGGTTCGACCACGATGATCGAATGCCAGAGCGTGTAGCCCAGGGCACGGCCGCCTTCATCGAGATTCTCATCGCGATCGACATCAAGAGACAGGCCCCAGCTTTCGCGCATCTGCAGAAGCAGTTCGTCGAGATCGGGGGAATGCTCGTCGACGATCTGAAGCACGTCACGGACACGGGAGTTCGACATCACACTGCGTTCGATGTCGATGGGCCATGTTTCAGGCACCTCACGAAGTCCGAGGCCGATCAGCATGGTCTCGATCGTATCCCGCTGGGAGACGGGCACGTGGATCGAGACCCCCTTCCACGCATCGAGAAAGACCTCGATGGGGGGATCGTCCCCGCTCGCTCCGGCTCCGAGCGTCGCGTCCTCCAGGAGGAATGGCTCGTACGCAGCCCAGATTTCAAGGAAGTCACGCTTGTTGATCGGCTCAGGAGTCGCAAAGACGTCGATCGATCGATAGGCGTCCCGCGAACCAACCTCGATGACGGGAAAGACCTCCTCGGGAAGCAGTGAGAACGCAGCGTGAAGCACGGCTCGGACCAGCTCATGACTGACGACCACGTGGAAGGAATAGGCGTCCTCCGCCAGCTCGTCCTCGGAGGGCGTGTACTCAAGGGTGTAGCCCTGAGACGGGCACGGCAACGTGCTTGCCTGGACCCCGAGAGGCAGGGCGAAGCCATCCGCATCACATCGTGTCAGGTCGGTTCGAATGCTGTAGGAACGCATGTACGCGTAGTCTACCTTTCCCTGAGGCCTGGGTGGCACCCGATATGGAGGCCCACCGCCCCTCATCAAGCGCTGCTTGGGGTATCATCGGCAACACAGGATGAATCACCATGAGAAACATGGCACAGGAATTCATCCATGACCACCCGGAGTCGCCACGCATGCCAGCCAGAGAGAACTCAGGAACTCAGAACGCAGTTTCCAGTGCTCTCGGCCGTTCAGGCTGGATGCTTCAGGACCTCCTCACCAGACCAATTCAGAATATGAACCGCTCGACGAGAGCGGTTCGTCTTTGACCACAGGATCGACTCAGGGCCCTGACGGGCAGATTTGAACCAGACCCTAGAGAACGGAGCTTCTTCGATGCAGAAAGACCAAGGCGGATCATTCCTCGACACATTGATGGGCGTGATCGATTCGATCAATGGCGTCATCTGGGCCGACTGGGTCCTCTACACCGTGCTCGGAGTCGGTGTCCTCTTCACCCTCTGGACGGGATTCTGTCAATTCAGAGCGCTGTTCCACGGCACGGCGGTGACCGCGGGCAAGTACGACGACAAGGACGACCCTGGTGCGATCAACCACTTCCAGGCACTCTCCGCCGCCCTCTCGGCGACGGTCGGTCTGGGCAACATCGGTGGCGTCGCGGTCGCGATCGCGCTTGGTGGTCCCGGCGCGGTCTTCTGGATGTGGATGGTCGGGCTCGCCGGCATGGCGTTGAAGACGACCTCGGTCACGCTGTCGATGCTCTATCGAAACGTCGATGATCCGGACAACCCCCGCGGTGGTCCGATGTACGTCGCCCAGAAGGGCTTCGAAGCCTGGGGACTCAAGGGCCTCGGCACCATGATCGGTGGCCTCTTCTGCATCACCCTTTTCATCTCCGCGATCACCGGCGGCAACATGTTCCAGGCCTGGAACGTCGGCGTGCAGACAGAAGAAGCACTCGGCATGCCGTCACTGGCGGTCGGCATCATTCTCGCGATCGTCGTGGGCATGGTCATCATCGGTGGCATCAAGCGCATCGGTCACGTCGCAGGCATCCTCGTTCCCGCGATGTGCGTGCTCTACCTGCTGGCCGGCGCCGCGGTGCTCATCATGAACATCGGCGAGATCCCCGGGATCTTCGCCATGATCTTCAAGAGTGCGTTCAGCCCTCAGGATGCGACCGGTGCCTTCATCGGTGGTACCGCAGGCTACGCGTTCCTCTGGGGCATGAAGCGTGCACTCTTCTCCAGTGAAGCGGGCCAGGGTTCATCACCAATCGCCCACGCCGCGGCAAAGACCAAGGAACCCGTACGCGAAGCCGTGGTGGCGGGACTCGAGCCCTTCATCGACACCATCGTCGTCTGCACCCTCACCGCGCTGGTCATCCTTTCGAGTGGTGCATGGGATCGTGGCGGCGAAGGCGAAACGGTGCTGGCACAGACGCCCACGTTCACCCAGAACACCGAAGACCCAGGCGCCTGGCATTGTGGCGCCACCGGCATGCTTCCGGGCGATGACCAGGCGACGTGGTTCGTACCGCTTCCGGGCAAGAACGATACCGCGAAGAAGACGACCGGCAAGGACTGGGTCGATGGTGACAATGCGTTCATGGTCGCCAAGGTCAGCGCGACGAGCGAGGAAACCGGAACCAACCAGATCCGCATTCCCTGCACGGTCGCCGAACACGAGGGCGCCTTCTATCTGGTCTTCGGAGACTCGCTCATCGAATCGGAGACCGCTCCGGTCCTGGTCTCAAGCGACGTCTTCAAGGAATACCCGGGGGCGACACTGACCGCACATGCGTTCGACCGTTCCATACCGGGCCTCGGCACCTGGCTGGTCCTCATCGCCGCCTGGCTCTTCGCGATCTCGACGATGATCAGCTGGAGCTACTACGGCGAACAGGGCGTGGTCTTCGTGCTCGGCACCTGGGCGGTCATTCCCTACAAGATCCTCTACTGCCTGATGATCGTGGTCTCGACCATGGGGATCATCACCACCGACGCGGAGCTCGATTCACTCACCGCGCTCGGCACGGGTGTGATGCTCTGGGCGAACATCCCCATCATGGTGATCTTCGGTGCGATCGCGATGAAGGCGTATCACAGCTATGGCAAGCGTCTCAAGGCCGGCGAGTTCACCTCGCACGCCGCGCGCAACATCGACACGATGGCCAAGGAATAGCGCCGATTCAGGCGTCGCCGAGGTAGGCCTCGAGTGCCTCCCCCGCTTCGGCGCCTGCATCATGCGATCCGAAGGTATCGATCACTGCACCGAGCGCCTCGCCCATCCGGGCGAGGCGTTCTTTCGATCCGAGTATCTCGGACGCGATCTGCAGAATCGGTTCATGACTTCCTCGATAGGGCACGAACTCGGGGACGATGCGTCGCGTTGCGATGATGTTCGGAAGCAGGCGATGTTCCGTCTTGATCATGACCTTCGAACCGGTCATCGAGACCCAGTCCAGGTGGTAGACCCCGACCATGGGCACACGCTGTCGGGCGAGATCAAGACTGATCGTTCCGGACGTGCACAGCGCGAACTCCGCCCAGTCGAGACAGCCTTGCAGGCCATCCTGCTGCACCACCCTGACGTTCTCGGGCAGTGCACCTCCCAGGGTCTCCCTGATCAGCGGCAACAGTTCCGGTTTCGCCGCGACGATGACCGCCGCCAGCCCGGGATGCCGCTGCGTCAGACCTTCATGCACCTTGGTCAGCAATGCCATGTTGGAACGGATTTCGGCGGTACGGGAGCCGGGAAGAATCACGACTCGCGGATGTCCGTCGGGAAGTTCGAGTGCGGCACGTTCGGCGGCGATCCGCTCCTGATCCAATGGCACGTTGACCACGGGATGTCCGACGAAACGGGCTTTCATGCCGCGGTCGGTGAACCACTTCTCCTCGAAGGGAAGGATGCAGAGGACTTCGGAAGCGAGTTTCTTGAACTTGCGCAGACGCCAGGGTGCCCAGGCCCAGTACTGAGGCGCGACGAACTGAACGTAATGCGCCCCGGCGGCCTTGGAGACGGGGGCCAGTCGAACGTTCGCCGAGGGGGAATCGACGCCCACGTGCAGGAGAAGGCGGCGATCCGCCATCCAACGTTTCATCGCGGCTCGTTCTCGGTACAGCATTCGAGCACGTGCGAGCCCACCAAGCCCCATCCCACCATCCTCGGCGGTCGAGGCCATCAAGGTCGCTCCCGCGGCGGCCATTCTGGGCCCTCCCCAGGCGACGATCTCGAGATCCGGATACCGCTTCCTGATGTGGGCGATCATGGGAGCGGCATGCGCGTCACCGCTGGGCTCGAAGGCCGTGAACAGGACGGAGGCTGGCGTTCTTTTCGTGGTCATCTCAGCTGGAAACGGTACCACCAAGTCGGCGGTCGGGTATCCTTCGAGACTTCGAACCCCCTCTCGACCCCAGATTCAAGGAATCACACCGTGCTCAAGCGAACCCACATGTGCGGCGCTCTCAGATCGGAACACGAAGGCCAGGAAGTCGTGGTCTGCGGATGGGTGAACACCTATCGAGACCATTCCACCGGTCTGGTCTTCATCGACCTCAGAGACCGCGAAGGCCTGGTCCAGATCGTGTTCGACGGTGACGACACCGAAAAGGGCATGCTTGAGACCGGCCGCACGCTTCGACGCGAAGACGTCGCGGGAATCAAGGGAATCGTCCGGACCCGTGCCGGCGGCGCAAACCCGAAGCTCGCAACCGGCGAAATCGAGATTCTGGTGACCGAGGTCGAAGTGCTCGCCAAGACCGAAACTCCGCCCATTCTTCCCGACGACCACGAAGCCGAGAAGATCGCCGAGGAGACACGCCTGAAGCACCGGTACATCGACCTGCGACGTCCTCGCATGCAGTCGATTCTCCGCACGCGTTCGCAAGTCACGAAACTGGCACGCGACTACTTCATGGACCACGGTTTCCTGGAAATCGAAACACCTCTGCTGATCAAGACCACCCCGGAAGGCGCACGTGACTTCATCGTTCCCGCACGTCTGCATCCGGGCAAGTGGTACGCCCTGCCGCAGAGTCCGCAGCTCTTCAAGCAGATTCTGATGGTCGCCGGATGTGATCGATACATCCAGATCTGCAAGTGCCTTCGCGACGAGGATCCCCGTGCTGATCGCCAGGCGGAGTTCACCCAGATCGATCTTGAGATGTCCTTCGTCGAACGCGAAGAGGTCCTGGAGATGATCACCGGCTTCACGCAGAAGCTCTGGAGGGACCTGCTCGATGTCACCATCGGCGAGATTCCCCGGATCACCTGGGCGGAATCGATGGAGCGCTTCGGCATCGACCGCCCGGACACCCGCTACGGCCTTGAATTGCAGGACATTTCCGAACTGGCCGGTCAGACGGACTTCAGAGTCTTCAGTGAGGCGCTTGCCAAGGACAACGGCTGCGTCAAGGCGATTCGCGTGCCCGGTGGCGCTGAGAAGTTCTCCCGCAAGGTCACCGACGGCTACACCAAGTTCGTGCAGGACTTCGGTGCGGGCGGTGCCCCCACCGTCAAGCTGACCGAGAACGGGTTCGAAACCGGCGTGGCGAAGTTCGTCGAACCCATCAAGGATGCCTTGATCGAAGCACTCGGCCTCGAGGTCGGTGATGCGGTCGTCTTCGCCTCCGAC
>Ga0315320_10004487_pt1 | contig 11444 bp, 4 predicted proteins | sample M140m21515metaG_FD_203458 | JGI IMG/M metagenome (GOLD analysis project Ga0315320, IMG submission 203458) | Ammonia-oxidizing marine archaeal communities from Monterey Bay, California, United States - M1 40m 21515 | ecosystem: Environmental > Aquatic > Marine > Coastal | place: USA: California...
GGTGTGTTGAGGCTGGCCCGCCATGCGGACATTTGTGTCAATGTCAGTAAACGGTCGGCAACCCCCAAGGAGGTGGCCCAAGCCGATGATGCCGCCGGCCAGCTTTCGGTGGGTTCCCACGGCTCTGGTTCGGTTTCACCAAACGGGTGAACGCCGGATGCGACCGGTTGAGGAGATTCATCGGGTGTCGGAAGCGTCTGCCGCCCTACAGCGGCTAGCAAGGAACGGATCAATCATCCACCGGCGACCCAGGCATAGAGAACTCGAAGTCGAGTTCATCCCCCATGGTTTTGTGTAGGTGTGCCTTCAGCCGTTTTCGTATGCGGGCTTCGATCTGCCGTATTCTCTCCTTGCTGACCCCAAAGTTTCTGCCCAATTCGGCCAAACTCACGGGAGATTCAGCCACCAGACGTTGCGTCCAAATGGTGCGCTCTCGTTCGTCCCGGAGGGTTTCTGCAAAGGAGCTCAAATGGGTTTGGATTTGCCGGCCCAGTTCAAGCTGCGCGGCTTGGGTTTCTGGTGTGGTGTCCGAATTGTCGGGAATGATTTCGGACAGCTCGCGGCCTTCTTCGCCACCCACGGGTGCGTGGAGGGACAGGGCCGGTGCACGCATGTGCTGGTCCACGTTCACGACTTCCTGTTCCGGCACGTCAAGGGCTTCAGCCAATGCCTTTGCACTGGGGGTGATGCCCATGGATTCGAGTCGCTTCTTTTCTTTATTGAGTTGGAAGAACAGCTTTCGTCCGTGCCGAGTTGAGCCCAGGCGAACCATGCGGAAGTTGTCCATCAGGTAGCGCAGAATCATGGCGCGAATCCAGTACTGAGCGTAGCTGGAAAACCGTATTCCTCGGTAGGGGTCGTACCGAGAGAGGGCTTCGACCAGGCCCATATTGCCCTCTTGAATCAGGTCGAGAACATTGGACCACTGCCGGTGATACTGAAAGGCGAGCTTAACGACCAGCCGAAGGTTGGAGGTAACCAACTGTCGTGCTGCTTCTTGATCTTGTGTTTTTAGATACTGCGTGGCCAGTTCGGTTTCTTCTTCGCGGGTCAAGATTGGGTGATTGCGAATCTCGGTCAAGTACGCCTGCAAGAGATCGCTTTTGACTGGAACACTGCCGGAACGCGCCAGGGCTTTGGGTTGCCCTGCGGGTTGCCGGTCGGCATCGAGCACTTCGACATCGGCAGCAGCCCCCACTGGCGGCAGCTCTTCGGTGTCTTTTTGGTCATCGCCAGAGAACGAAGGTGCAGCACGACCCTTGGCGCCCTGTGCACCGTTGCCGTTCTCGCTCTTGTCCTTCACGCCCATGCGATTTCCCCCAAAGCCTGCTGGTTTGTCAGCAGCAGTCTGCCACGGTTCTATCAAATCGAGAAGGCCATACATCGCTGTGGACCGTTTCTACGCATAAACTTTCATTCATCGAAAGGTTCACTCGGTTGTTACGGAGCGCACCTTCTTCCGTAATTATGATGGGATATGAACCTCAAAAATGGGGCCAACCCAGGGGAAGTAGTTGTGGCAAAGGATCGAATCAAGATTCTTGGAGATTGGAGCGCTTGGGCGGAGTCCGTGCGTCAAGGGCGGTTGATTCGGCCAGACGGTGAGGCCGTTTGGATCCTGATGCGCTGTCGCCCTGAGCTCGCCTATGACGAAGCGGAATGGAAAGAGGCCAAGGCCAACAGCCGACTCATTTCACGGATTGATCATCCCGCTGTTCTGCGACTGTTGCATGCCTCAAAGGTGGACGGTTCGCCCACGTGGATTCATGAAGGGTTTCAGGGCGTCAGTTTGGCGCGAGTGCTCGATGTCATGACTGCAAGTGGAGAGATATTCTCAGCACGCGCCGCCTTGGAGGTGGTCGAGCGCACCGTTCAAGGGATGCGGGCCGCATTGAGTCAGGGCCGGAATTTCCAAGGAGTAAAAGGGTCATTGTACCATCCTGGACCGTCGCCATCGGAGTTGCTCGCCGACGCCATTGGGGCGATCAAGGTGGCCGGTTTTTCCATTGAATCCGAGTCGGATGGGCAGGTTCCGTCGGCCCCGGGGTACGCGCCCGAGCAAGCTGGTACACCCGAGCAGCGCGGAGCCTATGGCGTGGCGGCTCTTCTGGTGCACCTGTTGGGTGGTGAGTGTCCTGGTACAGCCGGATCGGATGCAGGGCGACAAGACGCGGTGATTCGCCGCTCTGTGATTCGTGTTTTGGCCCGACCTGGAGAGGCGGTTCCAGCTGCAATCATTGATTTAATCAAGGCGGGTTTGGCCTTCGATCCCGACGACCGGCCTGAGTTTACTGTGATGGAAGACGAACTTGCGCGTGCCGGTTCCGAACTTCGATCCGTGGGGTTAAGAACGTGGGCCCCAACCGCCGTGCCCGGATTGTTGAAGCAACAGGAAACGGGCTACCCCGACAGGGATAGTGCACGGGTCCGTCGTCACATCGACCTGGTGGATGATTCCTCGTCGTACGATGCGCCTCCGGTTCGGGCACGCATGAAAGAGGCCGCCCCTCGAGAAGTGGCGACCATAGTCGCCAAGGTGGATGTGGCCGCGGCTCTTGCGGCGGCCGAAGAAGACAGTCTTCGCGACAATACAGGTCTTGTGAGTCAAACCTCTTTTGGTGCGATTCCAACCTCGGAAACCGATGTAAAGGTTGCCACGGCTGCTGTTCTGGCTGCGGAGCGCGGTGAGCCTGCACCGGTTCAAATGGAGATCGGTGGTCAAGACGACACGTGGGAAATCGAACCTGAGCCCGAGGGCAAGATGGGTGGATGGCCTCTGATTGCAGGTCTTGTGATCGGGATGGTTGTCGCCGCCAGTGTGGGGTGGGTGGCTGTTGAGCACATGGTGGAGCAAGCGCCCACGATTGTGGAGACTGTACCGATGGTGACCGCTCCCGTGCTGCCCGAGGACCTCCCTGTGGAGCCAGTGGACCCCAAAGAGGTTGCTGTACCTGATGATGACCGAGAAGTGGCCAATGAAGATGAGCCTGCACCCGAGGAGAGCGATGAGCCCGAAGTGGTAGACGAGCCCGGTGCTGTCTCACCTCCGGTAGTGGCTGCCGATGAGGCACCTGAGCCAATGGTCGCTCCACCGTCCCCACCGGTAGCTTCACCGGTTGCTGTCGCGCCTCCTGCTGCGCCAGTGCCGGATGTGTTCGCCGTTACCTTCCGTAACGGAAGTTCGACGATCGATCGCCTGGTTGTTCGCTGTCACAAGGGTGGCGTTGGTGAGGGTGCCGAAGTGGTTCATATTGCGGGTGCTGGCAAGGGGCCGTGTCGGGTTGAGGGCTATACCGGTGGCGATAAGATCGCTGTTTCGGCCGTCCTGATGGGCCCTCAGAACTTCACCTGTTTCGAAGGCAACGCACGGGTTTGCCAATAAGGCACCCTGCAGCACGCTCGGGCCTCAAACGCATCGCGGGCGCGTTGTCCGCGCGTGAGGGCTCCTGTTTCTGGTGCGCATGTGGTAGAAATTCATCCGTGGAGGATGCGTATGCGTCGAATGGTTTTTGCCTTTGGATTGATTCTCGGATGCGATGAAGAGCCGCCGCCGCCGCCGCCGCCAGTGGCGGTGGAGGCTGTGAAAGAAGACTCTGGTGCAGCGGAAGCGGAAGCGGAAGCGAATTCAGAGCCCGAGAAACCCCCGCGGTCTGCTGCTGAGGCGGCCCATGATTTGTTGGTTGCCGGTAAGACGACAGAGGCTCTCGCAGCCGCACAGGCGCTCGAAGACACAGCCCTGGGCGGCCGCTTGGTGGCGGCCGCTGTATTGGCGGGTGCCGCTGCACCAACGGGAGCAGACCCGTTGTTGATTATCGAGACCAAGCTTCGTGCCGGAGATGCACAGGGCGCGTTTGATTCGGCCAAGGCGCAGTTGGGTGAGGGCACTGGTGCCGCTGCCGTGTTGCTCGTCCGAGCGATACAAGCGGGCGCTGTGGCTCCAGAAGACTTTGAAATGCCAGCGGGAACTGAATCCCTGTTGAAATGGGCCCAGAGTTCCGATGCCCGCCGCGCTCGTGGACATGTGGCCAAGGCGGCCGTTGTCGTGGGGTGGCGTGCCGACCTGTTTCGGGCTGAGATTGCAGATGGATGGGGGGACACCGCTGGTGCCTTGGCCGCCTATGATGCTTTGGCGTCCTCCACGGAGGCGCGTGCTCAGATTTTAGGTATATTGGGCAAGCTGGCCCAAGTTCGTGCGGGAACGCGCAAGGGTGTGAGTGAGGATGAGCAGGCCAAGTGGGCTGCTGCAGCGCACACAATTGCCCTGGCTGAGGGTACCGCTGATCAGGTGACCCAATCCACACGATTGGTGGTGGATGCCTACAAGCAAACGAGCGCATTTGCCGATGTTTTAGCCGTGGCTCTTCAGTCCAAAGTGTTGGCCGAGGCAGCGGGTGTAGACGCATCGCAGGCATCGATATTAGCGGCGAACGCCGCGCTTCATTTGGGTGATCCAGTGCAGGCTTCCGTGCTGGCGAATGCGGTGATGAAGACGCATACAGATCCCGAGAATGTCAGCCATCAACGTGCAGCGTGGGTCTCTGGGCTTGCGGCTTACGCCCTCGGGCGCACCGATGAATTGGATGCGGCCTCGGCGGCTTGTCGCGGCCCACAAAAGGATGCACTAAAGGCGTTGGCTGCCCTGAATAAGGGGGATGTAGAAACTGCACGCCTTCAATTTCCTCCAAGCGGGCTCAGTGGTGAAGATGCAGCGATGGTCTATGGCCAAGCTGCTTTGGCGGATGCTGCAGGTGCCACCAAGTGGTACGACAAAGCCATTGCAGGTGCGGATAAGAGCGGAATTGATGCGCTTCGGTTGAGCACACGTTTCGCAAAAGAAAGTCACCTTCGGTCCTACGATCGCAAGGGTGCTGCGGCCGTTCGTGGCGATATCAACAAGTGGCTGAACAAGGGGGATGCTGTTGCCGGTGAACTGGCGGTGCGATCCTTGTTGTCCGGTTCTCCAGCAGCCATCCCAGTGGCGGCTTCGCCAGGTTCTGAGGTTTGGATGGCCTTGGCAGAAAAACGCATGCCCAAGAAGGTCGATGGCGTGGTCTGGGAAGGATTGCTTCATTGGGCACGTGGGCGCGCTGCAGCCGCTGCAGGTCGCTTAGAGGGCCATGACGGACAGTTCCCAGCGGCCCTGGGCAAGTTGCCCCTGCATCGGATGGGTCGATTGGACTTGGGGACCGTTTTTGATGGTTCAGAAGGGGTGGATCTGGAGACAGATGTGTCGCTGTTACAGCGTGTCGGTGGTGAAATGGCGACCGGATTGGCGCTGAGTGCACACGACATCGGGCACCGGATGAATACCCTGGCGCTCAATCTATCGCAGGGCATGATGCCACTGTATGGTTTGGATGATGAAACCCGTGAGGCGCTCATGGTGGCCACCGCCAAGGCGCGCGCAGAAACCACTCGCTGGTGGATGGGTCAGGCTGCGTTTCCATCGGAAGCGTATGCTGCGGTCTCCGCAGCCGAAGCCAAGGCATCCGAACAATCCAATGCGTTCCAGAGCATGATGCCCACCAAGGGATCGACGGCACAGGATTTGCTCTCGGATCTTCGTCGTGGAGCCGTGATCTCGTACCGGGCCGCACACGGGAGCATTCAGGCGATTGCCCTGTCTCGTGAGGGGAACGGCATCAAGGACCTGGGCTCCACCCGAGAGATCTATGGCTATGCAAAGGCATACCGGCAAGCGATGATGGCGGCCGCTCTCGAGAAGAAAGGAAAGACGAACCACTCCCATGGACACATGCTGCGTACCCGTTTGATCGACCCTTTTGTGGGTGAGTTGACGGGTGTGGGTCGGTATGCGGTGGTGGGACCACCCGAGCTGACTGAATTCCCGTTTACCACCATGCCTGAGCAGGCCGAAGGCCTTCGCTGGCTGGCTGATATTCGACAGATGGCGTCCGCACCTACAGTGGGCACCTTGCACCGGCAATTACGTGAAGTGACGGCTGACACCTACAAGCTCGACTTCCTGGCCTTCGGTGGCGAAAAGGAAGCCCCCAAAGAGCACGAACTCACCAACTTTGAAACTCCGGATGAGTTGGCTGTATGTGGTCGGCACTTCCGTGGTGGATTCGATGAAGTGTTGACCGGCGATAAAGCCACCCTGGCGAGTTGGGATGAGAAAGCAGCAGGGGCCCGCTACATCCACTTTGCGGAGATTTCGCCGTCCATGAATGGCGGCTTTCAGCTTCACGATGGTGCGCTCAGCCTGGAGCAGGTGAGAAATACACCGATTCATGCGGAAATGGTGGTCATCACAGCGCGAAGTACGCCGGAGCAACAGTTGCACCGGGCCCGGGCCTTCTTGGATGCAGGCGCCCGATGGGTGTTGGTTGCCGGTTGGGAAGTTCCAGACAAGGTTCGTGTGAAGTATTTGGCCAACATCTACGATTCAATGAACCAGGAGCGGCCGCCGGTGCGCGCCATGAGTGAAGGACGGAACAAGCTGTTCAACGATGCGCTGATGGGCATCGACTTGGACGATCCAGCGCTGTGGGGTGTGTTCACCCTGTTTGGCAAACCGTAGGTCGCGATGCTGTGGGCACTTGTAGGGGTGGCTTTCGCGCTGCCTCCGGCCCTGCTGGGACCGGAAGGACCGATGTGGGTCGGCCCTTTGCCGCCTGCGCATGGGGCGCCGTTGGTGGTGGTCGTGGATCCCCAATCGGGCGCACTGGAAGTTGAAGCGACTGAACGGGACGGGCGTATCCGGCGCTGGACGGCCGATGGCTGGAAGATTGATGGTGCGCTCATCGATCCAGAGACGCCGAACGAGGGCCATCGAATGGATGGCGACAAGCTGGTCAAAGCCGAGGCGCTGTTTGGTGCCTCGCAGCAGTTTCAATATGACGAAGAGGGCCGTCTCAATGGTCTTGTTTGGGCCAACGGTGGTCGGCTTACGGTTCGGTATGACGATGCTGGCCGCGTGCGCGAACTCATCGGACCGGGAACCCAGCGATTGGGGCTACGGTGGTCAGATGGCCTGCGGATCTCGGATTCGAGAGGGCGGGCTACACAGGTCTCCGTCTTGCAGACAGATCTGAATCGTGCAGTCACGGTCACCGATCCGTTGGGCCGATCCGTAGTCAGCCGGTATCGGCAGCGAGAAGAGGGCTGGAGACTGACGGGTTGGACGGATCAGCGCGGTCTCGAGACGCGCATCGGAGAGTACGCAGGACGCATGGATGTGACGGCACCCGGTGGGCGCGTCTTCCGTATGGAGGTCGACCCAAACGGGGTGGTTGCGAGTGTGACCGAGCCCGGCGGCCAGCAATGGCGCTGGGAGCGGGATGATGAAGGTCGAGTGTCTCGAATGTTTGATCCAGCAGGCCGTGTGACTCGAATTGAGTACAGTGGTGCGGGGCATCCGGTCGTGGTGGCACCGTCGGGTCGAATCAATCGGCTTCATCGCGATGGGCAAGGCCGAATCACTGGTATTCAAGAACCCACAGGTGCAAATACTCAGCTGGTTCGTGGTGAGGACGGACGTGTGCGGAGTATTATTGACTCACTTGGGAACGCGATGTTTATCGAGCGCTTTCCCAATGGTTGGCCATCGGCCGTTTTGGAGCGTTCAGGAGCCCGGTGGGAGCTGGGCCTCGATGCGTTGGGTAAGCCCGATCGAGTGGAAGGCCCCATGGGTCGGGTGATTCAGTTGCATCGAAATGGTGGTGGTCAGCTGGAGCGAATCGAAGACAATGTGCACGGCACGGTGACGCTTGTCCGGGACTCTGATGGTGCCGTCAGGCGGATTACCGATGCCCGTGGGCGGGTCACCGAGTTTGAGCGAGACGGCACGGGCCGTGTACACAGCATCACCCGAGCGGACGGCAGTGTAGTTCAGATGGTACGCGACCCGATGGGTGAGGTGACCTCTGTGCGTTTGGGCGAGGAGGTTCTCTCCATCGTACGGCGTCCCGACGGGCGCCCGAGTCGGGTGGGTGAGTGGAAATTTGAGCGCGACATCAACGGGCGAGTCCGTCGAATGGTGGGGCCCATTCGGGCGTGGACTTTGCTTCGAGAGCCCGCAGGTTGGGTTCGGGCCATTCAAGTCGATGACTGGCGGGTGGACGTGGAGCGTGACGCCAACGGGTGGCCTGTGGTGTGGTCCGGCGTGGATGGAGACGAAGAGATTCAGCGCGATGCGGCGGGCCGATTGGTGGTCGATGGAGATGGCGTGCGGGTACTGCGAGATTCTCGCGGTTTACCTGTGAGGATTACGGCAGGCCAGGTGGGTGAGTGGCGGGTTCAACGGGATGCCTCGGGACGCATGTTATCGACGCGAGGTCCGGGGGGAACCATGGTGAGCTTGGACCGTGACGCCACGGGCCGTCCCAAGTTTTTTCGCTTCCCTGATGGGAGCATGCTTCGGTGTCATTACGAGGGCGATACCCGGACCGATATGTTGGTGGACCCCAATGGGAATATGGTGGGTCAGCAGCAACTGAGTTTGGATGAAGACGGCCGACCCGCCACACGGGTCGATGCTTCGGGCCACGTTTGGCGGTATCAGCGCGATGCGATTGGTCGATTGTTGGCACTCGATACCGCTGATGGCCGGGCCTGGATTTGGGGGGAAGACACCGTCAATGATCCCGAGGGTCGTGTGCAGCTTCAGGATGGAACAGGATGGATGATCGAAGCGCAACTGGCCGGTGGCCTGAAATCGTGGGGGATTGCTACCGATATGATTTCCATGCACCGTGAGGATGGAGGTCGACTGGTTGCCATCGGTGGAGATGAGGGACTGACCACGCTCAAAGCGGATGCGTTGGGGCGGTTGGTGGAGATTGATCCGCCATCGAGTAGCCCATGGCAGCTTCGCTATGATGTACGGGGCCGTCCCGTGGGTGTGACCCGTCCCGATGGTACCCAAGATAAATGGCAGTGGGCACCGGATGCAGACCCGGTACAAGGTGCGTCTGGAGTGCTGGTGACTGGAGAAAATTTTGAGCGCCCATGGGCTTTTACAGAGCATGGAATGGCCGCCCGACTGGTGGCAATGGAACAGGAGGGGATTGTGGCCGATGCGCTGGGCACACCATCTTGGGTGCTCGATGGGGTCGGTGGAGCGACGTCCCTCGCGTATGAGCCCGCAGGACTACCGGCTGAGGCCGGTGGAGGAATCGTGGGTCTGGGCGGTCAACTCCAATGGTTTCCTGGGGGTCCCATTCAAATGGGGTCATGGTCTTTTGACCCCGTCTCCGGTGAGCGAGTGGATGGTGTGAAAGACTGGCCTTGGGTGGTTGCAGATCCGGGTGAGTGGACCGATATGTCACCCCATGATCCAAGCCCCTGGGCATCGACTCGTCTGTGGACCGAACCCATCCGAATGTTGGAAGCACTGGGGGTGGTCCAATCCATCATGCCCAGTGTGTGGCGACGGCTTGGCGAAGACCCCCGTGCGCATGAAGCGCTGGCTGTGGGGCTCGATGGGTCCAAGCCTCCTTTGGGTCCCCATCGAGAGGCACTGCCGCTGGTTTCAGAAGACCCGGTGACCGATGCGATGATTACCGCACTGATTTCCGGTGGCGAGCCCCCATCGGGTTTGACCATTGCTGCCGTGCTCATTGAGCAAGAAATCGAACTGCCTTGGCTGCCGCCTGGGTTGGCCATTCCAGGACTTGAGATATGGCGGAATGCGGGTGCGTGGTCCGAAAAATGATCCATACAGGTGGGTTGGGACTTGCAAACCTGTCCCAATAAACATAAAGCCACTGCCGACTTATGGTGGGTGTAGCTCAGTCGGTTAGAGCGCTGGTTTGTGGTACCAGAAGTCGGGGGTTCGATTCCCCTCATCCACCCCATTTTTTCTTTCACATCAATGATTGAACGGGCCAATAGCTCAATTGGCAGAGCATCGGACTCTTAATCCGCAGGTTCCAGGTTCGATTCCTGGTTGGCCCACCATCAACGACAGCCTCCTCAGCCGTGACCGGCTTGGGAGGCTGTTTTGGTGTGGCCTTCGTCCAGTCGGAGTCATACCCACGTCCGCCAGCAGCGCCGCTGAACGAAGCCGATCAGTCGCAATCTCCATCGTCCGAGTCAAACGCCTCACAGTCCAATACCATGCCGTAACTGCCGTCATCGCAGTAGCCGTCTCCCACCCAGGAATACGCCGTATCTGCATCGACGCACTCTAAAATGCAGTCGTACACTTCGCCGTCATCACACCAATCTCCGGGGCTCGGCTCCAAGTCGCCTGGACCGTCACCATCGTCGCTTGATCCATCCCCAGGGGCTGACTCCAGATAATCGCCATCACATGCGCATCCGTCGCAATTCCATCCAGCGGCTTCGAGCTCTGTGCACGTGTATCCATACAGTTCCCAACCGGTGTCGCAATAGGCGTAGCTACCGCCATACGTCGTATGGTCAACCATGCAGGTCTCAACGTCGCCAAGATCGTCGCCACCGCTCAGTGCGTCCTCGCCAAAGCAGTCGTATATTTCTTCGAGGTGGCAGGTCAAGTCGGCACCAAATGGCTGACTCCGGCTGTCACAGACTCCATCCCGGATGCGCTCATAGGCAATGCATTGCCCGTCGCCTGAACAGTCCTCGACATACTCACGTCCGTCGAGCCAGAATCCTAGTGGGCATCCACCCGGACAGGCGCCGCCGTCCATGCTCCATTCATCGCAGGCGAATTGAAGGTCACAAAATTCATCGTAGAGTCCGGTGAAGTCCGACACGCAAACCCCATCGCAATTGATGGCCATCCCAGGCCCGCACATGGAGCCAATTTCCGGTTCAGATGGCGGTTCTTCACCATCACAGTCGCCGTTGTCGTACCAGAACGAGGCGCAATCCAAATTGCTGTCGCACACGCCGTCGCCCCAATGCGCAGTAATGCCAACGCCTTCGGAGATGCATACGCCATCACAGTCACGCACCCCGGGATACGGGATGGGGTAGCCAAAGATGTAGTCGGTGGACCACGCGGTACAAGCGGCGCCGGCGGCCGGTGCATCATCCGTGCCGGTGCCGGTGTCGGTGTCGGTGTCGGTGTCAGCATCGGCATCGCCTGAGCCAGCGTCATCACCACCTGCACCACAATCAGTGATGTCCAGATAGTAGTCGCCGGTACTGTCAGTGCCGTAGGCATCGATGACGACTGCAACAGTCTGGCCTTCTGTCAGGTCCACCTCGATGTATGAGGTCCACGAACCGCTTGACCCATGGAAGTCTTCGTCGCATGCAATCTCCATCCCACAGTCTTCGTCAAAGATGGCCAGTGATGTGTCATAGCTCGAGTCGATGAGGTCAAAGCAGTAGGTGCTGTCTGACGGTGCCGTCCAGCCATAGACTGACTCACCGACTGCACTGCTATCGAAGCAGGAGCCTTCGTACATGCTCTCGTCATCAGTCCGTGCTTCGCCTTCAGCGACATGAGCGCCGAGCGCGCTACCCAGATCGGACTCACTATCGAA
>Ga0315320_10004488_pt1 | contig 11443 bp, 6 predicted proteins | sample M140m21515metaG_FD_203458 | JGI IMG/M metagenome (GOLD analysis project Ga0315320, IMG submission 203458) | Ammonia-oxidizing marine archaeal communities from Monterey Bay, California, United States - M1 40m 21515 | ecosystem: Environmental > Aquatic > Marine > Coastal | place: USA: California...
GTTCTCTGCCTTCTGCTGCACAATATTGGGCACAGAGAGCCTCGCGCTACCGCTCTCCATCCTCACCTGTCTCTCCGGACTGATCGCCGCACTCGGCTATCTCCGACGACATCTTGAAGACAGACGACGGTTTGATTAGGTCAAGAGGTTCCCAGCCCCGCCCAACCTACCGGATGTACCGTGTCTCAAGACCTACCCACAGTCGTCGCTGAAGAGACCGAGTTGCTCTCGGACATTCGTCGCAGATTGCTCGAGAATCCACTCGGCGCACCAAAGACCTCTGAGGTCGATGTCGCGATGGAGGTTCGACGACTTCAAGAACAGCTCGGCACATGCAAGGAGGAGGACAAGGCTGCGATCTTCCAGCAGATCGACCATCTGGCTTCTCTTCTTGATCAAGTCAGAAAGATGACTGTGAGGGCTGAGGTCAATCCAGACTCTCCATACTTCGCCCACATGCGGCTTGAGGAAGAGGCGCGCGAGCGCGATGTGTTCCTGGGTCGAGCGACCCGCTTGTCACACGGAATCCGAATCGTGGACTGGAGGAATGCACCGATCTCCAAGCTCTTCTATCGCTATGAGGAGGGCGACGAATTCTCCGAAGAGGTCGCTGACCGTATCCGAGAAGGACGGGTCAAGATTCGACGGACGATGCACATCGAGCAAGGTCAGCTCCAGCGGGTGGATGCGGCAGATGGCACCCACGTGAGAACCCCCGAAGGCTGGTCTGTCCTGGACCCAGAGTCACAGCAGCTCGCAGGCGGACAAGGCGCATCACTCAGAGCAGGAAAGCGCGCGAGTGCCAAGCTGGGCTCAGGTGAGAAGCTCCGTGCAGACAAGCACCTTCCAGATATTGCTGCGCTCATCGATCCCGAGCAGTTTGAGCTCATCACTGGGCCCGAGAGCGGTGTCGTTGTTCTCCGTGGTGCTGCGGGAACTGGAAAGACCACGGTCGCCCTGCATCGGATCGCCTACCTCAACTACGCCTACCCCCATCAATTCTCGGCTGCGCGAATCCTCGTCGTCGTCTGGGGCCGTGCCATGCGAGACTATGTCGCTCACGTCCTCCCAGCCTTGGGTGTCGATGGTGTTCAGGTCACAACCTGGGAGCGATGGGCACGGACCATGGTCCGTCGTCACTACCCCCGCCTCCCAGGCCAGATAGCAGACGACACGCCAGAGCCTGTTGTCCGACTCAAGCTCCACCCCGGTGTAGCTGAAGCCATTGCACAAGCTGCAAAGGATACCCCGGGTAAGCGAACCCCAGAAGCCGCACTCGAGGACTGGGGGCGCGTCCTGACCGACAAACCGCTCCTCGCTCGCGTGATGGGTGATGACATCTCCGAAGCTCAACTCAGCCGTGCTCATGCCTGGTGTACTGCACAGTGGAATGCGGTCAATGCATGGACCGAGGGGGACAGAGAGGTCGATGCCCGCCTCGACCCGGAGGATGACGCCCTGCTCTTGAGGGCATGGCAGATCCGTGTGGGCTCACTCAAATCAAAGCGGAAGCGTCCGCTGGCCTATGCCCACATGGTGCTCGATGAAGTCCAGGACTTCTCTCCTGTCGAGGTCCAAGTCTTGCTGGATACTGCATCTCGAGAGAAGTGCGTCACGCTCGCTGGTGACACGCGGCAACACATCACACAGCACGCAGGCTTCTCAAGCTGGGCTGGCTTCTTGGAGCGCATCGGCGTGGCCTCAACTGCCCTGAGTACGCTCGCTGTCTCCTACCGATCTACGCACCCCATCACACAATTTGCAGTCAGCGTCCTTGAAGATGAAGACCAGCCCGCCCGAACACTCCGAGACGGCCCGCCAGTGGAGCTCTTTCGATTCTCGGATCACGGAGCCTGTGTGGCCTTCCTGGCACGCACACTACGGCGTCTCATCGACGCAGAGCCACTCGCAAACATCGCACTCCTCACCCCCGACAGTGCGCTTGCACGCCTGTACTACGACGGCATGATGGCCTCTGAGGTGCCCGATACTCGCCTCGTCGAGGGGCAGCGCTTTGCCTTCAAGCCCGGCATAGATGTGGTCCCTGTCGGAGAGATCAAGGGACTTGAGTTCGACTACGTTGTGGTGGTCGAGGCCTCTGCCGCATACTGGCCAGACACCTCGCACCACCGCCGGCTCCTCCATGTCGCAGCCACGCGTGCGGTTCACCAGCTCTGGCTGACCTCTGTTGGAACACCGACATCAATTCTTCCCAAGGCCAGCGAATGAGCGACCATATCCGCCAGAGACTGCTGGATGGAGCCTTGCCAGAGCTCACCAGTATAGCCATCGATCACCTGCTCGCACAGCCGGTGAGCACCCTCATCAACGGACCGTCACTGGCGCGTCAGATCGTCGCCACACTGAGACAGGCCGCTCAGTCCGAAGAGACAGATGCCTGGCTTCGCACACAAATTGAGACGCTCCAGAGTCAAGAACCTGGGGGCACCATGCGAATGCACCTGCCCGAAGAGGTCTTGGCACCCATCCATGCCGCGGTGACACACCCCTTCACTCCAAGTCGACCCATTGTGGGAAAGTTGGTGGAGCACGGTGCAGTCGAGGGCCTACTCCGAGAGTTGCTGGTTGGTGCACTCCAGGGCTTCACAAAAAAACTCCGTCCATCGAGCGGTGGTGGAGAGCGGGCGACGAGTCGGCTCCGAAGCCTCAAGCGCGTCTCCGAAGGAATGCTCGGCGGACTCGGGGCGGAGATAGAGCGACAAGCTGAGCAGAAAGCAAAAGAATTCGTCGACTCAATCCTCTCTTCAGTGGTCGCCCAGGCCGCCGATGACCTCTGTGATCCCGCGAAAGCTGAGAGCTATGGACGCTTCAGAGGACACCTGCTCGATCAACTCTTGGACACGCCGCTGGCTGAGCTGAATGTCGAAGCACGAAAGATAGACCCGGACACCTGGGTCAATACTGCCTCCGCCATCGCAACCGCACTCGCTGGACGAAAAGACCTCGAGACTGAAGTCGTCACCATCATTGACTTCGCTCTCAGTACAGTCGGCGACCAGACGGCTGCAGACCTCCTGGACGATGCCGGTATTGCTGATGCGTGGCGCCAAGAGGTCGAGACAAGCGTAAATGCGCTGGCCATCGACTTTGTAAAGACGCCCGAGTTCAGCACCTGGCTCAGCGACCTGCTCAGCGACTGAGTTGCAGGACCAGACGCAGACATAGGGTCCGAGCGCAGCAAATGTTAGGCTGTGGTCATGGCGATTGACTCCCTCGTGATTGGTGGTGGCATGGCAGGCATGGTCGCCGCGCTCAAGCTCGCCCACAGCGGTGCGAGCGTCACCCTTGTCGAGAAGTCGGACAGACTCGGTGGCTTGGCCTCGAGCTTTGAGAAAGACGGGCGTCTTTACCCTCTCGGCTATCACCACATCCTCTCCACAGATCCTCACCTACTCGCCTACTTGGCTCGGCTCGGCCTCCTCGATCGGGTGCACTGGAAGCGGCTCGAGATGGGGTTCAGCATCGATGGTGAGATCCACGGCCTCGCTGGACTGAAGGACCTGTGGCACTTTCCGCTCAGCCTTCGCACCAAGCTGCGCATGGGGCTCCGAATGGCGACAGCATGGATGCCACTCGACGGCGATGAGCCTGCATCAGCTTGGCTCGAGCGCATCGCAGGGCGTGCAGCGGTCGAGCAGTTCTTCAACCCGCTCACGCACATCAAATTTGGACTGCCGACCTCTGCACTCTCAGCCGCGTGGCTGCGTGAGCGTTCTCAGGGGCGGGAGGCACACTGTCGATACGGCTACATGCCGAATGCGGACTGGGTGAATGTGCTGGTGCAGGCGCTGCATCGTGCACTGAAGGAGGCTGGCGTCGAGATACTGCTGGAGACGGCCGCCGTATCCATCGAGACCAATACGGCCGCCAATCGCATCATCAGCGTGGACCTCAGCGATGGTCAAACAATCAAGTCAAAGATCACCATCGCTGCCATTGCTCCGCCCATCCTTCGTCGACTGACGCAGGACACACCGGACGCAGAACTCGATGCCATCGACTACACCGGTGTCGTCTCCACCGTCGTGGCCACTCGAGACGATGTTCCCCTCGACCGATACTGGACAAACTTTATCCAGCCCACCACCAGCTTTGGTGGAATCTTCCGACTTGATCTGCTCAATGACAGCCTCGGCCACCCAGGCATGCGCCTCCTGAACTTCTGCACTCACGTCCGTGACCGCGGTGAAGGCTCGATGCTGGAGTGGAGCCCCGCGGACATTGAGGCTCGCTACCTCGCAGACTTTGAGACACGTTTCGGTGTCTCCCTGAACCCCGAGTGGACACACACGAGTCGCATCCCCTTCTACAGCCCCGTCTTTGTAAACGGATACCGAAACCCACCGGTCACCCACGGGCGCTTGAGGAATCTATTCCTGGCAGGTAACCACCGAACATTCCCAGTTCTGGCCACCACTGGCTCAGCGATGGGGTCCGGCGCTGAAGCGGCTCGAGCGGCCCTGAGTAGCCGCTTTATGGCCCTGACGGCACTCGGGGACACTGAAGCCGCGTGAGTCACTTTCCAGCAACCGTTCCTCGAACCTGGGCGCTGGCTGGGCTGACGACTATTGGCATGGGACTCGCCGCTGCAGGGCCCGCCACACTCTGGGATCCTGAGTACGCATCGCGGGGCGGCCGATGGGAGGTCATGGCACTGTGTATTGTCATCGGTATTCTATTTCTGACTGCTGCAGCTGCCAGAGCGATCGAGGAGTTCAGACCGAAGCTTACTGAGCGAATCCTGGCTGTGGTCAACTCACAGTCTGAGCGGCGCTGGCTCACCGCCGGACTCGTGGCGTGGACCCTCGGCTGGATCTTCTTTCACAGCACAACGGATCCCCAGTGGGTCTCCTCTGGCATCGACTGGCATGACTCTCACCTCGATGCATACTCTCTGCTGTTCGGTGACCCCCCGCTCTACTGTGCTTGGCGGTACCCCTTCTACCCGACAGTCGCTGCGACCCTGTCTTACTGGACGGGTGCTGACCTGCAGTACACGACGCAATTCGTGAGCCGCCTGGTGGCCATCGCCACAGCAGTGCCTCTCTACGTCATCGGCAGAGCGCTATACGGCAGGAGTGCAGCGATAGCTGGCATTGTTCTGCTGACGGGTCTCGCGACATTTCGAATGCACACTGATGCCGTGACGCCCTACCCGATGGTGATGTTTCTGGCAGTGACGTGTGCTGCAGGACTGGTCACAGCAGCACGAGGAGGCTGGAGATCGTGGCTAATTATTGGACTCGGTACTGCCGCACTGCTCGCAAATGATGGCAAGAGCTTGCTCATCTCTCTGGGCTTCATTGGCCTCGCGCTACCGATGGCGCTCATCATCAAAGGAAGCCCCATACTTCGGGTGCTTCGTATCCTCGTGGTCATCGCGCCTATCGTCGGTTCATATCAGTGGATGTCCTCCCTACCTGTGAAGGCCTTCACACTCGAGGAGATGGCGGTCGCCTACCTGGTGCCTGGCGGAAGAGGTGCATCCCAAGCGCCAAGAAACCTCCAGACTGGGTACATGTGGGGTCACTTCGATGATGCGCTCACCATTCCGCGCACCCTGAATACCTTCTATGAGGCCGGCCAGAACCCGCAGCTGGCTGAACAGAACAAGCGCCAGCTTCGCACTTCATTACAGCGTCTGAGTCTCGACTACCCAGGGTTCAGTTGGCGGATCCCAGCCTTCTTAAGCATCGCCTTCTTACTCCCTCTCGTTCGACGGCGCGGTCACTTCCAGACGCTTCTCCAGCTTGCGGCTGTAGGTGCTGTCATCATCAGCTGCTGGCCGTCCATCAAGAGCGACTACCAGGAGCGCTATGTGGTGCATGGCATTGTGCTGCTGCCCCTGTTGCTGACTGGCGGTCTGAGCGGACTTGCGCGCTGTATTGTGGGCTCCAAGACTCAGCTGCGGGCACTCTTCAGGGGGGGCGGACTCGTCCTCTGTGCAGTCATCTTGATGATCTGGCCCTCCAACCCCGTGAGCCTGGCACAGCTCAGTGAGCGACTGGACCCTGTCGCCATGGGGGGTGCCCAGGAGCACGAGGTCGCCGAGTGGGGACGGGAAAACCTGAGCCAAGGAGACCTCCTACTCGACACATCATGGATGATGCAGGCGCTCCTCCTGTCCGGTACGCACACGGTCGCACGCTCCACAAACGCTTACCCGCCAGGCGGTGCGGCCTGGCCTGCGGGCTCGTGGCGCTTCACACGCCCTTGGCCCGAAGAGCGACCAGCCACAGGACAGTATTTCGCGCTCGTAAACTACCTGGCCATGGCGCCGAACACCTTCGATGCGACACACGTCCCAATCGAGGAACTCATCACGGGACCAGACACCGATATGGGTAAGCAAATCGCTGCACAGCCGGAGGTCTGGACTGAGGTCTTTCGAACGTCCGACACCATCGTTCGAATCTATCGATACGAGGGTGCGGGTGCGCCGCCACGCTGGCAGACGCGACGACGCCCGATGTAGCTGAGCAGCAAAGGTCAAGCTGCACCTCGAATTCTCCCCCTTTCGGTCGATAAGAAAGGTACCCATGGACCAGCCCCCAACCAACCGCCCCAAAACAGAGGGCCACGGCGTACTTGTCAGCGTCGATGTGGCACATGTAGGTGCGCTCTGGAGCCGTGACCCTGAGCTCTCATGGGAGGCGCTGAATCAGCTCGATGGGCTAATCGAGACAATGAGCGAGGACATGGGTGGTGACATTCTCGACACCCCCGGCGATGCCTTTATTGTCTGCTTTCCGAGCGCGGCACCCGCGGTCATGTGGTGTGCACGGATGCAAGAGGGTCTGCTCGCACTGGACTGGCCAGCGACGCTGAGTGCCAACTTTGACTCAACCGGAGCACCTGACATGCTGTTTGGAGGTCTGCTGACTCGTATGGCCATCCACGACGGCTCACTTGAGACCCTCCGTGGACTGGTGACCCTGACGAGTCCGGGCCAGGTGCTGATTACGCAGCAGACCTGGGAGAGCGTGACCGACCCGGTCCCTCCCGACCTCCAAATCACCGAGCTGGGCTCAGCCCGATGTGCAGGGCAGGTGATGACGATCTGCCAGGTCACAACGAGGCTGCTCTCGAAGAGACGCTTTGCACCTCTGCCCAAGCAGAGCTCTCGCCTCCCGTTTGAGCCCGACTGTTTCGTAGGGCACCTTGCTGCACTCGGAGACCTACGCGAGCGACTCGAGGCTGGCACCCGCCTGGTCAACATCACAGGTGCCGAGGGATCTGGAAAGACACGTCTCGCCATGCAGTGGGCCAGGAGCACTGAGGCGAGCGGAGCTGCTGATGTGGCCCTCGTTCGCCTCGCCGGTGCCCGTGACGAGACCGACCTCCAGCTTGCAACAGCTGATGCTCTCGAACTGTCTCTCAGCTCCGACCAAGCCGGAAGCCTGGCTGAGCGAGTGGGACATGCCATGTCCGCACGCGGCCCAATCGTGGTTCTCTTCGATGACTTTCCTGCTGATCTGAGCGTGACGGCCCTCGCCACCTGGCTTCGAGCAGCACCCGAGGCTCGCCTGCTCGTCACGACCGACAGCCCCATAGAGTCGGCCCTCGCGACACACCAGCACCTCGATCCCATGCACGAGACAGATGCCACGGCCCTCTTCTTGGCCCGAACTCACCGCAAACTACGCGGAACAGACCGCCCGACACATGCAACGGCCATTACTCTGCCATCCACACTCGCCTCAGCGATACCATCAGAAGTCGAGACCCTTACCGGTGCCGAAAGTCAGCGCGAACATCATGCTCACGTCACACCGATGACCCTGCGTCACACAGCCTTGGACTCAGACCAGCCGCCAGATGAGCGCGTTGAGGCAGGAATCGAGAGTGTCTCTGCCCTGTGCCAGATGGGAATGAGCGATGTTGCCCTCGCGGTCCTCGCTACAGTCGAGCCGATTCTCAAGGACGTATCAAGCCCCGAGTTGACTCACCGCTGGACGGCCACTCAAGCTGATGTCCTCATCGCTGCTGGGCGATGGGCGGAGGCACGCAAAATCATCGCCACAGTACAAGATCGGGCATCATCTTCCGACTGGCTCCTGAGACAGGCCAAGCTCGCACTCGCGGAGTCCCGCTTCTCGGACGCAGTCGACATATTGGCTCCCGTATCAGATGAACAAAACAGCCCCGAGGTCGCACTTGCCTATGGCTTAGCGCTGCATGGTGCTGATGACTGGGAAGATGCGGTAGCCCATCTCAAATTTGCAGCGGCAGAGCTGAGTCAACCCCTCGAGCAGGCGAGGGCATGGGCAGCCTTAGGACGCCTTCACGGGGACCTCGGTCAGTCCACTGCAGCAGAGTCAGCGTTAGCGCAGGCGCTGAGGGCTGGCGGCGACAATCCTCATCTGGTCGCCAGCGTTCACCACCACCGATTTGAGGCCGCATCTGCAAGGCTGGCGTTGGATGAAGCAAGTACTCACATCGAACAAGCCACAGAGGTACTGCTCCAGTGCGGAGACAGGGCGGGCGCTGCACAGAGCCTCATTCACGCCGGTACCCTCTTGCTTGTCCGACATGACTCAGATTCAGCCAAGACACAGTTCGAGCTTGCGCGAAGCATCAGCAGAGAGGACGGACTGACCCTGCTCGAAGCGAGGGCGCTACTCGGACTTGGGATTTCTGCTCGGGTCGCTGGCGACCTCGGCACTGCCCTGGATTCCTTCGCTGAAGCCGCATCTCTGTCCGAGGAGCAGCCAGAGCTCGCTGGACTCGTCCACGCACACAGAGGAGCGGCCGAGGCGGCATGTGATGCCATCGATAATGCTCAAGCTGCCTTTGCTCTCTCAGAGACTCATCTCGAGTCCGCATGGGATGTTCTTGGGAACACAATCCATGATGTCCTGACCGGATTTGTTGATCTCGCGCAAGCCAGAGATGCTGCACTGGAAGAGAATTCAGAAAAAGTAGACCACTTTGTCGATATGGCGCTCAATAGGCTGGCGAGGGCCAGTTCCTTCGAGACACGGTCCACCCCACCACGCGGAAGAGAGGAGCCCAGCCGAATCAATGCCCTACGTCTCGCCCGCCTACTGCTTGACCATGCCCTAGGCTCAACAGCACACTCATCCAGCTGAGCCCGTCTACGCGCGCACTACTGAGTTGGTTTCAAGCCGGGCGAGAAGTGGGCCCTTCCTCATGCTGCTCATGAGTGGCAGAATAAGCAAATGCCGGGGACCGCACAGCACATCTTCATTCTGCGTCTTGCGCTCGCCACCATGCTGGCGCTGTTTGTCCCCTGGATCCTCGGCCCTGAAGATTCTCGCTTCCGCGGATACGCCCTCAGTCTGACCATACTGACTCTCCTCGCCGGAGTTCTCCGAAATTCAACCAAAGAGGGTGGCTTGGTCGGCGAGATGAGTACGGGTGCCATGGCGCTGCTGTTGATCACCCCCGCAGTAGGCGTGAGAACCAGTCGTGTGGCAGATGCCGTCTTCACCGCGACCCACATCGCTCCGCAGGATGCACTCTTTCAACTTCCGGCCATCGCACAGACAGCCCCCAATGCCTCAGGTCCGCTGCTCGCAGGTGCAGGGCTGGCTATCGCTGCCGTCTGTGGCCGACTCGGCGCCGTCTACACAGGTGCTCTGGTGGGTGCTGCGGCGGCAGCCTGGGTCGGACAGACTTTAGCCATGGAGGCTGGGGTCGCCATGCGGGCTGAGCGCTTTGAGGATGCCGTCCTGTACAGCCAGGCAATGCGCTTCGTCGGCATCATGGTGGTCATCGGCGGCGTGGCCGGTTTTCCCTTCTACAGGAGAGGTAAAACCGCTTGGCGGACAGCCATGAATAAGGTCATCTACGACGAGAGAATGGCAGTAGCACAGGCCAGGCGAACCGAAGAGATCGAGAGGGTGAAGGCTGCCCATACTGAGCTAAAAGCGCGTGAATCCGCTGCGCTAGCCCAAAAAGCAAAGGAAGCCGCGGAACAGGAGCAGGCACTGGTCATTGATGACCTCGAGGTACCCGATTCAGCTGGAGATGCAGGAGACGAAGGCGCTCCAGAGAGTATCGATACAGGAGAAGGGGGCGGCTTCGGTGAAGAAGACCACGAACTTGAGGCCGAACCTGATGACGATGGCGAGCCTGATGGGGATGCCACAGACACCCAAGATCAGAGTGATTCAGACTCGAGTGAAGCGGAGGCCACTGTGCCCGAGCCCGCCCCGCTCGAGCTCGAACCGCGCTTCGACATTGAGTCCCCAATAGTCATCACGGTGACAGCCGAGGACTCTGACCCAGACGTCAAACTCTCTCCAGCTGCCATCTCGAGAATGCGCAGGGTCATCGGTGGTCTCCTCATCTTCTGCAGCCTCACCGCCATATGGGCAGCAACACCACCATGGTTTGACGTGCTCAATGCTCTACCCCAGGCGAGTACCGACATCGCTGTGCCCTTTACTGATCCAGGGCTGAGCATCGCACGCACCCCAATGAACCCGCTGGCCAAGAACTTCGATGCCGAGCTTGAAAAGCGTAAACACGGCCGCCTACATGGTGCAGCTTGGTCCTGCTTGAACGACACGGCGAACTTTGGAAAGACCTATGGCCGCCAGATGCGCGCCATCGAGCAACTCGCAGTCCCTGCAGACACCCCAGTCATAGACATCTATCCTGCAGTTCAGCAGATGCGGCGCAGAGGAGTCTATCGGGTCGGCCTGACCGGACGCGCCGATCCACCATACGGACCGATGGGGGCACTGTTCGCCTGGCCAGCAGTCCAAGTTTTGGTCGACAGGCCGCCGCGGGCCGTACAGTGGTTTTCAATCTCATCCAGGAGTGTCGACGAACTGCCTCTACTGCCTGGCCGGGGAACGCCCCAGGCTTGTGCCCTCCTGGTCGATGATGAGGTCACCATCAGGAGCCTGTTTCACACCGTGAGATCATTGGGCTCAATCTACGGTGACACACGCTGCAAGGGAGGCATTGCTCTGGTCTTTCCAGAGGATGGAACAACCACCAATTCCAATCCAGCCTGGCGTGGATGTCCCTGATGGGTCTCGTCATTGTTATGCTCTACCTATGCCGCTGACTAGAGAAGAATACGCAGTCATCAATGACTTCTCCGTCCTGTACTCGGGGGGGCTCGACTCCGCCGCTGTGCCGCTGATCATTGGCGCCACTACACCCGGCAAGATCGAGCTATTGACCTTCAAGCATCAGTACGGAAGCTTCTTCAACGAGTGGTCAAAGAAGCACACACCTGAGCTTCAGCGGGTACTCGGCGAGCGGGTACAGCACCACCTGATCGATCTCACAGAGGTCTGGAACGAGGTCGGCGCAAAGAAGTTCATCGCTGATGCCATCAAGTATCGTGGTCACTGGGTCGGCTGTCTGGGCTGCCAAGAGTCCATGGCGACGCACCTGATCATTCACAGCCTCGAGCGCCGCATCGCCAATGCTTTCATCT
>Ga0315320_10004491_pt1 | contig 11441 bp, 8 predicted proteins | sample M140m21515metaG_FD_203458 | JGI IMG/M metagenome (GOLD analysis project Ga0315320, IMG submission 203458) | Ammonia-oxidizing marine archaeal communities from Monterey Bay, California, United States - M1 40m 21515 | ecosystem: Environmental > Aquatic > Marine > Coastal | place: USA: California...
GATCATCATTTAAAACAGCATCTAATTCACTAATTCCCATAGAAACACCTCCCTCCAAGCCAGCAATATTTATTAGCCACTGAAAATTATCAGGAACTAAACCTAATAACGCATGTATCAATCCTATACCCTTATTATTCAGAGTGAAATTAGGAAACCTCCTACTATTCTCTCTAAGAAGATTATATGATTCTATAATTTCATATGCAGCAATAAAATATTGCTCAAATCTTAATCTAGAAAAAGCCCATTGTAAGGTTATCTCGGCTTTTGTATACAAAAAATAAGGCGATGTTTCATCATACTCATCCAATAATGAAATCCTTTCTTCTTTAAAATGCTTCTTGGATTCAAAAAAAGTAATATCTTCATTTATAAATATTGTCAGAAAATCAATGTAATTTCTATGTAATAAAATAAATCCGTTTCTAGGGTTTTGAAATTGCTCATTATCTAGCAAAACAGCTGCCTTATCAAATTCCAAATTTATAATATGTGAATATGATCTTTCCATATTCTCATTCATATCGAAAGATGCAAAAGATAATTGATTAAAAAATAAAAATACTAATAGCAGTTTTCTCATTATATAAAAAAAGGGATTCCAAAAATATGAAATCCCTTTTGATTAAGTTATTTATTATCTATGCTTGCTTTTCTGCTAAAATATTAGCATCAACCATTATCCTACCACAGTGTTCGCAAACTATTACCTTTTTATGCATCTGTATATCCAACTGTCTTTGTGGTGGAATCTTACTAAAACACCCTCCACAAGCTTCCCGTTCAACGGAAACAACAGCTAAACCGTTTATAACTTTAGATCTAATCCTTTTATAAGCGGTTAATAATCTCTCTTGAATTGATTTCTCTGCTTTTTTGGAATCAGATATTAATGATTTTTCTTCTTTTTCAGTCTCCGCAATGATTTCATTAAGCTCAGCAGATTTTAACTCTAACTCCTCTTCTCTTTCTTTGATCTCCTCTTTACAAGCATTAATTATTTCTGTCTTATGCAGAACATTTGCCTTATTTTGAGCAGCTTTCTTTTCAGCAAGTTGAATCTCTAAGTTTTGATATTCTACTTCCTTAGTTAAAGAAGTAAATTCACGATTATTCTTAATATCTTTAAGCTGGTTCTCATATTTTTCAACAGCATCAATGGCTAAAGAAATAGTATTTTTATTAGCAGCAATATTATCATTGATTCCTTCTAATTCAGTTTCAAATTTCCCTAACCTTATATTTAAACCCTCGATTAAATCTTCCAAATCTTTAACTTCTAAAGGCAACTCTCCCCTTATAATTCTAATCTTATCAACCTTTGTATCAATAACTTGAAGTTGATGTAACGCCTTTAATTGATCCTCTACAGATCCTATAGTTGTTTTCTTTTTTGCCATTTATAGATAATTTATCGGATTAGTATTTACTTTTGATAATCGGACAGCAAAACTAGTAAATTTTTTTGTAAGGAAATCATAAATCAAATCCTTTGTAAAATGCTCACTTTCATAGTGACCTATATCAGCAATAATCAGTTTATTATCAGCATTAAAAAATTCATGATATTTAAAATCTGCTGAAATATAAATATCAGCATCCAGATCTTTGGCTCTATCAAGTAAAAAGCTGCCGCTCCCACCACAAACAGCAACTTTCTTAATTTTACTGCTAACTATTGATGTGTGCCTAATACAATCCGTTTCCATAATATCTTTTAGCATTTTAAGGAATAGCTTACTTTCAATTGCCTCAGACAGCTCTCCTATTATACCCGCACCTATATTTGGGAAATTTTCCTTAGGGGCAAGTATCTTGCATGTTTTTAAATCTAATCTATCTGCAATCTTAGCACTAACACCGTTATGTACATTATCTAAATTAGTATGTATCGCATAAATAGCAATATTATTTTTTATTGCTTTTATAACTATTCTCTCAATATAATTACTACCATTCAACTTCTTAATACCTGAAAAAATAATAGGATGATGCGCTATAATAAGATCACACTCTCTTTCTATTGCCTCCTCAATTATAGATTCTGTACAATCTAAGGTTATAAGAGCTGCATTAACGGAAGTATTACTATCTCCAACTATTAATCCGCAATTATCATAATTTTCTTGAAAAGAAAGTGGAGCTATTTTTTCCAGATAGTTAGTTATCTCTTTTATTTTCATGCTCCAAAAGTACAAAAGTCTTTGTTAACAATATATTATATTTGCATTATGCGTTTGCTCTTGTTTCTACTTTCAATTATTTACAGAATCATAATTCAATTCAGGAATTTTCTTTTTGATTACCAAATTTTAAAGACAGAAATATATAAAACCCCTGTCATTTGCATTGGAAATATATCTATCGGGGGTAGCGGAAAAACACCACACACCATATATATTGCCAAACTATTGTCTCCTCAATACAATGTTGCAATACTAAGTCGAGGATATAAACGCAAATCATCAGGTTTTAATTATGTAGAAATTAATAGTTACGTATCATATGTTGGAGATGAGCCCTTACAATTAAAAAGAAACAACCCAAATTGTATAGTGGCTGTTAGTAAAAACAGAAAAAAAGGAATAGAAAAAATTCTGAATGACCACCCGAAAATAAATATAATCTTATTAGATGATGGATTTCAACATAGAAAGATTAAAGCAGGTTTAAATATTTTACTAACTCCATTTTATAATCCATTCACAAAGGATAAATTACTACCATTAGGGACACTCAGAGAGCCCGCAAGTGAATCTATAAGAGCTGATATTATTATAATTAGTAAATCTCCATCCAATTTACTCCCCCCCGATAAAATGGCAGTAATTGAAAAATTGAATCTGCGAACAAATCAAAAGGGATATGTCTCATCAATTATATATCATAAATACAAATGCATCAAAGATGATACTGTATTAAAAAACGAAGGAGATTATAATATTACTCTAGTAAGCGGTATTGAAAATATAACCCCTTTAATAAACTATTTAGAAGAAAAGGAGAGAAAAGTGAAACTAATTAAATTTGCTGACCATCATAATTATACAGCAAAAGATGTTAAAAAGATCTTATCTTTACATAACAAAGATAAGAGCACAAAAAAACTTATCTTAACCACGGAAAAAGATGCCACTAAATTAAGAGCTTTTATGAGTGATTTTAAAGAAGATAAAGTGTATTATATCCCTATTGAAGTAACAATAAATGAAGAAGAGACATTTAAGCAACAAATACTAGAATATGTTAGAAATAATTAAAAAATCAGTAGAATTTCTCTATGAGAAAACAAATTACAAGCCTGAAATAGGTATCGTTCTAGGTACTGGCTTAGGAGGATTAGTAAATGAAATAGAGATTGAACATTCGGTAGCATATAAAGACATCCCCCATTTCCCGATATCAACTGTTGAGGGTCATTCAGGCAGATTAATTTTCGGGAGATTAGGAGGGAAGAAAATAATTGCGATGCAAGGTAGATTCCATTTTTATGAAGGATATCCAATAGAAAAAGTTACCTTACCAATAAGAGTAATGAAGCTTCTAGGTATTCAAAAACTAATTGTCTCAAATGCTAGCGGTGGAGTAAATCCTAATTATCAGATAGGTGACCTAATGATACTAAGCGATCATATTAACCTAATACCTAACCCATTAATTGGCGCAAACATTGATAAGCTAGGGCCAAGATTTCCTGATATGAGCGAAACATATTGTAAAGATTTAATCGCAAAAGCCGAAAATATTGCTTCGGCAAATAAAATCAATCTACAAAAAGGAGTCTATGTAGCGCTAACCGGTCCTACTCTAGAAACTCCTGCCGAGTATAAACACATGAGGATCATAGGTGGAGATACGGTAGGTATGTCAACAGCACCAGAAGTAATAGTAGCTCGACATATGGATCTCCCATGTTTTGCAATTTCAGTAATTACTGATTTAGGAGTAACAGGTAAGATAAAGAAAGTAAGTCATGAAGATATACAAAAGGTAGCTGAAGTCGCTGAACCTAAATTAACCCTAATTATTAAACAACTAATTGAATCAATATAATGAAAGAACTATTAATTGTTATAACTACTCTTTGTCTTTTATATAGCGCACAAGCACAACAAACAGCAACCCTATTATATAATTGGCAGGATACTACCTTAGTGGGTTCATGGACGTATAACAACACATATAATGAATGTTGGGGAATAGTAGTAAATAACCGAGAATTTGCAATAATAGGTTCAACAGAAGGAACTCATTTTTTTGATGTAACAGACGCTGAAAACAGCACCCAAGTAGCTTTTGTAGCAGGAGCTTATACTGGTGGCGGAGTTATACATAGGGATTATCATGATTTTGCTGGATATCTATATACAGTTTGTGATGAAGGGAGCTCGAGTACGCTTCAAATTATAGATATCACAAACTTACCTAGCTCTGTAAATATAGTTTACGATTCAAATGCACTTTTTACTAAATCCCATAATATTTATATTGATACTTCTACTGCCAAGCTTTATGCCTGTGCTTCAAATTCAGCTATGGATGTATACAGTCTAAGCACGCCAACAAGCCCGACTTTAATTTACTCTTACAATGGTGTTGGTCACGTGCATGATGCGTTCGTAAGAAATGATTCTGCATATCTTAATTGCGGAAATGATGGATTAAGAATATTTGACTTTTCTAATGTAAATCAATTAGGAGATCAGCCTATATTATTAGGCTCCCTCACTTCATATCCTGATGCTGGGTATAACCATTCAGGATGGTTAAATAATGATGGAACTATTTATATCATGCAAGATGAAAATCATGGCTATGATGTTAAGATATTAGATGTCTCTGATCTAAATAATATTACTGTTCTTTCTACATTCAACTCTGGTGTTGACCAAAACTCAATGGCACATAATGGTATAATAAAAGGTAGCCTTGCATATATCCCATATTATCATGATGGTCTCAGAGTTTTTGATATTTCTAACCCAAATAATCCTATACAAATTTGGAAATATGATACATATAATCCTAACAACCACACATCTTACAAGGGTGCTTGGGGTGTTTACCCTTATTTGCCCTCTGGAAATATTATTGTTTCAGATATGCAAACAGGACTATATATGATTGAGCTAAATACCGAGACAACAAATATAGTTCAATATGATTTACTAAATAATATCTACCCTAATCCAGCCACAAAAAAATTTACGCTTATCTCAAGAGGAGACAATATCAAAATCTATAACAAACTAGGAATTCAAGTCAGAGAAGAGAGATTAAGTGGAAATCAGAATATCATTTTTCAAAATAAATTAGAAAATGGTTTGTATTTTTACTTAATCAATAAAGATGGTGAAAATATAAAATCAGGTAAGTTAATTTTTAAATAGTGACAGTTTACAGAAAATATGAGGCTATAATAGGACTTGAGGTACATGCTCAGCTTCTTACAGCAACTAAGGCGTATTCCTCTGATGAGAATATCTATGGAGCAACACCCAATACAAAAACATCAGTAATCTCGTTAGGGCACCCTGGAACATTACCAAAAAGCAACTCAAAAGTTATTGAATATGCAGTTAAATTAGGAATTGCTGTTGGTTCTAGAATCAGAGAAAAGAATGAATATGCTCGTAAAAACTATTTTTATGCTGACTTACCAAAAGGATATCAAATAACACAAGATAAGACACCTATCTGCAATGGAGGGTATATTCAAATAAAAAATAAAGAAGGACAAAAAAAGAAGATAAATATTATGCGAATCCATATGGAAGAAGATGCAGGAAAATCCATACATGACTTAGATCCGTTTCATACGCTTATTGACTTAAACCGAGCAGGAGTTCCTCTAATAGAAATAGTTTCAGAACCCGACATTAGGACTTCTGATGAAGCCTATCAATATATAAATGAAGTAAGGAAATTATTACGTTACCTAGATATCTGTGATGGTAATATGGAAGAAGGGTCTTTAAGATGTGATGCGAATATTTCAGTTAGAATAAAAGGAACAAAAAAGTTTGGCACAAAGGTAGAAGTGAAAAATATGAATTCAAGTAGAAATGTAAAAAAAGCTATTGAATTCGAGATACAAAGACAGATAAAGGTATTAGAAGAGGGTGGGAGTATTAATCATGAGACAAGGAGTTTTAATGCAACAAATAATACTACTATCTCTATGCGACACAAAGAAGAAGCAAATGATTACAGATACTTCCCTGAGCCTGATTTACAACCTGTAATTGTCAAAGAAGAATATATTAATCAAATAAAAAGAAATCTACCTCCTTTACCAGAAGAACTATTATTAAAGTTTACGATGGAATTTGGTCTATCAGAATATGATGCTACTATTTTAGTTGATGAAAAAGGTATTGCACTTTATTATAATGAACTTTGTAATTTTACCAAAAACTACAAATCAGCTGCTAACTTTGTAAATGGAAGTGTAAAATCCTTCCTAAATGAAAATGCCATTGACATTAGTAAATTTAGTATTTCTCCTGAAAGATTAGCAAACTTAATTACTCTAATTGATGATGGAAGAATAAGTACGACACAAGCTACATCAAAGATTTTTCCTGAAATGCTAAAAATAAATGATTCGGCAGAAAGAATAGCAGCAGATAACAACTGGATACAAGAGAGCAACCATAATACACTAAACAAATATATTAAAGAGGCTATAGCAAAATATCCAGAAAAAGTAGCTGAATATAAATCTGGAAAGAAGGGACTTATTGGACTATTCATGGGAGAAGTAATGAAAATTTCAAGAGGACAGGCGGATCCTAAGATGACAAATCAACTATTAAGAACTGAACTAGAAAGATAACTTTGAAGAAAAATAAAATATATTTTGCATCTGATTTTCATTTAGGCAGCCCCAATATTAAAGAAAGTCATAAAAGAGAGAGGCATATTATAAGCTGGCTTACTAAAATCAAGAAAGATGCCAAAGCAATTTATCTAGCAGGAGATATTTTTGATTTTTGGTTTGAATATAAAAAGGTAGTTCCAAAAGGATTTGTTAGACTACTTGGGAAATTAGCTGAAATGACCGATGATGGTATAAAGATATATTTATTTGTAGGTAATCATGATTTATGGGCAAGTAATTATCTTATCAAGGAAGTTGGTATAACAATCCACTATGAATCAAAGATAATTCAAGAACAAGGTAAAAAAATTCTAATCAGCCATGGGGACAATCTAGGATCAGGAAATTATCTATATAAATACTTAAGACAAATATTTACTTCAAAAATATGTCAATGGGCATTCTCTCGTTTACATCCTAATTTAGCTTTTTCGCTAGCTCATACATGGAGTAATAGTAGTCGTAAAAGGCATGAAACACCATTTATTTCTAAAGAAAAAGAAACACTATTTAATTATTGCCAGAAACAACAAAAACACAAACCTATTGATTATTACATATTCGGGCATAGACATATCCCTTTAGAGCTACAATTAGAAAATAATGGAACCTATATTAACCTTGGTGATTGGATCAATCACAATACATATGCAGTTCTTGAAAAAGGAATTGTTCAACTCAAAAAATACGCAAAATAAAAAAGCCATCAAAAATGATGGCTTTACTTTATCTGTTGACGATTAAATTAATTTACAACTAATTTATCCGTCATAAGTACATCTCCATTGTTAAATACCTTAACAAAATACACTCCTTTCTCAAGACCATCCAGATCAGTATAGATCTCTTGATACTTGCTTGTAACCTTTCCTGAAAATACCTGACTGACTTGAGCTCCTAAGATGTTAATTAAAATAACTTCTACATCCTTATCAGCAATATTCTCTAACGCAATAGTAACATCTCCTTTTGCTGGATTAGGAAATAAAGCAATTCTTGAAGATATATTATCTTCAGCAAGCAATAAAGATGCTTGTTCTCCAATCATAATATTATCTAAATAAAAATTGTTAGAGCTTCCATTTACAATATACTCAAACTTGAATCTAATATTTGAATTCTTTAGCTGTGTCTTAGTCATTAAAGTATCTGCCCATTCTGAAGGATTAGGCTTAAAGCTAGTGGTATAAAGTCCGGCATTAGAGGCCTCTTCGGAGGATACTACTCCTAATGATTTCCACGACTCACCACAATCATCAGAATAAGTTAAAACAAGTTCATTAACAGGAAACGTATTTATTGAAGCTCCAGACCATGAAAACTTAATTGCAGGACTAGTAAAAGAACTCAAATCATAAGCTTTCGAAACTATTTCTGTGGACACTCCAAATAACATGTCCTCAGCAGCAACTTTTATTGAAGAAGAACCATCATCAGCTATTCCATTCTCCCATATCCAAGTTGTATTATTTCCAGCATCAAAACTCCACTGGCTCACAGTATTTGTTGATGGGGTTAAGACCCAATCCCCATTCAAATCAGATTCATCTTCAAAACTATATACATAAGAATCTGCATTTGAAGAAGCAGTTGTAGGGTGTACAGATACAAAATTTTGTTGTGTAACTGATGATGTGCACACATTATTATAATAAGCAACATAAGTTACTTTTTCTAATTCTCCTCTATAAAATAGAGTATCCTTAAAATATCCCTCATATTTAGTATAATAATGTTGCCCACGGTAAGTTCTCACCGTATCTACCCATCCAATAAAGTTATCTATTTCCCAAGTGCTATCAGCATCATTATACATAAGAGCATCTGAAAGTGAGAGCGTAGCAGTATCAGTATTTACTGAAACTATAATAGTCGTATCCATATTAAACTGCGCAAAATAAACACGTATTGGATCAGACCCTAAAAATCCATCTTCATACCAAGTGGAATCAGCACTACTTAGTAACGCAGAATCTGTAGAATTCAAATAAGTACTGCCAACATAAGTTAAGATATTAACAACCGAAGTATCAAAATAAAAATGATAGTCAACAATTGAATCTAAATAATCAACATAATAATCTTGTATCTGGATATTTGAAGAATCGGCACTATAATCAGATGTTTGAAGCGTAATTAGATCCTGATTTGTTAATTCATCTCCATCTATTAAAAAATATTCAGTACTATCAGAATTTGCAAAGACAGTATCAGGGATCAAAGAAATATTATCACTCAAATATATAACTAATTCGTCTTCTATTCTATCTACTTGGAAGGTGTCAATATTAGAAGCCCCAGCCAAACTATCCACAGAAAATTGATTTCTTATCCAATAAGACCCTACACTATAAGCACCCTCATCTAAAAAAAGATTAATATTTGTTGCTCCTAAATCTTCTAACTCTTGTTTAGAACCTTGAACTATTAGATTTTCTACTATTGAATCATATGAAGAAGCAGTCGAAATATCTAAATCTGACAAAATTGAAGATCTTGATTCTGTGACCTCAGAATATTCAACCGTTAAAGTTACATCAAAAGCTCCTTCTGTGTTATATGTATGAGATAAGAAATTATCGCCTGAGTTGTCAGTATTTCCATCTCCAAAATCCCAAACAAAAGAATTGACATTCCCAGTTCCAAACATTGTTTGATTTCCTTTAAGTAAAAGTGATTCTCCTTTACAAATAGAAGATGCTCCATTCATTACAACAAAAGAAGCTTCTTGGGTACAAGTTGGAACTTTATAGCCATCAGAGGTCCCTGTACTGTCAATGTTTTCTTGTGACCACATGAATTCTCTATAACCTATACCCGAAACTCCTGTCTCTTCATTAAACTCCCCATCTAAAGTAACCTCCATAACCGCATTTTGACCTATAGTGAACATGGTAACATCTTCATCGTTAGAATAATCCATATAATTTACAAACATCTCCCCAGCCGGATTTAACGAATCAGCTATACATCCCCATGCTCCCGTTGTGCCTGTGGGTGGAGCTAAACCAACATGATATGGAAAGTCTGATAAATTAATTCCATAATTAGGATCTCTTGCAGGGGGAGTATCTTTCACTCCATCATCACCACATGTAGCATCTCCCCAAGTGTGTCTTAAACCAAGCCAATGTCCTGTCTCATGAGTTAGAGTTCCACCACTAATCATTTGACTAGCAAGTAACACCACACCATCAGTTGACATACTTCCACTATTAGGGAATTGAGCATACCCAAGCAAAGTATTTCCATCATCTTGAGGAGCAAATTTCTTGACAGTCCAGATATTAAAATACTCATATGAATTCCAATAACTCAGAGCTTTAACAGCATTTCCAGGTTGCGGCTCATTTGTCAAAGAGGATCTTACCCGATTTATTCCAGTAGTTGGTTGATTTTTTGGATCAAGTTTAGCTAATCTAAATTCTAATTTAGCGTCTCCTCTTACTGCTGCAAAAATATCTGGTGTTTTAGTTAGAAAGTTAGCAGCTTGTCCATTAATATTTGCATTTAAAATATCAATAGCTGTCTGTATAGCAGCATCAGAAATATTCTCATTACCCATATCATGAATAACATGTACTACAACTGGAATGATTTTCACCCCATTGTTTGTCTTAAAATTTTTCAAACTAGAAAGAGCCTTTTCATGTTGTAATTCAAGATCTGCATTTTTACTCTCAAGGGCTTGATAGAAATCAGGATATTTTAACATATCTTGCTCTAGAGACCCCTCATAAGTCCCACACTTCTGAGCGAAACTATAATTAACAAGTAATAAAGCTACTGATATTAAAAGTAAAATTCTATTTATCATATCTTATGTTATTTAAAATTTGTATCGCAATGCAATAATATTTAAGGTACAAATATAGCTTTTATCGTTAAAAAAAAGAACAAACTATAGAAAAACTAATTTATTTAATGGATATGCCTCTCAGCATGATATGAGGAACGAACCAAAGGACTACTTTCAACATATTTAAATCCAAGGGACAATCCTATCTTTTTGTACTTGTCAAATTGTTCTGGACTAATAAATTCAACTACAGGCAAATGTTTTTTTGAAGGCTGTAGATACTGCCCTAAAGTAAGTATAGAAACACCAACTGCACGTAAGTCATGCATAGTTTCTATTACTTCTTCTTCTTTTTCTCCTAGTCCTAACATAACACCTGATTTAGTTTTTATCCCGCCTTCATTCAAATACCTTAATGTATCCAGACTTCTATCATATTTAGCTTGGATCCTCACCTTCTTAGTCAATCTTCTTACCGTTTCCATATTATGTGAAACCACTTCAGGAGCAGCATTAATAATGGGTAGAATATCTTTCAACCTTCCTTTAAAATCAGGAATTAAAGTTTCCATTGTGGTCGAAGGATTCTCCTTTCTAATTTCATTAATAGTTTCTACCCATATACTAGCGCCTCCATCTTTCAAGTCATCACGATCTACTGAAGTGATAACAGCATGCTTCACTTGCATTAATTTTATAGATCGAGCCACTTTCTTTGGCTCTAAAATATCCACAGCTAAAGGACGACCAGTCATT
>Ga0315320_10004494_pt1 | contig 11434 bp, 4 predicted proteins | sample M140m21515metaG_FD_203458 | JGI IMG/M metagenome (GOLD analysis project Ga0315320, IMG submission 203458) | Ammonia-oxidizing marine archaeal communities from Monterey Bay, California, United States - M1 40m 21515 | ecosystem: Environmental > Aquatic > Marine > Coastal | place: USA: California...
GCAAGCCCGTTCGAGTGAGATCGAAAGAGCCTTCATGCTCATCGAACATTTTACTTTGCTTTACTCAAGAACAAGGCGGAATACCCAATGCACAATTTTCAGAAGCGGAACGCGTTTACGCTAGTCGAACTATTAGTTGTGATAGCGATCATCGGAGTCCTCGTGGGACTTTTATTGCCAGCTGTTCAAGCGGCACGTGAAGCTGCTCGCCGAATGAGTTGCAGCAACAACTTCAAGCAAATCGGTCTCGGCCTACACAACTACCACTCCAATTTCAAACGTCTGCCCATGATGCGTGGGGGCACCGTTAGGCCGCCAGGCACGAACAACCTGATGGCCCGCCGGCCTGTCGCGCCCGGATCTGCTGGCGGCGGTAACAACTTCCACAACCTCAGCATTTTGGTTCCATTGCTTCCTTTCGTTGAACAGCAAGCGCTTTGGGAGGAGATCAGCAATCCGTATCAGTCAAAGCAGACACCGGGACTATTCTTCAATGCCATGGGTCCCCAAGTAGCGATGTCTTTGGCCGATCATGCTCAGCACCGTTATGATCCATGGCTGGTAAACATCCCCACTTACCGATGCCCCAGCGACCCCGGCAACGGACTGCCAGCTCAAGGTCGCACTAACTACGCAGCTTGCATTGGCGATTCCATTCAGTTTCAGAACACGGGTCCCAAGAACCAAACAGGAATCGTTGCCAAGGTCCGCGCGGGACGTTGCCGCGGAACAAATCGCGGCATGTTCAGGCCACGAACGCTTTGCAAGTTCCGTGATGTACTCGACGGCCTCGCAAATACCATCATGGGAGGTGAAATCAACACCGATCTCGGAGACAACGACATCACCACTCGTGTGATCCAACAGGGTGGGATTCTTAACAATCCCAGTCGCTGCTATCTTCAAATCGATCCAGAACGCCCACGCCACTGGATTCCTACGGGTGATTTTGCGGGCAACAGTACGCAAGTTCAACGCGGCTACAAGTGGATGAATGGGCAAGCGGTCAACACGGGAATCACCACGATTATCCCGCCCAATGGTCCCGTCTGCAGTAATGGCAACAACACCTACACCATGGGTATTTATGGCCCAAGCAGTCGACACGTCGGTGGTGCACACGTGCTGATGGGTGACGGAGCAGTGATTTTCATGACCGACTCCGTCGAGGCCGGTGACCGCACTGCGGGCAATGTTGTATGGAATGGAACAGGGGCAAGATCCCCCGGAAGCAAGAGCCCCTACGGCCTCTGGGGCGCACTGGGGACACACCAAGGTAGCGAAGTGATTGAGGAATCGCTTAATCAGTAATCGCATCACAACCAGATGGAACCCTTGATCGACCAATGGCAGATCAGCTGTTCCATCTGCCCATGTTACCCACGAACTGGAACCACTAGTGGCCAGCCAATGCAGTCAAAAGGCACAAGCCACTTCTGGTTCTTGTTCACAGGTAACGATCAGAACCAACAGTTCGTTTCCACCATTGTCTTTCCCCTACTTCCGACTTCCCAGCAGGTACGCCAACAGGTCAACGAAATGTTGCTCTGAAATTGTTTCTGCAAAATTCGCTGGCATCGGCGACACGGCTGTCTTCTTCTGTGCCTCAATTTCGTCCCTGTGAATCAGAATCACCTTCCCCTGACCGTCGACCATCGTCACCCGCGATGCATCTGTACTGGATTTTCTGACAAACCCACTGAGCAGACGCCCATCGAACGTTGAAATCAACGAGGCACGAAACGCAGCATCCACATTTTCGTTTGGCAACAGAATATCGTCCACCAAACGATCCAAACCACGATTTCCAATTCCATCCAGATTGGGACCAACCTGCACCCCCTGACCGGCGATCTGATGGCAGTTGGAACAGTTTTTCACAAACACCTTTCTCCCATTCTCCGCATGGACATCTGCCGTCAACAACAATTGCTTACGTCGCATGATGACCTTCTCCAACTCGGGATTGTTCTCCGGCATTCTTTTGACCAACCTGTCGATGGTCGAATTCAACGCTCCTTGCTGATGCGTGCGAAGCTTCTCCACAACCGTTGCACTGCGGAGCACTGCCGTTGAAACTGCCCCTGCTTCGAGAAGCCCCAGCAGGAAGCCTGCTCCCTCCTGATCCACCGATAAAAGATCAGCAACACCTGACTGCTCGCGGATGGACATTGTATGCGTCGCCTTCAAAATCAAATCTCGCATTGCCCCGAGGTCAAACGCAACGACCGCATCAACGACCGCATCAACGATCGCAACGCCAGCAAAAACCTCGCTCTCTGAACGGGTGATGAGCTTTGCACCCACCTCAAAAATCGACCTCGCCTTTAGATTCCCTTTCAACTGAATTAGCGTTTGGCACAACCGGCACTTAAGCTGATTACTGTTGGTTGTACGCATCAAACGCAAGACATCACCCTCAAGACGCCGAAGCCCAAAATCAGCAATGACTTCACAGGCCAGCTTGCGATCATCCAACTGCTGCGAGGGATTCAAACCTGACACTGAAAAGCGTCCAGCAGCCAACCATGCATAGCTGCTGGCGTCATCCCGATCGACAATTTCAATGAACGCTCTTTGTCCTTTCCATGCAACTGTGTCCCATTCATAGCGGGCGGCAATGTCATCACGTGGTGGAATATCTTTCTGGATGACCTTCCCGGAGTCAGCCAATCTCAGCTGCACATAATTTGCATCATTCGCTGGTTGCCCGGGTACGCCGACATGTCCAGCTAAATAGAAACTGAAGCTTGAATCGAGAACAAACGACTCGCTTCGATAAACACCTGTCTTGGCCTCTCCACGCACGATGCTGCTTAATAAAGGTGTATTCTGCAATCCGTCACTCGAGGACCTTCGATTTGTCAGGACAAAAATGTTTTCGTTCACACTGACGGGCGCTGGATATTCCCTTTCGTGAAAATTCCACTGCAAAGCGTCGACATCTGGTTTGACGTGCCAACCAGGAAGTGGATCAAGTTTGGGGTGTGACTGAAAATCCCCAACGGCGATCCACGCGAACGCATCTGCTGGACATTGATCCCAAACTTGCACACAGGCCTGCTGACCCTTGAACTCTTTCGTATCGATCGAGACGGCTTGCGCGACGTCATTGGCAGGAACACGGACGGTCTTCAATGTTAAATTGTCAGGCAACAAAACCAGTCTTACAAAATTAAACTCGTGATCACCAGTCGCTGTTGAGTCATGGCCGGCGATTGCAAAACTGAATTCATCCGTCAAGACAAACGGAGCCGACTGCAGCACACCCGTCAGCATTTCCCCCCGAGATCGCGTATCAATAAAAACCCCTTGCCCACCATCCGCTTGAGGCAGTTTGCGAATGCCGAATGGGATGGTGCCTGCTGACTCGGATATTTGCCCCTCGGAATTGCTCAGCTGCCACATTGCCGAGGGCAGCCCCAACAGACGGTGTGCTATCTCTGCAGCCAAACGTTTGATCGACTCTGGAATTTTACGATCACGTGCCTCAACACCGACGCGTAGGCTGTTGAGTATTTCCAGCTGAAACTCGGGATCGCCTTGATATGCCCGATCTATCGTTGCCACGATGCGGTCGATCGACTCAACTTGCGCATGCGTGGCTGCAAAAGCAAGGTAGCGATTCAATCCCGACGAATCACGCTCGGACAAGGCATCAAGATTGTCCAGAATGAACTCTGCCGCACCCGGCGTTTTCACTGCGAGACAAATTTCAGCGAACGCCAAAATGGAGCGTGAATCCACCAACTTGGTGGCGAGGGCAAATCTGTCAGGACTGTTCTTACACTGCTCACGCAAGGCAATCTTCAACGCATGAACCAAAAAGCGATCGGGAGTTTTGATCGTTTCATTAAGTAAGTGGATCAATTCCGGGGTAACATCGACCACCGTACGTTTAGCAGACGCCATGACAGCAAAGCGTTGAACAATCGGTGATACCGACGCCATTCCCAATCGCAACATGCGTTGAATGTCCTCCGGCTCAATGATGCTACTCTCATCACTGGCAAGCCGTTGGAACAGATAACAATTCATTTCATCTGAGGCATAAAGCTGCGAGACCACCGGCGCGTTCAGACCAACATTACCCAGCCTCCTCAGCACATTCGTCGCGCTGACAACCGCCTTTACATTCTCGTCGCCACCGATCTGATCGAGTTTCCGCAAAGCGCGGGCAAGCAATTCAGCACCACTAGCGTCCTGCTCCAGCACATCCACGATTTGCTTTTCAATGATGCGAGACTGGGCACGATTGGCGGGATTCAACTGACGCAACAGGCTATCAATATCACGTGACTTCAAAGGCTGCGCTGGCGGCTTGGTTGGTTCATCACGACGTCCTTTGTGTCCAGTAAAAACGACCCTCCAAATTCGCCCGCGTTGCCGGTCACGCCCAGGATGATTGAGATCAACTTCATAGTGCCCGATGATGCGATTGTAGAAATCAGCAATGTACAACGCACCCTCGGGTCCGAACTGCAAATGCACTGGCCGAAACCAGGGATCACTGGGGATGAGAAAATCAGACTCTTCCCTAGCCCTCATGCTGGATCCCTGGTACGTCAAATGATTTCGATTGATACGACCAGTCACCACGTTTCCACCAAACGTGCTGTGCGCATAAACGGCCGGGAACGAAGAGTTTTCACCTAAAGCAATGCCACCAATTCCGGTTGAGTTGTGCAGGTGATCCATCACCTCTGGGATGTATCCGAGCCCGTCACTGGGTTTGCCAAAACTATCATGGTGCCCACCGGGCATTACAAGATTGATGGGTTTGGTATGACAGTCAGCGGTAAAAATGTCACCGTGTGAATCGATAGTCATTCCGAAGGGGTTCACCTGTCCATTCGACACCAATTCAATCCTGGAACCGTCGGGTTTGAATCTGAACACATTTCCCGAATCCATCTTGATCGTGTGCCCATCTTCCCCCGACACTTCGGACTGATTCGAGAAGCCATGGCAGGCATAGATCCAACCATCGTTTCCCAACATGAAACTGTTACACATGCCGTGCGTATCGTTGGTCGTATCGAAAGGCCCGTAAAGCACTTCTCGCTTGTCTGCTTTGTCATCGCCATCAGTATCCCGGAGGTACCAAATATTAGGGATACTGAAACAAATAACTCCTTCACCGTACGGCAATAATCCCATCGGGATATTCAAGCCATCGGCAAAGGTTTTGACATTTTCCGCGTGACCATCACCATCAACGTCCTCCAGAATTTTGATCGCGTCTCGCGGTTTCGATCCTTGTTCGGCAGCGAATGGATACTCGAGGGAACTGCTCACCCACAGACGCCCTCGATCATCGAACGCAATATTCATGGGCTTGGCTATTTCGGGCTCAGAGGCGACCAATTGGACTTCGAAACCTTGTGGAAGGGTGAAGGTCTCTCCCTGCTGCTCAGGAGTCAGTGGCTCTGTAGTCCGAATATTTTCTTGAAAAAGCTTGGTCCCAGCGAGCAGAGTTTGTTGACTCCACTGCAGCGGTGTTTCACGATCACTCTGCATGAAAATGAATGAACCCATTTTGTTTCCGATGGCGACATCAATTTTGCCATCTTGATTCATGTCCGCGACGCTAATCTGCGTTCCAACGCCCGAACGGAGGTCAATCAAATGAGGCTCGAAGATCACCCTGTCTTTGTTGCGGATCGTCTTTAGCCAGAACAGCAGAGGCAACTGCTCAGCCCCGGGATCATTGCCGCCATGAGCCCAATACCGCTTTCCGGTGATCACGTCTTGAATTCCATCACCATCAACATCAACAAGTTCTGCAGCATGCATTTGCGAAACGGAGAGACCAAAGGGATTGTCATGTGGTTTATCTGACATGATCATCCGAGGCACAAAATCAATCTTGTCTCCCTGCCTCTTTTGTTCGAACCACTTTAGCCCAAAACCGTGGGCGTTCTGTGAACAGAGTACATCGTTGTCACCATCACCATCGAAGTCATAGGCAAAAACCTGAGCACCTCCGCTCTCAGCAAAACGATACGGAAAAAATTCAAACAATTCACCCGCTGACTTCTGCTGCCACCATCCGTTGGTTTCCAACAAATCAGCTTTCCCATCACCATCGATATCCCCGACACCCATTCCATGTGTGAATCGACCGTAGTTTAGATTGGGTGTTATCGCCGTAAAGTTGAACTCGACTTTACCATTCACACGCCGATGTTTGATGTAGCCATACGCGCCGCGATGAATGCAAACAAGCTCAGGAATCAGGTCACCATCCACATCAAGAAACGCAGGAGACTCGTTACTGATGTCATCATGCATTTCATGCTTGACCCAGCTTACTTCTGAATCCAATGCATCACCGGGATGCTGAAACCAGAAAGCAGGATCACCTGGCATTCCGACCGCGAGAATATCGACAAACCCATCGTCGTTAAAATCGTAGGTCCATGTAAAAAAGTGTTTTGAGTAACCTTTGATCGACAGCGTCTGTCCTGCTGCATACCGCTGGCGTTCGCGAAAATCAGGTCCTCGGTACCAATAGGGCCCAGAGACAACATCAGCCTGACCATCTCTATCCAAGTCAGCTACTGCGATTCCTTCGGAATGAAACTCTTCCGTTAAGGTGAGCTTCTCAAACGCAACCTCTTCAGCGAAGGCGAATCCGCCCAGCAAGAGACACAAGAGAGAACTTAGCAATGAAACTTTCATGCGCGACCTAGCTTGCCGTACCGACCTAAAAATCTACCTGAATGAATGATTGATTCAGCCTTTGAATTGTACTCCAAAGCAAGCAACCAACAACGCGAGATCCCCAATGCCCCGCACACGCCTACTGCAGCTAAACAGGTGTTTCATCAAGCCATCTACCCAACCTCGAACGACTGAAAGCCCCACATACTCCCATACGGAAAACGAACACACATCACTACGGTGTACGTCTTAATCTCAATGGTTGCAGCGGCAGACGAAAAGATCGCACCGCTCAACGGTAAGGATCTATCCAACTGGACAACGAAAGAACAGGGATCCTGCAGCCATTAAAACACGGCAAAGCCAACCTAAACCGACAAAACAAATACCCATTTCTTGCCAAAGCCGATGGCACAGCCTTGTTTAATACTGAGGGCAAGCAGTTTCTAAAGTCCTTCTCGGCGCGTCCAGAATTCTTCCACTGGCGAGGCTGTTACACCTGCTTCACGCTGAATGCCTGTGATCTCATTCGCTTGAACAGCCCCATTCCTGCCACCTCTGGAACTTTTATTAATCACGAAGTCATAATTGACAGTCGAAGTGGACCCACTCGAGAAGGTGTTAAGAAATTCAATCGAACCAATACCTTCCGGACCTACAGAATACGTTCCGGTGGAAACCACATAAATCAACTGGCGTCCACCACCTTCGGCTCCAGCGTTGATCGTGACAAAACGCTCAACACCACCCCGGCCATCAAATGTAGTGACGCCGATTGAGCGCGACGCGAAACCACCAGCTGCACCAGACGATGCGTAGGAACCGCTCAGGGACCTCTCTGAGAAACCGCTGTTCGGACGTCCCTTTGCATTCACCGAGCTGGCAGCTCCAGGGAAGACAACCGACGCAATTACAGTGACGCTCGTGACCAATCCCAGAAGCATCATCGATAAAGAGAAACGTTTCATGTGTATATCCCCGTTTAAGACCCGAATGATTAATGTGTTTTGTGTTCAACCTAATTCAGCTCTCCAGCTGGAAGCAGCGAGAGTGCCGGTTGCGGCGGAGTCTAGTCACTGGAACCAACAGAAGAAACAAAAACTGGGACACATGATACAAATCGCCGTTTTTTCTCTTTTAGATTTTGGACGGGTCACTCAGACATGAGCAAATGAAACGCTTTTAAGCCGCCATCAGGCCGTCGACAGGCTTGCTAGCTACGATTCACTTGATTGTGCCATTTCAAAGAACGGAGACTCATGCTTAACGAAAGACACTGCGAACAATACAACCCAGGCAACCGTGTTGTCTCTAACGCCACCCCCATTGCAAAAGAAGTCTCAAAGACCGTCGTTATGCCGAGTAAGGAGACTGTCCACTACCAATTCATGCAACGCATTGTTGGTTAAGAAACACCAGTCATTCGAAGTGCCCAACTGTCACATCTCTTAGGCAACAGACCTTGTTTTTTAGCGTTGAACAGGATGGCAAACGCTCACTGTACCGTTGCGTGTTGGTAGCTGCCCAACGACATTCTCGGAACAGCATTGCAATCCCGAATCACTGGGTCTCACGTTTTGCGACCTCGTCGACAAGTTCAATGAACTCTTGTCGCTTTTGTAAATCTCCAAAGGCAGCATTGCCTTTCAAACTCTTTACATCAGTCAAACCGGCTTCGCAGGCACTTTGCAAAAACTCCATTGCTTTTTCGTCGAAGAACGCTGCCAACTGTTGTTCCGAAGCTTGATTTTCGTGTGGTTGTTGACGCTGTAAGCTTGCAGCATTTGCGTAAAACCCAGCCAACTTAACATCAATGTCCACATCGCCTGTCGGCTTATCATTTTGGCGGAACATACGGGAATCGTCCATCGAGTCGAAGTTTAACAGGATGTTGGCATGTGTGTCCAAAACCATGATTTTCCTACCCTGTTCTGAAACTAAGTCGCCGCCCGCCTTGGATGAGTTCTCGACCAAGAGTTTTCCCGCCTTACATATGAGCTGAAGCGCCTTCTCCTTATTCCCGCCATTGAATTCCAAGGCGGACAATATATGCAGGCTGATCGAGTGATGCAGAACATTGGCCCTGTAGGTTGTTTCCCCATAGGTTTCCGCAACTCGGTCAAAAATCTCCAGCGCCTTGTACATTGATTCTTTTGCAGCATCCGTGTCTCCCACATCACGCTGCGACCTTGCTAAATCATTTAATCTTCGAGCTACGTTTGGATTATCGACTCCGAAGCTTTCGCGGTAGACCCGAAGCACCTCCTCCAATTTTTCGATCGCAAGTTGCCGCTCACCATTCCTGTTAAGAAAAAGAGCGAACTGGTGCTGCCCGAAAGCTACAACCGGATGGTCTTTTCCAAGCAAACGCCGTGATTTATCCTCCATCTGCTGATAAAGCTCGCGGGCTTTGCCAGTGGCCTTCAGTTTGTCCATCAAGATTGCACTGCTAAAAACAGCTATCACGTCCGAGAACCCATTCTCACCCTGCAACTTGTCGACAGTCCCCGCAGCTTTTTCAAGCAAAGGAAAACCAGTAGCGACGTCCCCCCGATCCAAATAGCTGACCGCAAGCACAAGCATGACCATTGCCACTTCGACACTGTCCTCGGGATAATTGGATTGGCGAATTTCCAGGCATTCCAGCAAGTCCTGCTGCGCCTTCTTGGTCTCCACGCCCATTAACAAGCGCTGCGCCCCAAGGTTGAGCAGAATATTTGCAAGGCGGGGATCATCACTGTCCACGGTGGCACGATGCATAGCAAGAGACTTCTCAAACAGCTCCAGAGCCTCACTACCGCGTCCACTGCTACCCGCGAGCGAAGCTAAACTCTGCATACTTACAGCGACGTCGGGGGAAACTTTTTCGCAATGTTCCAGCCGTAACGCCAACGCTTCCTCCAGCAACGGCGCCGCTTCTTCCATACGATTCAGACTAAGAAAAACATTACCGAGTCGATCCAATAGCTCCGCCTTGAGTTTTGGTTTATCAAGCAGTGAAGTTTTCAGCTTTTGGCGGCCGCGTTGGACCACCTCAAGGGCGGTCAATTCCCCAACACTTCCCCCCTGAGCACCGAAAGCCCTTCCGGTTCGTGCGATCGGATCAGCCTCCTCGAACATGCCCCCAAGAAAAGCAGCGACTTCTTCTGCCGCCTCTCGCTGCAGATTCGCCTCTCTTTGCCCTTCTTCTGCACGCTTTCTTGCATCGATCGCTGCAACTCTTTCTCGGTCTCGCTGTTCTGCTAACTGCTCCATCTTCAACGCATATTGAACTTTTTCCTTCAGCAAGATCGCCTGACGTGCAGAAACTTGTTGCTCTAAATAAAGCCAGCCACCACCGCCCATCAAAACCATCAGAAACACAGCTATCACAAGTGCATAACTCACACGTCGGCGTTTGCGTTCCTCCTGCACGCGCGTCGCGGTGGCTGCCCGCTTCACTTCTGATTCCCGTAGCCGATTCTGCACTGACTCGAGATAACCAGACATTCGCTCAGCAAGCTCAACACCACCTCCCGGACGATCTTCGGTTTCCGGGGCAAGACAACTCTTAGCAAGTTCAACAATCTCAGCGTCGGCTTCGGATGCATCGAGTCGGTCGAAACATGGCCCCACCTTGCCTCGTGCTGCAAGACGCAGAATTTCTGTTCCTGACGTACCGACGTAGGGAGGATCACCTGTCAAAACTTCAGCGAGAATGGCACCGAGCCCAAATACGTCAGCCCGCTCACTTAAATTATCGTTTTCTCCCAACGCTTGTTCAGGTGGCATGTACGAAGGCGTTCCGAGCACGGTCCCCATCAGCGTCTGAGCATTAAGGTTACTGTCGACTGCCGTCACCTCACCTTCCACATCAATACCGCTTCGGCGAGTTGCAATCACACTCTGATCCACCGATTGCGTGTTGGCTGCACCGTCACCGCGGTCATCCTTTGCGACGAGAACTTTTGCGAGCCCCCAATCCATGACCTGAACTTCGCCAAAAGCACCGACCATGATGTTGGCTGGTTTGAGATCCCGATGAATTACACCGCGACTGTGCGCATAAGCAAGTGTCTGGCAGATTTGCTCAAAGATCCCCAAGAACTTCCCCAGCTCCTCCCGAGGATTTTTGCGTTGTGAAAGCAACGTCGCAAGCGTTTTTCCCTTGATCAACTTCATGCTGAAGAATGGTCGCTTGTCAGCGGCTTGCCCCAGCTCATACACAGGAGCGATTCCCGGATGCTGCAACTGACCTGCAATCTGTGCCTCTTCGATAAATCGCTGAACGACACGCGGTTTATCTTTATGACAATCCAATAAAACTTTAATTGCGAGATCTCGGCCTAGATCTGTGTCGCGACCGCGCAAAACCGCTCCCATCGCCCCGCGTGCAATCTCACCTGAAACACGATACCGACTCCCACTTTCGAGTTCCGGAATCTCATCTGAATCAGAAAGAGGAACCGGGCTTGAACGACGTGACTGTTCCTCACGGAGATTCACCCCCACATTGCCTGCAATGGTCTGGTGTACCGTCGCCTCATGCAACGATTCACTCATTGAATCCACTTCAAAGCCACCTTGATCGGCAGACTCTTCTGCCCCCGCTGATTCATGGCGAGTTTCGCGGTCACCCAAAGCAGGCGGGCGAGGATTGGGCTTCTCCCAAATACGAGTTACGTCATCAGCTAGAGCAGGCTTTTCATCCGAGCCCGACTCGAGCTCCGCAAGCCCCGACTTTAATTCCGCAAGCTTTGACTGGCAGTCATCGCAAACATCAACATGC
>Ga0315320_10004496_pt1 | contig 11433 bp, 5 predicted proteins | sample M140m21515metaG_FD_203458 | JGI IMG/M metagenome (GOLD analysis project Ga0315320, IMG submission 203458) | Ammonia-oxidizing marine archaeal communities from Monterey Bay, California, United States - M1 40m 21515 | ecosystem: Environmental > Aquatic > Marine > Coastal | place: USA: California...
AGACCAACTTGCTGTGCCTCGAGGGGCTGCTCGCGATCGTCGGTGGGATCGCGGACAGGAGCGCGGACGCGCCTCCCGTCGACGGGTTTCTCGTGGACGGCGAGGTGGACTTCACCGCGCCGAGCGGCGTCGGTTCAGCCGGCGGAATCGGCGTCGGATCGGGCGCCTCCTTCGACGCGAAAGAGGTGTGGAGCGCCGTCGACGGCGGGGCGGACGCCGCGAGCGGCATGCCTGGCGGCGTGCAACGCGCGCACCGGCTGCGACGTAACCGCGACGTCAAGCGCCGGCTCATATCCTGCGCGGAGCACTTCAACAAATCACCGAAGAAGGGACTCGCGTACATGCAAGAGATCGGCCTGTTGCCCGACCCGCTCGACGCGAGCACGGTGGCTAAGTTTTTCAAGCACGCGCCGGGTCTCGAGAAGGAGACACTCGGCGAGTTTCTCGGAGATCCGAAGGAGTTCATGGTGGACGTTCTGAAGGCGTACTGCGGAACGTTCAACTTCACCGGCGTCACGTTGGACAAGGCGCTTCGATCGTTCCTCGACGGCTTCAAGCTCCCCGGCGAGGCTCAGAAGATTTCGCGAATCCTAGAAGTCTTCGCCGCGAGGTACCACGAGGCGAACCCCGGTGCGGTGGCCGACGCGGACAGCGCGTACGTGCTCTCCTACTCCATCATCATGCTCAACACGGACCAGCACAACCCGCAGGTCAAGAACAAGATGACCCTGGAGCAGTTCGTTCGCAACAACCGAGGGACCAACGGCGGTTCCGATTGGCCACGAGAGACCTTGGAGTACATCTTCGAAGCCATCGCGACGGATGAGATCAAGCTCGAATCCACCGACGCGTCACCGGCGTTATCGCAGTCCAGGTGGAACGACATCGTGCGAGGGTGCGCTACTGGTAAAGGGCGGATGATGGTGCGTTTATTTTTATTTTTACACGGGCAATTTTTGACTGACGTCGTGTTTTGTTGACAGACCGCGGTGGCCACCGACGAGGCGTGCATGTACGACGGCGAACTCTTCGGCATCGTGTGGTCCCCGACCGTGTCAGCCATCGCGGTTGTATTCGAACACCCGGTGGACGACTCCGTGTTGAAGGAAGCGCTGGACGGGTTCCTCGGCGTGGCGCGAGTCGCCGGACACCACAGGTGAGTTCATCTTAATTCTCGTACGGGCAATTAGACTGACGTACGTTTTTCGTGTTTTGTCCACAGGCTCACAGATGTCGTGGATTCGCTCGTGGGTACCCTCTGCAAGTTCGCGTCGCCGCCGTACGCCTCACTCGATGGAAACAACGCAGTGTCCGTGGCATCTGGAGATAAGGTGAAGCCGTCGGTGCTCTTCGGGAACGACGATCGAGCGCGAACGGCGGCGGTGACTGCGTTTACGGTTGCGTCAAGGTGAGTTTATTTCTATTTCCATATTGGACCCATCTTTGTACGGGCAATTAGACTGACTCCTCGTGTTTTGCGTACAGGTACGGCGATAACATCCGCGAGGGCTGGGCGCACATCCTCGAGCTCACGCTGCGGCTCCATCGCATGGAGCTGCTCTCGGAGAAGGTGTTGGAGAACTTGGGGCCGGACACGCGCGACGGGGGTACGATGCGGACCTTGGACGGAACTGAGGCGTCTACGTCTTTTCACAAGCGCAAGAAGGCGGAGGCGAAGAAAAACGCGGGGGGCAACTCGCTCCTGCGCGGGTTCTCGCAGCTCCTGTCGCTGGACGGCGACTGGGGCGGGGGCGGCGGGGAGACGCCGCTGGGCGAGGACGAGAAGGAGGCGGAGGCGAGGGCGGTTCGGTGCGTGGATGCATGCCGCGTGGACGAAGTATTCGCCGATTCTAAATTTTTAGAGTCGGATTCGCTGACGCACATGGTCGGAGCCCTGGTTCGCGCCGCCGGTGGGAAACCCGCGGTGCCCGGCGGTGAAGGGGGTGCCGAGGGCGCGGGTGCCGAGGGTGCCGACACAGCTGTGTCGGCACCCCCCTCGGACGTGGACGGTGACGCCGCGGTGTTTTGCCTGGACGTGCTCATCGCGGTGACGCTCCGCAACCGCGACAGAGTCCGCGTCGCGCTGCCCCACGTGTATGCCCTGCTTCGTCAACTGGTCCAAAACGCGAAGACGCCGAGTCCGCTGGCGGAACGCGCCATCTTCGAGGTCCTGCGCCTCGCGCGGCGGCTGCTGCCCTACAAGGATGATCTATCGGACGAGCTCCTGGACTCGCTTCGTTTGATGTTCGCGCTGGAACCCGCCGTCGCCGACGCTTTCCTCGAGCGAATCGTTCGCGAGCTCGACGCGCTCGTTCGCGAGTGCGCGGATTCCGTTCACGGCGCCAAGGGATGGGAGACGGTGTGTAAGCTGCTGATGGCGAGCGCGAGGCACCCGGACGCGGCGGTGCACGGCTTCAACGCACTTCAATCCATCGTCGAGGGCGCTATATCCAACACCGCCGAGAAGCAAAAGGAGCCCGACGCTCCGAACACCGCGGATGCCAACGGTAACGCGTCACCTTCGGAGGGTGCCGAGGGTGCCGACACAGCTGTCACTCCCACCACCCGCGGCGCTCACCACCTGCGTCCGTGGAACGTTCGGTCCTGCGTCGAAGCCATCGGCGCGTTCGTCGACGCGCACGAGGGCGGCGACGACAGATCCGTCGGCGCCGTCGATTTACTCGGACTCGTCGCGGGCGCCGTGGACGGATGGTGCGGGGGTAACGCTGACGGCGGCGCCATGGCGACGGCGGCGGCGAAGACGATGGGGTGGGACGCGACGACCTATCCGGGCGCCGCCAACTCGACGACGGAGGCGATCAACGCGCTTCGCGTCGAGATGACGTCGAGCGTCTGGGCGTCGATCGTGTCGACGCTGAAGCGCGTCGGCGAAACCGAGGAGCGCCCGGCGGTGCGCGACGACGCCGTCCTGACGTTGCAGCGCGTGCTGCTGGCGTCGGGCGGGTTGAACGCGCCGGCGACGCACTGGATGGCGGTGACTGACGGCGTGTTGATGCCCATGCTGGAGGCGTTGGGCGAGCGGGTGCGGCTCGCTCGGGGTGAGCAAAAGGTTTTCGCGGAACGAACCGCTCGGCTCGGCGTGTCTTGCGCGGCTAAGGCTTTTTTGCAGTACCTGCCGGCGATGCTGACGACGGCGACGCCGCCGCAGTTCGCGGCGGCGTGGACCAAGGTGCTGGAGCGGAACGCGCAGGTGCTGAAGCACGCGCGGAGCGAGGAGTTACAAGAGGCGGTGCCCGAGGCTGTGAAGAACATGCTGCTGGTTATGAGCGCGCAGGGGGTGTTGGCTCCGGGTGCGCCGGAGGGTATCTGGGAGACGACGTGGAAGAAAGCGGCGGCGATCGACCCTGGGTTGACCCCGGCGATCGTCGGCGCCAAGTAGGAGTGATTTAATCGAGCGTAGGCGCGTCCGAGCGCGTCGTGGAGCGACAGGGAGTGCCTAAAAAAAAAGTCACACACCTCGATTCTCGAGTGAGTTTTCCCCGGAATCTCCAGTTTGGCGCTGGGCACCCCCGGACTCGTTTTTTTTGGGCAGCTCGCGCGCGACGACGGCGCCGCCCCGACGCCGACGCCGCGATCCGGCGCCAGATATCGATCGGGGAGTGACCCACGCGTGTCCCTGAAGGGTCACGCGCGCGGTCGTGTCGAGTGGCGCGCCCGGGCCACCACCTGCGGCTCGCCTCCAACCACCCTTGGAAGAGTCAGAAGTTTCCAGACCCAAGTGGAGCCAACTGGGGCTTCCGTGGAAGCTTCCGCTGGCTGGCTTCCATGCCGGACCGGTCTGGCACGGAAAGTTCTCCGGACATCATTCCGAGGGGTCGTGTTCGGGCGTTTACCGAACTTTTTTTGTCGGCGCGCACCCATGGAAGGTTTCCGGACGCCGCGGAGGCGGTCCTGGAGAGCTCCGTTTGGCTCCGCTGGTTCCACTGGTTTCCGTGGATTTTGGATTTACAGCGATGACTCAAGGTTTTGGGTCTAATCTGTCCCAATCAAGCCATTCCTGGTCAATTCCACGGAGCTGATCCGGGGGTTCCGTATGGATCTGCAGTCTCCGTTTGGGCTTCCGTGGCTTCCGTGAAATTCCCGGATGGGACCCAAATCACGATTTGCAACCCCGGATGGAAATCCCGGATGCTTCCGTTTCCATCCGTGGTTCACTCCGGAAGCTCCGTTTGTGATTTGGAAATCCCGGACGCTTCCGTGGTTCACTCCGGGATGCCCGGTGGTGGTCGAGACTCGGGTCGAAATTCTTTCTTTTGGAAATCCCGCCGCACAGCGCCCGTGGTTAGAAACGCGGTGATTAATTGAATTGCCAAACTTAACCGCGTTCTCGACCTCCGAACGATACTTCCGCGCATACGGCCGAAAGACTTCCGACGCGCGGGCCTCGGCCGCGGCGAATAAAAATCGATTGCCGCCAAAATCGTATCCAATCCAGTTGGCAGTGCCAACTGTTGCGTGGACTCGTCGCGTGTTTTTGAACCGTCCCCCGCGGCACTATCGGTGGTACTTAAACACCCGTCGACCGTCTCAATAGCAACGCACATGTCTGCCATCGCCACTCCCATCGCGGCGCGCGCGGCGCTCACCGCCGGCCCCGCCAGGTGCGTGCGCTTAACGCCGCGCGGGAACCGATTTTTTGCATCTATCTCGCGCGATCAGAATCTGTCTTCACGCACCGTGTCAGTCCCTGATTGGCGGGCGCGTTTGCGCGGCGACTCGCGCGCCGCGATGGAACGCGCCGTTCGCACGACGCATCGCTGACCGTCTTCATATACCACATCCGTGTCCACATCACGCAGGTCCATCTCCGCTCGCAAGGTCGTCGGCGGTGAGTCCCCGTCTATCCTGTAACAGGCGCCAACCAACCATGTGCACCAAACGCCGACTCTCGATGCTAACTACACCCACCACCCAACCGCTCCCGACGCGCAGGCGTGTCCCTCCGCCCCTCCATGCGCGTGACGGCGCGACCCGTCGCCCGCCGCGCCGACCGCCTCATCGTCCGCGCCGAAGAAGACGGCGGCCTCCCCGACGCCCTCAAGGATCTCATGAAACCCCCCGACGCATCCGTCGCCGCGCCCGGCTGGCTCGCGCCCCTCATCGGCCTGGCCGAGGAAGCCGGCGAAGACGCCCCGGTCGTGGGCTACGGCATCATGGGCGCCACCGGCGTGTTCTTCGCGGTCTTATCCGTCGTCGTCGGCCTAGGCGCCTTCGGGTTCCTCCTCGCCACGGGAGCCACCGGCTACGCCTGCTGGCAGGCGTCGCCGTACCTCTCGGTCATCGCGTCCAAGTTTGACGCGGTGCCGCCCCCTGCCTCCCAGGACTCCCAGGACGACGAGTAATTAAACACACGCGAATAACACAATTAACACTGTAAAGAACCTGTTTCATATCAAAAGGGAGACACGTGCGCTAGTGTTGGTGCGGTAGTAGCGGTCACTTCACCTCGCGGGGGTACCGGCTTCCTTGGCGGCTTTCTTAGCCTCTTGGCTCTTGCGGAAAGCGTCCAAGGGCCCGGACCGGATCCCGTCGTGGAACGGCGAGCACGTCCCGCATTCACACCCCACCGCGTCCTTCTTCCCTTTCCCCTTATCACCGCCGAACAGCATGTTGTCCACGAAGTCGATGTACGGCGACGGGCCGTCGTTGGACAGGCCGATCTTCGCGGTGCCCTCCATCACGATGTCCTCCTCCGCGTGTGAAAACGGGTAGCTGCGGAACATGCCGGCGAAGCCGTGGAGGCCGTACGCGGTCCCCGCGAGGGACAGCGCGCTGAACACCTCGCCGGGCGCGGACGGGTCCACCGCCGCGATGACGTCCGGGAGCGAGGGCGCGACGCCCGCGCCCGCCGCGGCACCCGCCGCGGAGGCGCCGAACGCGAAGAGGCACGTAGCCCAAACCGCCTTCCACGCGGCGCCCGCCATCGCGACAACCTTGAGCGCCTCCGTGTTCTTCAGCGCGCCCTGGCAGTGCGTGCAGTACTTCGTGTGCATCTCCCACGTGTCGAAGAGCTTCGCTTGGTCGCGCTCGATGGGCGGCATGGCGTCGCCGGCGGGACCCGACCACGGGATCGGGCCGTTGCGGCCGAACCACTGGTAAAACATAACCGTCATCTTATCCGCCCCGGTGGGAATGAACACCTGTTCTTTCCACTTGTTCGCGATGTCCTGCCCGTCCCCTCGGGCGATGATCTTCTCCTGCTGGTGGAGAAGCACCATGTCCTGGTGTAAGAACGTCGGGCCGAGCACGTGCGTCATCCACGCGGGCGACGTCAGCGTGAACAGGTTGAGCTTGAACCACCGGTGCTGTCGCACCGACTCGCCCTCGCCCCGCTGGCACACCGTCGCGACGAAGTGCCTGCACCACCCCGGCCTCGTCGGGACGCAGTAGTGCGCCGTCAGGAACCGCGCCTGCTCGTGCCGCCAGTCGATCTTGAGCATGCACGGCGGCTGAAAGTCGTAAGACGTCTCGGCGTCGTACTTGCCGATTGTGTTGAACGGAGGCACCGCGGGATCGATGGCGCAGCGGAAACCAGCCTCCGCCGTCATCGGCCGTTCCACCACGCAGTTGAATCCGGCTGGATCGTCGTATCGCGAACCGACTAAAGTGTGGTGCGATACCACCGCGTGCGCCGGGTCGATGGCGTTCTCGAAGAACGCGGCCCAGCCGTACGGCATGTCTCTGACTTGCCAGTGGTTACGGAACGCGCCGCCCGGAGCCTCACCGCTCTTGCCGACGCCCTCAATCTCCGGGACGAGTAACGGCGGGGTCATGCGCGCCTCGAGCTCGGCGTCCACGCCACCCTCGCCCCACGCCCACACCAGCCCCTGCGCCTCCATGCACGGGCGCGTGAACGCGCACGACCGCGGGTTGGCTTTGACTCGGTCCTCCTCCGCCGGCGACGACGCCTGGGGCATGTCAGTACACTTGCCTTCGCCGTCGAACCTCCACGCGTGGTACGCGCAGAGCAAGGTGCCGTCGTCCTCGACGCGGCCTTCTGAGAGCGGCGCGAGCCTGTGCGGGCACTTGTCCTCGAAGACGTTCCACCGGTCGTCGCCGTCCTTCCACACCACGACGTCTTTGCCGAGCAGCGTGGTGGGATGCGGCTTGGACGTGTCCAGGAGGTCGATGACCGCGACGGGGTACCACTGCTTCTCCCAGTTGAATTCACCGGACGTCTCACCGCGGTTCACCGCCTCGACCATGGGAACCCGGTCAGGGTTGATGCCGATGAGGGGCACGGCGGCGGACGCGTCTTTAGCCATCTCCTCGGCGCCAATGGTGGTGCCGCCCGCCGCGGTGACGCTCCATCCCGATTTGACGCGGGTTCGGGAAAGGGACGCGACGCGGCATGCGCGGACGGCGGACGCGTTGGACGCGTGGCCCTTGGCGAAGGTGCCGCGGCGCTGCGCGAGCGCCGAGGGGCCGGTCGTCACCAGCGCGGCCATGGTAAGTGGGGCGGACCTCGCGTCCGGATAACCAAAAGCTCACGTGTTTTGAGATCTGATCTGATCTTCCTCGAGGCCAAAATCCCGTCGACTGATCACGACTCACAGCGCCAAAATCCCACCTAAAAGACTACACTCACCCGATATCTAATTAGCTGGTAATGGGGCAAATCATCGTATGCGCAACGTGACAAGAAAATTCGGTCAACAAAAATTGCATCAGAAAACGTCGCAAAAAACGCCCAAAAAGGATAGTTCCCCTTCGTGACGGGACCAATCGCGACGCGCGTGTGAGGGCTTCGACAGACACACGCGGGACGCGGAACTGCCGGACGGACTCTTCCACGAGACACACAACACCGCCACGATGTCCGAGGATGCCCCACCCGCGGACGCGCCCCCCGCCGAGGGCGAGGCCCCGGCGCCCAAGCCGAAACTCGGCGGACTCGCGCGATTCAAGAAGGCGGTCGGCGGGGTGAAAGCCGCGAACGCGTTCACCCCGGGCGGCCTGTCCAAGCTCCCGAAGAAGGACCCGAGCCCGACGCCATCCGCCGCGCCGTCCGAGGCGGGCGACGCCGCGCCCAAGAAGAACCCACTCGCCAAGCTCAAGAGCGCCGTCACCAAGATCAGCGCCGCGAACGCGTTCGGGAAAGCCGCGCCGAACATGGCGAAGAAACCCCCGTCCGCGGCGCCGTCGCGCGCGGGATCCGTCATGGGCGAACCCGCGCCGTCCATCGCATCCCTCGGAGGGTTCAAGAAAGCCGCGGGGTCCAAGCCGCCGTCCAGGGCGGTGTCCGTCATGGGCGACGAGAACGACGACCCGGCGGGAATGAAGAAGGGCGCAAAATCCGTCAAGGGATCGTCGAGAGCGACGACGCCCGCGGGTAAAGACGGTACCGTCGCGGGATCCGCGCCGCATTCCCCCGCGAAGAGCGTCAAGAGCAAAGCCGCCGAGGATCTACCCGAGGTCAAGGGCGCGCCGCCACCCATGGACGCCATCAATCAACGCATCGCCGCGCTGGAAGATCTCGCCAGGCATTCCTTGGGCGCGAGCGGGATCCCCAATGGTGCGCCCGAGGGGGACCATTCCTTGGGCGCGGGATCCGGCGGCATCCCGTACAAGAACTACTCCGAGCAGAGGCGCATGCGAGAGGAGCTCGAGGACATGCGGTACAGGATGAGAAACATGGAGGAGTTTGGAGCGCCGGCTCAAACGGCGACGCCGAGGGAGCCGAGAGAAACGGCGGCTGAACGAGCGGAACGAGCGGAACGAGCCGAACGCGCGGAACGAGCGGAACGTGCCGACCGAATGATGATGATGATGATGGGCTCGATGAGCGGCGGGTCGATGCGCAGCGTACCGGCGCTCAACTCGTCTCAACCCATGGGCCCGGGACCGATGGCGTCGACGGGGGGCGTTCAATCGCATTCCGTGATGCACGCGCTCGAGGAGGCTCGAGCGGCGGCGGCGGCGGCGATGACCGCGGCGGACCAGGCGCGTCACCAGGTGGCGCAGGAACGGCGGGAGCGTGAGGCGCTCACGGATGAACTCAGCGACATTCGGGACGTGCTGTCGGAGGAGCAGAGGCGGCGTGAACGCGCGGAGCACGCCGCGGCTATCTCGTTCGACGACGCGGAGTACGCTCGGGAGTTGTTGCACGAGCACGCCGTCGCCGCGAGGTCGCAGCAGCTGCAACAGGTGCGGCCGCAGTCTACCCCTAGGGGATCGGCACCCGCCGAGGGCGGCGGCACGAACGGTTCGGTGAGCCAGGCTGCGCAGGCGACGCTGCAGGCGGCGGCTGAGGCTGCTAGTTTGCTCGAGGAGCTCAAGGGCGGGCTTCGCTCGACGCTGGAGCAGCAGCGGAACCTGCAGCAGGCTACGCGGGAGGTGATGGCGGCGCAGCCGCAGGCGCCGCCGCGCGTCGCGCCCGCGCGCCCGGCATCGCCCGTGGAGCGTTTCGACGCGCGACGATCCATCCCACCCGCGCAGGGACCCGGTCGAATGACGAGGCCTTCCTCGGGTGTTCCCCTCCGCGCCCCGTCCCCGTCGCCGTCCCCGTTCGCGGGCGTCGCGCCGGGCGGGCGGAGCTACTACCGCGACTTCGGCCAGGTTCCGGCTAAAGACGGATACACGCCTGGCCTGCGCAGGGCTAAGGACCACGTCCATCTACGGGATGACGGCGTCGGGACCCACGGCGCTCAGTTCTCCGTGGCGCCCGAGCACATGACCGCCAACGCCTTGGAGGCTGCGAGACGAGAGTACGCCGCGGATAAGCGCATGGCGCTGGAGAGGCGACGGCAGCGGATGATGATCGACGAGTACGGGCAGCTGGCGCACTGACTGCTGACCGCCGCCGCGGGGAACGTGATCGATTCCCTCGGCGCAGAGTCGTGGCCACGAGCCGTCATCCGATGAGTCGTCATCTGAAGAGAGAGATGGAGAGAGAGAGTCAAACCGCGCGCGAGGACGGCGCGCCGCGGGGTCGACCGCGTCCGCTCCCGAGGCATGTACAGCGATCGGGAGCGGACGGTCGGTCGGTGTGAATACCGCCGTTATAATATGAACCCATGAGGACACGCGCGAGTCGCCACGTCCAGTAACGCCAGCTAACATCTCCCGCCAAGCGACATCCGCATCTCGGGGACCTGCCGTCTCAAGAGAATATTTCACTCGTCACGTCATCAGAGCCACACGGGTCGCGCGCTTCCGCGGTGTCGAGGAGGGGAAGGCGCGCGACATGAGGCGACAACACGCATCACTGACCTTTTTGGCCATCGCCCTGACGCTCGGCGCATCGAACGTCGTCGGGGAGCCGTCCACTTACGCGGGTGCGCGATCGCCCAGAGTCAAATTGTTGCCCTAACTGAATCTGACGGGGCCCGAAGAAGAGAACTTCGCCCGCCCCATCCCCCACGGGCCGTCCCACCTGACCGCCCGTCTCCCGTCTGCCCCATACATACAGAGTGCAAGAACCCGTACGATTACGCCGACCCGCCGTGCAAGCACGGCTCCGTGCCGTGGACCGCGCACAGCCCGCACCCCGCCAACTGCGCGCACTGCGTAGCGGACACGCCCGGGGCGGACTCGTGCCCCGCCGGTTGGACCGGCGTGGACTGCGGCGCGTGCGCGTCGCGGGACGTCTGCCCCGACAAGACCACCCCGAACGGCGCCACGGTCAAGGCGAAGGGATGCACCAACGCGTGCCTGGTCCCCACACAGGAGGAGCTCACGGCGCCGGCGCCGGTGCCGGGCTGGGAGCGGGGCAAGGCGTTCAGCTGCAGATGCGGCGGCGACGCCCGAACCGACCCGTTTTGCAAATACCAGCCAGACACCTCCTTCCACTTTCACATAACATCCGAGGATACGGGCGATGCGTACGGGCATTTACCCACGCGCGGTCATCAATCTCACAAAAACCTCGACGCGTCCAACACAGGCGATGCGGGGACTTTGCGAATACGCGTGAAGGAGTACGCGGGCATTCCTGACATGAGCGGCGCGGACGACCCCGGCTGGAAATACGCGTACGCGTTCGCGCCCGTGTGGGACGCCAACTTCACGGGATGCACGTGGAAGGTCAGCACGTGCCTCGAGCCGTTCCCGGCGACTCAGGATTGCGTCATTTACGAGTGTCCGAGTGGTACGGTTGAGTGCCCGCCCGGAGACTTACCGGAGTGTCCGGGCCGTAACCTGATGGGCTGCGGGTCGGGACCGAACAGCAGTTCGAGGTACTGGCAGCACCCGTGTAACCCGCTGGTTACCCCGCAGGACCGGGGGATAACCTTCTGGTGCGGCCTGAACGCCAGTACGAGCGGTGACCGAGGGGGGAGGGATTCCAGTTTTGAACAGGCGCTCCTCGGCGCCGACCCGACGGCGGCGTCATCGGACACCTCCGGGTACCTTTGCTACTGGACGCAGCCCGGCGTGATCCCGTCGTTCGCCGTGACGTGCAACGTGGGGAAC
>Ga0315320_10004500_pt1 | contig 11430 bp, 9 predicted proteins | sample M140m21515metaG_FD_203458 | JGI IMG/M metagenome (GOLD analysis project Ga0315320, IMG submission 203458) | Ammonia-oxidizing marine archaeal communities from Monterey Bay, California, United States - M1 40m 21515 | ecosystem: Environmental > Aquatic > Marine > Coastal | place: USA: California...
GCATTTTCTTTATTGCTGACGAAGTTATGACAGGGTTCGGGCGCACCGGTAGTTTATTCTCTTGTCAGACCGCGGGGATCGAGCCAGACATCATGGCCATCGCTAAAGGCTTAAGCGGCGGCATACTTCCGCTGTCCGCTACTCTTGTAAGTGAAGAAATATACCAAGATTTTCTCGACGACGAACGAGCGAAAGCCTTTTTCCACGGGCACACTTTCACTGGCAATCCCTTGGGCTGTGCTGTCGCTTTACGCTCATTACAGCTGTGCCTCGAAGAGCAAACTCCACAGCGCCTGCAAGAAATCGGAAATTTGGTAGAATGCGCGCTTGCGTCTCTGAGTGACCACCCGCGAATTGAAATGAGAAGGTGCGGCGGAATAGTTGCCATTGAGATAATTACCGACCATGGTGGTTATCTAGCCTGCGCTGGCGACATCCTGCGAAACGCTTGTAGAGAACTAGACGACGTACTTCTTCGCCCTTTGGGCAATGTGCTGTATGCAATGCCACCGGCTTGCACCACTGAAGAAGAGTGTCAAATTATTGCTGATGCAATGATTAAGGTTGTCATGCAAGCTGTGCAATAACACCAAATAAAATCATGACATCACTTAAGTTCAATGAGATGGGGCTCCCAGCTGCAATGGTCGATTCTTTAGAAAGCTTTGGCTATGAAAGCCCATCGCCTATTCAAGCTGAAGCAATTCCGTATTTACTCGAAAAGCGCGACATTATTGGTCAGGCGCAAACCGGTACGGGTAAAACCGCTGCGTTTGCTTTGCCTATTTTGACGAATATAGATTTAGCCAATCGCGTGCCGCAAGTCTTGGTGCTGGCGCCAACTCGCGAATTAGCTATTCAGGTAGCGGAGTCCTTTCAGAAGTATGCGCGCTCGCTGCCGGGCTTCCATGTATTGCCAATTTACGGTGGCCAAGCTTACCAGCACCAGTTACGTCCGCTAAAGAGGGGGGTCCACGTTGTCGTGGGTACTCCGGGTCGTGTGCTTGATCACATTAAACGCGGCACTCTTAAGCTCGACCAGCTAACTACTTTGGTTCTTGACGAGGCCGACGAAATGCTGCGCATGGGCTTCATCGATGATGTTAATTTCGTTCTTGAAAACTGTCCTGACAAACGCCAGATTGCTTTGTTCTCAGCTACTATGCCGCGAGAGATTAAGAAGATAGCTGATAAGTATCTCAATTCTCCAGCTGAAGTAAAAATTAAGGTAAGGCAAGCGACTGCTGACACTATTAACCAGCGTTACCAGATTGTGACCGGACGCAAAAAAATTGACGCGCTTGCTCGTCTGCTAGAGTTCGAAGAAATTGATGCAATGATTGTGTTCGTGCGCACTAAAAATGCCACCACCATCACCGCAGAACAACTCGAAGCGCGTGGATATTCTGCAGCTGCCCTAAATGGTGATATTCCGCAGGGACAACGCGAGCAAATCATTAAGCGCCTCAAAGGCGGAGGGATCGATATTATTGTCGCTACCGATGTAGCGGCTCGTGGCCTTGACGTAACTCGCGTTAGCCACGTTATCAATTACGATGCGCCAACTGACCCAGAATCTTATGTCCATCGCATCGGGCGTACTGGTCGCGCTGGTGCTACTGGTGAAGCAATCTTGTTTGTTACGCCACGCGAGAAACGCTTGCTACGCATGCTCGAGAAGGTGACTGGGGCAGACATCAAGCCCATGAAAATGCCTACTACTGATGAAATCAACGAGCAGCGTATCGAGCGTTTTAAAGATGAAATTTCTGCGGCCATCGAAGACGACAAGCTCGAATTCAACTTGCGCCTGATTGATAGCTACTTGACTGACCATCCTGAAACTGAAGCTGTTAATGTTGCTGCGGCGTTGGCATTCATCGCACAAGGCAAAAAGCCGCTGCTAATCTCCAGGAATGAGATGGTTCGCGACGAAGACTTCTCTGCCGACCGTAACCAACGCGAACCACGCGACAGCCGCGGGCGCGGACGCGAGGATCGCGGCCCTCGTCGTGACAAGCGTAGTGGCAAAGTTGAAAAGTCAACCGAGGCTGGCATGGAACGTTTCCGAATTGAAATCGGGCATCGTGACCAAGTGCGGCCTGGCTCTATTGTCGCGGTTATTGCCAAAACTTCTGGCCTGCAGGGAAAGCACATCGGCCGTATTGAAATTTATGACAATTTCGCAACAGTTGATTTGCCTATTGGCATGCCGGGTGATGTCTTAGACGACTTGTCGCATGTTAAAATAAATAACAGGTCTTTAAAGATGTCTCGCCTCTAATCCAATGCAAAACTATATAGATAAAGCTGCCTCGCAAGATTGCATGAAAACCTTGCATGAGATTCTACCGCAAATCGTCGCTGAACCGTTATTACATTCTCGCATGGTTAACACTTTATCGCGTATGGAATATGTGGGCACGCGCAAAATGCTAAAGGCGCGTAATTCCGCACGAATGGACAACGATGGCTTGATGCACATCATTGAAGAGGCTTCGCATGCGCTACGATTAAAGCGCGCAGCGATTAAGCTGAACGGGGGCACCGAAGAAGGCATTGCTACCTACTCTGACGCGCACACCTTGGCTGGCGATGCCGCTGAAAATTACTTGCAGCAAGTCGACCGTGCTTGTGAAACGATTGTGACTGACTGCGGCCTGTCTTTTGACGACCAAAGCGAGGCCAACTATATTTTAAGTAGTGTGGCTATCGAAGTTCGCGCCGATTGTTTTTACCCGATTTACGAGCAATGCCTTGTTGAAGCGGGCGCACCGTTTTCAGTTTCTTCAATTCTTAAAGATGAAGAGCAGCATCTTAAAGAGATGAGCGAAAAGGCCGCGGTGCTGTTTGGCGACAACTGGCGAGATGTTTTTGATAAAGCTTTTGCTGCCGAATCAACGTTCTTCATCGATTGGTCTAATAACATCAAAGATGCGGCATGTCTGAGCACGACGCTACGGTAGTCATTGGCGCTGGTGCTGCTGGATTAATGGCAGCCATTTGGGCGGCACGTTCCGGCCAAAAAACCGTAGTGCTTGAAACCAAAGCGCAAGCAGCTAAAAAAATATTAATTAGTGGTGGTGGGCGCTGCAACTTATTGCCGTCTGTTGTTAGCGAAAGCGATTTCTTCTCTAACTCTTCCGACAATGTGCTCAAAAGATTGTTTCGCACTTGGACACTCGAACAAATGCAGATGTTTTTCGAGTACGAAATTGATGTGCCGCTTGAGCTAGAAAGAGAAACCGGCAAACTGTTTCCTGCTGCGCAAAAAGCCATTGTGGTGCGCGATGCTCTTCAGCGAGAGCTAGTTAACCTTGGCGGTGAAATAAAGTTCGACCACCAAGTAACCGATGTGAAAAAAATGAACGGCGAGTTCGTCATTGCTTGCAGTCATGAAGTGGTCACTGCCACAAAACTTATTTTGGCGACAGGTGGGAAGTCCGTTCCCAAGACAGGCTCCGATGGCTTCGGCTATGAAATTGCGCGGCGCCTCGGGCACAGCAGCCTTGCTAACTACCCCGCTCTCGCACCGTTGACGACCAACGAAACTTTGCTTACAGACCTGAGTGGGGTTAGCTTGAGTGTTGAATGGAGCACGTACAAAAATAATAGGCTTTTAGAAAAAGGCATAAACGATTTGCTCTTCACCCACCACGGATTTAGTGGCCCGGCCATTCTTGATGCTAGCCATTGGGTAATCCGCGACAAGGCTGAATTAATAATCAACTTCACCAAGAAAAGTGCTGAGCAATGGCGCGACTTCATCATTGAGCGTCCATCAACCACTACACTGAGCCTAATAAGCGATATCGTTCCCCTGCGTTTGGCGAAGGCCATAATCGAAAAAGCCGGGGTTGAGTCAAGTGAGCGCGTGGGCAATCTAACTAAATATCGGCGCAAGGCTTTGATTGAGGCGATGTGTTATTACAAACTTGATATTACTGGCAACCGCGGCTTAGCTGTCGCCGAAGTTACTGGCGGTGGAGTTCCGCTTGATGAAGTCAATCTCTCGACCTTCGAAAGCCGTAAGACCAAAGGGCTTTATCTCTGCGGTGAAATACTCGATGTGATTGGGCGTATTGGCGGCTATAACTTTTACTGGGCTTTCGTTAGCGCACGCCTTGCCGGAGAATCTACAAAATAACTTTTAGGCTTTGTTGCCAGCGGTCATCCATCGCGAAGTGACCGCCTTTGAAGTATTCGACATGTGCATCGATATTCTGCGCTTTTAATTTTTCATGGAAGCGGCGTAGTCCCCACTGCAGAGCGAACTCATCTGTTTCTCCGGCGTCTAAAAACAGATGGTCGAGTTGCCGCAAAGCGTCGGCATTATTTTTTTCATCGAGCATGCGCAGCGGATCGTAGCTAAGCCATTTATCAAAAATGTCATGGCGAATTTCTCCGGTCTCCGGAATAACCGGCAAATCAAATCCGAGTTCGGATTCAGCATTCGGCGAGTAACAAGTGGCCATGGCAATGGCTTCGATGCCGGCGTGTTCAGTAAAACCGAACTTTGATAAACCGGGTAACTGTTGGATGAAACTCTCAATTCCTCCGTACTTCGACCAGCAAGTTAACGCGTCGGCGAAGCCGCGAAAGTGCGACATGTCAAAGCCCATGTCTCCAGCATGTGAGGCAGTAGCGCGGAAAAATCCAGGGTTGCGCATGGTCAATGACAAGGCGCCGAATCCCCCGCTAGATTTACCAACGACAACGCGATTGTTCTCGCCGCCACAGTTGTAATGTTTTTCAGCAGCCGGAATTACTTCATTAATAACATAATCTTGATAGTTGCCCGTACCGCTTGAATTCACGTACTGCGAACCACCAAGCTTAGTTTCGCAAGCCGGCCACACAAAAACGGCAGGCTTAATTTCTCCGGATTGCATCGCCAGCGCTAAGCGTTCTGGTACAGACGGCTGCCACATCGATGATTTGTTCACTACCTTATGATTAAATCCGGTATATCCAGACAGTATGACCACTAACGGCAAAGAGGAAAAATCTTCGCCCTGCGGCAGCAACATCGGCTGCGAGCGTAAGGTCGGATCGTCTAGCGGGTTGCCCTGCAGCACAACAGAGTCAACATCGAAGGTGGTTAGGACGGCATCCCCAGCTAAAATGCGGTGGTATTGAAATTGCATATACGTATTTCATTGAAGCGGCGCCCCTTATTCAATAGGCTATAGACATGAAAGCTGTTCGCTGCGCCTTTGTCGTGATTTGTGGTCTTACCGCGAGTTGCCAATCTCCTCAGCCCCAAGAAGCCGAGGGCTTGAATCCTTATGAATACCAACTTGCTGATGGCGAGTATGGTGTAGAGCGCTTGCCCTATGGCGAGAGCTGGCCCGATTTTGCGATTGGCTGGCAGCGACGTGAAGAACTGATTGAGGCCACGCAACGCTCAATGAATTACTTAACGAAGCCAAGCTCTAAGACTTTCTTCCCGGTCGGGCCAGGCGAGATAATTACCCACGATTTGATGTCGCGGTCAGTAGCGCGTTTCAATGAGGTGCTGCATGAAGCTAAATCATCTGAAGATTTCTTGTCACTGCTGCAAAAAGATTTCAACGTTTGGGTAGCACGCGGGCAGTCTTCTACAGGCGACGTTTTCTTCACCGGCTACGGAACGCCGATTCTTGATGGCGCAAAAGAGCGCGGTGGCGAATATCAATTCCCGTTGTATGCCGCGCCCGAGGATTTAGTGAAGGCTGACGACGGCCTAATTCTGGGGCGCAAAACCGCAAGCGGGCAAACGGTGCCTTACTACACTTCCGCCGAGCTTCGTGACAACGGCCATCTTAAAGGCCTCGAAATTGTGTGGTTGAAAAATCCATACGACGCCTACATGGCACATGTTCAAGGCAGTGCGGTGATTCGCTACGCCAATGGCGATTTATTCGAAGTCGGTTACGCTGGCAACAACGGTCACGAATACAACAGTGTTGGTTTGGCACTCGTAGCAGAAGGTAAATTCAAAATCGGCGACTTGTCTTTACAAAAACTTCGTGACTACTTTGCAACAAACGAAGGCGAAGCCGCGCGTGTACTGCCAAAAAATCCGCGCTTTGTGTTTTTCCAAGGAGCATCTGGGGGGCCTTACGGATGTCTCGGCCAGCCCGTAACCGCAATGCACTCTGTCGCAACCGATAAAGACATCTTCCCACGCGCTGCCGTGGTTTATGTTGAAGCGCGCTTGCCGGAGATGGACGAAGATAACAAGCTCGTCCAGCGCCCCGTTCGCTTCTTTGCTCTAGACCAAGATCGCGGCGGCGCAATTCGCTCGGCCGGCCGTTGTGATATTTACATGGGCCTCGGCGATGATGCCATGGCACGCGCGGGCCACGTTCAAGCGCGCGGACGTATGTATTACTTATTTCTTAAAAATTAAGTTACTTTACAGCAGCTCTGAGTGAATACGGTAGCGATACCAGCTAGGCAAAGATCTAACAATCTTCTGCAGGGCCATCGCTTCTAGACTATACTTTTAAGATGTTCGCCTTCCCCTCCAAACTGCGTAGATTAGCCCTTTCCGCTGTAGCCACCCTATTTCTTGCGACGCAGAGCTTCGCGACTTGGTCGATTATTGTGGTAAATACCAAGACCCAAGAAATAATCGTCGCCTCTGCTACCTGCGTAGAAGCCATTAATCTACGCGCGGCATTAGCCATGTTAGAGGCACAGGCCGGCGGTGGGTGCGCGCAATCCATAGGCGCCACCATTATTATGCGTCAAGACGCAACCGAAATGCTTGCCATGGGTGTACCGCCAGAAGAAATACTGCTGGCCCTATCGGCTTACGACAACTTGCATGAACTGCGGCAATATGGCTTCGTCGATATGGCTGGCCGCGCCGCCACCTTTACCGGAGCGCAATGTGGCGATTGGGCTGGCGGCCTCACAGGCACCAGTGGCGATTTGGTTTACGCGATTCAAGGAAACGTATTAACAGGTCAGCCCGTTATAGATGCAGCAGAGCAAGCATTGATAAGCACGCCTGGCGACATGGCTCAGCGCGTCATGGCTGCCATGGAAGCTGCACGCGACATGGGTGGCGACGGGCGCTGTTCATGCAATAACACTTTCCCAACATCGTGCGGATCTCCTCCAGCAACATTTACTAAAAGCGCGCACGTTGGCTTCCTTATTTCAGCGCGACCCGGAGACCATCCTTACTGCGATAACTTTGCTTGCGCTAAAGGTGATTTATATTTTGCGATAAACAAGGCTAGCTTAACTGCCGCCGACCCAGACCCTGTCGACGAGATGCGTATTAAGTTTGATTCGCTACGCCTAGCTTTAATAGGACGCCCCGACGCGTACCTTTCATCGGTTCATTCCTATACCAATAATGTTAGCGCCGGTTCCAGCGCGCCAGTTTCGTTTATCTTGGACTTGTCAGATGTTGACGGGAACATGCTAACAGCCGGTGGTGCCACCATCACCCTAGACCACACTGCGCGCTCTGCCGGACTCGGCATGTTGCATCAAGTCACGGATCACAATGACGGCACATATACCGTCGAAGTAATGCCTGGTGCGATAACAGGCGTTGACGAATTACTGTTCATCGTTGATGACGGAATTCGTCCGGTAACTTTATGGCCGCCAACGACATTGGCTCATGAACAACCGCTAGCTCCACTTCGAGAACAGCAATCACTTCCTGGACTACAAAACATCAATGTTACTTTTGCTCGATTGAGCGAAGACGGACTCACTGCTTACGTAGTTGGCGATGGCGGCACTGGCCTCAAGTTTATTCAACTAGCGCGACCGGATTGGCAAAGCGGCTTCACTGTTTCCGCGACTCCAACAATCAGCAATTTCCCTTTGGCTAACCTCAAATCATTTTGGATTAGCCCGGACGGATTAAGGATGACACTCTCCGCGCAACGACCTAGCGGGGTTGACGTTGATTTATTTTCAACATCACGTCTCACTGCCAATGATGATTTTATTCAGCCTATTGTCGACCTCGACCTCAACTCCAATGATGCAGCAGGCGGGCCATTTTTAAGCGCTAATGAATTAGAAATTTGGTTTCATAGCACTCGAGGCAGCGGCTCGTCCTTGTGGCACGCTACTCGACTATCTACAGAATCGCGGTGGTACCCGCCAAAAAGATATTCCCCACTAAATAGCTCAGACGACACGGCGTATCCTATGTTTGCTAACCATGGCAGTGAATTCATCTTTTCGCAACGCTTGCCTTCAGCATCAGGGGTTAGCCTCCGCCATGCGGAAATTGGGGATGATGGGCGCGTGGGCAACCACCAATTGTTGGCGGGGGTTTATGCCAACAGAAATGCGCCGCGCATCCCAATTAACGTGATTGTTGATCCCGCTACGGGAGCTAGAGCTTTATGCATTTTAAGTAATAGCCAGCTGTCGCAATCGGTGCTAGAAGACAACGCGCTCGCCGTATCGACAAATGAGATTTCTCTCGCTGCTGGCGGAACGTTTAGTTTTCAGATTTCGGCCGGCTCTAGTTTTTCTGCCGCGGCTTACAACCTATTCCCTGGAGATTCCCAGTCTAGTAGCGCCGACTTAGGCGTGTTACCGATTAGCTTCAACCGGCACTACTCTAACTCTATGCGCTCGCAATTGACCAACGCAAGTGGAGCGCTTTCTGCCACTGGGCAAGCAACATGCTCATGGGTGGTTTCTCCTGGAGCGAGCCTGCCGCCGCAATTAGTAAATTACGAAATCGGATTTTGCGCAGTTGCCAAGAACAGCACCAGCAGTTTTATAAGTAATGCCGTACGCGTTAAGATTTTACCTTAACCATTATTGCAACGAAAGCCTCGCTGGCTAAAAAACGCTGCAGCCAATCATGTAGCCCTGGCCATGGCTGTTGATCAAACCAGTCGATGTCGGCGATGCGAAACTGCCTTACAAATGGTGCGAGGCATAACTCGGCGACCCCCGACTTACCGTCGAAGAGGTATGCCTTGTTTTCAAGCAAGGTGTTTAAGCGCAATAAAAACACGCTGCCTTGCGAGCGGTGCTCGAGTTCATTAGCGCCGGGATAACGCGTGGCGTATTTATAACGATCGAGGTGATGTTTAAAATCACCATCGCAATCTGCTATTAAACTTTGCTCTTCATCGCTAATGGGCAAACACCATTTAACAATATCGAAACTTTCATCAATCACCGTGCCGTCGTCAAGAACTAATACCGGAACGGTGGCCTTTGGCGATACGGCGTAAAGTTCCGGAGGGCGATTGCGCAACTCAATTTCTTGCACAGAAACTTCTATGCCAGCAAAGCGCAACGCCAACCTGGCGCGCATCGCATAAGGTCAGCGGCGAAAAGAGAATAGTTTATGCATCTTCACCATAGTCTATATTAACATCTTATCTTTTGGAAGCGCTTACCGATTGCGCTCCTAGATAAATGCCTAGAAAGATAAGGATAGACCCTATCACCTCTGCGTAGCCAGGAGCTCCGTCTTCAGTGAAAATACCAAAGAACATCGCGAAAACCACCCCAATAAAACCTATTTGGGTCGCACGAGTTGCAGTGTGGTGCCTTAAGCCATGAGTCAAGCACACCTGCCCACCTTGCGTGCCAACGCCTAGCGCTAGCAGCCACCACCACTCTATACCATGCGGTAAACGAAAGTCGGCATAGCCTAAAGCTAGGGACAAAGGAATGGAGACTAAAGGAAAGGCTAAAACAATAATTAGTGGGCTTTCGCTTTTATTTAATATCCGCACTAGTGAATAGGCAATCGATGAGAAGAAAGCCGTGAGTAAACCAAAGATGATGCCGTCTGTAGGGGCGTCCACCGCAAAACCTTTGATAAATGCAATGCCCACGATGGCTAGTAGAATCGAAAAGATGCGTTTAATGCCGTGCTTCTCTTTTAAGACGGCTATGCCGATGATAGCCGCAAAGACAGGGGTGGTGTTGTAAATGGTTACCGAGGTGCCCAATGGCAAGCGATCAATCGCCTCGAAATAACACACTAATCCGCCAAACCCAAAAATGGAGCGCAGCAATAGCATCCATTTGCGATTTGTATGAAGAGCAATGCCTGCAGCGCGCAAGGCATAGATGGTCATGACCACCGAAATCAAACTGCGAAAGAAAACTTTTTCGAAAGCAGGTATCTCGGGCAGCATTTTTGCCGCCAATGCCATCACCGAGAACGAAGCTGCGGATGCAATCATCCACAGGGTGCCTGGATTAAATCCCTTTGCCAGTATCATCAGGTGTCCACCAACCATGAGACATTCCGGAGGTCGTCCAGAATGCGTGCGGGTCACTATCAGGAGTAATCAAAATCGCGCCGCCAATACCATTGAAGAAATCGCGCACACGTTCAAGCATAACCTGCAACGCCTCGCCCGGTTCTTTGCCAAAGCGAACCGCGTCTGATACGCGAGCTGCAAAGACTGAACGCATAAAGGACTCGCCCTCGCCCGTTGCGCTAACTGCGCAAACTTCATCCGCATAAGTGCCCGCGCCAATCAGTGGTGAATCGCCAACACGTCCAGGTTTTTTACCCATGGCGCCGCCAGTCGATGTCGCCGCTGCTAAATTCCCTTCGGCATCGCGCGCAACAGCGCCTACCGTTCCGCCAGCGAAATTCGGTGACTCGCCGTCTTCAACAACGCGGTGCCACTGCAAAAGCGTGGCTTCGGTCGTAAGTTCTTCTTCGGGGACCAAGCGAAAGCCATGTTGCTCGGCCCACTCAGAGGCCGGCGCTCCGACCAATAGCACTTCGGGGGCTGTTACCATTTCGCGAGCAATCAGGATTGGGTTTTTAAATGCATCAAGGGCTGCCAAGCCCGCGGCATCACGTGTTTTGCCGTCCATAACTGCGGCATCAAGAGACACGCGGCCGCGGCTAGTTAACGCACAGCCAACGCCAGCATTATAGATGGGGTTATCTTCCAGCATTGCCACCGCAGCAGTCACGGCATCGACTGCTGAGCCTCCGGCGTCCAAAATTTTGCCGCCGGCTATTGCTGCTAAGCGACAACCCTCAGCATGAGCTTCGCGCAGTGCTTCTGGGACATTGCCGGCCCCGCCGTGAACTAGAACTAATGGAGTACTCATTAACAATATTCTAGCGTAGTGCTGTTAAACTTCTAGAGCATTGACACACGCTCCCACCGATTACTTAGTCGCCCCGACGATTCGCCTCGATAAAGGTGAGGGGCTCGCCGAAGCTTTACGTTGCCTACGCGAGTTCGACCCGCGTATTTTTCTTATCTTTGGCGGTGATGCTGAAGACGTGCAATGGCTTCACGAAACTCTCGAGGATCAAGCTGGGCACCCTATTCTGTTGGCTGCTGATCTCGAGCGTGGTGCTGGGCAACAATTCGAAGGCTTAACGCCGTTACCAGATGCCTGGGCATTAGGCTTACTTGGCCCTGAAGCGGCTTACGAAGCTGGGCATCGCACTGCTGC
>Ga0315320_10004501_pt1 | contig 11423 bp, 10 predicted proteins | sample M140m21515metaG_FD_203458 | JGI IMG/M metagenome (GOLD analysis project Ga0315320, IMG submission 203458) | Ammonia-oxidizing marine archaeal communities from Monterey Bay, California, United States - M1 40m 21515 | ecosystem: Environmental > Aquatic > Marine > Coastal | place: USA: California...
AACCTAAAATATTATTAGTGTTGTCATTCCATTGCAATGTAAATGGATATGCAGTTTCAGCTATCAATATTGGCTTTTGAAACTGATTTCCAAGTGCATCTATGTTATTGTTCAAATCATTTAATGCTCCATGCCACATTGGATAATAGGAGATACTTAAAATATCAATATCAATACCCGTCTCGAGTAGATTACTAAAGAACCAATTACCTCCACTACTAACATGTGAGATGATTTCTAGTGTATCTTGGGTATCTATCGCACTATTTACTCCTTCAATAGCATGCATAAATAATGATCTTAATTTATTCCATTGGAATTCATTATCAGATTCATCACAAACATATCCATCTGGCCAAAGTAATCCACAATCTGTTTCATTACCAATTTGTACATATTTGGGCAACGTATTTTGGTTTTTCAATTTAGTGATAACATGGCGACTATATTGTTCAATACTATCGCATAGAGTTTCAAAATTCAAATCGACCCAAGCTAATGGCTTAGATTGACTGGATGGATCTGCCCAAGAATCAGAGTAATGAAAATCTAAAAATAAATCTAATCCTACACTATTTGCTCTATTCGCTATTTCAAGAACACTTTCTAAGTTATTATGGTTCAGCGATGGTGCATGCCAAATTTTAATTCTAGCAGTGTTAATACCTTTATTCTTAAATATTTGAATTGGGTCAATTTGAACTCCATCTTCATAAAAAAGGCCTCCATTTTCTTCTACCTGCTTTAGCATAGAGATATCAACACCGTTGACAAATTGATTACTTTTAGTAAGCGATAACAGAAAAAGAAATCCGATAAGAACATACTTTAACATATCTGAATCTACTTATCAACCTGTAAACAAAAAAATCACGGATGTGGGACTACTCTTATCCATCGCTTGCTTAAGGTTCTCTCCTCTTTTTTTCATTCAGACCCACATAAAAAATTATTCCAAACATAACGCCAAGCAGCCAACTCTCTAAAGCCAATGCCATGCCAACACCAAATAAAAGCCCGGTGGCTATAGATTTATTATTCATTTTATTTTTTTGTCTATTTACTTTAATTGTAAGAATCCCATTATTTGACTTCTCGTACTTTCTTTTATTTTAAATTGGCTGGATTGAGAACTGACGTCATTTTATTATATCTTTTTCAATCCGCTTATAGATTTCTGGAACGACAAAATATCCTGTATCCACTGGTTCTACATATAATTCCAGAATCTCAAAACCAACAGCTACTTTTGGATCGTCACTTTCTTCATAAACGGAAAAATTTGTTTTTACGACATGACCTGGAATAGGTTTTAATGTTGTCAGTGAATCCATTTCACGGATGAAAATATTGGATGAAAATTCAAATTGCTCTATTTCAACTCTATCTTGAAAAGGATTAAATTTAGTTTTTATTACAGACTCTAGAGAATCTGAAAGTCTCATTAATGGCAAATTGTCTACAAACCATTCTTCAAAAACCATAAATTTTTCTTCAGAAAAGAAAATAGTTGTATTCCATTTTTTCGTTCTGAAGCCATGAACAGATTCAATTTCTTTCCCGCCAGTTCTGGTGAATTTTGGTGGAGTGTATTGCTCTTCATCTTCACCATCTGAAGAAAATGAGAAAGAGAAAGACTTTTTATCATTTGAATTGGTATCTGATTTCTTGAAATAATCTTCAGGAGATTGAAGCCAGTACTCTTCTTCTTCTATGTCATATTTTAGAATTTCATCTGTACCATCAATCAAAATCTCCCCTGTCTCACTATTCATAAGCCAACGACCGTAGAAGCGTTCTGCTTCAATTTTTTCTTCTTTTTTTAAAAAACCCGGCGCAACAGTTTGGTTAAATGTCATTTTATAAGGTCCTAAAACAGGAATGTCCATTTTCATTTTTCCCACAACCTTGATTTGTAAATTTTGAGAAAAAGATAATGACATAACGAACAATAAAATTATAATATGATTCATATAATAAATTAACTAGAAATTTCCTTTATACCTTTATACGATTAATGTCATGACGAAAATAAATCGAAAAACTAAACTTTGATTAACTAATTCTAGAAACTTTCTATTTAGTATTTTTCTTAAAATTTAAATAAAATGCTATCCAGATCAGCATTTAAGGTTGTAATTAGAGAATCTACTACATTGCCAAGAAAAAGAACACGAATGTGGGGTTAGTCTTCTTTAGTTGAAGTATATTTTTTTTCACTAACAGGATGTTTGAACACCACGATTCCAAATAATATTGCTAAAATTGAATAAATAATTGTGATTAACCAAATTGCGTATGGGAGACTTGGATTAGCCAAAACTCCTTTAATTAAGGTAAGATCAGCAATTAAAAAATGTGTCAAATTGGCGATAGCTATTGGACGATTATAAATTCCACCGATAATACTTTCCTTAGAAACCCAATTAAGCATTGCAAAAGCAAAGTAGAAAGAACCAAAAATTTGCATTAATAATGCAAGAGTGTCTGATACACTCAATTCAAAATAATCTAATATTTCTTTTGGGAAAAAAATTAGGCTAATTCCTATCAGAGCTAATATTATCGCGCTTAAGGTCATCAATGATTTTGTATTCATTAATTCTATATAATTATTTTTTTTAAATCAATTTTATGGAACTCATATCCAAATTCACTTATCATTCCATAAACGAAAAAACCTACTCAGAATCGACAAAGCTATCTATAAAAGATACTCTATCTACAATTAAAGTTATAATTATTTATTAATATTGATTTTCATGCTTCAACTTCTTTGAGCTTTTTAATTTTTATTTTCTTAATATAATTTTTAATTAAACCAATAAACCAAGGTACCCCATATCCATTTTTATGTAGGTGGGCACCACCAAATTTATAAATAGCCTGGTTACCCTTGATTCCATGTCCGTCAAGCAGGCGATTGTAAAAATTAAATAAACAACCTATCAATATTAAATCTTGCAAATCTTGTTCGCTCCAACCTGCATGAAAAATTTTATCTGCATCATCTTGAATTAGTTTACTTGGTGAAAGAGTAAGTTTCTTGAGGTATTGAAAAAGTGGTTTTTCATTGGAGGTAATTGGCGCACTATCAATATCTTCTAGCAAAACCTCGATAGTCTTCCTTGGAATTCCGAAGTTATTGGCAACTGCAGCATGAGAACCATAACAAAATGAGCATGCATTAAGTCCTGATACAAAAGCTGCAAAAATTTCTTTTTGTGCATATGTGAATGAAGATTTACCTCGCATAATTTCTTGAGATGCTTTATCGAGAGGCCCCAATCGTTTTCTATCATTCCAAGTGATATCTGTTATATCGGATAAGTCATCTAAGTGTTTTAAAAATGGCATAATTATTCCCCTGTTAATTAAGTTTTGTATGTTTTGGTGGAGTAGGAAAACCTGTTATTGTTTCAACTTTTAATCCAAGTGGATAGTTGTTGAGCTTCTTTTCTAGTAAGCTTAATCTCTTTTTTATATTATGCTTAACATGACAAATATTACATTTGGTCTCTGAAAAGAAAATTGGATAAAACCGACAAAATGATATTAATGCTTAAGATTATCGTAGTAAAAAGATGGAGTTTGCCCCGTGTAGCTTTTAAAAGTTCTAATGAAGTGAGACTGGTCTGTAAAACCACTGTCAAACCCAATATCTGTTAATTTCTGAAACTTTGATTCAGTTAGCTGATTGAGAGATGATTGAAACTGAATAATTTTTGAAAATTGCTTTGGAGAAAGGCCTACATAAGTTTTAAAATTGCGTTCAAGTGTGCGTTCGGTCAATGGTAATTCCTTCAGTAATTCTTTAATTTTTATTTGACCTTTACTGTGCAGAATTCGTGTTATAGCTTTCTGTATATTGTCATTTTCATTAACTTTATTGGAGGTTATTAACTCACGCATTAAGTTTGAAATGATTTCAATCTGCTCTATTAAACTTCCAGACTTTCTTAATTGCGTTTGATAATTTTTCGTATCAATGTATTTGATTTGAAGCAAGTCGAAGCATTCATCATTTAATAACTTGGGATCAATGTTAAGTAGGTACTTAGATGCGAAAGGGTATAGCTGGACTACGAGATAATTATGAGGTCCTTTAACGTCTAATGAAATAGGGTCTAACGTTTGCCCGTACAAAAATAATTCTGATAATTTCTTCTTTTTAGGGAGTAGATAGAAGTCCTTTTCAGATTGTTGAAACATGATTCCTGGATAACCGTCAGCATATAATGGGATATTTATATGTGAATTAAAATTAGAGTTTTTACCACTCATAATACAATTTACATATGGTGCTAAATCTTCGTCTATATGGAATTCTATTTCTACCAAGATTTTTTAAATTTTAATTAGAACCTTAAATAAACTATGTTTTAATGCAGTTTAGGGTCTGATGAAAATAGTTTTTATATAATTGTTTCATCATTAAAAAATTTTCTATTTTATGATTTCCAAATTGGAGTGCACCCAACTCCATAATCATTATGGTCATAAAAAATTAAATTAGACGAATCCTTTTTAGACTTGTAAATGTACATATATTACACATTGTAAATTATTTTTGTTTTTTGATTAAAGTAGCTAATAAATAGTAAATATTTAAAAAAATGTTTGAATCGGTTCTGAGATGATCTAGTTTCAAAAATGTAATACCTAATAAGTAAACGTTTAAATATATTCAGTATTATATTGTGTAGATATTATTTTTAATATATGGAGGTTTAGGAATGAAAAAACTATTCCTATTATTAGTTATTTCTTTGTTCATTGGCTGTGAAAATGATGAAGGAAAAAGCGAAGATGAAAAAATGGCAGAAGATATATGGCAAGAAATTCAAGGTTACTCTAGTTGGAACCAAGCAGCAGATTGGACAGATATCAAAGCATCCAGTGATGGAACGCATGGGAATTTTGTGCAAATATGGTTAAACCAAAAGGCTTTACCTTCATTTGAAGATAGTACTAGCACAGATCTTCCCTATGGCTCTATTTCTGTGAAGGAGGGATACTCATCCAGTGATGGTTCTGATATAAATACAATTACAGTAATGAAAAAGGTTGAAGGTTTTGACCCTGATCACAATGATTGGTTTTGGGCCTCTTTTGATACTAATGGTGATGTAAATAAGGCAGGTTCTGTATCATCATGCTATAACTGCCACGTTTCTGGTATTGACTACATAAGATTTAAATCCCACTAAAAACATTATTCAATGCAATGTGAGTGTATACTCTCAAATAGATTTTTATAGTAGCTCTTATAATTGAGGAAATAATATACATTTGGTATTTTCTTCACGAGTGTTGTTTTATTTTCTAATAAATACGATTGAAATTTAGAGTTTCCGAAACCAATCTTACTCGCCTGTCCGCCCCACATGGGGTTAAACTCTAGGAATATTGGGTTACCGTCTCGAATGAAAAACTCAATTGCACCTAAATTGCAACCTAAGACCTCTGATGCTTTTATGATCTTCTCCTTATGCTTTTCAACTATTTCTGAAATAGATGTATTTAACTCAATAAATCTATTGAGACTATTTAAGTCCATATCACAATTATGAAAAACATCAAGGTCTGCTGTCACAGCATAATAACTCAGGACCTTACCAAACATTATATGTACTCGGTATAGATCATTAAAATTATGATCTGTTTTAGGTTTAATAAACTGGACTAATACTATGCGTGTGTCTTTTCTTCGTAGAAGAAAAGCTTTACACCTATTAATTAAAGTTTTGAGTTTTTCAGTGATCTCTTGTTTTGAAGAATCTCTATCTAATAAAGACATACCATTTGCTGCAGTTTCATTATTTGTACGAAGAAATACTTTTCCATTCTCATCAATGAATTTTCTTATTCTATCAATAGTGGATTCGATATCATTACCTGCATCTATTGGGGATATGGGTAAAAACGCTGGGCATGGTATTTTCTCTTTTTCCCAAATACCAAATGTTCGATCCTTAGAATCATAGTTGTAGAAGCCAGATGTATCATTGATTATGGTTTTTATTTTCCGGTATCGCTCTAGTCTTCTATTTATACAACTTACCTCTTCATCCGTAGTGAACTCCGGCCTTACACGCACCCATATTGAATCTGCTAGAGACATAAATCTTGTTTGTACAATACGGTGGCTAGCCTCCCTCAACCCTTCAGATTCTTTATATCGCCGATTCTCAAGATGGCTAAGTCTCCATCTGCGTTTTCCAAATCCTTGTTTTCTTCCTATAAAATATATTTTTGATCTCTTCACTAATGGCCTAACTCTAATTCTTTTAAAATATAATTTGCACAGAGTTCCGATGAGGATGAATCTGCTTGATGTACAAATCTTTGTTGGTGTTCTATTTGCTTCTTATCAAAAGAATTATTTCTAAGGCTATCTTGAATTACATTTAATAAGTTAATTGGATCATCAATGACTGTACCATATTGCCACATTTCATAATTTTTATTTTTTTCCCATCTAATATTTTGAGCATTAATAAATATACATGGTCTAGGTTTGAAATTGATCCACTCCGTAACCATACTACTAACATCACCAATATAAACATCAGATAAAGCATTATATGTACCATCATTTAGCTTTGGACTGTCTAGGTCGATAATAATATTTGCACTGCCATCATTTTCATTCTCAATGTTATATTTTTTTATTTTTGAATGATGTTTTACCAAGGGATGAGGTGCAAAAATGAGGTTGTATTCTGTGTGTTTTCTAAAAAAATCTAAAACCACATTTCTCCAACTTAGATAAGAAGAAAGTTCTATTTCCCAGTGTGGGTTAAAATAAAATACTGGGTTATTATTATTGAAAAGATTTGTTTTTGATAGATGATTATTTTCTATCCATTCAAGCTTTGGCTGACCAACCATTCTAATTTTTTGCTCATCACATACATTATCATTAATTAAGCGGTCTCTGTGGTAGGGACCTGGTGCCAAAATATAGTCAAAACCATCAAGTTTATTATCAAAACCATATTCCCTAGTACCTGTCCCGTGATAGAGATAAAAAAGCTTAGGTCTTTTTATTTTATTTTTATTAATGTAATTCGGTAGCTCATGGCTAGTGGATACAATAGCCGATGCATTTTTTAATTTGGAAACGATCTTATTGAACCGAGTATGTATTGGCGGATATAATTTTGCTTTATATGATTTTATGAGACGATACCTTAATGGTAGGGGTATATCAATTAATTTAAAACTGGCAGAAGAATATAAGCGTTGACTATCCTTTATTATTCTGGTATTTACAGGATTACCAGATACAAATATTGGCTCATATTGGTCATTGTTAGTTGCAAACATTAGAGCAGGCTCTATGAGATGGTAAACATGATGGGGCCCATTAATGAATAAAAAATATACTAGGCCACCTTTTCGCATTAATTATAATTAGTCAGGAGTTTATTTGCATTAGATTCTATATCTGAAAATAGCTGATCTATATGCTTTGTATTTAGATCATAGTTAGCGGTTACCAGTCGCATACAAGTTTTCCCATCTATTTCAGCATAGTTTACCATCGCATCTGCATTTTTAAATAATTCATTACGAACGGCAATTGTAAAATGTCCTACTTGACTGGTATTAATGCCATCTGGCTGTATTTGAAAACAAATATTTAAATAATTAACATCCGATACCAAATTCAACATCTTTGATTTTATTACCGCTAACTCCGCATACTTGGCCATATTAAAAAGATGATCAATTTTTTTCCCATATTCACTATCACCATAATATTTCCACGTGAACCATAATTTTAATACATCAACACGTCTTCCACACTGCAGAGACTGTTTCCCTAGGTCGGGTTCTTTACTGTCCTTATTGTGAAATAAATACTCTGTACCCGCCACATCATTTAGACTCTCCAAAATTGAAGGATCTTTAAATAATATAGCTGTACACATTAATGGCTGGGCCATCGCCTTATGGGTACACCAAGTTACAGAATCAGATTGATCGCACCCATTCATCAAATGTTTATGTTTTTTGGACAATAATACAGATCCTCCCCAACTAGCATCTATATGAAACCATAAATTATATTTTTTGCAGATCTGTGCGATCTCTTGGGTTGGGTCAAAGCACCCTCTCACAGTTGTTCCAGCCGTTGCAGCTACAAAAAAGGGAATTGATCCAAGATTCAATGACAACTGAATCGCTTGATCTAAAGCATCAGGGATCATTTTACCACCTTTATCAACATCAACTTTGATGATATTATCTGTTCCTATGCCAAGCTGGTTTGCAGATTTAGTCATTGAATAGTGACAATCTCTAGATACAAAAACAGTCATAGGGCTAACCCCAAATAATCCAGAGTTCATTACCGTCGGCATACGATAGTGCCTCGCTGCTAACATCGCTAAGAAGTTTCCGTTACTGCCACCAGGGACAAATGTACCACCTCCATTTTTATATCCTATTAGACTACTCATTTTATTTAATAATTCAACTTCTATTAGAGTTGCAACAGGACTCATTTCATATGTGTACATAGAATTATTCGTAATTGTAGATAAAAGTTCTCCGATATAACCAGTAGTTGAAAAACCTGAAAACAATTGATTATAAAACTGTGGACTATTTGTTTTTGTGGAATGCTCAAGATACTTATCAAAAAGAGTCTTGATTTGGTTTAGGTCAGAACTAGTGCCAATAGAAAGATCTATATTTGATCTTATTTCTTTTTCAGTTTTATTGGGCTTAATGTTAATGTCATTTAAATATTCAATTACCCTTGAATGAATATCATTTAATAGCTTTTCTTGATTTTTAGGCAGCATTTTATATGGTGAATGTTATTTTGTGTGCCAACAGGCTAAGCCAATAAAAATTGGAATAAAAGCCTTCTCGAATAGATCAAAGGTGTAGTAAACATAGATGCACCATTTTTGTGTTAAATAAATAACTGAAGGATAAGCATCAATAAATAACATCATCAAGCTCCAACCAGTATTTACCCTAATGTTGAAAATCAAAAGGATAATTCTAAGAATAAACCCCAATGACATAACAATTTATACTAGCTCAATCTTATAGTGCAAGGCGAATTAACACCTAGAAGCCAACTATTTAAAGCCAATGCCCTATCAAGACCAAATACAAGTCCAACTGCTACAGGTATACAATTCATTATGTTAATACAAGTTTGTATTTATACACATCAAAGTTGATAAAATCTAAGCGAGGCCATTGAACCCAATCACAGGGAAATAAAGTGATATAGATATAGTTTTAAAGGATTCGAAACTCCTACCTTCGGACTATGAGACTCACGCACTCTCTTCTATATTAAATTGGCTAGGTGACGAATGAGCGTCGATTTATTCCACAAATAAAAAATGATCATTATATTCTATTGAGGTACTTTTCTTGGTTTTTCTTGAAAAATTATAGTATATCTATTTGAGAATAAGCAAAACCATTGATAAAAAACATGCCCCCGTACGAATATGATTCCATTTAATCCAATTCTTGTAATAATAACTCCACTCAATTTCGGGGTTCCTAGATGGATCACTAAAGTCAAAATCAGCCAATTTATCATTCAGTGGTACATTTTTCACAGCAGTACAAAAAAACATACCAACAAGGAAAATTAGACTTGCAAAGCCTTCATTAGATATAATATTATGTAAAATCAAATTTTCAAAAAAAATTATAAAAGCAATGAATGATGAAAAAAAGAACAAAAGCATAAAAGGCGATTTTAAAATCACTGAGTTTATTGAATTCATAGTAAGAATGGCCTCTCGATGGCTAATTTTGTTTAAAGATTGCATAACAAAAAAAGAAAAAGCAAAGTAAACGCCACCAATAAAACCAAAACTAATAATTGCTATCTCATCCAGCCACAAAAGCAAAGACATAATATTAAAATCCATTTATAAATCTACTCATCATCTCACAAACAAAAACTCCACTAATGTGGGGCTTATTGCGTAAAGATTATTCTATTTCAACAATATCATCTTCTTTGTCTGCCTAAGCTCTCCTGCTTCAATGCTGTAAAGGTATACACCCACTGATACAGGTTGACCTTGAGTATTATTGGCATTCCGTTGAACTGATTTGTAGCCAGGTGATTGATTGAAATCAATTAGATTATTTTACAAATTACCAATTATTAAGATTTAATTGATTCCATATAAATGGAATAATAACTTCGCTATATTCTTCAAATGGGCCAACTCCCACGCCATGAGAACCTGAAGGTTGAGGCACTAGGCCCGCATGATTACCTGAATTTATAATTGCTTCATAAAAAGGGATAACATCCTCTTCCCAATATGTGTCTGTAACTGAGTCGTAATCTTCAGCATGCATAATTAAGCAACTTGCATCATTTTCATCAAAATTCAAATGAATTAATGCCTCATTTGGAAATACAGCACCTGTTGATATAGATACTGACACTGTTGATGAAATTCCAGAATAGTCATTAATACTTTCTTGGTCTGGTAAGGATTCGTCATTATCAATTGCATTGTGTAATGAAATAAATGCTCCCGCAGAGTTCCCAATGGTTACTATTCTATCATTATCAATGTTATAGATAGAGCTTTGAGTTTTTAAGTATCTAATAGCATTCATAGCATCTTCAACAGCATCATTAACTGCAGCTGTATAGTTCTCATCTGATTCCTGGATTACATTTTGTCGAGTTAATCTATAATTAATGGTACATCCTATATAGCCTAATGTTGCATAATCTTGAGCATAATGCAATTTTTGTTCTTTATTTCCAGTATGAAAACCTCCACCATGAATCATCATAACCATAGGAAGTAGCAGATTTTCTGGGTTTGGAGGTAAGACAAGGTCTAAGTGTAAAAAAATAGTATCTTGTAACTGTTCTTCTTGCTGAGTGCTGCTAGAAGAATATTGTACACCGTATGGATTTGGTCTTCGAGAATATTCTAAATCATAGATAATTGAAAGCTCACTTTCTTGATATTGTTGATTGATAAATAACCCTGATTCTGGTATAGGATATAAAATTATATCAGCTAATAAAATAACATCAAAAATATTTAAAACACCGTTCTGATTTACATCGCCATCCTCATCAAATGAATCTTCTAAAACCCATAATACTAATAATTCTAAATCAACTATGTCAGTTTCACCATCATCATTTAAATCATAAAATGTAGACTCAGTTTGTCCATAAATTGTAGTTAATAATGCAAGTATTGATAAAAATTTCACTATGTTAAATGTTCCTATTGGTATTACCGTCATATACTTCCCAATCATTTTAGACACCCAAATAAGCAAAAGGTTAAAAATATAATTCCTTAAGAAGTAAATCATTAATGAAGTTAGAATTACTTTGTATGAAACAAAAAAGCCCTCATTTAAGAGAGCTTTTAATCGATAATATA
>Ga0315320_10004503_pt1 | contig 11422 bp, 8 predicted proteins | sample M140m21515metaG_FD_203458 | JGI IMG/M metagenome (GOLD analysis project Ga0315320, IMG submission 203458) | Ammonia-oxidizing marine archaeal communities from Monterey Bay, California, United States - M1 40m 21515 | ecosystem: Environmental > Aquatic > Marine > Coastal | place: USA: California...
AGCGAGAAGACCCAGGAATCGCTGGATCTGCAGCTCGGAATCGGAGAAGCCAGATTCTCGATGGGCGACATCGATGCCGCGGCGGATCGATTCGCGCGAGCACTCGAGATCGACGACGAGAACAGCAGTGCCCGACTCGGTCTCGCGCGAGTGGCGGTCGCCCGCGAGGACTGGGAGCGTGGCATCGAAGAGGCGTTGACCACGACGGAACTGCTCTTCCAGAATCCGACCGCACACTTCATGCTGGGAAGATCACTCGAGGGCGTCGGCGATGACGATCATGCGAAGATCGCCTACGGCGTCGCACTGGGGCAGGCGCCCGGGATGATCGATGCCCGGGAGGCCCTGATCGACCTGCTCGACCGCGTCGGTCCGAGGGAGGAGGCCGACCAGCATCGCAAGGCGCTCGAAAAGGTCCGTGAACTGATGAGTCGGGACACCGCGATCGCGAACGACGACGTCGAAGCGCTCGCCGAGGACATTCGCACGTCCCGCGTCGACCGCCGGACCAAGCTGGCCTTCGAAGGCACGGCGGAGGGGCTCCCCGACCAGAAGCCGGTCGTGGTGGTGAGCGGTCTGCCGCGGTCCGGCACCTCGATGATGATGCAGATGCTCTCGAATGGAGGCGTCCCCGCCTTCTCCGATGGAAATCGCGAAGCGGACGAGGACAATCCGCGTGGCTACTTCGAGCACGAGAAGAGCACCCGGCTCGGCAGCGATGCCTCCTGGGTCCCAGAGGCCCGCGGGCAGGCGGTCAAGATCGTGGCACAGCTTCTTCCCTTCCTGCCGCGGGGTGAGCGATATCGCGTCATCTTCATGGACCGTGATCTCCACGAGATCGTGAAGAGTCAGCGGGTGATGCTCGACCGGATGGAACGCAAGGGTGGACGGCTCACGGACGCTCGGATGATGTCGACCCTCGATGCCCAGGTCGCACAGGTCGAGCGGCTTCTCGCCCGACGCCCCGACATCGATTCGATCTTCGTCGACTATGCATCGGTCCTCGCCGATCCGGCCGGAGAGACGCGACGCATCGCCGATTTTCTCGGCGGCGAATTCGACGTCGATGCGATGGTCGGAGGGGTCGACGCGACGCTCCGGAACCAGGGGAGCGACCGCGGCGCGGCAGCATCGGAATGAGTGCTTCCAGTGCCGGAGGCGACCGTGCTTCGAAGCCCCGGGTCGGCCTGCTCTTTCTTGGGGCCGGTCGCTCAGGTTTCACCACCGACGAGGGGCCACCGCCTTCTCGCATTGCGCGGCGGCGATGGCTCCCGGCGCCGGCGGTGACGACCTCCATTCTGAGCGGCGTCTCGCTCGAATCCCACCATGTGCACACGTGGTTGGTGCCGAGCGACGGGGATTCAACCGACGTCTCGGCGGCGGCGGCGGAAGGACTTCGATCACGGCGGTCGACCGAGGTGGGCCGGCCCCTCGTCTGGAACCGCCTCGCCGAACATGATGTCCATTCGATCGTGGTGGGGAGTCACTTCATGCCTGGTGGTCGAACCGGTGTCGAAGAGCTGACCGCGCACACCGGATTCGGGGTCGTGCGACCGAGTTCCGTGTCGTCGACCGAAGAGAAGTTCGCGATGCTCGCGGAGTCGAAGCGTCGCCGTCCGGATGCGAGATTCGCATGTCTCGCGATCAATGCGGCCGGCAAGACGGACGCTCAGGAAGGCCAGGCGGCGGAACCCACGACTCGGCGGGCCGTCGAGGAACTGGTGGATCGATTCACGATGGTGATGGAACTCGACCACGTGCTGCTGGTGTGTTCGAATTCGATCTTCGAGTGGGTCTCCTACCGGGGCTCGCGGAAGGTTCAGGCACCGAAGCGGCTTCGAACGGGCACCGTCATGCAGACGATCTTCGATCTCTTCGATCTGCCGCGTCTCACCGATGTCCCCGCCGCTTCGATGCTTCAGATCGAAGACGATGAAGAGGATTCGACGCGGGAACCGGAACTTCGCTGGATGCTGCCTGACGAGAACGAAGTCGAACTGCCGGATTTCGAGCCGTTGCTCGATCGAGTTCGAGGGGGCGAGGTGGGTCCGATCACGCGCCGGATCGGGAGCACGATCTTCGAGTGCCGGTGGGAGCAGGCTTTCGAGCGAGGCTCGACCGCGGAACTCGACGAGGCCTCGCGCGATCTTCTTCTCGCCGCCGACGGGCCCCTCGATCACGCCCGTCGTCTCATCTCGCTGACGGCGACGCGGGACGCCGATTCCTTCGCGACGGCTCGAGCCCTGCTCCACGAACGGCATCCGGGGACGATGGCGGATCGACTGGCGGATCTTCTTCCGCTCTCCGCCGTCACCGACGAAGCGCGGCTCGCGATCCTCGACGGAAATCCGGTCAAGGAGGTCCAGGGGGCGTTGCTTCGTGGTCTCTGGGGCAGAGTCGCGATCAGGCTCGGCCGAACGGACGAGGGCCTCGAGATCCTCTGGGGGCGGATCAGCAGGGATACGGCCGATCGGAGGGAGACCCTCACCTTCGCCCACGAGGCGATCAAGCGAAACCAGGAAGGCGATCTCAAGCGGGCGCGAATCGCGCTCCGGCGTCAACTCGAGACGACGCAGGGGCCGGAGCGACGCTCGAAACTGGTTCGGCGGATCGCGCATACCTTCGAACTCGAAGGGGACGTGGCCGTGGCCATCGGGTGTCTCGAAAGATTTCTCGACCGCAATCCGGAAGAGATGGGTGCGACGCAGATGCTCGGCCGTCTCCGGCGGCTCATGACCGACTGAACGACTGAACCAGCGAACGAGCCGGTTCGGTCACCGATGCTCGAGCACGACGACGTGCTGGTGACGGGGACCGTGCACGCCGAGCACCAGTTCGAGCTCGATGTCGGCGGTCCGACTCGGTCCGGTCGCGAAGGTCGTGGTCGGCGGCAGACGTCTGCGGTCCGAGCCGACGTCCTCGAGCGCCTGATCCCATGTGTGCATGATGTCCGATGCGGCGAGAAGGGCGACGTGGGTTTCGGGGAGCAGGGACACCAGCCGCTGTCGCTCGGTCCTTCGACCGCGATCCCCCGCGGCGTCTCCGGAGGTCATCACGATCGTCCCGTGTTCCGCGACGCCGAGGGTGGCTCGGGAGACGCCGAGATCGCATTCGAGCATCGCGTTCCGATCGCGGTCGGGATCGAGGAGTTCGAATCCGCCGACGACCCGCTCGACGACGTCGATCACGAGTTCATCGTCGCTCCGGACGACGCGTCGCACGGCGAGATCCGCGATGATCGCCTGGAGCACCTCCGCGGCGCCCGAATCGCTGGTCACCCGATGGCAGACGCCCTGAACGGCGTCGAGGGCCGATTGAAACTCGGTGATCAGGTCGGTGTCCGAGCGTTCGACGGCATGCGTCGCCATGGAACCGTCGACCGAATTCCGTTCGACCGGCGTTGCCGCGGTCGCCGGTTCCGGCCCGTGTCCGCGTCGCTTCCCTTCGGTCCGGGCGGATGCGAGCGCCCGCCGGACGTCGGCGAGAACGCGGCTTCGATCATTCTCCACGACGGCCTCCGTTCCGGGCGCTGATTCGTCGAGCCGTCGATCCATCACGGAAACTCCGGTCCGGGGCGGGTGGCAGTTCGCGTCCGTCGCACCAGCCACGAAGTGGCCCGATGAATCGCGAGAGACGTGGAACCCGCCGGATCGCCCGCACCGAGATCCGCCCGATCCGACCGAGCATCGCGTATCGAGCCGGCGACGCCATCGCCCACCGCCAGAGTCCGAAGCCGCGTCTCGCGGCGCGGTTCTTCGTCTCGGTCACCGGATCGACCCCGGCTGCGTCATCCTCGTCGCTTGCGGCGGCTTGATGCCGGAGGTGCAGCAGGACGCCGGGGATGTCGATGTCGACCGGGCAGACCTCGCGGCACGCGCCGCAGAGACTGGAGGCGTCCGGCAGCTGGGAGGCGGCGTGGAGGCCGGCGATCTGAGGCGTGAGGATCGCGCCGATCGGACCGGGATACACGCTGCCGTAGGCGTGTCCGCCGATCTGTCGGTAGACCGGGCAGACGTTCAGGCAGGCGCTGCATCGGATGCACCGAAGGGTCTCCGCGGTGAGTTCGTCCGCGAGAAGCCGGGATCGACCGTTGTCCAGAAGCACGACGTGGATCTCTTCCGGGCCATCGTCGTCGGGCGAGGTCTTCGGACCGGACACCAGGGTCTGGTAGCACGAGATCGGCTGTCCCGTGCCGTTGCGTGCGATGATCCGCACCAGCGGCGCGAGATCCTCGAGCCGCGGAACGATCTTCTCGATGCCCGCGATCGCGACGTGGACCTTCGGAAGGGAGGTCGTCAGTCGAATGTTGCCCTCATTCTCGATGAGCAGGAAGGACCCGGTCTCCGCGACGAGGAAGTTCGCACCGCTGATTCCCAGATCGGCGGTCGCGAAGTGGGTGCGAAGTTCGTTCCGGGCGATGGCGGTGAGGCCGGGAGCATCGTCCGGCATGGGTCGGCCCAGAACGCGGGCGAAGAGATCACGGATCTCTCGTCGACGCTTGTGGATGGCGGGTACGAGAATGTGGGACGGCGTCTCCTCCGCGAGTTGCACGATCCACTCGCCGAGGTCGGTCTCCACGGGCACCACTCCGGCATCGATCAGGGCGTCGTTCAGGCCGATCTCCTCGGACACCATCGACTTCGCCTTCACCGCGATCCGGGCGCCGGTCCGGGCCGCGATGTCGAGCACCACCGCCCGGGCCGCTTCCGCGTCGGATGCCCAGTGGACCTTGATTCCGTTCGCTTCGGCGGTCTTTTCGAATCGCTCGAGATGCTCGTCGAGATGCTCGAGGGCTTCGGACTTGATCGCCTTGGCCCGTCCGCGGAGCGCCTGCAGGTCGTCGACGCCCGCCAGCGCGGTCGCCCGTCGGTTTCGAATGGTGTCCGTGGCGTTGGCGAGGGCACCACGCAGTTCGACGTTCGCCAGCGCACGAGGCACGAGTTCCGCGAAGCGGTCGGCGTGCAGGTGATGGATCGATGCGGCGGGTTCGCTCACGATTCGGATCCCGACGCATGGTCGCGCGATGCGAGGATCTCGGCCAGGTGGACGCCCCGGACGGTCGAGCCCCGGGCGGCGAGCCGGCCTTCGAGCTGCATCAGACAGCTGGTGTCGCCGGAGACCACCGCATCGATGCCCAGCGATTCGAGCTCGTCGATCTTGTCGTCCGCCATGCCGACGGAGATTCCGGGGAGGTTGACGCTGAAGGTGCCGCCGAATCCGCAGCAACGATCGCAGGTCGCGGATTCGACGAGCTCGAGACCTCGGACCGCCTGGAGAAGACGTCTCGGTTCGCTGGCGATCCCGAGTTCCCGGAGTCCGTGGCAGGCGTCATGCCACGCGACGCGTCCGGTCCATCCGGCGTCGACGTCGATCCGGTCGAGTCGGTTGACCAGGAAGGCGCTGAGTTCGTACGACGCCTTCGCGACGCGGCTCGCGGCCTCGGCATCCGCCCCGTCGAGCAGTCCGATCGCGTGCCGGAACATCGCCGCGCAGGAGCCCGAGGGCACCACGATCGCCTCGCAGCCGTCCTGAAGCTGTTCGTCGAGGATTCGAATCGCGCTCCGGCAGACGGGTATCGCCGCGTCGTGCTGGCCGGCATTGAAGGCGGGCTGCCCACAGCAGGTCTGCCGCGGATCGAACACCACGTCGCATCCGCAACGCTCGAGCACCTCGACGGTCGCCTCCGCGGCGGATGTCCGGAACTGGTCCATGAGGCAGGTGATGAAGAGTGCGACTTGCATCAAAAAGAAGGATACCCGTCGCTCACGGGGTCACCACCGACGATTTTTGGACTTTTCATCGGGATCGGTGATACAAAGCGTGCGTGTCAGCGTACGTGCAGGGGGGCCGGCTCTTCCGGTCCCGTCGACAGAGTGAGTCCGGGGTCTCTGACGCGATACGTGTCGGCCTCCGGGGGGGCCGGCAACACGGAGTTCAATGCATGTCGTCCGAGGAATCAGGGGAGCCCGTTGGGGTCGGTGTACCCGAACGGTTTCGTACAAGAAGCGCCAACGGTGCCGACGCATCGTCCGGCTCGGGGAACTGGACCATCCACGTCGCGGATTCGGACGAGGTTCGCTCCGAGGCGCGACGGTTCCGCCATCGCGTCATCGAAGCGCTCGCCGACGCGGAATGCGGGACCAGGCCACCGGTGCCGTCCGAAATGGACGACCGCGTCGATGCGCATGCGGATCTGCTCTTCCTCCGGAATCGCGACGGCCGAATCGAGGCGTCGATGCAGATGACCGCGATCGATCAGGTCGATTTCGGCATCGCGCGACACCTCGATCGACGTCACCTCGCGCTTGGTTCGATCGAAGCCTCGTTCTCTCGACACCTCTTGTTCGATCCGGCGGTCAAGGACGAATCGATCGTCGCGGCGATGTCGAGGGCGATCCGCGTGCACGCCGGACGTCGCGGATGGAGGTACGACCTCTGCCTGTGTTCGGACGAGAATTCCGCGTCGCGTCTTCGGCTCGGGTACCGGCCGATCGGGATCAAGGTGGATCGGAAGACGCGATCGACGCTGGAGATCTACGCGTTCGCGATCGCCCCGGCGACGGCCGAAGGCTCGACGATCGAGGATTCGACGAGGAAGGACGCGACGTCTCTTGAAGTGGAGACGACGGCCGAGTCCGAGGGGTCAGGCTCCTGATCGGATGAGAACGCCCTTGAGATAGTCCGCGGCCCGCGGGTCGGTTCCCAGGGCGTCTCCGAGATCTTCCAGACGCTGGTACCGGTGGGTGATGAGATCGTCGACCACGACCCGGCCGGTCTCGAGATGCTCCAGACAGGTTCGATAGAGCTCCGGGCGTCCATCGGGGTCGATCGGACCGGACGCGCCGCTCGAGGTCACCAGTCCGGCCCCCCGCCACTGGAGGGCGTCGAGCGAGCCGGATCCACCACGCTCCCGACCGTAGCCGTAGAGGATGGCGGTCGCCTGCTTGCGGATGACCTTGGCGAAGTCGGCCCACGCCGAGACGGCGCCGCAGGCGTCGATCAGCAGCTCGCACCCACGTCCTTCCGTCCGGTCCCGGATCGCCGCCGCGAGGTCCGGTCCGGCATCGGGTTCGATCGAGATCGCATCGAAGGTCTCGACGGCCATGCGTCGCTTTCGAGCGGACGGATCCACCACGATGATCTCGCCTTGGAAACCGATGATGTTCCGCAACGCCCGGCCGAACAGCTGGCCGGACGGTCCGAGGCCGAACATCACGACCGAACGGATCCGGTCGCGTCGAGACGTCGCCTCGAACCGATATCGCAGCGCCTGTCGCTCGGCGAGCCGGAGATGGTGGACCACGCATCCGAGCGGCTCGGTCATGGCCGCGACTTCCCCGGCGATGTCGCCGGTGATCGGAATCGCGTTCACCTCGGGAATCACGATGCGATCCGCGAATCCCCCCGGCAGACCGGTGATTCCATGCTCTTCGTAGTCGACGCAGTGATGTGAGAAGCCGGTGGCGCAGCAATCGCACCAGTCGTCGGGCGACCGCCCCCGCGAGGCGCAGTTGATTCCCTGATCGAGCACCACCCGGTCGCCCGGAACGAGCTGCTCCACCGCATCGCCGACCTCGACCACCCGTCCCACCATCTCGTGGCCGAGGATCTGGGGCGCTTGTGCGAGCGGAACGGGGTGGCCGTCCGGTCCGAGGTTCCAGTTCACGGCGCCGTCATGGACATGGACGTCCGAACCACAGATGCCGACCGCATCGAGTCGGACGGTCACATCGCCGACCGCGGGTCGCGGGTCGGGAATCTCGCGATGGACGAGAACCCGTGGTTCGACCAGCAATGCTGCCTTCATTCGCCGCTCCGTCGGGTCGTTCAAGCGACGAAGTCGATCGTCACGCTCGATGGCCCGCGTCCGATGCTACAGGGATACGGAGCACTCGGACCAGATCTGGAATTCGCGATGTTTCGTCTTCTCGGCGTGTGCCGGTTCACCACCCGCGACGGCGACGACGTGATCGAAGACGCGACGGCCGCACGCCTCGATGCTCTCCGAGCCTTCGATCACGGTACCGGCGTCGAGATCGATGTCGTGCTTCATCCGTTCGAAGGTCTCGGTGTTGCTCGAGAGCTTGATCACGGGGCAGATCGCGTTCCCGATGGTCGTGCCCCGTCCGGTCGTGAAGACCACCACGTTGCTTCCCGACGCGACGATGCCGGGGGTCGCCTCCTGGTCGTAGCCGGGGCCCTGCATGAGCCAGAGTCCGGGTGAGGTGGGCCGTTCCGCGTAGCCGCAGCAGCCCTCCACGCGACGGCTGCCGGCCTTCGCCAGCGCTCCGAGGCTCTTGATCGCGATGTTCAGCAGTCCACCGGCCCGATTGCCGGGACTGGGGTTGTCGTCGAGCCGGGTTCCGAACACCGCGGCGTGCGCCTTGTACCAGTCGACGGTCTCGTAGACGGCCCGGGCGGTCGCCGCATCCTTCGCCCGCCACGCGAAGACGTGCTCCGCGCCGCAGAATTCGGGTACTTCGGTGATGATCGCGGTGCCGCGTCGATCGATGAGGTGGTCGGTCGCGACGCCGAGGGCGGGATTCGCGCTCAGTCCGCTGAAACCGTCGCTGCCGCCGCACTTCAGTCCGAGGACGATCTCCGATACCGGCCGGTCGGTGCGATGGTGGCGGTCGACCTCCGGGAGCATCTTCTCGACCAGCGAGAGACCTCGAAGGATGGTGGCCTCGGTACCGCCCTCGGTCTGAACGCCGATCCGCTCCACCGGCTTGTCCCATGAGAATCCGCCATGGTCCCCGAGCCACCGGTCGACGACGGTCTGGTTGGTCTTCTCGCATCCGAGCTCGAGCATGAGAACGCCGCCGACGTTGGGGTGGTCGGCGTAGTTCGCGAGGGTGCGCATCGTGATGTCGAGGTTCGAGCCGTCCGAACATCCGCAACCCTTGGAATGCGGAATGGCCACGACGCCGTCCACGTTCGGAAACTTCGAACGCGACCAGTGCTGGAATTCGGCGATCGTCGCGATCTGGTTCGCCTCGTGGCTGGAGCACATCGAGGTCGGCAGCACGAGCAGGAAGTTCCGGGTCCCGGTCCGGCCGTCGGGGCGGAGGAAACCGGGGAACGTCCCGATCGCCTCGCCGGGAAGATGGACGGGCGCGGGGTTGCGGAGATCGTCGGGAATCTCGCGGACCACCGGGATGTCGTTGGACATCGTGGTCTCGGTGATCGCGTCCCCGGCGGCGAGGCCGAGGCTGGTCCCGATCGGCTGGGCGTACTGGACGACGAACTCACCGTCGGGAATGTCCACCAGTGCGAACCGGTGGCCCGGTCCGACGTCGGTTCGAACGACCAGCCTCCGGTCTTCGACCTCCACCGTGGTGCCCGCGGTCACGCCGGTCTTCACCACCGCGCAGTTGTCGGTGGCATCCACCCGCACCGCGACCCGGGCGAGCGGCTGGACCTCGTCGTCCGCTCGGCCGCTCATGATCCGACCTCCTCGGGAAGATCGCGGAGATCGAGGCGGCCGTCCTCGTGGAGTCGCAGGAACGCTTCGTAGGTCCGCCGAAGACCGTCGTGGAGCGAGGTGCGTGGCGGTGGGCCGACGAGCGATTCCAGCGCGCCGTCGTCGAGACAGCCGGGAATCGGCAGGGTGGGCCCGTCGCAATCGACGAGGCCGCGTCGATGCTCGGGAAGAATCCCGTCGATCGAGGCGACGACGTCCTCGACGGTGGCGGTCTCGCCGTGCAGGTTGCACACGTGCGCGCCGTCGGGTGCGTCGAGGCATCGCACGAAGATCTCCGCGACATCCTCGGCGAGCTGGAAATCGGTGGGTCCCCGGAATCCGATCGTGTAGGGCCGCCCGAGGATCGCGGACTTCAGGGCGGTCGTCGGACCGCTGGTCATGCCGAAGTCGCGACCGACGCCGTAGACGGTGAGGGGGCGGAGACCGACGCTGCCGACGCCGTGGTCCTGGTGGTAGATCCGGGCGTTTCCCTCGTTGGCGAGCTTGAAGATGCCGTAGTGGGTCTTCGCATCGCCGGCTTCGGATTCGACGTGCGGTCGGGTCGGCGTGTCGTCGGGGCCGTAGACCGCGGCGCTCGATGCGTAGATCACTCGACACCCGGTGACGCGGGCGGCCTCGAAGACGGCAAGCGTTCCGAGCACGTTGACCCGGGCGCCGAGCATCGGATCGGCGCGACACGTGGGGACCTGGAGTCCCGCGAGATGGATCACGCCGTCGCCGCCGTGGTCGTCGACGTGGCGTCGCATCGCGGAGGCGTCGGTCACGTCCGCCGTGACGAATCGGATCCGGGATCGTGCGTCCTCGTCGAGGATCGCCTCGAGACGATGCCGCTCCTCGCCGTGGTCGAGGGCGGTGACGTCGTCGCCCGCCGCGAGGAGTCGCTGGACGACCCATGCGCCGATGCAACCGTTCGCCCCGGTCACCAGTCTTGCTGCCATCTGAATCCTGACTGCCCGCGTGGGGCGATGCGCCGGGGATCGAACCGATCGCGCCCGGGACGTCCGGAGCGCCGGTCGGAATCCGTGTCGCATTGCCGGACCGACCGTCGAGGTGTACCCTCGACGAGACCGACACGTCAAGACGCAATCGACCGCGAACGGAAAACAACTGGAGATCGGCCATGCTCAACCGCACCCGCGGCCTCGGATTCCTCGCCGGCATCGCATTCGCGATCGTCGGGTGTGACGACTCGTCGGAGGCTCCAGACGCCGACACCGGTGCGGCCACGGCCCGGACCATCGCGGTCATCCCCAAGGGGACCAGCCACGAGTTCTGGAAGGCGGTCCATGCCGGCGCCGTGAAATCGGGTCGGGATCTGGGCGTGGAGATCGTCTGGCAGGGCCCGGCCCGGGAGGACGATCGCGACGATCAGATCAAGGTCGTCGAACAGTTCATCACGAAGGGCGTCGACGGCATCGTGATCGCGCCACTGGACGACACCGCGCTGATCCGTCCGTTGAAGGAGGCGGCGGAGGCCGGGATCCCCGTGGCGGTGATCGACTCCGGCGTGAACTGGGATGGCTCGGTGACCTTCGCCGCCACCGACAACTACGAGGGCGGCGTTCGCGCCGCACGAGAGATGGGTCGGCTGCTCGATGGTCGGGGGAAGGTGGTCGTGATGCGGTACGTCGAGGGATCGGCGAGCACCACCCGCCGCGAGGAGGGGTTCATCGACACCCTGCGGAGCGACTTCCCCGACGTCGAGATCCTTTCCGACAACGCCTACGGCGGCGCGACGCTCGAAGGCTGCGTCTCCACCGCGGAGAACCTGCTCGACCGCTTCGCGGAGATCGACGGCGTGTTCGCGCCGTGCGAGCCCGCCACCGTCGCCTTCATGCGGACCCTTGATCAGGCGGGTCGGAAGGATGCGACGGTGATCGTGGGCTTCGACGCCTCGGAATCGCTGGTCGAGGGGCTTCGCACCGGCAAGGTGGATGC
>Ga0315320_10004505_pt1 | contig 11419 bp, 19 predicted proteins | sample M140m21515metaG_FD_203458 | JGI IMG/M metagenome (GOLD analysis project Ga0315320, IMG submission 203458) | Ammonia-oxidizing marine archaeal communities from Monterey Bay, California, United States - M1 40m 21515 | ecosystem: Environmental > Aquatic > Marine > Coastal | place: USA: California...
AAATGTCAGACCAGCAAAAGGTAATTAACTTCCCTGCTAACTTGTCTGCATTGAATATAGACATTGGCGACAGGGTTAGCGTCACAGTTGCAGAGCTAAATTACAGCGCCAAGGTTTTCCGCTGTGTGAATTGGGCGTTTGCTGATACTCAGGACGGCGCAGTAAACCTGACATTGGTCGAAGATGATGCGGGTAGCTACGCAGACCCCACCGCTGGTGAGTATTCAACCACGACAGCAGACGGCACGATCACTCAAGGGTTCCGTGGTGTACCAGATCCACAAAATCTCAGCGCAACTGCTGGCCTCAAGAACATCGAGTTGAACTGGACCAACCCAGTAAATACCAGCAAATTCAAAGAGATAGTGATCTACGCCTCGCCTGATTCTGCTTGGTCGAATTCAGTAGAAATTGGCAGAACGCTTGGAACCCAGTTCTTCCATGATGCGTCAAACGGTGCTGACCCTATAGCAGTAGGTGATGAGAGATATTACTGGATACGGGCTGTTGCATACGGCACTGGTACTGGCTCGTTTGTTGAGTCAGACCGAAACCCAGATAATGATACCTCAACTATCTCAGCCACCGTTGGGCCGAACAATCCAGACTACTCAGATATTGTTGATAACACCGCAGCCCAAGGCGCTCCTACAGGTTTGACTCTGGTGGAAACAACTGTACTGGGCAATGACGGCTCAGTGTTGCCAGCGGTTCGGGTTTCATGGACTGCCCCCACCGTTAACACCTACGTTTCGTTCTACGAGGTTGAATTCAAGCAAACCTCTCAAAACGAAATAGACCTTGGTTTGGTAAGTGATGCTTATACTGCAACGCAAGATTATGGCTCTGTCGGTGATGCCACCACGCTTGAGTTAAATTATGGCAGTGTGAGTGAAGCAGTTGTCGGCGGGGGTGGGGTGTTCTCATCTATCAACGTCTATAGCAATAACACTGTAATCTCTGGAATGAAGGAACTAGAAGAATTTACGTTTAGAGTTCGCGCCGTAACGTTGACTGGTAAAACCTCTGGCTTCATAACTGAAACAATCACCTTGCAGGGCGATCAGACTGCACCAGCAATTCCCGGATCTATAGTTGCTACCGGCGGCATTCAGCAAATCAAGTTGGACTACGACCTGCCCTCTGATGGCGACTTGGCTTATGTCGAGATATTCGAGAACACGGTAGACAACCGCCCCGGCTCTAGTTTGATTGTTAAAACCAAGTCAGACCAGCATACAGTTACTGGGTTGGCTAATAACGTCACTAGGTACTACTGGCTGCGAAGCGTTGACCGCTCAGGCAACATTTCTGGCTACAGCGCGACATTCTCAGCAACTACGCAGAAAGTTGTATTAGATGACCTCGCGCAGTCAGTGCTTGATGAGTTCGCGGCAGGTGATGCTTTTGGCATCGAGCCTGTTAGCACTCTCTCTGGCGTAACTGGTTCGCACGTTGGGCAGATTAAGTTCTTGACCACAACCAGTACGCTGTATGTGTGGACTGGCAGTGCATGGACTACAGAACTATTCACAGCCTCAAATGTTGATCCCGGCTCTATTACTGCGGCCTCATTTGCCTCTGGTGTGGAGCCTATATCGGCGGTTACAACACTCCCATCACCCACTGGGTATACTGGGCCTAACATTGTCTTTTTAACCTCAGACAAGAAGTTATACCGCTACGATTCGACGGTGCCAGAGTTTACAACGCTGGTCAAAACTACCGACATCAGTGGCACTCTAGGCGACAACTTATTTAGCGACACTCTGCGCCCTGTTGAGCGTGTTACTGCACTGCCAACAACGAATTTATCAACTGGTCGAGTGGTAATGCTCACGACTGACAGCAAGTTGTATAGATACAGCGGCACAAGCTGGACTTCTTCAATTGCTGCGGCGGATTTATCTGACCAAGTAAACCTAGCAACTCAAGTATTCGGGCAAGTGCAAGCGGCAAGCCTAACGACGGGCCAGATAACCAGTTCATCTATTCAAACGGGTGCGGTGGTTGCTGACAAGATTGCGGCGGGTTCTATAAGTGCGGTCAAGCTGGCTGCTGATTCGGTGACGGCAAATGCCATCGCTGCAAATTCAGTAGCAGCCTCTGAGGTCGTTGCTAATAGTTTGACCAGCACAGAGTTGAACACCTCGCAGATTTTTGCTGATTCTGCGGTTATCGGAGCCATACAAAGTTCATCAATTACCACTGCCGCAGTCGTGGCTGCCATTGGTAACTTTGAGTTTATTCAGTCTGATAACATTCAGTCCAACGCGATTACAGCCGGTAAACTAGCCGCGTCTAATGTGGTCACTAACTCAGCGCAGATCAGTGATGGCATAATAACAAACGCCAAGATAGGCAGCGTGATTCAATCTAGCAACTATTCTGCTGGGTCTGCTGGCTGGATAATTAACAAGAACGGCAGCGCAGAATTTAACGGCGTGGTTGTTAGCCGAGACTTGATTGTAGCTACTGGAAGCCAAACGCTATCTGGCAGAAGTGGCCTGTTTAACAATGACATTACCACCCTCGAAACTATCTATATTGAGGGGGTGTATCCTGCTGGATTCACAGCATGGGGCGGCGCTAACTCCACGCTTTTATGTAACGTAGAAATCACTGGCAGTTGGTCTACCTTTGTTGGTTCTGAAGGCACCGCAATGATTGGGCCGGTTGCTACAGTTATGCCGTTGACTAAGTTCTCAGGCACTCAAGGCTTTACATTGAAGATCGAAATAGTGGGTAGAAAGGTATCAGGCTGGGGCAGCCCTAGTGACTTCGGCATAGCATGGAAGCTTTATAAGGTAACCTAATGACACTGATTGATGGCTACGAGAACGACAGCGGTGTATTTTTGAGATATACCGAAACGCAAGATGACCAAGTGGTCATGGATATAAAACACTACGCGCCAGACGCTGAAGACTTCGCGTGGGCATTAGAACAGCTTAGAAACATAGAGGCATAAGATGGCTACTCAACTACAAATTAGGCGCGGCACCACCTCGCAAATGAATGCCTTCACAGGCGCAGAGGGTGAGCTAGCTGTTAACACAACCACTGACACAGTGCACGTCCACGATGGCTCTACTGCTGGTGGCTTCGCATTAGCTAAGGCTGATGGGTCAAACATTGGAACCTATGCAGGGTCGTTTACAACGCTGGCGGCGAGTGGTGCTACGACACTCAGTTCGACTTTAGCAGTTACTGGGCAGACAATTATTAGCTCTGACGCATTGGTTAGCACTCCTTCAACATATTACGATGATATTGTTGTTCAAAATAGCGCATCAGGAACAGGCGCAGGAATGACAGTTCTTGTAAACGCCACGAACGGGTTTGGCGGCGTAAAGTTTGGGGATAGCACAAATTCAAACCAGTTTGGTATAGGTTTTGACGCGAATGCAAATTCTGGATTTTTAGACGTTTCAGGGGCACAGGCTTTAACTGTAACCTCTAATCGCTCCGTGGGTATTGGTAGTATTTTGCCTGATAGTTTATTGCACGTTTCTGGAGTAGCCAACCTGCGCATTGCGTACAACGGCACTTCTGCAAATTACATGGACGCAGATACAAATATTTTTCGGTCAGGCAATGGCTTAGAACGTATGCGCATTGATGGGGCGACAGGAAGCGTGGGTATTGGTGCTAGTAACCCAAGCGCAGGCGCGGTTGGTGGAAAGGTTCTTCACGTTCAGAATAGCGGAGCAACAGCGTCTGTCAGGGTAGACCGCAGCGATGCAAGCACATCAGGCACTTTGTCCATAACATCTGGCAACGGTTCAAACAGCTTGTTTAGTACCGGCGCAAAATCTTTGAATTTTTCAACAAATTCAACTACTAGAATGACGCTCGATGCCACAGGCCGCGTGGGTATTGGTACCTCAACCCCAGACACTACCCTCCACCTGCAAACACCCAGTGGTACAAAGTCAGAGATAAACTTTGCTCAGACCGCTGTAACAAACTATCGCATTGGAGTCCCTGCATCTACTGATGCTTTAGTGTTTACCTATGGTGCTTCGACAGAACGCCTCCGCATAGACAGTTCAGGCCGACTGCTTGTAAACACAACGTCAATTTTGGATGGTACAAGTGCAAAACTTCAAGTTTTACAAACTGTAGGAGGTCATTGGTCAACACGCATTAACAACAGCACTACTCTTCCTTTCGGACTTGCCATTAGTTACACAGGGGCAGCACCTAATAACGGAAGTAGTCAATTTATTTATTGTGCCGACACCACTGCGGGAAGGTTTCAGGTCACTTCAAATGGAAACGTAGGCAGTGCCACCAGTAGCTACGGTGGTATGTCTGACCTAAAGTTAAAAGAAAACATTGTAGATGCAAGTTCTCAATGGGATGACTTAAAAGCTGTACGGGTTCGCAACTACAGTTTCAAAGAAGAAAATTCATCTGAACCAACTCAAATTGGTGTTATTGCACAAGAAGTTGAGGCGGCGGGAATGGCTGGATTGGTCTATGAAACCGCTGACCAAGGCATCGTTGAAGATGGAAGTTTTGTGGATACTGGCGAAGTCACAAAAAACATGAAATACAGCATTCTTTATATGAAAGCTGTCAAAGCACTTCAAGAAGCTATGACCCGCATTGAGACTTTAGAGGCTAAAGTACAAACACTGGAGAACACATAATGACTGCAACTTTCAACTGGACAATTTCTACACTTGAGCGCGACCTTTTACCAGAAGAGATGAACGGTGCTGTTGTAACCTCGCACTGGCGAGTAACCGCAGAGCAGACGCAGGGCGATGAAACCTACACCGCCACATCATACGGCACGCAAGGCTACACCCCAGACCCTTCTGCCGAAGGCTACATTGCTTATGATGACCTAACTGAAGCTGACGTTTTAGGCTGGCTTTGGGCGCAGGCAGAAGACTGGAAGACTGATATGGAAGCCTCGTTGCAGGCTCAGATCGACGCGAAGATAACGCCGTCACAAGCCGCAGGAGTTCCTTGGTCATGACACCTACCGAAAAGGCTTTAGCCAAAATCGAGCAGCACGAGGAAACTTGCGGCATCCGGTACGAATCTATAGATAGTAGATTAAACGCCGGAGAGAAGCGTTTTGACCGCTTAGAATCAATGATTTGGGGGGTGTATGTGGTTGTCATGATAGCTGTCGCCCTCCCTCAATTCTTGAACGGCTAATGATCCTCGAAGCCGTGGCTGCGGTAACTACGGCTTGCAAGGCATTGGAGATGGCTGCGGGTGCGGCACAGAACATCGAGTCTCTGGGTTCATATGTTGCCAAGCTGGGCAGTAGCGAATTTGACCTCCAGCGTGCTAAGAATTCCAAGAACTTAACCGAAGCTGAGGCGATGAAGATTGTCATGGCTGAAGAACAGTTGAGGCAATCAAGGGCCGCGATTAGGCAGGTCTTTGAAGCAACTCACCGCATGGATCTCTGGAATGAGATGCAGGCCAAGACTGCTGAAGCTCGAAAGAACCGCCAAGCATTCTTGAAGGCAGAAGAAGACAGAAAGAAGAAGTTCAGGAAAGAACTCACGCAGTACGCCCTAATTTTTTTGGTGGTTATAGCTTTGGTGCCTGCCGCGATAGCTGCGCTCTTGTCTTGGCTCACAAACCGATAATTTAAAACTAGAGGCCGCCATGTACCAATATCACTACCAAAGACCCACTCCCCACCTTCTTTTTGATATTGCCAAGGGCAAGATGTATGACTCAGAGGCGGTGAACATATTTGGCTTCAATAGAGCAATTGGCAACTCGTTTGAAACTGTCTGGAATGATGGCGGGACGTACGCTTTTCCGTCCTCTGCTTTGACCATGACAATTGTGAGCAGTAGCACAAGTGACACAATGGACGTTCTGGTGGTTGGCTTAGACGCTAGTTACAACGAGGTGCGACAGACTGTCACGCTCACTGGGACCAGTGCCGTTACAATCCCGGCTGACATTTACCGCATCAACTCGGCATTCATTCTGTCTGGCTCTAATGTTGGAAATATCACCATAGCGAGCGGGGGTGTTACTTACGCTTTCATCGAGGCAGAGTTAGGCACCACCCAATCTTGTATATATACCGTCCCCGCAGGCCATGACCTCTATCTTTTTAGAATCACTGCCAACTCAGCAACGGCAACTGGTTCGCAGTATTTAGTAATCAGGAATGCTTTGCAAAGCTCAACAGGCAGATGGCTGAAAGTAGCAGAGGCGACATTCTCACAAAGTCAGGTAAACTATGACCGACAGGTGCCGTTCAAGATAACTGAAAAGACTGACTTCATGTTTGAGGCTAAATCAAGCTCAAGCACAAACGAGATCGGAATTTTTGTTGAAGCGGTATTGGTAAAAAGCGGATAACTAAGGAAATCAAATGATCACAATAGATGACGTAGAATATTCAGAAGAAGAAATGACCTATGAAGCCAAGATCAGGGCGCAGCGCATTTCTCAATTGAGAGAAGAGCACATCAACCTAGTGCTAAGACAGCAAGAGGTGGAGCAGTCAATAACCTTTCACGCCGGGTGCATCAAGAAGGAAATGGAGCCAGAAGAAGTGGAGCCAGAAGAACACTAGGCTTATCGGCTGGGGTTATGCCTCAGCCAAATCCGATTGCTTCACAAAGACCCCGTCAATCATTCTGCCCCTGCGGTCTTTAATATCTAGCCACGCTCTTGTCAGGCAGTATTCAATAGACAAGTTATTCCTAGCGGCTATGTTTATCAGTACCACAATGATGTCGCCTATGTCGTCTGACATATCTCGACCCTTGCAGATGTTATCTGATAACTCACCCACCTCTTGAATTAACTTTGCCAGTTGGTCTTTGTCTGTTGATCCTTCTATAAGGTTCCGGGCGTGGTGCCAGTTCTCAATGGCCTCTATTAGCCGTACTAGGTTCTCGCGTTGTTTCATGTGGAACACTAAGTCAGGGTCGCAGGGTGAGGCCAAGATGTCCGCCCCAGCAGCTTGTGGATCTCATGACGCTCAACGCCTAGATTGTTGGCGATCTCAGTAACTCCGGCACCTTTTCTTTGCATCTGGTAGATCTCATGCTTTCTCGCAATGGGGAAGTTAGGGTGCTGAACTGCCAGCAGCCTTTCGTGTATGTAAGACTGACGCAGGCTTGTCTGCGCTTTTATTGCTGCTAAAAAATTATCCATTTGATTGGTTCCCTCTATCAACGCAGTCATAACACCAGATCATCTGTTTCTCACTCACTGGGAAGCTGCTAGTTTCTCTTGGCCCCGCAGAGCCGCTCTTGTGACAGCGTGGACATTGAATGATCACCTTGCCCGCTACAGTACAATACTCAAGTTGTATAGGATTTTTGCCCGTCCGTAAAATCCACTCTTCTACTGTTTCTTTCACGCTTGCGCCCTCACTACTCTCAAGCCAATTTCTGAATATGCGCCTTGCATGTGATGATCTGGCAAACCTGAGTTGATAACGTCATCAACTATGCGCTCATGCCAATCCTGTACGCCATCTGGGCGTTTTACCGGGACACCGTTGTATTCTATGCCCAGCAGATGCTCAAACAGCCTAGAGGCGATCTCTTCATTTTGGGCCGTGTCACGGACTAGTCCGCCTACCTCAGTCTTGGTATTGTTTAAGGCGTTGATCTTAGTGCGAATCTGCCTTGGTGAAGGAAAACTGTCGAGTTCCTCAGTCAGTTGGCCTAGCGCCTCTCTCATTGTCTGCGCGTGTTCTTTCCCAAACGCCTCATAGTGGACTTTGCCCAGCTCAGGCCAGTCTCGTTTCTTGAACGGGTGGAGTGCGAACCATGCCCCATAGAGTTGTGTGAATTCTTCTTTTTCCATTATGTGTCTTTTCCTATTAGTGTTCTTGCTTCAGCTTTTGCACCGCCCTCGCTCTGCTGTCGAGCCTCGATGAATCTGCCGGTTATTGTTCTCACGCCCCAAACGTTAGGTTTATGGGCAAACCTGAGGTAGCCAAAACTGTACTTGCCTAGCCAGCCTCTAGCAATGAAGTTGTCCAAAATACTCACCTCCCTCTGCGAATTGTTTGACAGTCTTCTTTTACCAAATCGAGCAGGTTATATTCGCTGTCGAATTCAAAACCTGCACAGCCAGACTCATTGCATCCAAACTCAAAAGGTAGCTTCAGGTAAACGGTAAAGCCGCCCTCGTCAAAATCTACTCCATTAAGCTTTTTAGCGTGCGACCCTGCCGCCTTCAAAACTTTCGCCTTCGTGATCGCGTAGTTGTCAAAGTTACTGTCGCCAGCAGCTTTTCTTGGCGCTTTGATTATAACTAAGCCCATAACCTACCCCCAGACCGCTTACGCGGCCTCGTCGTTTTTGTGCATGTCGTGAGCATTTAAGCCGCCATCTAGGTGTCTAGGAAGACGATTGGTCTCGACCCAAACGTTGTTTTTGATGTAAACGTTAGAAGATGGGTGGAAGCCAGCAGGCGATGTAAGCGGGGCATCTGTGATGAGGTAGCGGGTGGTGATCAGAGCCAGCTCCAGTGTCAATGTTTTTTCGTACATCTCGATTTCATTGTGAATAGAGACAACCCGCATTTCGTCGGCGTTTTCCATAAAAAAGTCAAAGAAGGCCTCGGTCCCGTACAGCTCTTCAGCGGCATCGTGCACAAGCTGTGCGCTCTCTAAGTCTATGTTCAGCGTGGCAAGCTCTTCGCGCAGCTCGGCGATTTCTTTGATCAGTGGTTGCTTGATATTGTTCATGGCGTAGCCCCTTCTTGTTAATGTGGAACTATTATTAAACATTCCTTTCATCATGTAAAGGTTTTATTTAAGTTATTTTGGGTTTGAGACGGTTGAGACGGTTGAGGGGTTGAGAGGGTGCGGCAGTTGATTGCGTTGATGCTGAAATTCTAAGCCGGACATACTTCACGCAAACTATCTCTCACAGGAGGAACTCCTAGGGCTGACCCTGCCGCTGGCCTGCCTAAATCTTACCGGCCCTCCAAGTTTACATTAGAACGGTATATCTTCTAGCCCGTCATCTGCCGAGCCATACGCTGGGAGCGGTTGAGCAGAAGGGGGTGTGAAAGTCGGCATCTGTGGCATACCACCACCGTTTGGCTTCCAATCATTTACCTGCGCGTACCATTTGCCTGACTTACCCTCTTTCACATCGAGATTGATCCACTCACCCTCTTGACTCGACACCCAGCGCATAAACTCCTCACGCTTTAGGCTAACGCTACCTTTCACAAAATCTGGCGCACCGGCTCGTGGTGCCTTAACGAAAAACCCATCAACAAACTTATTATCCATTTTTAAAACATCCTCATTGCTATTGCGGTGCTAACCGCTGTGACTATTGCTGTGACTAAAACCATACCCGCAACCTGTATCGGAAAGGGCACAGTAAAGGCCTCTACAGGCTTTAATTCTACCGTTTCAGGCGTTTTCACGTCTGGGGTGGGTGATTCTGAAGGTTTGAATGTAACCGGCTTAATTGTGACCTTACCTTTTTGGTTAAGCATCTCAACTTGCATGTCGCGCTGGTTCCTTAACGTTTCTGATCTTATATCAAACTTGCGCCGGTCTTCTTTTGAGAGTTCTATCCAGTGCCGCTGCCGCATGTTTTGCAGGCAGGTAATTATTTGCTTTGATGTAACTGGGTGTCCCATCTTTCGCATCTCTTCAGCAATCGTGCTGCGGCTCATTGGGCCTTTTGTCTCCAACAGGTCGAACACCTTTCGTGAAAAGCCTCTATTTTTTGGTCTCATAGCCATGTTATTTACTCATCTTTTTAATGTATGTTCGGACAACGCTTGGAAGATTTGCCCAAACTGCTAACTTCATGTCTTCATCAGCGCTTAGTTCTTCTACTAGTTCTTTCAACCCAGCATCATCACTTGAGTTGATTGCTTCTACCAATCCCTTCACATACTCTTGACACTTCTTTTTGTCTACAACAATGCCTTCCTCTTGTATCACTGTCGCAACAACTGATTGAGGCTTTCGACCAGTACTATTAGGCGGGGGTGGGTTAGCTGCCGCGTCGTTGCCGTCATCATCAACGTCTGCTGCTATTCCGCAAGCCATCGCCAAAGAGTACCGTTTTGCGTACGTTAGGGCCGAGCCTAGGCCTTGTGCGTTTGCTTTATCAACCGGAACCATAACCACGCCTGTGGATAACTTCTCGTCTGCTTTGCAGAAAATAGTCTCTATGCCTACGCCATGATCTAGCGGGTGAGATACCTGCATAAAGAATATGCCGTTGGCGTTTAGTGCTGGCTTGATCGCGTCAATCACTGACTTGAGGCTGGCAAACTTCGATTTGAAGTGCGGGTTGGTTTGGTCAAAAGCTGCGTGTGTCATTTCTGACTGCGCTTTAACTAGCGACTCTATTAGGTTGGTTTCTTTCATGATTTTTCCTTTTGGTTAAGTAATCCCGTCTGTTCGGTCACGCGGACGGGCACACGCTAATGGGGAGAGGAGGTTCCCTGACCTATTTTTCTCTCTGCACTGCATCCATTAATTTTTGCAATGCCTCAAACCGCTCAACCGTGTTGACTGGCGGTAGATCGTTTTCTAGGTAACGCTTTGCCAGCTTCTGCGGTGTCTCCCATACCGTCAGGCTGTCTAGCAACTGCAAGCAATCATCGAAGCCTAGTTCTTCTTTGAACATTTCCGATTTAACCTTACCCATTACGCCACCTCCACAATGCAAGCGATTTCATGGTTTTGCTCATATATCCAGTACTGCTGCGCTGGGTTGCCTTCCAAGACGTTAGCTTTGACCAGCTTGTCTCTATTGCCTTGCACTTCTAGGATTTCCCAATGCATATTCTCTAGCCACCAATCAGCAAGCTCTTGCATTTCGGTGCGGCTGTCGGCAATGATTCCGTTCTCAAATGAATGATAATCTTCGCCGTCTTTCAGACCGTAGAAGTGAACGCTAAACTTTCGATCATTGTCAGCAACGCCACCTAAATCGCAGATTCTGCAAGCGATGATGTGGTGGCCTTCATCTTCTACCTGAAGCATAGGCTCGCTGCATTGGCTGCAAGCGCCTAAGTCTCTGGCGTACCATTCGGGGTGATTAAGTTCTCGTTCGGGTAAGTTCATTTTCATTCCTCTTTATTAATTAAGTGCTCATTAAAAACTATTATTTGTAGAAAGTAAACCTTTTATTCAAGGTAAACTTGAGTTATGCTTCTCGCTCAAATAAGGAATGGTCATGGATAGAAATTTATATAACAAGATTGTCGAGTCAGCGACAAACGGCAATCAGTCGGAGTTAGCGCGTCAGATTGGCATCTCTCCTCAGTTGTTAACAATTTGGAGAAATACACGGGTGCCAGCGCACTACGTTACAGACGTTTGTAAGTTAACCAAGGGTGAGGTTGAGCCTCATGATGTTCGCCCAGATGTATTTTTAAGTGAATGGCGCGTATAAAGTGGATATCCATAGACTGAATC
>Ga0315320_10004507_pt1 | contig 11417 bp, 11 predicted proteins | sample M140m21515metaG_FD_203458 | JGI IMG/M metagenome (GOLD analysis project Ga0315320, IMG submission 203458) | Ammonia-oxidizing marine archaeal communities from Monterey Bay, California, United States - M1 40m 21515 | ecosystem: Environmental > Aquatic > Marine > Coastal | place: USA: California...
CGCGGCGATGCGCGCGGACCCAAAGTACCACCGATACCTCCCAAAGATATACCCGGGCTTCGACATGAGCTCCGACGATTGGTACCATCGACCGAGGGAAGACACGGTGCCTTCGAGCCTGGGCGATGCGACGACGACCGAACGCGAACGGGACTTCGACCTCCCGGGCTTGCCTCCACGCTCGGTGACACACGGTGGCGAGCTAAACAAGGTGAAGAATTCGTTCAAGGTTTGCCTGGACAACGGCGCCGGGTCCTGGGACAAGGCGTTCGCGAGGGGGATCGACAACTTGTTCACGCCCGGCGTGTGCTTCGGCGAAGTCGTCGAGCGTTCATGCGCCGACGCCGACGTCGTCATCTTCAACGAACACGACTTCATCTGGGGCGGCGCGCACAGGGACCCGGCGACGCACGCCATCGAGCTCCCGCCCAAGGCGCATGCAAACCATGTGTACATGTACTTCGCGCACGAAGCCGCCGGCGGGTTCGGGTCTGAACTCCGGGATTCCAAGTTTACTAAACAGTTCGATTACCTCTCCTACGTGGATCGCACGAGGAGCGCGATGTGGTGGCCGTTCGGCCCAACGCTCCGTACGTTGACGGACGACTTTGAGGTGTTTGGTAAGCCGCGAGCGGCGAGGGTGCCGGGAATCGCGTGGCTGGCGACGGACTGCGTGGAGCCGAGGGCTTCGATGGTAACCGCAATCGCGAACGAGTTTCCCGTGTTTTCGATGGGCGAGTGCCTTCGCAACTCCCCGGCGCCGCACGGGCTTCCCCAACGCGGCGCGGTGGACCCATCATCGCACGGCGCGTTCCAGTCCGCGATGTCCGACTACATGTTCTACTTCGCCGTGGAGAACGCGGGCGCGTGCGAAGGGTACGCCACCGAGAAGGTTTGGATGGCGCTAAGCCGCGGTTCCGTCCCTCTGTACTTTGGCACCGACGACGTGTACGACACACTGCCGGACCCACACGCCATCGTCGACTTGCGTAAGTTCACGTCCATCGCGCAGCTCGCGGCGAGGCTGCGGGCGATCGCGACGGACCCGAAGGAGTGGCGAAAAGTTCACGCGTGGAGGTACCGAGATCCGGCTTCGTGGCCGGTCGGTTTCCGGGAGCTGATCCGGGCCACGTCGACGGATGTCAAGTACGGGGTGTGCGACGTTCTGATGAAAGGGCCGCGGGGGTACGCGCGGTCGGAGGGGCGGCGACAGGCGAGGTGCGAGACGCGGATGGAGGTTCTCGGTAAGACGTTGGGTAAGGCGGGGTGGGGAGCGGAGGAGTACATAGGGAGGTCGTCAAAGACGAAAGTCATGACGCCGCCGACGACGCACCTGGAGCGGCGGTGCGAGGAGACCAGTGGAAAGTGCTGGTCCCTGCGTAGTAAAGGACGAGGGTAGAGACTCTTTCGTGTAGTACAAAACGTAGTATGCTAGTCGCTCACATGTTACGAGCTACTGTCGTGCATACAAGAGCCGTTTCTATTCGTCAAACGTCACGCCGTCATCCAGCCACACATCGCAACCCGCCGCTCTGAGCTCGCGTATCGCAGCCGGCAAGCTCGTCAGCTGATTGAGGCTGAGCCACAACTCCGTCAGCGACGTGAGCTGCCCGATCTCCGCCGGCAAGCTCGTCAGCTGATTGTTGTAGAGGTTCAACTGCGTCAGCGACGTGAGCTGCCCGATCTCCGACGGCAGGCTCGTCAGCTGATTGCCACCGAGGTCCAACTCCACCAGCGACACGAGCTGCCCAATCTCCGCCGGCAAGCTCGTCAGCTGATCGTGGCCGCGGAGCGTCAACACCGTCAGCGACGTGAACTGCCCGATAACAGCCGGTACCGCTAGAAGAGGCCTAGGGTACGACGAAACGTAGAGCCGCACAACCCGGTCGTCTTCCATCGTCACCCACGCCCCCGGTGCCTGGCTCTCTGGCCATCGAGCCTTGATGGCCGGGCAAGACTCGCGCAACACCCGCAACAGCATGCTGTCGTACCTCGCGGGCCGTGACTCGGGCAGTCGCGCCGCGTTCCTCCACGTCCTGCTCACGCACGCGAGAGCCACGCGTGTATCGACGCCGTCGACGTGCGAGAGGACAATGGTCGCGACGTCGACGTTGGGGTCGAAGCACCGCATCCTGTCGCTGCGGCGCGCTTGTCTCACGTCACCTATCGAATGCGGTCGCGAGCAAGTGCGGTCGACTGCGTCGCCCTCTGCGCTTCGAAGGGGCGCTTCGTGGGGTTTGAACTGCAGAACTTCTCGGACGCGGAGAGAGTTGTTTCCGAGATATGCAAAGACAAAGGCAGAACCCCGATAAAACTGACACGTAGTGAGAGAACAACATCTCAATACAACATCTTAAATTCTTCCAGCACACGCGACCTATTCATCACATCCCCCGTGTCTCACAGCTCGTCGCCGTAGCTGTACGCCACTCCAAACCCAAACTTATCGAACGTCCGCTCGCAGCAGCTGAGCTCCCTGCACTCCGCCGCAGTCAACGCGCCCGCCGCGCCGCACGACGACTCACCGGACACTATGTACCCGGCATCACACGTCGGCTGACACGTCGACCCGCTCGCGAGTGAGCTCGTGCAGTTGCCCACGGCGCCGTTGGTGGGAGCGGCGGACGCGTCGCACGGGCCGGACACGCACGCCGCGTCGTCCGAGAACGCCGACGCCGGCGCGGACACAACTCGGCACGATCTCGACCCCGACGACACGTACCCCGCGTCGCACGTCGGAGCACACGACGATCCAATCGCGAGCGTCGACGAGCACGTCGGTCCGGGAGCGCCGTTCGCGACGGCACCGGAGGCGTCGCACGCGCACGTCGCGCGAGTCAAACTGTCCCAACCATCGCAACGGTGCTCCCCGACCAAAGTCAACCCGTCCCCGTCGCACGCTGGGACGCACGTCGATCCCGGCGCCAGCGCGTCGGTGCACGTCCCCTCGCTCCCGCCGACGATGAACGCCGCGTCGCAGTTGCCATCCGCGCGGATCCACGCCGCCGGCGGTCCGCCGACCGCCCCGGCGGAGGCGACGAAGGTGCCGGGGGATACCTCGGAACACGCGGATGCCGACGAGTCGAAGCCACAATTGACGTACCTGGCGAGCCACGCGTTTGCCGCGTTAAACATGGACACGAACGAGGTCACCTTGGACACGTCCCACGCGCGGACGTCCTGATTGAACACCGTGTTACCTGCGCGGAGCGGTGGGGGTGAGGTGGGTTAGTCGACTAGGGGAGACGGGCGCCCGCAAACTCAAAAAAACTCAAAATCTCACCGTTGAACATGTTGCTCATCGTGGTGGCGCTCGAGGTGTCCCAGCCGCCGAGCGGTTGGTTCAACGCGCAGTTGACGAGCATCCACGAGAAGTCCTGGACGCTGGACACGTCCCACTTGCCGATCGGCCGGTTGAACACGCGCGCGCCCTGGAACATCGCTTGCATGTTCGTCACCTTGGACACATCCCATGCGCTGATGTCTCCGTTGAACGCAAAGTTCCTGTGAAACATCCTGCCCATGTCGGTGACGCTGGACGTATCCCACCCGCTGACGTCCATCTGGTTCCCCGTCATGTGCACGAAGAGCTCGTACATGTTCGTCACCTGGGAGACGTCCCAGTCCGGAGGGTCGGTGCACCCCGCGTACCCGCATCTCGGCCTCGACGCTACGGTGGCGTCGAGCGGGTCGTTGGCGCAGTTTGCGTCGCTCGAGCACGCGTCGGGGTTGTTCAGCAGACCCGCCTGGTTCACCGCGTTTATCGCGGCTTTCAGGCCGCCCGGATTCGCATCTTTGTTCGCCGGAAACGGAGCGGCGAGCGCCGCGGTCGCGAACGCGCTCAGCAGAAGGCACGCGGCTTTCAATCTCATTCCCATGGGGCGGTTAGTTGACGCGTTTCGCCCCCCGAGGTCGCGGCGCTTCCGACGGAACGCGACGGGAACTTCCGCCGGAGCCCCCGCGCGATCGGTGCGGGCGGGCGGCGGGTATATCGGTCGAACGAGTGTGCGAGCGCGTCGGTCGGCGGTCGGAGGCGCGGGGAAGTGGCGGGGCGCGGTGGTTGGGTTCGGATCTAATGACCACATGACGACCGTGGACGTAAAATCAGCTCGTGAAATCTTCCTGGCTCGAAACGTCCCGAGGGATCATCACTCGTCAGGGGCGCGTCCGGCCCCAGCGTCCGGACCCCCACGACCGCGTCCGCCCTGACGCCCAAACCCCCATCGTCGCGCGGCGGCGGCGTGACGTACGGCTCCACCCCGCCCGCGATGCCCTCGCGATCATCCCACGACGACCCCACGGGCGCCGAGCACGAAGGTCGGGTGTTACTCGGCGACGAGACGGACGAGGGTGCCGCCCCGCGCGGATCTCACGCACCACCCGGCGGGTTCGACGGCATGACCCCCACGGCGTACGACGACCGCGCCGACGGCACGTTCTACGGCCACCCGCGCGGCCTCTTCGTGCTGTGCGCCACGGAGACGTGGGAACGATACTCCTACTACGCAATGCGCGCGCTCCTGGTGCTCTACATGCGTGACGTGTTACTCGCGAGGGGCGAATGGAACGATGTCTGGGGCATGTCCACACTGGCGCGCGCGTACGGCGCCCCCGACGACGACGCCCCGGACGACGTCCGCGATAAGCAGGTCCTCGCGCTGGCGTCCAGGCTCTACGGGCTGTACACCGCGTGCGTCTACCTCACGCCGCTCTTCGGTGGCTACCTCGCCGACCGATTCTTTGGCGCGCATCCGTTGATCTTAGTCGGAGCTTCGCTCATGGGTTGCGGGCACGCCGCGCTCGCGCACAGACCCGCGTTCCTCCTCGGCGCGCTCCTCATCGTCCTAGGTAACGGGTGCTTCAAGCCGAACATATCCACGCGGGTCGGGTCGCTGTACGAGCGCGGAGACCGGCGCCGAGACGTAGCGTTCGGCATCTTCTACTGGTGAGTGAAGTTCATTTTTATTTCCGTACTTGTATGGGCAATTAGTTTAGACTGACGTCGTGTTTTGTTTGTTTACAGCGGCATCAACCTGGGCGCCGCTCTGGCGCCTTTAGTGGCCGGGAGTTTGCACAGACGCGAAGGGTACGAGGCTGGTTTCCTGAGCGCCGCGTTTGGTATGGCGGTGTGCCTTATGACGTACCAAGGCCTGCAGTGGGTCATCACGGATAGTCTACGACGGAAAGGGACGCACCGGGGTGGGTTGGGTACTCGCGGGTTTCGAGGCGGAGCCGACGACGACGTTTTCGACGATTTCGAGGCTGACGGAGCGGTGAGGTCGCGGCGGGGGAATCGCGGGGTCGGCGGGTCGAATCCCACCGGCCGCGACGCGAGGGACCACACGACGTCGGTGACGGGTCCACACGGCGGGAGTACACACGGGGGGACGAGTTTCACGTTCACCGAGGTTTGCGCCAAGCACAAAACTCGGCTCTCGGCGATGGCCGCGGTTTGCGTGTTGAGCGCGGGTTTTTGGTGCGCGTATGAGCAACAAGGGAACACCACCGCGCTGTTCGCGGACCAGTGGGTCGATCTCTCCGGCACCCCCACCGAGTTTGTGCAGAGCGTGAATCCAGTGTTGATACTGGCGCTGACGCCGGCGGTGACGAGAATTTGGGATCGGCAGAGACTGATTGGGACGGAGCCGACGCAGGTTACGAAGATGGCGATCGGCTCGATGCTGTGCTCGCTGTCGTACCTCATCCTAGCCGCGGCGGCGTCCGCGAGTGGCGTCGGGGGCGCGGGCGCCGAGCCCACGAAGAACCAGATGTCGTTCGGTTGGCTCTTTCTCCACCTGGTGGTGCTCACCGCCGGGGAGCTGTATTTATCCCCAGTCGGCTTGAGCTTTGTCACCGCGGCGGCGCCGTCGGAACTCATCGGTCTGTCCATGGGTGCGTGGTTCCTGTCGTCCTTCGCCGGTAACTATTTGTCCGGGGAGCTCGGGAGTCTGTACGCGTACGTGGGGGCGCCGCGGTTCTTCACGATCGTGGCGGGCGTGGCCGGGACGGTCGGAGTCGCTTTGTTTGCGTCGTCTAAGCGGCTGACTCGCGAATTGGACCCGTCGGCGCTCGTCGAGGACGACTACGAGCGGATATAGGTGTGGCGGCGGTCATCTTAATAGCGGTATACATGGTTATTAGTGGTATTACAGAGAGTTAGCTACTACTACGCGGGCGCAGTACGTACGCGGCGGCGACGGCAAAGGCTATCGTTAACCCTCCGTGGACGCAGAGCGCTCCGACGGCCACGGGAACCGCGCCCATCGTCGCCACCCTTCGCACCTGGAACGCGGATATCCCGAGGTGGTACGCCGTCATCCCTGCCACGACGGGTGCCGCCACTGCGCGCGCCGTGCGTTCATCGTGGACGTCGAGTTTGGACGCCAGGAATGACGCGAGCGCGACGCATCCGAGGGTGAGGGCGTACCATTGCGAGCATTCTATTCCCGCCGCGTTGATGCTTGGAAACACGGCGGATGGATCGGCGAAGACGGCGGCGCCGCCGACGAGCTCGACGTAGGCGTTGACGCGGAGGAGCTTCGCGAGTCGTTCGAGCTCCGGCTTGACCGGCTCGAGTGATGGGGAGGCGGTGGACGTTCCTTGTCCTTCCGCGCGGCAGACGACCGAGCACGTCATCCCGGGTGCCGACCCGATGGGCTGTGAACCGATGGGGCCGTCCACGACTCGTCTCCCGCGCCGGTTCGTCTTCCCCGGTCGATATCGCATCGCCGACACCCTCGCGGATGCACCGACGAGCGACACGTGCGCCATGGTCGACACGTACGTGTGAATCCCACCGCCCGCGGGTACAGTGGAGCGACGACTGAGAGCCTCTTATTTTATCCTCACCACTCAGCCAAACGTCGCGTCCCAACAGAGATCGCGGGCGCGCACTAGGGGCGGCGATGATGTCCAGCGGGTTCACCCCTCGGCGCAAGCCGACGATATCCCTCGACCCCAAGCGCATGGGCTCGTTCGACCGCATCGGCGCCGTCCCATCGTCCAGGAACACCAGCGCCAGGCTCCGGGACTACCTCCCGCCGCACCTCTGGAATCTTCTGAACGACACGACGGGTAAAGGATCTCGAGCGGCGTTGGTGCTCGCGGGCGCGCTCGTGCTCACCGTCATGGTGTGCTTCGGGGTGTTCGGCGGCGGCGGCGACGGCGACGCGCGGCACGTCGTGGTATTCGACGCGGGAAGCACGGGCAATCGCGTGCACGTGTTCGAGTTCGAGAACACGCGCGATGGGACGCCACCGCGGCTGGTGGACGAGGTGTTCCACGCGGAAAAGCCGGGGTTTAAAGAGATGGCCAAGGACCCGCACGCTGCGGCCGCGCTGCTCGACCCGCTCGTCGCGACCGCGATGAAGTCGGTACCCAAGCGCGCGCGGAAACACACCCCGCTGACCCTCCGCGCCACCGCGGGACTCCGGCTCCTCCCCGAAGGCCCCGCGGCGGCGACAGCCATCATGGACGAAGTTCGACGCAAGCTCGCAAAGACCGGCTTCGACGTGCCGAACAATCACGTCTCGATCCTCGGCGGCAGCGACGAGGGACTGTACGGATGGATGGCGGTCAACTACCTCCTCGGAAACACAGCTGGCAAGACGGTCGCGTTGGCGGACCTCGGCGGGGGCAGCGCGCAGGTGGCGTACTCCGTCGACACAGCTGTGCACGCCGCCGCGCCCGACGGATACATCCGAACCGTCCCGGGCACATCTACGGACTCCGCCGCCTACGTCCACTCGTTCAACGGCTACGGGATCATGGCCGCGAGGCACAGGATACTCAAGAGGGGCGATGCAACCGCGGGGGGGGCGCACGGGTGCGTGCACTTAGGTCACGAGGGTGCCAAGTGCGAGCGCGACTGCTACGGACTTGAATCTACGGAATCTTACACGGCTGTGGCCAAAGCCTCGGGAGCATCGTTCGAGGAGTGCCTCAACACCGCGTTGGAGGCGCTGAACGAGGAGAGTAAGTGCGAACGCGCGCCGTGCTCCTTCGGCGGCGCGTGGCACACACCCCGCGCGCCGAACACGGAGTTTTACGCCATGTCCTACATCGCCGAACGAGCGGTGCAGTCGAAGGCGGCGGCGTCCCCGGTGGATGACGCCACTCCCGCGACTGTGACGCCGCGGCGGTTGGCGGAGGCGGGTCGGAAGATATGCGGGACGCATATAAACGACGTGATGAAGCGGTACCCGGGGGTGGATCCGGAGCATCACCCGTGGCTCTGCCTTGACGTGGCGTACGTGTACGCGCTGCTCACCGACGGGTTCGGCGTGGGCGCCGATGAGACGGTTACTCTGGTTGACAAAATCAGGTACCGGGGCAAGGCGGTTGAGGCGGCGTGGGCGCTCGGGGATGCGATCGCGACGATGGAGGGCGCGAGCGGGGGCGACGGCGGGGGCGGCGGCGACGGCGTGGTCCGCGAGGCGCACCTGAGGAGGCGGTGATGGACTATAGGCTATTATGTGTTAATGGAGTATTAGGGAGTGGCGCCAACATACGATCGATGGATCATCGTTCGCCGAGTTCCTTCTCGACGGCGTTGGAGATCATGCCCCCGACCTCCCCGCGCTCGTCCGTCATCAGCTCCCACGCCCTGTCCGCGAACGCGCCCATCACGTCATTCTCCACCTCCTCCCGTAAACGATCCACCAGCTCGCGTTCGTTCAGGTTGGCGCCGGACGCGCCCCGCAGCGTCTCGCTCCCATTCACCAGATCGGCGACGCGCGCGCGGACCTTCTCGTCCTCGACGCATCGCGCGATGAGAGCCTTGCGCACGCGCTCGAACGTGCCATCCTTGCGGAGGGCATCCACCGCCGCCTTCTCGACCTCGATGGCGTCCCTGTGCGCCTGCGCGACGTTCTCATCCTCGGCACTCATCGTCCTCGTGCTAGGGTAAACTGATGTTGCGCAAGGAGAGTCTGCTCGAGTTTGACGTGCCAGCTCGGCACCACTTCAAGATGCACGCCGTCGGTGCCCCGCGGCCGGGGTGCGCGGCTCGACCCGGGCGGCGCGTCGCGGGCCGCCGCGCACGCCCCGCGCGTCCCCTCGCCACATTCGCACAGCTGGAGCGAAGCGGTTCCACCGAACGCACGACGAACGACGACGACGCGTGGGACGGCGCGGACGGCGAGATTTCATGGGCGGAGGAACGTCGCCTGAGACGTATCGCCGAGCGCGCGTCCGGTTCCGCTCGGCCTCCCGCGTTCACGGCCGCGAACGCCCCGCGGCTCGCGCGCGCGTCCAGGCCGGCGCCCATCAAGGAGTACCTCCGCCTCGTGGAGCTCGGCGACGGCGCGTGGGAGCTGCAGAGCGCGACCGCGGTGTTCAGGCGACGTCCACGAGTAGATCCGGCATCCGGACAGACGCTCGTTCCCGCGCAGGAAGTCGCGCTCGCCGCGACGGTGCACGTGGGTGATCCGGCGTATTACGAAGGGCTTCAGGAGGAGTGCGACGCGGACTACGACGCCGTGCTCTTCGAGCTCATCACGGGAGAGGAGAACCTGCGTCAAGCGCCCGCACCCGGAACGGACCCGTCGAAAACATCATCGGGTTCAGATGCAAAGTTCCTGCCGCGGCTGGCCGCGCAGCTGGCGCCCACGCCGGATGCGAGGCGACTGGCGGACACGCATTTCCTCGTACCGCAGCTCGACGCGCTGGACCTGTGCGGAGATAACTGGTACGTCGCGGACATGCCCAAGCAGGAGCTGGTGCGTCTGCAGGCTGAGGCGGGGGAAGTCGCCGGCCGCCTTGTCCGAGACGAGAAGATAAAAATAAATGAAGATGGCGACGACGACGCCAATGCGGCGGGTCCCAGGCCCGGCGCTCGTGCGCCGGGCGGATCCACGGCCGTGTCACCCGCGCTGGAGGCGCTCGTGGTCACCGCGAAAGGCCGCGCGGGTGGCGGCCCGCTGAAGCAGGCGACGCGCGCGGTGTGCTGGCTCGTGCCGTGCCCGGAGGCTCATCTCTTACTGTTGGATTGGGTGTGGGGCGGGGGACGGCCGGCGCCGGTGCTCGGCGCGCTGCTGGACTCCCTCGCGGGCGGCAACATCATCGCCGCGAGGCGTTTGGCGTTCGCGCAGATGATCGTCAGCGCGCAGGCGAAAGGCGCGGTGGGCGGCGGCGCGGACGTGCCGGTGTTGGTGGAGCGCCGCAACGACGTCGCTCTCGATTGCCTACGTAAAGCGCTCGACGCCCCGAACGTCTCACGCGTCAGCTTACTGTACGGCGGTCTGCACATGCCGGGGTTGACGCGGAGGCTGACCGATGAGCTAGGGCTGGAGCCGAGTACGCAGCGGTGGCGGGCGGTGTGGAGGGTGGAGCCGCCGCAAACGAACACGGCCGTGCGTCTGGCGGCGCTACCGCTGTTACTGTTTCTGGACGGCACGGATTGGGTACGTTTCTTTTTACTTGTACTTGTGTTTCCGTGTGTGAACTTGGACTGTATCTGACGACGTGTTTTGTTTGTAAACTCTCATTACAGGCGGCGACAATCACGGATGCGGCCGCGGCTGTTGACACTGGACAAATAGGCGCCGCGTTCGCGATGGCTTTCCTGTACGTGGTGCGTCACGGTGCGGTGTATTACTCGTTGGGTAAGTGGGTGCTGGAGTGGAACAGGCAGTTGTTCGACGGATCCGACGGCGTGAACTCGTGACGTGAGAGCACTGAAGTGAGTACTTAGACATCGACGTCGTCGGTACCTTCGTAACACTTAAATTAAATTAATTTCTCAATGGTTGAACCCAGTTCGTCCTCCCAGGCCCGAGATGGACACCCCGCCTCCACCTCCTACTCCCGAGAAGTGGTTCTTCAGCGCCCGTGAGTTGGCCCACGCGCTGTTGGTGTAATCGTCCTCGTCGTTCTGCGCCAGGTGTTTCATCTCCTCTTGCCGTTTGTGGTAATACGCCAGCATGGCTTTGTGCTCCTGAAAAACAACACAAACACGGCGTCAGTCAGTCGAATTGACCATACGGGAATTAAAATAAGCTCACCTCGGGCGTCACCGGGTTTTCTCGTTGCGGCGCTCCGCTTCCCTTCTTCGTCAGCTTGGCCACGATCTTCGTCTTTTCGTTTTTCCCCACGTGCACGCTGAGCTTGTTCCCCGGTAGCATCTGTTTCCCCGCCCACCACAGCTGTGCGTTTTCGTCCAAGATGTCGATCCCGATGGGCGTCTCTGAAGGCGCCTCATCCTCTTCGATGTCTGTGAATGAAAAAACACAACGTCAGTCTGATTGCCCGTAAGTGCGCGAATAAAAATAAACTCACCGATGCGAACCGGGTCGTACTCGGGCAGGCCCATCGGGTAGGCGATCATGACCGCGCCGCGGATCAGGTCGATGTGCTCCATGAGCTCCTTCTTCGTGAGCGGGTGCTTCGCCTCCACCTGCTTCTTGGACGCGGCGGCC
>Ga0315320_10004508_pt1 | contig 11414 bp, 8 predicted proteins | sample M140m21515metaG_FD_203458 | JGI IMG/M metagenome (GOLD analysis project Ga0315320, IMG submission 203458) | Ammonia-oxidizing marine archaeal communities from Monterey Bay, California, United States - M1 40m 21515 | ecosystem: Environmental > Aquatic > Marine > Coastal | place: USA: California...
TCACGGTCTACACCGGGTTGTTTGAGCGCCCATTTGATCGCCGCTTGGATCGTGCTTGAGCCCTTGGCGACAGGGGCGGGCAGGCTGAGTATCAGGCGATTAAAGCCCCCGGAGCCGAGCGCTTTAACTAAGGGCTCAAACTCCGTGGCGTTGTGCCGATGTTCTGAGAGCATGACCGCGAGCGGATGCAAGCCTTGGCGCACCAAGTCGCCCGACTTGGGAGCAGGCTTGAAGTAAACGGATTGCGCACCCACTTGGGGGACATGAATCCGCTGTGCGGGGCCGAGGCTGGCCAAAAGAATGATCGTTGCAAGGCTCATAACCCTGAACAAACCTGAAACCTGAGCCGAAGCAAGGGAAGACCGCTTTTAAAGCTCTTGGGAGTCTCGTTGAACCGTCTCGCCTTCTGGCTCTTGTTCTTTTCACTCAATGCGTGGGCGCAGCCCTCGACGCTGAGCGTCTTGCCTTTGCTCGCTCAGGCTGACGACGCTGAGGATGAAGAAGAATTCGAGGACGACGAGGAAGGCGACGACGAAGAGGGCGACGACGAAGAGGGCGACGACGAAGAGGGCGACGAGGAAGAGGGCGACGAGGAAGAGGGCGACGAGGAAGAGGGCGACGAGGAAGAGGGCGACGAGGAAGAGGGCGACGAGGAAGACGCTGACGACGAAGAAGGCGACGACGAAGAGGGCGACGACGAGGACGCTGACGACGAAGAAGGCGACGACGAAGACGCTGACGACGAAGAGGGCGACGACGAAGAGGGCGACGACGAAGACGCTGACGACGAAGAAGCTGCGCCCGCCCCGACACCTGCACCCGCTCCAACGCCTGCACCCGCTCCAACGCCTGCACCTGCACCTGAAGCGCCAGTCGTTGTCGACGACGCTGATGATGAAGAAGGCGACGAAGACGCTGACGATGAAGAGGGCGACGACGACGAAGCGGATGACGACGAAGAGGGCGATGAGGCTGAAGAAGCCGAAGCGCGCCGTGGCCCGATCGTCGGTCCTCGGCGGACGGTCGTGTATCTCGTCAAGGACGGCGACACGCTCTGGGATTTGAGCGATCGCTTCTTAGCGAACCCTTGGTACTGGAAGAAGATTTGGGCGGCGAATCCCTTCATTGAGAACCCGCACTGGATCTATCCGGGACAAAAGCTGGCTTTCGTCGCTGTGGGTGAAGACGGCGCCGAGGTTCGGCCCGCCACCGCAGCCGAGATCGCTCGTGCAGAGAAGAAGGGTCTGAACGAGGAGGGCGAAGCTGTCCTCGAAGACGAAGACGAAGACGAGGATGAAGCGGGCGGCGACGATGAGATCTTTGACGACTCTGCGGACGCCCCAACCAAGCGCAAGGGCACGACTAAGCGGGTCGATCTGTTTGACTATATGGATCCATACCTCGGGTTCAAACGCTCCCAGCTCGTCGGCAAGGCGCCGAGCGCGCTGCGGGCGGTCAAGCGCCGGGGCGAACTCAACCTGCGCCTGACGCACTTCTTGATCCCCGCTGAAGATGCTCCCGAGACCGGCCGAGTGGTCGGCTCTCATGAAGACCATCTGCTCTTCGCCAATCATCAAGAAGTTCAGGTTCGCTTTAACGACCCTGAGGAGCTTCCGCTCGCCGGGACGCGCTTGGGTGTCTTTCGCAAGACCCGAGCTCTTCGCGACCCAGCGAATGGTGAGGTTCTAGGCATTGTCGCACAGCGTGTCGCCGCCTTTGATGTCTTTGAGACGGACGGCGAGGGTCATGCGGTGGGTAAGATCGACCAAGCCCTTGATGGCGTTGAGCGCGGTGACTTGGTCGGACCCTACAACAACATACCGATCAATAAGTTACCCAATGTGGCGAACACTGCTGACGCCGAGGGTCGTGTGATCGGTGGCATGATCCAAACCCTGACCCACTTTGGTGAGTATCACGTGGTCTTCGTCGATCTCGGCGAAGAAGATGAGCTGGCGGTCGGCAACTCGTTGTTGGTTGAACGTGCCAAAGACCCGGTCGAGGGCACCAACCTTCCGCTCCCTGTGATGGTCGGCGAGCTTCGTGTGCTGTCGGTTCAAAAGAAGGCTGCGGTCGCCTTGGTGCTCTTCTCGACACGCACCATCTTACCCGGTGACAAGGTCCTCATGCTGGGTCCGGAAGAAGAGTAGGCTAAGCCCACTCGGCTGCGAGGCGATGCAGCTTAGCGCTGAGCGCTTGTTCATCTAAGCCAATCACTTGACCCTCGCGGACACGCTCTTTGCCGCTCACCCAGACACTGTGGATCGCTCGATCGGTCATCGAGTGCACCAGGTTCTTCTCGAGCGCGTGCACTGGCAACATGCTCATGTCGTCCAGGCTGATCAGGCTAAAGTCAGCCGCATAGCCGGCTTTGAGCTGTCCCGTCGGGAGCCGCAGAAGCCGTCCTCCATGCTCTGTCCCTAGGGCAAAAGCGGTCTCGGCGGTCATCGCAGCGCCGTCGGTCGCGTCGACCTTTTGCAGCAGCACCGCTGAGCGGCACTCGTCATAGACCGAGTGGCGACTGTTCGTGCAGCCTCCGTCTGTGCCTAAGCCGACGGTGAGACCCTGCTTGAGGTACTCCCGAACCGGGGTGACGCCGTCGCCGAGAAACATATTGCTCGCCGGGCAGTGTGCGATGCCTGCGCCGGCTTGTGCCACTGCGCGGATCTCTTGATCCTCAAGCCAGATCGCGTGCACCAAAACGGTGCGCTCGTTGAGTCCGTCAATCGCTGCGAGGTGATCGGCTGGACCCATACCCCATTGCTCGAGCGCTTCATCACGCTGATAGGACTCTTCGGCTAGGTGGGTGTGACAGGGGCTGTCCCAATCTTTCGCAAGGGCGACGCCTGCTTGGATCATGTCCGTGCTGGCTCCATGCAAGCTGTGCGGCGCCGGTTGGATGCTGAGCAGTGGATTTGAGCGCACCTCGGCGCGTAAGGTCTGGCTGCGCGTCACCGCCTCATCGACCGACTCGCGAAAGGACTCGGGCGCGCCGTCCCAGTCGTACATGGTGCGCGCCAAAACGCAGCGTATCCCAAGCTCCTCGGCAGCTTGCAAAACGGCGCGATCGTTGGCGAGCCCTCCCGCATGAACATAAAAGAAGTCGCAGACCGTTGTGGTGCCGCTGCGCAACATCTCTGCGAACGCTAGGGTGGCGCCCAAATGGATGGCTTCTGGTCCGAGGTGGGCGCCATATTTGTAGAGCCCACGGGCTCGCCACTCTAGAAAGGGGAGGTCATCACCGAGGCCTCTTAGTAGCGCTTGAAAGCTGTGGTTATGAACGTTGACGCCACCTGGAATGAGCGCCGAGTTGCCATGGTCGATCACACGATCGCCCGGCGCCGGCTCGGCGCAGAGCTCAACGATAGCGCCCGACGCATCGACGCGCAGGTAGCCGGGGTCGTGATCGGTTCCGAAATGGAGAAGACGAGCTGCTCGGTGGGCGGTGATCATCGGGTCCCTTGGGCAATGAACTGTAAGCCGCGCTGCGGCGCATGAAGCCGCTGAAACAAAGCAGAGGCGTTGGGGAGCGGCAGCCACCAGGGGCGGGCGAGCGCGCCGGGCTTAAAGCTGCCTTGCTCTGCGATGCCGAGCATCTCTGCGGGGATTGTGGTGATCCCAGCCAAGGCCTCGTCTACGGTCAAACCAAAGCCTGAGATCGCCAATGACCCTGCGGTGACCACGTCATAGAGATATGACGAGCCTGGATTCAGATCCGTCGACACGGCAAAGCGGACGCCCGCTTGGCGCATCGTCTCAACGGGAGGGCGCACGCCGCAGCCCGTTTGCAGCCAAGCGCCGGGTAAGAGATTGGCGGCGGTTCCGGCGCTCGCCATCGCCGCCGCATCCTCTGGGCTCGCAAACTCTAAATGTTCGGCAGAGACCGCGCCGTAGCGCGCCGCTAGACCCGCTGCGCCTGAGGCGCTGAGCTGGTCGGCGTGAACGTGGATGCGCATCCCTAAGCGCTGAGCCTCAGCGAGCATCAGCTCAGCTTCAGCCGCGCCGAAGGCGCCGTGCTCAACGAAGACGTCAAAGCCGAAGCCAAGCTCGGCGGCTTGCGGGATGAGCTGACTAACAAAGTCTCTCGCCACCGCCATCGGATCGCTTCCTTTGGGGGGCACATGCGCCAGGAGGGTTGGAAAGACCTGAAGAGGCGCCAGACTGCGCAAGCGCTCCAGGATCATCATCAGCCGGCGCTCGCCATCGAGGGTGAGCCCGTATCCCGTTTTGACTTCGACGGCTGCTGCGCCCAGATGCATGGCGTGCTGGACTCGCTGCAGCGCCGTCCGGATCAGCACATCATCTTGGGCTTGGTCGGTGGCTGCAACGGTCGCATGGATGCCACCGCCGGATGCCAGCCTTTGCTCGTAGCTCTCGCCGCGTGAGCGGCTGTCGTATTCTTCGCTTCGGTCACCGCCAAAGAGGAGGTGGGTGTGCGCATCGATCGGAGCCGGCATCAGCATGCCGCCGCCTAAGTCTCGCTGCGCGTCCAAACCCTCGGGCGGCGCGCCCTCACCAAAGGCTTCGATGCGTCCATCGGCTAGAACGATCCAGGCGTCGAGCAGTGGAGCGCTCCCTGGCTGGTGATACAGCGCGCCGATCTGTCGCAGCAGGAGTCGCCCCTGGTAGGGGATATGTTCGACCTTCAAGTGTCGAGCATCGGGATCTTAACGCCCCGCTCTCTAGCCGTCTGCTGAGCCTTTTCGTAGCCCGCATCGACATGTCGAGCCACACCCATACCGGGGTCGGAGGTCAGCACGCGCTGGATGCGCTCGGCCGCGCCGTGCGTGCCATCGGCGACGATCACCATACCGGCATGAAGACTGTAGCCAATGCCGACGCCGCCGCCGTTATGAACCGAGACCCAGCTCGCTCCATTGACCGCGTTGATCATGGCGTTGAGAATCGGCCAGTCAGCCACTGCGTCCGAGCCGTCTTTCATGGCTTCTGTCTCTCGGTTGGGGCTCGCTACCGAGCCGCAGTCGAGGTGATCTCGACCGATCACGATCGGGGCTTTCACTTTGCCGGTTCGCACCAGGTCATTGAACAACAAGCCTGCGCGGACACGCTCGCCGTAACTCAGCCAGCAGATCCGAGCCGGGAGCCCTTGGAAGTGAATCTTCTCGCCAGCCATCTTGAGCCAGCGCACCATGTTGGTCTTCTCCGGAAACAGATCCATGAGGGCTTCATCGGTCACCCGAATATCGTCCGGGTCGCCGCTCAGCGCGACCCAGCGAAAGGGGCCGGAGCCTTCACAAAATAGCTGGCGGATATAAGCCGGGACAAAGCCTTGGTAATCAAAGGCGTTCTCGACCCCGAAGTCTTGAGCGCCCGCTCGTAAGTTGTTGCCATAATCAAAGACATGACTACCTTGCGCCTTGAACTGGAGCATGCCGCGTACATGCTGCGCCATGCTCTTGCCGACCGCTTGGAGGTAACCGGCCTTGTCCTCGACTCGCTGCTGCTCGGCTTGCTCCATGGTCATCCCGGCGGGGATGTAGCCAACCAGAGGATCGTGCGCCGAGGTCTGGTCGCTCACGAGCTCGGCTTCGAGCCCACGCTTTGCCAGCTCCGGAATGAGCTCAGACGAGTTCCCCAGCAAGCCGACGCTCAGCGCCGTCTCGGTGAGTTTTGCGTCCATGACCCATTTGATCGCTTCATCAATATCGGCGGTCCAACGATCCAAGTAGCGATGCTCGATTCGGCGCTCAATTCGGCTCTGATCGATCTCGATCGCCAGGCAGACCCCGCCGAGCATCGTCGCCGCCAAGGGTTGCGCGCCGCCCATGCCGCCCAAACCGGCGGTTAGAAAAAGCTTTCCAGCCAGGCTGCCATCACTACCAAAGTGCTGACGAGCAGCCTCGGCGAGGGTCTCGTAGGTGCCTTGTAAAATACCTTGAGTGCCGATGTAGATCCATGAACCGGCGGTCATCTGACCGTACATCATGAGCCCTTGGGCATCGAGCTCATCAAAATGTTCCCAGTTGGCCCATCGACCCACCAGGTTGCTGTTGGCGATTAAAACGCGTGGCGCGTCGACGTGGCTGCGAAAGACCGCCACCGGTTTGCCGCTTTGAACCAGGAGCGTTTCATCCTCCTCGAGGTTGATCAGCGAGCGCTCGATCGCCTCGAAAGCCTCCCAGTTGCGCGCCGCTTTTCCGCGCCCGCCGTAGACCACTAAATCCTCGGGTCGCTCGGCGTTTTCAGGGTCAAGATTGTTGCGAATCATGCGCAGGGCAGCCTCGGCTTGCCAGGTTTTACATTCGCGTTCGGCGCCTCGTCGGGCTTTGATCGTTCGGCTCATCGTCAGCGTCCTTTGTTGGTCGCGCGTGTGCGCAGTGCGGTGTTCACCTACCGACCGACTCCCCGTAGGGGAAGGCCCGGCTTTGAGGTTGTCGCTGACGCAACCTTCGTGGCAACCTGCCGATCAGTCGTTCAGGAGTCCATCATGCCGAATGCACCCATCGGGTCCAACCGACCGCGAATTAATCCCACGCCGACCGACCGGCTCACCCCTGAGAACCAGCCGGTTTCTGAGGCGAATCGGACGACGGATCCGGCGCGAGTCACCGACGCTCTTGAGACCTTTCGACGCGCCGACGCGGCGAGTCTTTTAGGCAACGCTGGGCGCGCCCAGGCCAAGGTCACCAGCTTAAAGAATGCGCCGGGCTTACTGAACGGCTCGGTGGTTCTGCCCGGGTCGGGAAGCGATCACGCAGCGGTGGGTCAGCTTCAAGGTGCGCTGCAGACGCTCGCTCGACGCGATGGGGCCAGCGATCTGAACGTCCCGCGCACCGGGACCTGGGACCAAGCCACCTCCGATGCGGTCAAAGCTTTTCAGACGCAACAGGGGCTCACCGCAGATGGTGTGGTCGGCCCTCGAACGGCGGCGGCGCTAGAGAAATCACTCAAGCAAGGTCAGCCGAGCTCGATCTTGGTCGGTCGTTTGAATGACACCCCGATTAAAGCGCCTGCGCTCGATCCGGCGTCGGTGGGCAAGGCTGCTGAGATGCTCGTCAACAAGCACGGCGACCACTATGGCGTTCAAGACGCCTGGTACAACATTGATCCCAACCACGCTCTGCCTGCGAATGTCTCGCTCGGGGGCCTCAAGGGGCGCTGGAAGTGCAACCTTTTTGGCGGCAACGCCATGACCGCCGCTGGCTTTGAGCCACCGTACTACGGAAATCGAGGCAAGGGTGAGTATCCAAACGCCAATCAGTTCTTCAAGTGGAGCGACAAATACGCCGAGAAATACGGCAACAAATCCCACTTCAAGATGGTGTCTGAGGTCGCCGTTGAAGGGCTCGAGCCCGAGGTCGCTCGGGAGAAGATCCTCGAGTTCATGAAAACCATCAAGCCGGGTGACTTGGTCATGACCGACCATCGCGGCGGGGACGTCTCAGACGGCGGTCACACACGCGTGGCGACCACTGCATTTGACCCGGAGACGATGACCTTTGAGGCGGCTCAAGCCTCGAGCGATGCAGGGCGAATCAAAACGACCGGCGTCGGCGCCTTTGCCGGTGAAGAGCATATTTGGGTTTTGCGACCCAACCGACCCGCTGATGACTGAGGGTCAAGCAGCCAGGGTACTTGGATAGTTGATGATTGCGCTTTGGGGCTTAGTCGTCTTGCTCGACGCCGCGGGTGAGCCGCTCACAGGTGAGGTGCACGTGGACGGGCGGGTCTGCACAGCGAGCGCTTGCGCGCTTGAACCAGGGCGTCACACGCTGACCTACGACGGCCAGACTCATCGCTTTCAGTTGTCCCCGGATCAAGAGTCAGTCCGTGCGGTCGTCTCTAGCGACCCGACACGCTTCGGTGTGTTCATGCGCCGATCGATGCCGGCTCCAGAGCCCTCAGCGTTGCCCTCGGCTCTGCCAGGTCAAATTCAGACCTTGGGCTACACCCTGGACGCGCAGCTTCCTGCACAGCTTCGAGTCGCTCGTCACGCCGATAACAATTGCTCGAATCCGATCCTCCGGATCGACGAGGTGCCGCTACAAAGTTACGTCGCAGGCGTTGTTCATGGAGAGATCGGGATCTTTCGAGCTGCCGGAACCGGACAAGGCGTTGCGATTGAGCGCGGCGCTGTCGACGACCGGGTGCGCGCCTCCTTTGAGACTTTTGCGATCGCCGCTCGGACCTATGCGGTGTGGTGGTATCTACGCAAAGGCGCCGACGCCGAGTTCCACATCCACGATGGTCCCTGTAATCAGGTCTATCAGGACGCTCGCGATCCGCTGTCCGAAGCAGCTGCCGAGAGCACGTCGGGGCAAATTTTGGTCCCCAGTTTTGATCGAACTGAGATCGAGAAGCACGAATACGCCAGCAGCTGTGCCCGCCAGGGTACGCTGCCGAGTTACCGCAATCCCCATGACGTCCGGCGAGAAGACATCGTCGCGGATAGCGAGCTGGATCCGGTCTGCGTGCGCACCTGGTGCGGGCACGACAGCTATCGAATGGCGCATCAGGACAACCCCTTCCTCGAAGCCGGTAACCGTTGCCTGGTGCGCGGTATCTGCCAGTGGGGCTCCTTGGAGCGTTCGGTGCGCGGTGATTCGACCGCTGAGATCCTCAACCACTACCAGCCAGACCTGATGATCACCCGACCCGGTGCGGTTGAGCCAGTCGGTTCGCTCGAAGGCGCTGTCGGTGACAGCCAAGGCGACTCTGTGGGGGGCGCTCGGATTAAATTGTCCCGGGGTCAGCAGCAGGAGATCGAGTTTGCGGACGCTCAGGGAGCCTTTCGGTTTGCCGATCTGGAGGCGGGACTTTGGACCCTTGATGCGGCGGCTCAGGGTTACCAAGCACAGTCGATCGAAGTGCGTATCGTCGCCGGTCAAACCTCCTATCAGGACCTGGTGCTGAGCCGTGCCGCCCCAGGCCGTGATGCGGGCAGCGTTGACGCGGCTGGCGTTGATTCAGGCGCCACTGCAGACGCATCGTGGGTCGCTGACGGCGGACCCGCCCAGCGCAGCGATCGGGGTCAGGATATCGAGCCTGGGCAAGGCTGTGGTTGCTTGACCGCAAGCGCCGAGGGCTGGCTCCTGCTGGTCCTTTTTGTGGGTCGACGTCGACGCCGAGGTGTTCGGCGTGCCATGGGGGCTTTGGAGGCACGATGATCCGATCTTTTGAAGGCCATGTTCCCAAGCTCGGCAAGGGCGCTTACGTGGACCGGCAGGCGAGTGTCTTGGGTCGAGTTTTTCTCGGCGCGGGCGCCTCGGTTTGGCCGTGCGCCGTGCTGCGAGGGGACGTCGGCGACATCGTCGTTGGTGATCACACCAGCGTCCAAGATAACAGCTGCTTGCATGTGCTCTCGGGAGAGCATGACTGCATCGTCGGCAGTCGCTGTACGATCGGACATAACGTCAACCTTCATGGCTGCACGATCGAAGACAACTGCGTCATCGGTATCGGCGCGATCGTGCTCGACGGAGCACGCGTCGGGGAGGGTTCGGTCGTGGCTGCGGGGTCGCTGATTCCGCCAGGTAAGGTGATCCCGCCAGGCTCCATGGTGATGGGAAGTCCAGGTAAAGTGGTTCGTCAACTGGGCGAGGATGAGCTGGATTGGATCCGCAGCCGCTGGAACTATTACGCAGACTACACCAAGCGCTTCTTAGCCGATTCGGGTGAAGAGGTTGAGCCGGAGCCGCTGGGCTGATCATGGGCTTGAATCCAGACCAACGAGCAGCCGTGCGCGAGCTCGCAAAGCGTTGGGGGGTCGACGAACAAACGGCGCCTTACGCCTCCCTTTTGTGGTCGGGGCAATCGACCCGAACCCTTCATTTAGATGACGTCAGCGGGATCCCGTTCTTGGATGGTGTTCCCGGGATGGAAGAGTATCAGCACCGAGCACGGGTCCGGTGCGGCGATGGCGATTTTTTTGCCGCCGTCACTCCGCCAGCAACGGGCTATGAGCGCTATTGCCGAGAGGTCCTCGGGATGGGGTCTCCGACCTTCTTGCTCGCCGAGCCCGTCGGTTCGGTCATCGAGGTCGCCGCGGCCTGTGCGCAGGGCGAGACCTTTGATCGACTCGCCGCTGCGTTGCGCGATGAGGGAGCTCTGACGATCCATCCGTACATGGGAATTCACAGCGCTTGGGACCTTGGGCTCAAGCTACAGCAAAGCTCGCAAAAGCAAGTTCGGGTCATCGCGCCGCCGCCCGTGGTCACTTGGATCGCTAACGATAAGGGCATGCTGACCGAGCTGATCGATGCGGTCCTGGGGTCGAGCTTGAGAGCGCAAGGCGATCAGGGGCGTGATCCGGATGCGTTAGCCGCGACCTTATTGCGCCTAGCTCAAGCCCATGATCGTATTGGGTTAAAGCGCTCTCGCTGCGCATCGGCGATGGGTAATCGTGTCCTTCACTCGTCCCAAATCAGCCGGCTAACCCATGATCAGGTCAAGAATTTGGTGCTCGAGTTTGCGGACGCAACGCAATGGGATGGACGCGAGGATCTGATCGCCTGCGCCTGGCTAGACGCTGCGGCGTCGCCCTCAACGCAGCTGTGGATTCCGCCTCTTGGGCAGGGGCTTCCATGGGTTGAAGGGATCTATGAGCAGCTGCTCGAGGGTGATCAGGGTGTCTTTTTAGGCAGCCGCCCGAGCACGCTGCCTGCGCCCGTCAATGCGGCGCTATCCGACTGCTCGTTGACGCTGGCGCAAGCCCTGCAGCAGCTCGGCTATGTCGGTCGGTGCTCCTTTGATCTGCTGGTGACCGGCAGCCTCGATGAGGAGTTTGAGGTGGTCTTTAGCGAGTGTAATGGTCGTTGGGGTGGCACCAGCACGCCCATGGCGCTGGTCGACCGGCTCGTACTCCATCCTAATCCCCCCGGACCTCGCCACCATTATCGTGCGCAGGACGTTCTGTTTGATGAGCTGATCGGGCGCCCCTTTGAGGACGTGATCGACGCCCTCGGTGACGAGCTGTGGCGTCCCGGTCAGGGGGGGCGGTTCATCCTCTACAACGTCGGCCCGCTGGCGCGCAGCGGTAAGCTCGACGTGGTGGCGCTGGCGCGGACAAATGAAGCGGCTGACGAGGCGATGTTGACGCAACTGCCCTCGCTCCTTGGTTTGGGTTAGTTTGGCGGAACCGAGGGGATGACGACCGGTCGAGCGCGCTCCATAGAAAACCGGAAACTGACCCTTGTCGGACGCCGGCGAAGTCCCTATACACCTTCAGCCCAAGCCGTAGCTGTGGGCTTTTGGACTGCGGAAGGTACGTGATGGCAGGTAGTGAAGAAGAGCTCCTAAGCACCATCGCTGAGATGAAAGAGGCTGGGTACAGCTACAAAGAAATCTCCAAGCGGACGGGTATTACCCCAATGGCTGTGCGCTCGCGTTGGCGGCGTATGACCGGAACGCACCTCAAAGGTGCACGGAGCGCGTCGGAAGCGGCGAGCAAGCCT
>Ga0315320_10004510_pt1 | contig 11408 bp, 9 predicted proteins | sample M140m21515metaG_FD_203458 | JGI IMG/M metagenome (GOLD analysis project Ga0315320, IMG submission 203458) | Ammonia-oxidizing marine archaeal communities from Monterey Bay, California, United States - M1 40m 21515 | ecosystem: Environmental > Aquatic > Marine > Coastal | place: USA: California...
CCCAGACGGTACTAATGGAACACTGGAATGGGGTGTGGAAACTTGCGCTGAGCCTGAGATATTCAGGACTGCAGATGTCTCCAATGAAACGGTTAACCTGACGCTAGAATGGTACAATATTGCTGCGACTGAATGGGGCAACTTTGGCCCTGTTGAAATCTACGTAATAGGTGAAGACCTAGATGCTGCAAAAGATTTGGAAGATTTGTACTGTGAACGCCACAAGGCACTAGATTCCAACTGGAATGAAGAATGGGATTGTGCAAATGAGAACTATCAAATTTTCACAAGGTATGTCGATGAAGGAGGTGCTGCTATCAGTACTTTCAAGCGATCTTACCTCGAATACGATTTCATGATGATGATAATGTCTGCCAAATACCCTGGCCCTGAAGAAGAAGACTACAAGCCAGTTACCCTTCACGAATACTTCCATATTTTCCAGCATTCACAGATTAGTGACGAGTGCAGTGGAGACAGTAGAGATACTTGTGAAAGAGACCCGAAGATGGGAGGGAAGGACAAACCTTGGTTCGCTGAAGGAGGCGCTGAGTTCATGGCTCAATCATTGTATTCGACCCAAGAAGGAGTTCGAGACAACTACCTTCGAGAAGTTATGCAACGTAAGTTGGATATGTCCCAAGAAGGATACAATTCTCAAGATGAAGAGTTAGATCAACTCGGATACGATGCTGAAGTCAACGTTTACGATGTTGGTGCTTGGTTCATCGCATATCTGATTCACAATGAAGGAGAATCTGCGTTCATTGATGGGTTCTATGGGGATCTGGATGAGTTAGGTTTTGAGGTCGCATTCGAAAATAACTTCAACAAGACCAAGGATGAATATCTTGCTGAATTTTACACGTTCTTCGCTCAGCCCGCAGAGGACGTCATGGCATTATTCCCTGAGCATTCAGAAGATACTGAAGAGCAAACTGAATGATTTTATCTAATTCAAGAGAAGATATTCTGTAAATACAGATGCTTTGGATTTCCAGTTAATTTCAATTCGGCTAGGTCGGCTGGTGAGTTCCTCGGGTTACAATCCATTTCGAAAGTTGCAACGCAATAGTGAATTGAATTGTTCTTTACATCTTGCCATGCACGTACATAAGCGGGAACGATGTTGATGTATTCTGGGATATTACCTTCGCTAGCTAATGCCATTACAGGATAAGCAAGTTTGTGTTTTGCGAGTGTAGTACTTGGCTTACCTTCCTTACCTTCTATCACGAATAGTGTGTATTCGCCATTCATTTTACCGAATACGACCGTGTCGATTTCCACTTGCCCGTCATGAATGAAATTTTCCGAATTATGAGGGTTTTTGATTTCAAATTTGTAGGAACCATTTGCCTCACTAGGTGACGGAATAGGTTCTTCTGAATCCATTCCTAAACCGGCTTGAATTACCCCCGTTGCTAATCCTAAACTCAACAGAGTATTCTCGGTAAGTTTTGGCATAATAGAAAATGAAAACAAATCTTGCTGGCTTGCTGAAGAAACATATCGGTCACCTTTGGATGGGAACATTTTGTCATCAACAAAATACTGCTCTAGTATATTTTTGGATTCAACCAAACTAAAGCACCCTCTTCCAAGACGGAACAAGTACATTCCATTTTCAAGTAATTCGGGATGTGTATTGACATAATTCTGATAGTGATCTATGGATAGGTTCTGAGGAGTTTTTCCTTTGATGCCTGTATATTCTGTAAACTTGGTTTTAGGAAACCATTTCTTTCCATCATCGCCAGAATGTAACTCTGCTAAGCATTTGCTTAGTGTCATGGATAACCGTACCTGTATTTTCTATTGAAATTGGCGGTCTTGATTAATCAGAAACTGCCTAACCCTTAAGCAGCATAAGTCACTAGAATCTACATGGCTAATATCCAATGTCCTCATTGCGATAGAGAAATTGCCATTGAATCCGGAGATTACGGAACATTTGACTGCCCTTACTGCCAAAAGGAATTCAATTATTCCGCAGTTGGAAAATACGCAAAGCCGACAGCTATGACAGTAGTTTTCGTTGTATTAGCACTAATTAGTGCCAGTTTAACTGCGCTGGTTTTGTTCCCAGACAGCTCTAGCAACTCAGATAGCAGTGCCTCCTCACAAAAGGACGACCCGTGTAAGGATTCGGAGAATCCGGATTGTAAGAGCCCAGGTGGAAACAATGGTGGTGATACATGGGGAGATACTGTAGAAGACATAGCAGTAGGCATCGGTGTTGGAATTGGTGAAGGCCTCGGTGCTGCATTTGGAACATTTGTGACAATCGTATGCGCATCATGTGGAGGCTTACTCACACTACTTTTTTCAGTTAAAGCATCAAGAAGATATTCAGAGGATGTGGAGTTGCATAAATCCCAGTTATTGTGATATCTGAATACATCTAAGTTCGGCTGTTTACAGTTCATTCAGGCTGGCAATTTGGACAATAGTCTAACCTTCTACGTCCCGGACGTGTGTGTATTATCAGATGGCCACAATTGTGACATTCTCTACCATTTCGAGTGAAAACCCAGTGCCTTGCTCTTCCTCTAGACAGGCCAACGCTTCTGAGTTTGTCATACAGGTCTAAATCGACGGTTATTCCCGGTACATCATACGATTGGCGAGACAGGAATAATGCTTGTTCAGCAAGCTTATTCTTCTCTTCATCGCTAAGTGAGGATACTGTTCTGTCTGGATGAAGCCCTGATGTGAATAGGACTTCACTGCGGAGGTAATTACCAATTCCTGCAAAGAATCCTTGATCTAATAACAGAACTTTCAAGCGCCTTCTTTGGAACTTTTTCTGATTCATATGTTCAACCAATTCCTCGACCGTAGTTTCAGGAATGACAACATCTGGCCCTAACTTTGAGAGATAGGGGTGACCAGATAATTCCCAAGGCTCCATCAACAAAATATCGGTTGCAGACCATAGACGGCAAGTGTGTTTTCCAGTGGTTAATGAGATTCTAAGAGAACGATTCCATTTCTTAGCATCTGTTTCTTTGAGGTTTACAGTCCATCGCCCGTACAATTGATTGTGACTATACATAACAAAATTATCAAAGTGAATCAACATCGCTTTTCCACGAGCTTCAACACGATTTACTGTTTTTCCAATGAAATCTTGTCTTGCTTCACAGAACCGTGGAACTGTGATTTCGACATCTTCGATGACCATACCTTCCAATGCTTTGCGAATCTTATTCGCAGCACGATGGATTTCAGGGCCTTCTGGCATATTTTAATTCCATTATATTTGATTAATAATGTCTGTATTATTCTATGACTGGCAACAAGTTTTCAAAAGCAGAACTACAATCTTACAATCGTGTCAGCGTTCGCTTCGTCTTTACTAGACATTCCGGGCGGAGTGGAGCGCTGGCACTTCGTAGCATATGACCAACTGAATCAGGAACTCTTGCCTGAAGTCGAGGCCAAATCACTGGGTTTGATATTCATAGAAACCGCTTGGAAAGCAAAACAATTACCATATCACAAACAGAAACTGGCTCTACAATTATCCAATCAAAGGCACTTTGCTTTGGAGATGCAGCAGCTTGGCCACCCGATTAGGTATATCTTCAGCGAAGAGGAGTATTCAGTAATCTTAGCAGATATTGGAAAAGAATATCCAATAATTACTGTAACTAAACCTGCAGAATTAACCTTAAGGAAATCAATTTCAAATCTTGTAAGCAAGGGTAAAGTCAAGGTTTTAGAACACAAGGGCTGGCTAACAACTTCTGAGGATTTCATATCAAGTGTTGGAGATAGTCCACCTTGGAGAATGGACAAGTTCTACCGCCACATAAGAAAGAATCGAGGTATAATGCTCGATGGAGATGGTAAACCAGTTGGCGGTTCGTGGTCATTAGACGACCAAAACCGCTTGCCATGGGATGGCGCTGTCGAGTTGCCAAGTAATCCTGAGTTCAAGCCAGATAAGATCACAACCGAAGTAATCGAAATGATTGAAGAAAAATATTCACATCATCCGGGAAAAATTGTTCCTTCCAATCTTCCCTCATCGGTTGCTGATGCTGAACAATTGTGGAAATGGGCGAAATCTTCGGTTATGCACTGGTTTGGCCCTTACGAAGATGCGATGACACAAGAACACAAAACACTGTTTCATACAACGGTTTCATCACTTCTAAACCTCAATCGATTAATGCCAAAGACTCTTCTTGATGATGCTTTGAAACTGGAAATTCCGCTTAATTCGAAAGAAGGTTTTGTGCGGCAAATAATTGGATGGAGAGAGTTTGTACGCCACGTTCACGAATTGACGGATGGGTTCGAAATAGAGACACAAGAGATTCCTTCTCGAAATGGAGCTGGGTGGGAAGGAGAATGGAGTAAGTCTCGAATTACACCTAATGTTCTAGATAACAATGTAGCACTACCTCCTACTTATTGGGGAGAGAAAAGTGGAATGCTATGCCTAGATACTGCAGTTTCTGACGTTGTTGAAACTGGATATGCACATCACATTCCTCGCCTCATGGTTCTGGCCAATATTGGTAATCTCTTGGGAATCAATCCTCGTGAATTAACAGATTGGTTTTGGGCTATGTTTACCGATGCATATGATTGGGTAGTGGAGCCAAATGTGCTTGCAATGGGCACCTATGCTGTTGGAGATGTTATGACAACTAAACCATATGTCAGCGGAACACCTTACATCAAAAAGATGGGAGATTACTGCGGGGATTGTTCACTACATTTCAAAAAATCCTGCCCGATTTCGGATATGTATTGGAATTTCTTAGAAGAAAACCAATCACATTTTACGAAGAACCATCGCATGGCTATGCCAATGCGCACTTTAACCAAAAGGACGCAGCAAGCCAAAGATACAGCCAGAGAAGTTACTGAGTATGTTAGAACACAAATGTCTCAAGGAATGCAATTAGATCCGGAAATCCTTGAAAGAATCAAAGCATAATCAAACGAATCGTATGAGGAACTTTGAGACCCAACTTATCATCATGATACTCATGAAAGATGCAATGGCATACTTCGCCCATGGCTTCTTTTCTTTCTTTGGTGGGAATGGATCAATTCCCATGTCGATAGCAGTGGCCAACATCTCGAGATCCTCCTCAATTGTGACCATGATGGTGCCAGACCATGTTATGTCTTGAAACCATTTGTGTGTTGGGCCGCAATATGAGCGAAGTCCCGAATGGCCTGTCTATGCCGGATTTGGAGCGCAGACCACCTCGTCCATCAGCGACATTGATGATCACTAGAGATGGCGAGGAAGGGGTCGAGGTTCTACTGGGCCATAGATGCGAAACTATGCCATCATTTCCTGGCTACTGGGCTTTTCCTGGAGGCGGAGTGTCACGTGTCGATAAAACGGCAAGTGAAGTAATTGGAATATCGGTTCAGCACTGTGCTATTCTAAGGGAGTTAGTCGAAGAGTTGGGACTAGCGCCCGAGAATGGGAGATTAGTTTCGGTTGAAGAAGACTTCAGAAGAATGGTCGTTGATGACAAAGCAAACTGGTTCCCCCTTGCACTCGATGGAGATATTTCTACAGACACAACTGGTATGCGGATTATCTCGATGCGTACAACTCCTCCTTTTGGTCCAATGCGATTTGAAAATACATTTTTGCACATTCATTCACAGGACCATGATGAGTTCTCGCTTGTAGGCCAAACTGAGTTTGAAAATGCTAGATGGATGCGTCCATCCGATGTAATAGGTGCATGGCAACAAAATGCTATCAAAGTCGCACCACCTGTTGTCACACTGTTGATGGAGGTAGAAAGATGTCTTGGATTGATGGAACAAGATATGGAAAAAGTAGCTATTGATTTAGAAACTAGGATGCCAGGTCGTCGCTCAATTCTATTCGCTCAAGGGGTGGAAGTTGTACCTGTAAAAACTGCAACTCTGCCGCCTGCAGACCACACAAATTGTTACCTCGTTGGCGACCCTGAAGGTGAGTTCATAGTTGTTGATCCAGCCTTTAGGCATAGAGAAGGAATGGAAGATGTAGCTGAGGCGGTTGAAAGACACAAAGGGGAACTTGTAGCCGTATTCTATACGCATGGGCACAGTGACCACATGGCAGATGTAGGGTTGCTAAAAGAAGCGTTTGATGTCCCGGTTTGGTCAGCATCAACATCCGCTGACCGTGTGCTCAAAGATGGAGAAGTTCTCAAACTTGGTAATCAAGAATGGACAGTACTGCACACTCCAGGGCATCACCCAGAACACCTGTGTTTAATCTCAGAGTCCGGCCTTATTGCAGGAGACATGGTGGCAGGAATTGGAACAATTCTTATTCCACCTGGCCAAGGGGACATGATGACTTACATCGAGCAATTAGAGCGTCTACTGGACTTAGACCCTCACTTAATATTCCCGTCACACGGACCTGTAATTCCTCTTCCATTTATGACATTAGAGCACTACATTAAGCATCGTTCTTCTCGTCACGAAAAGGTATTAGCTGCTGTTGAAGCAGGCCATACGATACTCGAAGATATCGCTAGAGTGGCCTATGAAGACACTCCTGATGCTCACCCTGGATTAGCAGTCGACCAGGCTCTGTCTCACTTGCTCTCGCATGAAAAAGGTGGAAAGGTAAGAACCACTGACGGTGGCTGGGTGCGGGCATGAAGGATGTGATGAGCGGACTTGATTTGCGCGCTATTGCTAGCGAATTGCAATTCATGGTCGGTGCTCATTGCAGAAAAAGTTACCAGCCACATTATGAGCAAGTAGTATTACGTTTACGAACTAAAGAAGGAGGCAACTCCGATTTAGTTTTAGTTCGAGGAAAGCGCATCTACCTGAGTAAAAGAGACCGTCCGATGCCTCAAAATCCTGCTCCATTTGCAATGGTTTTACGAAAGTCGTTGTCTAATGCACGGCTAAGGGCTATAGAACAAATTGGATATGATCGAATTTTAAAATTCGTATTCGAGAAGCCATTTGGAATGTTTCACATTTACGTTGAAGTATTTAGAGATGGAAATATAATTCTGACAGATGGTGATGATGTTATCATTCAACCTCTAACTCACAAATCATACGCAGATAGGGTACTGAAAAGAGGCGTCGTCTACACTCCACCACCTGCCGCTACAAATCCTTACGAACTTGATTACGATTCATTTTGTGAATTAATGAATGATAGTGATAGAAATCTTGGCCGAACATTAGGGGGCGGCCTGAATCTTGGTGGGGCTCTTGCCACTGCGGTTTGTGTTGAAGCCGAGCATAGCGCAGATGCCGAAATCAAAGAAGCCGATTTACAGAAAGTTTGGGACTCATTACAATCGATTCTACAAGGGGATTGGAAAGGTCATTTATTCCTCAAAGAAGGCGGAATTGAACAAGCCTGGCCCGTAATTCCTGCAACACTCAAGGATTTAGAGAGAAAGGACTTCGAAACCATGAGTGAGGCAGTAGACGAATGGATGGGCCAATATGACGCTCATGCTTTAGCGCGTAGAGAAGCCGAAGCACTAGATGTCGCATCGCCAGGAAGAGGATATTCAACCGATGTTGAGCGCCTTGAAAGAAGGCTAGCACAGCAGGAAAAGGCTCTGGAAGGTTTCGGAACTAAGGTAGAGAAACAGCAAGAAATCGGACACATAATCCAAGAGAATTGGACACATGTCGAACAATTGTTAGCTCAGATTCAAGAAGCGGTTGAAAATCTGGGCTGGGATGGAGTAAAGAAAGCCATCAAAGAAATCGAATGGATTCAATCTGTAAATGCAGCAGAGAGTAGTTTCGTCGCATTCATGCCTGATGAAGAAGGTAAACCAGGCAGCCAGGTCACACTAAATTTGGATGAAACTGTTCACCAAAATGCGCAGAGGTTTTTCCAATCCGGACGCAAACAAAAGGACAAATCAGCAGGTGCTGTTCAAGCATTAGAGGATACAAGACTAGAACTTTCTAGAGCCAGAAAGAAGCAAGCGAAAAGAGAGGCTAGTGGCCAAATAGCTCGTGTGAAAAGAGCGAAACGCCTCTGGTTTGAAAATCACAAATGGACAATGCTTCCAAGTGGTCACCTGATGGTTGGTGGACGCGATGCTAAAGGAAACGATTCTGTTGTTAAGAAGCACATGTCCCTAGGCGATCGTTACCTTCACGCCGACCTTCACGGAGCACCTTCTTGTTCACTAAGAAATAATCAAGGATTTGTTGTAGACACTCATCCTCCCCCTCACATTGGAGATGACATTCCAGCATTCCGTTTGGCCGACAAAGTTGAGGCGGACTTAGATGATGAAACTACTGAAATCGCTGCTACGATGGCTCTTGCTTGGAGCAGAGCATGGAATGGCGGAGGCGCTCATGGAACCGTATTCTGGGTAAAGCCAGGACAGGTCTCGAAGTCTGCAGTGACTGGCGAATATGTTGGCAAAGGAGCATTCGTCATCAGAGGAAAGAGGACTTGGTACAAGGATATTGATTTGAAAATGGGAATTGGTCTTGTGGCAATAAATGGTATTCCTTTGTTAATGGGTTCAACCCCTGAACACATTGCAAGTATTTGCAACCGTTACATTGTGATTTCTCCTGGAAGAGAAAAGAAAGAAGCCGTAGCAAATCGAATCTACAAGTCAACGGGTCTTTCTGTAGATGACATTCTTCCAATTCTTCCAGGTAATTGTGACATCATCGAAGATGTCGGCCTTATCAAATTCAAGAAGGTTGAGACTAATGAGTAATGTTAAATTTGGTGCAGAATCATGGAATGCTAGATTTTCTGGCGATGGCTGGGCTTATGGAAAAGAGCCTAATGCATGGTTAGCAGAAACTATCAAACCGGGTAATGGCAAGGCACTAGTTCCAGCAGATGGAGAAGGTAGAAACGCAGTTTGGATTGCCTCTCAGGGATACGATACTACTGTTTTCGACCTGTCTGATGTTGGAAAGGAGAAGTGTGCTCTACTTGCTAATGAAAGAGGGGTTAGTGTACACTACGAGGTAGATGATCTCACTATTCGTAACTTCACGTCAGAGTCATATGACTTGATTGCATGTTCGTGGTTCCATGTTCCTTGGAGTATTTTTTGTGAACACTATCCTCGAATGCTTTCTTCACTGAAGTCAGGTGGAGAATTCATCTGTGAAGGATACCACACTAGCCAAATCGATATGACTAGCGGTGGACCAAAGAGTCTTGACTTACTTTGGGACCTTGATGAAGTGATGGATATTATCGGTGAAGGATTTAGTATTAAGCATGCTAAAGTCGAAACTGTGGAATTGGATGAATCCGACTTACACAGAGGAATTGCACACGTTGTAAGATTGCATTTAATCAGAGATTGATAAATAACGGCACTATTCTCAAGTAACAGGTACTGTTAGGGCTCTACATGCGTACAAAGATGCTAGTGCTAATTCTATTTTTCATGAGCGCTGCATCTCCATTGATTGATAATTCAACAGCCCAAGGTTCCATGACTGCAGCTGTAGATTTGGAATGTATTCCTACTAACGGTGCTTCGATAGATATCGATGTTTCGCCAGGATCTACTTTGACCGGCTTTACAACCTGCACCGTAAGTAATCCGACTGTACATGTAGAAAAAATTAGTATCACAGTTACAGCAGATGGATTAGTTGTAGCGGCACCCGGAAGTGTTACTGTTGCCGCAGGTGGTGAAGAAGATTTCCAAGTAGCAGTAAGAGCCGATTCAAGAATGTATACTCAAGCAAGGACATTAGTTGTTGAGGCTAGTGTTCAAGAAATAAGTGGGGTTCCTCCCCCGAATTCAGCATATTCTATATCTCGTAATATAATCAGCATTTTACAGTTTGCAGAATTTAGTGCGGAGATGATGGCACCTGTTGTTGAATTAGAAGTAGGCTCTGATTACCAACTTGAATACAGGTTGTATAACACTGGTAATGGCGGCGATAGATTCAATATCGAATTAGGTGATGATGAATTTTATGATACTTCTTTTGCTTTACCGTTAGTAACTTTGCAAGTAGAACCCTATGGGCTGGCGCTATTCCAGGTAATGGTTAGTGCGCCTGATGATGGGTTAGATTGGGAAACTAATTCCGATGGAGTACATACTATGGAAATAGAAATCAAAATTTCCGTTGAAAGTGATCTAGGTTGCCAAAATGGAAATTGTTTGAAAACAACAATGACTCAGAAAATAATATTCTATGAAAACCAAACTGCTCAAGATGACTCAGGGTCAGGGGTGCTATCAAATTCAATGGATAACAAAGCATTGGTTTACGGTGGAGGCGGCGCGGGAGTAATCCTCCTCCTCATATTATTCGTAGTAATGCGAAGGAAAAAGTAATCATAATCTAAGGGTTTATTAGCCCCTAGCCAAAGTTCCCCCTATGGAAGAAAATACTGACTCAGCCCCCATGCTATACTTTGGATACGGGTCTAACCTTGACAGGGATGATTGGGAAAAATGGTGTTCAAGAAATGGTCTTGAGCCATCTGGATTGAAAGAAATCGGACCTGCTTGGATTGATGGGTTTGTTTTAGATTTCAATTACTATTCGAGGTCTAGAGGAGCAGGTGCTGCAAATCTAACATGGATAGCCTCCGGCATGGCTGCAACCCCTGGTGCATTGTTTGAGATTGATGAGTACACTAGAGATGCATTAGACCGCAAAGAAGGGCATCCTAACCACTACATCAGAGTAGAAAAAACAGTTTACACAAGCGACGGGCAAAGTCACCTAGCTTACACCTACATACACAACTCATCGAATTCTGAATTTCATGAACCATCTGATGAATATGAAGAATTGATTCGTAACGGATTGACAAGATTAGATCTACCCACCACCTGGTTAGATTATGCCTTACGGAAAGGCCCAAATCCAAGATTCGAGTTTGTTTTTGTCTATGGAACACTGATGGATGGTATGAAACGAGGAGAACTGATGGAAGACGGATCTGAAATATACTGTCATGGCTCAGTAAAAGGGGACCTGTTTGACCTTGGGGATTACCCAGGATTGGTACAAGGCGATGGAATTGTCCATGGTGAAATATACAAAGTTAGTGACATGTTCCAATTTATACAACACCTTGACCAAATAGAAGGAAACGTTGGAGATAATCCATTATTTGATAGGAGAATCCAACTCATAGATTCAGAGAAAGGTAAGGTTTGGGCATATGTTTACCACTATGCTAGGCCAATAGATTCGTTTCGAAAAATCGAATCTGGAAACTGGCGTACCAAAGGAAATTGATTCATCTGGAAAAGTTCAGCAACAGCCGTCTTCTCTCATAGGAGCGCTGATGAATGAAACCTTGTCTACTGAGGCTGTATCATTTAGTTGAGCCATAATTTTACGGAAACTAGCAGCAGAGCCAATCGCTTGCAGCAAATCAACGCACGTGTGACTATGTTTTAGACAACTGT
>Ga0315320_10004511_pt1 | contig 11407 bp, 8 predicted proteins | sample M140m21515metaG_FD_203458 | JGI IMG/M metagenome (GOLD analysis project Ga0315320, IMG submission 203458) | Ammonia-oxidizing marine archaeal communities from Monterey Bay, California, United States - M1 40m 21515 | ecosystem: Environmental > Aquatic > Marine > Coastal | place: USA: California...
TAGTTAGAGTTATTGATGGTAAAATTTCAAAAAATATGAAAATTAAAATGATGTCAACTAATCAAGAATATATTGTTGAAAAAGTTGGTGTATTTACACCAAAAGCTACAGATATCAACGAGTTAAATGCTGGAGAAATAGGGTTTATAACAACTGGAATAAAAGTTTTATCAGAAACAAAAGTTGGAGATACCATATGTGATGCTGCTAAACCTTTGAAAGAAGCACTACCTGGTTTTAAACCAAGTAAGCCAGTAGTATTTTGTGGATTATTTCCAGTAGATAGTTCCGAGTATCAAAAATTAAAAGATGGTTTAGCCAAATTACAATTGAATGATGCAAGTTTTTCATTTGAGCCTGAGTCATCTTCTGCGTTGGGACTAGGTTTTAGATGTGGGTTTTTAGGGTTACTCCATTTAGAAATTGTTACTGAAAGATTAGAAAGAGAATTTGATGTAAACTTATTAACAACAACTCCAGGGGTAGTATACAAAGTTCATATGAATAGTGGAGATATTGTTGACTTACATAATCCTTCTAGCTTACCAGATCCAACTTTAATTAAGTTAATTGAAGAACCTTGGATAAAAGCAACAATAATTACTCCAGATGAATACTTAGGCTCTATAATAAAAATGTGCCAGGATAAAAGAGGAGTACAAACTAATTTAAGTTATTCTGGAAATAGAGCTGTTGTAAATTATGAATTGCCTTTAAATGAAGTAGTTTTTGATTTCAATGATCGCTTGAAATCGATGACTAGTGGATATGCAAGTTTTGACTATGAAATTATTGAACATAGGGAAGGTGACCTAGTAAAGCTTGGAATTTTAGTAAATGCAGAGCCTGTTGATGCACTAGCAATGATGATTCATAAAGATTTTGCACAAAGAACTGGAAGAGAAGTTTGTGAAAAATTAAAGGATTTAATACCAAGGCATAACTTTATGATTCCTGTGCAAGCAGCAATAGGAGGTAAAATTATTGCTAGAGAAACAATTAAGGGATTTAAAAAAGATGTTTTAACTAAGATACATGGAGGCGGTGCAACAGATAGAAAAAGAAAACTTTTGGAGAAACAAAAAAAAGGAAAAGCTAAATCAAAACAATTTGGAAGAGTAGAAATTCCACAAGAAGCATTTATTGGAGTTTTAAAAATTAGTAAAGAGAAATAAATGAAAATATTTGATTGTTTCATGTATTGGGACGAAGATACATTGTTGGATTTAAGATTAAATATTCTAAATGAACATGTTGATCATTTTGTTATAGTTGAAGGAAATAAAACATGGCAAAATAATCCAAAAAAATTAAAATTTGATATCAATAAGTTTAAAAAATTTAAAAAAAAAATTATTTATATTAAAGTTACAGATTTACCTGCAGGAAAAAATCCTTGGCTGAGAGAAAATTTTCAAAGAAACTGTATTGAGAGAGGTTTAAAAAAATCAAAAGACGATGATTTGATTATAGTTTCGGATTTAGATGAAATACCAAATCCACAAGCGATAAAATCATTTAATAAAAATAAAAGATATGCAGTTTTTAAACAGAATCATTTCTTTTATAAGATAAATCTGCAATCTCAGAAAAATCCTTTTTGGTTTGGATCAAGAATATGTGTAAAGAAATTTTTAAAATCACCACAGTGGTTAAGAGAGTTAAAATTTAAAAAAAGATCATTTTGGCGTCTTGATAAAATTAGGTTAAACAATATTTTAGAAAACGGGGGTTGGCACTTTTGCAATTTGAAGTCACCAAAGCAGCTACTTTATAAATATCAAAATCTTTGTGAAACTAATGATCAATTTGTATTTAAAGAAAAAATTCATAAAAAACATTTAGATGAACAAGAAATTAAAAACAAAATAAAAAATGGGTTTGATATTATTGGAAGAAAAGAAACCTACAAGTTTAAAAAATTAGACGATAGTTTTCCAAAATATTTAATTAAAAACAAAAAAAAATATATTAAATGGATAGTTTGATTTTGATTTGTTTCGAATTGAAGAATTAAGTATGAAAATTAAAAGATTTTTTTCAAATATATATAAAAAATTTATAAATATAATATTCTCAAAAATTTATGGGAAAATTACATATACAAAACAAAAAACTCAAAATATTAAAATTAATAAAATAAACTCAATAGATAATATTAATGTAAAAAAATATAATTATAAATATTTAGAAATAAACAATGGAAGAATATTTACAAATTATGTTGAATGTGTAGGTATAATTTCTAACAAATTTTTAATTAAAGAATTTTCATTTCAACAAATTAAGGGAAAGTTAAAAAAAGAAAAAAATCAAATACTAAGAACAGGAACACCAAAAATTAAAAGAAAATTTTCTGGAAATATGCTATCCTTGACTCAAGGTGCAAGTGGCCACAGTAATTACTCGCATTGGCTATTAGACATATTACCTAAAATTAAGATTGCATCAGAAAAGATTGATTTACAAGAAATTGATTTTTTTTATTTCACAAAACTAAATTCTTTTCAAAAACAAACTTTAAAACTTTTAAATTTAGATTATAAAAAATTTGTTGATGCAAACGTTAATCGACATGTTCAAGCATCCAAAATATTGGCAGTAAGTCATCCAAATTTTTTTCACGGAACTATTGTTGATGCACACAGTAATCTTCCTGAGTGGATAGTATTTTATTTAAGAGAGACTTTTTTAAAAAAAATTGATTATAAAAAAAAAAATTATAGATCAATCTATATAGATAGAAGCGATTCTAAAGAAAAACATTGTAAATTAATTAATAATGATGAAATAAGTAAATATCTTAAAAAAAAAAATTTTAAAATATTACAACTAAGTAAATTAAAGTTTATTGATCAGGTAAGATTATTTTATAATTGTAAACAAGTAATTGCCCCACATGGTGCCGGACTTACGAATTTAATTTTTTGTAAAAAAAATACTAGAGTTCTAGAGATATTCCCAAAAAATCACAACCAAACTCGTGTCTACAAAAAAATAAGCAAAATCAATAACTTAAATTACACATCAATTAAATGTGATAAAACAACCTTTAGTAAAAAAGGTGATATGCTGTTAGATGTTAAATTTATTCAAAAATATCTTAATACAAATGATAGCAATATTTGACATAGGAGCAAACAATGGTCTTAATGGATTGGCTTTTGCTATTCTTAATCCAAATACAAAAGTTTTCTCATTTGAGCCAAATCCTGTTTTGAGAAAAACCATTCTTAAAAATAAAAAAATTTTTGAAAAAAAGTTAGGAATTAATTTAAAAAACTTTTTTTTTATTGCAAAAGCAGTATCAAATAAAAAAGAAAAAACTTTTTTTTATATTACTGAAAATGATGCCACCTCATCACTATTAAAACCCAAAAAAAAATTAAATAAATTTTGGACACAAAATAAAGATACATCTATTAAAAATATTTCAAATTGGATTAGAATAAAAAAAAAAATTAGAATAGAGACAATAAAACTAAAAGATTTCTGTAATGACAATAAAATCAGTAAAATTTCTTATATGCATTGTGATACTCAAGGAAATGATTTAAAAGTTTTTGAAGGCCTTGGAAATTATAGAATGGTTGTAAAGAAAGGCGTATTAGAGTCTGCAATTAAGCCAGAATTATCACTTTATAATAAATCAACTACTTTTAAAAAAATAAAAAAGAGTTTTATAAAATGGGGATATAAAATAGAATCTGTTCATGAATTCCATAAAAATAATCCTGAAAGAAATATATATTTTTCAAATAAGAATTTTCATGAAAATATTAAGTTTAATTCCCCTACTGAAAAAAATTTAAGATTATTTAATAGAATATTAAAAGGCAAAACAAAATTTAAAGACAATTTTTTCATTTATATTTTAAGAAAAAATTTAATACTTAATTATTCTCTATAAGTTCTTTAATAATTTTTTTTGTATTATATTTTTGTTTCCATTTTGGATAATCTTTTTTAAATTTTGATGTATTGGATACATACCATATGTGATCCCCCACTCTTGGCAATTTGATAAATTTTTTTCTAATTGAAATTTTACACTCTTTTTCGACAATATTTAATGCTTCTAGAATAGAGCAATTAGAATATCTTCCACCTCCAATATTGTAAATTTCACCTTTTTTTGGTTTTTTATAAAACTCCCAAAAACAATTAATAAGATCGGCACTATGTAAGTTGTCTCTAACTTGCTTCCCTTTATAGCCTATCAAAGAATATTCTTTTTTTAACATACTCGCTTTTACTAAATACGATAAAAAACCATGTAGTTTTGCACCACTATGATTTGGACCAGTAATACAGCCTCCCCTAAAGCTTACAGTTTTTAATCCTACATTTTTTCCATATTCTTGAACTATTAAATCCGCATATGTTTTTGATACACCAAAAAAACTATGTATACAGTTATCTATTGGGAAATTTTCATCAATACCTTTGTAATACCTATTATTTTTTTTTAATTCCCATCTATCATTATGCTCGTAAGCTATTAATTTATTTGGATTATCACCGTAAACTTTATTAGTAGACATAAAAATAAAAGATGCTTCTGGACAAAATTTTTTTGTAAGTTCCAATAAATTTAATGTTCCTGTAGCATTAACATTGAAGTCAATTAGTGGATAATTTTTCCCATAATCATGAGAAGGTTGTGCTGCACAATGAATTATAATGGAAATTTTTTTTGAGTATTTTCTAAAAATTTTTTCAATAATTTTTGTGTTTCTTATATCAACGCTATAATTGTAAAAATTTTTATATTTTTTTTTCAATTGTTTTTTTACCCATATTGTTGAACCATCATTACCAAAAAAATACTTTCGTAAATTATTATCAATTCCTATTACATCAAATCCTTTGTCACAGAAAAATTTTACAGATTCTGATCCAACTAAACCTGTAGAACCAGTTATTATTGCTACTGACATTTAAAAATATTTAATTAGTTTTTTTTTATTTTTTAATATCCATATATACGTATCTGTAACCACGTCATATATATTTTTTTTAGGTTTCCAATTATAAGTTTTTTTTACAAATTTATTATCTGTAACGTAGTATGGAATATCATAAATTGATGTATTTTTTTTTTTACCTATTTTAACTGTATTATTGGTTATTTTTTGACAAATATTTGTTAATTCTGAAAGTGAAGTATAACTTTGGCTTGATCCACCAACTGTAAAGATCTTATTATTAATTGTATTTATTTTTCTAATTTGAATTAAAATTAATTTACAAAGATCAATTATGTGAAGCACATCTCTTATTTGATTACCATGTCCTCCATAACCAACATAATTTAAAGTTTCTTTGTTGAAGTGTTTCCATATCCACAAACTAACAAATCCCTGGTCTTGCTTTCCAAATTGCAATGGTCCTGAAATAACACCACAACGATTTATTATATACTTTAAATTAAATGCATAAGAAAACTCTTCTATAAACATCTCTGAGGATAGTTTAGTTAAGCCGTATATAGATTTTGCACCAGTTGTGTCATCCTTCTCATTTATCAATTTTTTAATATTAAGTTTCTTGCTAATATTCTTTGATTTAATTAGGCTATTTAGTTTTAATATTCCATAAACTCTACTAGTTGATAAAAAAATAATTTTAGATTTATCGTTTCTTGCTTTTTTAAGAAGATTTATTGTACCTAGTAAATTTGTATTAACTACACGATCAATATCTTTTTTTGACACCTCAATTGATGCTTCTGCACAACAATCAACAATTAAATCATATTTAGGTAGTTTCAAAATTTTTTTAAAATCCTTAATATCGAAATTATGATTTTTAATTTTATTTTTTTTTAGTAAGCTTAAATTATATTTAGATCCTTTTCTCGAAAGATTATCCATACATTCAATCTTAAAATAATTGTTTAGATATAATGCCAAATTTGTACCCACAAATCCACAACCACCTGTAATCAGAATTTTGATTTTTTTCATGATTTTTTAATTGATAATATTATCTATCATTTACTCCTATTTTTTAAATAAAATTTAAAATCTAAAATAATAAAGTAATAAAAAATAATAAAATTAACTTTTAAAAGTTCATATCTGAAATTAAAAAGGTCATTAATTGACCATTTTAAAACCCTTTTAAATTGTCTGATGATATTTTTAATTGTTTTCAGTAAATTTCTTTTTTTTAACCCATCACCATAATATATATATCTCCAATATCTTTGAGCAAGACTAAATCCATCATCATTTTGAAGATGTAAACATATTGCATTACTACAATAAAAAAGTTTGTGGTTTTTATTTCTTAAATAATTAGAAAATTCAATATCTTCGCCATTTGTTTTGAAATATTCTAAATCATTTCGATATTTAATAATATCCTTCATGTTTTTGGTATCTAGAAGATTATTACAGCCAAAAATAAATTTTGGTTCTGAAAGATCTTTTTCACCCCAATTTTGTTTAAGTCTTATTGATCTCCAAACATTGAAAGAATTCTCTAAATATTTTTCATACATTTTGCCACCTATTAATGTCACATTTTCCTGTAAAATTTTTTTAAGTAAAATTTCAATCCAATTTGGAAAAAGCTCAACGTCTGCATCTATCTTTGCTATATATCTTGTATTTAAAAAATCAGTTGCAATATTCATTGAGTGACTTAAGCCTAAATTAGTTTTATTTTGAATAACTTTAATCTTATCGCCAAAACTTTTAAGAATTTCTGCAGTTCTGTCAGTTGAACAGTCATTTATTATCAGAATGGTTCTAGGTTTTATTGTTTGTGTCAGAATAGAATTAATGCATAGTTCAATAGTTTTCTCAGCATTAAACGCTGGAACATATACAGAAACTTCAGAATTAATCATTTAATTTATTTATAATTAAAATAGTAACTTTAATATAAATAAATATTAATTAAGATAAAATTTAATTAATTTAATTTAAGGAGAGGTGGCCGAGTGGCTGAAGGCGCACGCTTGGAAAGCGTGTAAAGGAGAAATCCTTTCATGGGTTCGAATCCCATTCTCTCCGCCATTAAATAAGTCTTTATTTACTATCATAATTAGCCCTTTTTTACCTAATTTAGTGAAGATAAATCAGCATTTTTTATAAAAAATGCTATAATTTTTTTTTCCAAAAAATTAAAAAATGACAAATAAAAACACATATCAGGCAGACTCCATTAAAGTTTTAAAAGGCCTTGAAGCGGTCAGAAAAAGACCAGGAATGTATATCGGAGACACTGATGATGGAACTGGCTTACATCATATGGTTTATGAGGTTGTTGACAACTCAATTGATGAAGCTTTAGCAGGTCACTGTAAAAATATTAATGTAAGAATTAACTCTGATGGAACCATTACCGTAAATGATGATGGTAGAGGAATTCCTGTAGATATGCATAAAGGAGAAAAAAAATCAGCTGCAGAAGTTATTATGACCCAACTGCATGCAGGTGGTAAATTTGATCACGACTCATACAAAGTTTCAGGTGGACTTCATGGAGTTGGTGTATCTGTAGTGAACGCTTTGTCATCGTCTTTACAATTAGAAATAAACAGAGACGGAAAGAAACATTTTATAGAATTTAAAAATGGTGAAGCAAAAGCACCATTGAAAGTTACAGGAAAATCAAAAGAAACTGGAACGCAAATAACTTTTTTGCCATCACAAGAAATATTTTCTTCTATAAAATTTAGTTCAAATATTCTTATTAAGAGAATGAGGGAATTAGCTTTTTTAAATAAAGGAATTAAAATAATTTTTACAGATGCTAGTTTAAAAAAAGAAAAAGTGTCTGTATTTAAATTTGATGGAGGTGTTCTTGAGTTTGTAGATTTTCTAGATGAAAAAAGAGAAAAACTACAAAATAAAAATGGAAATGATTTATTTAAAAAACCAATTTATATTGAAGGAAAAAAGAATAATATTGAAATTGAATGTTCATTAAAGTGGAATGCAAGCTATGCTGAAGATATCTTTGCTTACACTAATAATATTTATCAAAAGGATGGCGGAACTCATTTACTAGGTTTTAGAAGTGCGTTAACAAGAGTTATTAATAAATATGCAAACGAACACAATCTTCTTAAGAAAAATAAATTAGCAATTTCTGGAGATGATATCAAAGAAGGACTTACTTGTGTGTTATCCACAAAAATTCCAGATCCCAAATTTTCATCTCAAACTAAAGATAAACTAGTTTCTTCAGAGGTTAGAATGATTGTTGAAACAGTTATAAATGAAAAATTATCTATTTGGTTTGATCAAAACCCTTCAGTCGCCAAAATAATTTTAGCAAAAGTTATACAAGCTGCAATGGCAAGAGATGTGGCTAGAAAAGCTCGAGAAAATGTAAGAAGAAAAGGTGCTTTAGAATTAAGTGGGCTTCCAGGAAAACTAGCAGATTGTCAAATAGGAAAACAAGATGGTACAGAATTGTTTATTGTAGAGGGAGATTCGGCGGGTGGATCAGCTAAACAAGGAAGAAATAGAGCTAATCAAGCTGTTTTGCCTTTAAGAGGTAAAATTTTGAATACATATGTTGAAGATTTAACTGTCAAAAAGAATGGCAATGGTGATAGCTCTGAACAACAAAGGACTAAGGCTTTGTCAAAAATGATTTCATCCAATGAAATAGTCACTTTAATCAATGCATTAGGCTTAGATCCAAAAGTACAAGAAATAGATTTAAAAGATCTTAGATATGGAAAAATTATTATTATGACGGATGCTGACGTAGATGGATCGCATATTAGAGCCCTCTTATTAACTTTTTTTAATAACAAACCATTTAATAAATTAATTGAAAATGGACATGTATATTTAGCTCAACCTCCATTATTTAAAATAAATAAAGGAACAAAAGGAATATATATTAAAGATGAAAAAGAATTAGAGGACTATATTGTTAATAATAAAAAAGAATTAAAAAAATTAAAAAGAGGATCAAAAGAGTTTGCAAAAGAATTAGATCTAGAAAAATCGAAAATGAACATTCAAAGGTTTAAAGGATTAGGAGAGATGAACCCAGAGGAGCTATGGAGTACTACACTTGACCCTGAAACAAGAAATCTATTACAGGTACAGTATTCAAAAGATTTTAAGAAAGATCAGAACCTTATACATACTTTGATGGGGAATGACGTTGCTTTAAGAAAAGATTTTATAATCTCTAACGCAATCAATGTGCAAAATCTTGATATTTAATAATGAAGTTCTTTGAAACTTCAAAATATCATTTCTTTAAAAAATCAACTTATATAAGTTTAAGATGGATTGGTATTGTTGGACAATTAATATCAGTTAATCTTGTTTATTTTTATTTAAATTTTAATTTTGACTTTATCATTTGTAATCTAGTTATATTCTTAGGTATTTTAAGTAATTTATTTTTAATCTTTATATATAAAAAAACACAATTATCCGATAGGTCAGCTTTTATCTTTTTAGTAATAGATATATTACAATTAGGAGCTTTACTTTATTTAACAGGAGGAGTTACTAATCCATTTGTTATTTTTTTATTAATTCCAAGCATTTTTTCATCATCTAATTTAAGTTTTAAAACCAATTTTTTATTGGTATTTCTTACAGTAATTATAATTTTTATACTTACATTTTACTCTCTAGATTTACCTTCTCCAATAAGAGACCATTTTCATGTCAGTCCATATTATTTTTATGCAATTCCAATTGCTTTAATAATAGCTCTATTTTTTTTGAATTATTTGGCTATGTCATTTGGAACACAGTCTCGATTAAGAAGAGAGGCATTAGCAAAAATGGAAGAAGTTATGGCTACCGAACATGAGCTTTTATCTTTAGGAGGTCAAGCCGCAGCCGCAGCTCATTCACTTGGAACTCCTTTATCTACAATTAAGATTATTGCTCATGATTTAGAGAAACAATTTAAAGACCAAGAGGATATTAAAAAAGATATAGAGTTACTGTCTAGTCAGGTGGAAAGATGTAATGAAATTTTAAAAAAATTAACATTGAATCCTGTAGAAGAAGACGAGTTTATTGATAAAGATCTTTCAATGAAAGATTACTTAAGTGAAATTATTTCATCATTTAAAGAAATTAGTCAAAAAAGTTTTATCTTTAATTATGATCAATTTTCAAATGCAAAAAAAATAACTAAATCTATAGAAATTGTTTACGGATTAAGAAATTTTATTGGAAATGCTAATAAATTTGCTAATGAAGCAGTTTATATAAATTTAAAAAGTGATAGTGAAATAACAGAAATTACAATCGAAGACGATGGAAATGGTTATCCAAAAGATGTTTTGTCAAAAATTGGTGAACCATATTTAAGAACAAAAGATCCAATTGAAAAATCAAAAACGGGTTTAGGATTAGGTTTGTTTATTGGTAAAACACTTTTAGAGAAAAATTTTGCTTCAATTAATTGTAGAAATTCAAAAACAAGAAATGGTGCAGAAGTGATTATTAAATGGAATAATAAAGATTTATTTAATATTTAGTGAAATTTTTTTTTTGTTTCAAATAATGAACTTAATTGAGAAATCATAACATCTCCTAATTCATTTACATCTGTAATCTTTATAGCTTTATTATAATATCTTGAAACATCATGCCCAATACCAATTGCTAAAACTTCAATTTCAGTTTTGTTTTCTATGAATTTAACCATTTTCTTTAGATGCTTTTCTAAAAAATCACCTGAATTTACTGAAAGTGTAGAATCATCTACTGGTGCGCCATCGGAAATTACCATCATAATTTTTCTTTCTTCTTTTCTCTTTTTTATTCTATTGTAAGCCCAAGAAATAGCCTCTCCATCAATATTTTCTTTTAACAGACCCTCTTTCAACATAAGTCCTAAATTATTTTTAGCTTGTCTCCAGTGAGTATCGGCACCTTTATAAATTATATGTCTTAAATCATTTAATCTTCCAGGAGTTTTAGGTTTTGAATTTTTATTCCAAAGCTCTCTACTTTGCCCACCTTTCCAGTTTTTTGTTGTAAATCCTAAAATTTCAACTTTCACAGAACACCTCTCTAAAGTTCTAGACAATATATCTGCACATATTGCAGCTATTGTAATAGGTCTTCCTCTCATCGATCCAGAATTATCGATTAACAAAGTAACGATTGTATCTTTAAAATCTAAATCTTTTTCTTTTTTAAATGACAACGAATTATATGGATCCATAATAATTCTAGGTAACTTTGAGCTATCAAGCAAGCCTTCCTCTAAATCAAAATCCCATGCTCTATTTTGTTTTGCAAGCAACTGTCTTTGTAATTTATTTGCAAGTTTAGTTATAACGTCTTGAAATCCTACTAGTTGTTGATCCAATGTTTTACGAAGCTTTACTGCCTCATCTGCATTCTCTAATTTCTCAGCTTTTGTTACTTCATCATATTGTGTTGTAAAAATT
>Ga0315320_10004514_pt1 | contig 11405 bp, 10 predicted proteins | sample M140m21515metaG_FD_203458 | JGI IMG/M metagenome (GOLD analysis project Ga0315320, IMG submission 203458) | Ammonia-oxidizing marine archaeal communities from Monterey Bay, California, United States - M1 40m 21515 | ecosystem: Environmental > Aquatic > Marine > Coastal | place: USA: California...
GGTGATCGCTTCCGATCGTCCCAACGCGGCCTCGCTGATTCGAGACCGCGTCGACGGACGTCTCCTGACCCCCGGCGATCGCAACGCGTTCGTTCGCGTCTTCATGCGGCTCGTCGACGAACCCGGGTTGGTGACGGACATGGCGCACGCGGCCGCCGCGACGCACGGTCGCGGCATCCCGGTGCGGCGTCCGGACTGGCTCGCGAACGCCGAGGTTCAGTCCGTGGTCGCGAGCAGCCCCGAGAATCCGATCGCGGCGTCTCGGTAGAGCACGGCGAGGTCCGCGGCCGGAATCGACATTCCACGAAGACGCGGGGCATCCATCGGACCGAACCCGTCGGGATCGACGAGGGCGAGATCCGGATCGGCGATCGGACTTTCGCCGTCGTGGTCGCTCTCCCACATCCGACGGAGCGCCCAGTACCGGCTGGCGTAGAGATCGAAGGCGTCATTCTCGTTCGAGGCCTTGGCGGACATGACGTTCTCGTCGTCGAGCGGATCGGCCCGAAGGTGTTCATCGAGGGTGACGATGTCGGAGCCGAAGAGCAGTCGACCGGCGTGCCGGCGGAGGAAGGCGAGCAGGTCCTCCGGCTCGTGTCGCGACAGTTCGCGGACCATCCACTTCGTCGCACTGGTGTCCAGGTGCAGGTTCGGATGGCGTTCGAGCAGGCCGTCGAGGAATTCGAGATCCTCCGGCCAGCCGCCCATGTGCGCGGCGATGAAGGGGACCCGGAAATCCGAGAGGGCCGCTTCCAGCGGTTCGTAGTGGGATCGCTTGTCGCCGTAGCGGGCCCGGTCCGAGTAGCGGGTGGCGAACCAGGTGTCGGGATCGGCGACGTGCACCATGATCGCCATGTCGAGATCGACCGCGAGCTGCATGCCTTCCCGCCGGATCGGAGCGTCAAGCCGCAACAGGGCGGGATCGCCCGCCTCCTCGCCGAAGTCGACGATCCGCGGGGCGGCCCAGAACTTGACGATGCGAGCGCCCTTCTCGCGATACGCCTCGATGCGTCGCAGGTACCCCTCGCCGTGAGCCAGTCGCCGATCGGGGTTCCGGAAGTCCGGGACCGCGATCGGTTCGAAGCGTCCCTCGAGCGAATCCCGCACCGCCTCCACCTCGTCGATCGCGGTCATCGACCAGACGGCTTCCACGCCGTACAGGTCCATGACCTCGGCGAAGAGCCGGCTGGCCTCGAGGCCGTTGATGTGGGTGTGCGCGTCGATGATCGGGACCGTGGGCGGCCCCAGGCGCGCGGCTTCGGCGCGGTAGTCCAGACCGAGGCGGTTCGATGTCGTGGGCGTGGCGTGCGTCATGGACGGGATGGTAGCCGTCGAGGCCGAGGTCGGATCAGGGCGACTCCTTGGATTCCGGAACCTCTGATTCCGGGGCCTTCGGCGTCTGCTTCGTCACGCGATTGTCGAGACCGGGCCTGGCTCGGGCTGGCTTCTTGACCTTCTTGGTCGCGATGCCGTTGCGGCGTTTTCGCGCGGCCGAGGCGGGATCGGCCGTGAGGGCTTCGTCGGGCGTCTCGATGACGCCGCCTGCCGTGACTCGGCCGATGTAGATCTCGTGATCCGATTCGATGTCGAGGTGCCGGATCAGGTCGCAGCAGACCCAGCTCGCGGAGGCGACGGGGATCGGGAGCCGGCCGGTGTCTGGGACCAGGTCGTGCCCGAGGAACGGGTCCTCCCCGTGAAGCTCGCCGGGGCGGTTGAAAAGTCGTGACAGCATCAGGTCGCAGCCCCGGAGTTCGCACAACCCGAAGATCGCCGAATCGCGGATGAGCGGACTCAGGGCGTGGCCCTTCCGAACCGCGACGGTCACCGTGATCGGGTCATCCGCGCATTTCTGCACCCGGGTGACCAGCATTCCATTGCGATGGTCGCCGTGGGCGGCGGTCATCAGGAAGCGTCCGACCGGCATCCGATCGGTCGCCATCGTCAATTCAGTTCTTCCGGTGGGTTCGATCGTCATGCCATTCCAGGGTTGCGTTCCCCGCCAGGAGCGGAGTCCGGATCAGTGGGTGGTCCGTGGACAGCATGCGCTCGAAATCGAAAAATGCCATAACTCCCGTCCAAACAAAGGCTTGCCAACGTCCGGATGTGGGTTGTGGGGCCGATGAGGGGAAGAAAAACCACGAAATGGGCAAAAGTGGGTGATTGTGTTGAAGAGTGTGGCGATGTGGAGTATTCTCCGACCGGCATCCTGCGACGGCCTCGGAAGGTCGACGCTTTTCGGCTTCGGAACTGCGGAGTACTGATGCGTGCTTTTTCTCGGCGAATTCGAGCACACCATCGACACGAAGAATCGGCTGGCGATCCCAGCCGAGCTTCGCGACGTGCTCGACGAGGCGACGCACGGAACCGCATTCGTCGCGGCACCGGGATCCAACGGAACACTCTGGCTCTGGCCGGAGCGGACCTTCGCGGAACTCGCCTCGAAGCTCGGCGGGACGCTCCTCGGCGAAGAGGAACTGGTCGCCTTCGATCAGGCGATCTTCTCGCAGTCCGCACGCTGCACCATCGACTCGGCCGGCCGGGTCCGGCTCCCGGAGCGTCTGCTCGGGAAGTTCGGATTGTCGGGCAGCGTGATGGTGCTCGGTGTCCGGGACCATCTCGAACTCGTGGCGCCCGATGCCTGGCGGGAGAAGCAGGCGGCCCTGCCCTCCGACGGGGACGTCTGGAAGCGAGCCCGCGCGGCACTGGCCGAACGATCGAAGCGGGAGGACCGATGAGAGCCTCCGCGAACATCATCAGAACCAACGGCGGAGATTTCGCCGAACAGTCATGCGGCCATGGATCGGCCGCCGGACGCATCGTCGGCACGCGGTCGAGTCGACGGTGCGAGCAGTTCGTGTCGCGACGGTCAAGGATGACCGTTGCGGCCCGTGTTTCGACCGCAAACGCCTTGTTTTTCAGGGCATCGCGAACAGGGGGGCACCTGGTTCGCGGACCCCGGGCCAAGGACGGCTCGGATCTGGGTTGCTTCGAGGGTCAAGGATGATCCCGGAGCATGTCGGGGCATTCGCCCCGACCTCCCTCGACCTGCGTGGTCGGTTCGAGGGCTTTCGGCCATGAGCGGGGGCTCGATGGCTGCTTCGCTTCGCCGCCCGCGTCGTCGACAGACGACGCGGGCGTTTTTTTGGCTTGGACCGACCTCGGGATCCGAGAAGCAGGACGCTGCGAATCGCAGCGTCCTGCTTGATGGGGCGTTCTCGATTCCGCCCGGGATCCTCGTCTGACGAATGGGGGCGAGTGTCAGGCTTCCGAGGCCGGACGAATCTGGCCGGCCACCGGCGGCGCATCCTCGTCGGCCACGATCTGCTCCGCGACTTCACGACGGTGCACCGCGACTTCACGCGGGAACTCGAATGCGAGTCGGACACGGTCACCCTTGATCACGGCGACCCGGACGACACCAAGTGGTGACGCGGGATCTCCGATGATGACTTCCTCGCCCTCGCGGCGGGTGATGACGAGCATGTTCAGGTCCTCCTGCCTGCGTACCACTCTCGAAAGTGCTCGACCGGGACCTCGGTGTCTCGGCCGGTGGAGGGTGGTCGCCGAGATCATTCGGCGGACTACAGCCTAGCCGAACGACGGGGATTACAGAAGGCGGTATCGGTAGATTTCAGTGTCGCCCACGACCTCATTCGGAGGCGACAACGTCCGTCACCTCGGGAACTCTGGTGCGCAGATTCCGCGCGATGCCGTCGCGGAGCGTCATTTCACTCGAGGGACAACCGATGCAGGCTCCGAGAAAGCGGATCTTGACGACCCCCTCCTCGGAGATTTCGAGGAGCTCGAAATCGCCGCCATCTTCCTGCACCGCCGGCCGGATGAGGTCGAGCACCGCCTCGACTCGGGACTGAAGGGATTCGGATGGCGAATCGGTCATTGGTGAAAACGTCCTCGAGAGACCCGGAATCAGGTCGGTGGCGGCAGGTCCTGAACCGCGGTCGACGAGCACGATGATAGAGTCATGAGGCGGCCTCCGTCGAATCACCGACCCTCTGGTGGTGGCGGATGACGCGATTCGTTCCTGCAGGGCATGGAGGCCTGAGCGACGTGATCCCGAGAATGCTTCGTCACTTTGATCCGAACGGCCCCCGACGGGGATCGAATCGAAACTCCGCCATCCGTTCGACGCTGGCCATCGTGGTGCTCGCCCTGCTCGTGGCCTGGCCCGGATGCGCTCCGCGATCCATCGAGGACCCGGTCGCGGTCCTCGCCGACCCGGAGGAGACCTCCGGCCGCCACGCCGCCGCGTTGCGGGTGCTGGAGGCCACCACGACGCCCGATGCCACGAGTCGAGCCCTCAAACGAATGATCATCGCCGATGGCTACACCGTCGACGTCCGGGAGATGGCCTACGACCGGATGAAGATCATCGATCCCGAAGGCCTTCAGCGGCTGCTGGAGATCCAGATGCCGAAGATCGACGCGATCCAATGGCGGGAACGGTTGTGCGAGATCATCGCGGCCGAGCCCTGGATCGACATGACGCCGACGCTCATCCGGGCGTGGGCGCGACCGATGCCGAACTGGGTGGAGGATCCGAAGGACCGGCCGGAGCGACTGGCGTTGATCGAGATGTACGGGGAGGACCGACTCGCCGACGTCCTGGTGCAGGTGATGCTGGATTCCGATCCGGTGGTCGCCGCCAACCTTCGAGCGCGGTGCTGGGAGCTGCTCGTGGCGGAGGGACGACGCGACCGCGTGGTGGAACTGCTCACGAGCAGCGACGTCTCGCCGCGCGACGGCATGTTCCGGGATCTCCGGGAGATCTCGGATCGACTCGGGATCATCCCCGCCAATCGCGAGGAGATCATCTGGGCCCGAACCCTCTGCCGACCGGAGAACGCCGGCTTCCTCGACGCGGCGGCCGCGGCGTGTGAGCGGGTGCCCGAGTCGCGTCGGTCGACCCTGGAACTCCGCGACCTCGGCGTGCTGGTCGCGGCGATGCGTCTCGATCCCACGCTCCTCGATCAGGACGAGGCCACGCTCTACGACGAACTCCGGAAGGACGTCGACGTCGATGGCAGACGCCTCTACTCGGCGAACTTCACCGGGTGGAACGACACCCACACCGAACGACTTCGCGAGGTTCGGCGAAAGCTCGGTTGGGGCGACCTGCTGGCGATGAGGATCGCGATCGAATCGCTGGAGATCGAGGCGGTTCGTGGTCACGTGTTCCGCTACGCGGAACGTGACCTGCTCGACGAAAGCACCGAGTTCGGCGGGGTCATCTCGGTGGATGAACAGGGCCGGATCGAGGTGCTGGAATTCAAGCCGCGGCTTCGACGCGGTGACAATCGCTTCGAGGCGACGCAGGAGATGTTCGACGCGGCCTACACGGGCGTCTTCCACTTCCACAATCACGCTCAGGAATACGACAACCGGGACTATGCCGGCCCGCACATGGGCGACTTCGCCTACGCCGAAGCGACGCGGGCCAACTGTCTCGTGTTCACGTTCATCGACAGCCGCACCATCAACGCCGACTTCTACCGCCACGGCGGGGTGGTGGTGGATCTTGGAACCTTCCAGCGGCCGGACTGAGTTCGTCCCCGGTCGTCGGTCCCGACCCGGAACCAATCGCGTGCAGGTCCTGCTCATCATCCTCGCCGCCGTGGTGCTGCTTCCCGCACCGGAGGGCGGGTTTCCCGCCCGGCTCGAGCCCCTCGCGAGCATCGGTCTGGTGCTGGGTGGAATCGGGATTCTGCTGATCGTGGCGGCATTGAACGCGCGGGTGCTTCAACGTCGACTCGCCGGGGATCGACCCCTCCGGGAGTTCGAGCGGGCGGCGCGAAGTCTTCGGTTCGTCCAGTGGGCGGCGGTGGGAATCGTCGCGGCGGGCGTCATCGGCACCGGTTTTCGAGAGGCGGTTCGAGGGTACGTGGGCGACTTCCTCGTCATCGACGAGGCCCTGACGATGGCGCCCGCGTTGTTCGCGATCGTCGCCGCGTGGTGGATCTTCCATCCCTTCGAGGTCCGGGCCCGTGACGCGACGCTGATCCGCCGGTTGGACGAAGGACTTCCCGTGCAGGCGGCACCGTCGCGGAGCGCCTGGGTGGCGATGCAGTTTCGGACCCAGGTTCTGATCCTGCTGGTTCCGCTCGGGCTTCTCGCGTTGACGGGGGACGTCTTCGAGGCGTTGATCGCCCGGTCGTCGTATCAACCGCCGGGCTGGCTCGCCACCGTGATGCCGGCGTCCCTGGTGATTCCCATCGCGATCCTGGCGCCGGCCCTCGTGGTCCGGCTGCTCGGCGCCCGCCCGCTGCCCGAGGGCGAGGTCCGGACGACGCTCGAATCCATGTGCGATCGTGCCGGGGTCCGGGTCCGGAACATCCTGCTCTGGCCCACCGGGGGACGGTTGGTCAACGCCGCGGTGACCGGGTTCGTCGGCCGACTCCGCTGGGTCCTGCTCACCGACGGCCTGCTCGAGACGCTTCGTCGGGAGCAGGTCATGGCGGTGATGGCCCATGAACTCGCCCACGCGCGGCGACGGCACATGCCCTGGATGGGCGTCGGGCTCGTCGCGATGAGCATGGTGCTGGCGGAAGCGATGGACCCGATCCTTCTCGAGGTCCGCTCCGCACGCATCGAGGCGGGCGGCGCCGAAGCGGCGATCGTCTCCGACCTCTGGTGGATGGACATCGCCGCGACCGCGGTGGTCCTCGCGGGAACGCTGGTCGGCTTCGGTTGGATCTCCCGTCGTTTCGAGCGGCAGGCCGATGCGTTCGCGGCGGTGCGGATGTCGGTCGACGCCGAGGATCGTCCGCTCGGGACGGTCTCGGTCGAGGGCGTCGATGCGATGCGATCCGCGTTGACCGCGGTGGCCGGCGTGAACGGCGTCGACCTGAAGCGATTCACCTGGCGACACGGTTCGATCGCCTCGCGGCAGCGTCATCTGCTGGGGCTGATCCACCGACCGATCGATCGACTGCCGATCGACCGCGTGGTCCGGACGATCGAGATCGCCTCGGTGGTGGCGATCGTGCTGGTGGTGGGGCGGTGGTACCTGGCCACGTCGGCGGAACCCTCGATTTTCGAGGATCCCGCATTCGGAACGCCCGAAGTCGCGTTCTCCTTGCGAGAATGACGGCATGCGATTCGTCAAGATGCACGGTCTGGGAAACGACTACGTCTTCGTCGACGGTCGGCTGACGAACGTCGACGACCCGGCCGGCGTGAGCCGGCTGGTCAGCGATCGACATCGCGGGATCGGGAGCGACGGATTGATCATCATCGATCCGCCCGATGATCCGGCGAACCATGCCCGGATGCGGATGTTCAACGCGGATGGCAGCCGCGGCGAGATGTGCGGAAACGGAATCCGGTGCATCGCGAAGTTCCTGGTCGATCGAAGAATCACCGAGGACGACGCGCTTCGGATCGAGACCGATGGTGGGCTGCGTCGACTCGGTTGGAGTCGGGGGGCCGACGGTCGCGTCGATTCCGTCGACGTCGACATGGGACCGCCGACGCTCGTCGTCGATCGAATCCCCGCCGATCTTCCGGGGCTGGAGTCGGGGGCGACCGCGATCGAACGGGCGTTCGAGCCCGAGGCGTTCGACCTCGATTCCGCGATCATGGAACGAACGGGCATCGCATCGCGACTCACGTTGGTCTCGATGGGGAATCCGCACGTGGTGATCCGCTGCGACGACGCCGAGGCCGTACCGCTCGATCGGGTCGGCCCGGTGATCGAACGACATGCGTGGTTTCCGAACCGGATCAACGTCCATTTCGTTGAAGTGGTGGGCCCGGGCTCGGTCCGGGTCGTGACCTGGGAGCGTGGAAGCGGGCCCACCCGGGCCTGTGGCAGCGGCGGGTGCGCGGTCTGCGTCGCCGGCGTGCTCGGCGGCTGGGCGACCTCGCCGCTCCGCGCGATGCTTCCCGGCGGCGTGCTCGATCTCCGCTGGTCGGGGGATCCTGCGGATCCGGTGATGATGCGCGGGCCCGCGACCGAAATCTTCGAAGGTGACATCGAACTCGCCGGAACCGACCGGCAGGAAGCGAATCCATGACCATCCGACTCGATCGACTCGATGAATTCGAACGGCGCATCGCCGATGCGGTCCGGACCCGCGACGCCCGGATGCGGGAGGAACTCGCGGCCATGGTCGCGATCCCCACGGGCTTCAACCACACCCCGGGGCTGGATGCGTTGCGGGATCTGCTCGCGGATCGGCTTTCGGGGATCGGCGGCGTCCTGGAGCGGATTCCCGGCGTCCCGCGACCGACCTGGATCAAGATTCGAAGCGGTTCCGACGATCCGGAGGCGGCCGCGGTCGCCGAGGACGTTCCGCCGATGCTGGTTGCAAGGCACGCGGTGGGCGACGGCCGCGACGCGACGCGACTCATGGTCTGCGGCCATCTCGACACGGTGCACGATCCCGACGGTCCCTTCCAGGAACTGGTGGAGGCCGCCGACGGCATCGCGCACGGCCCCGGTGCGATGGACATGAAGGGCGGACTGCTCGTCGCGATCTCCGCCCTCGAAGTGTTGCACGAACTGGGGCGGGAGATCGACTGGACGGTCGCCCTCGTCCCCGACGAGGAGACGGGCACGTACTTCTCGGAGAAGGCGTTGCTCGACGTGGCGAAGGGGCACGACGTCGGTCTCGTCCTCGAGCCGGCGCTGGTCGACGGCTCGCTGGTGGTCGAACGGATGGGTTCCGGCGCCTTCATGATCGAGGCCCATGGTCGGGCCGCCCACGTCGGCCGGGCGTTCGCGGAAGGGCGATCCGCCGTGGTGGCGATCGCCCAGGCGATCCTCGAGATCTCCGCCCTCGCCGATCCGGAGGCGGGTCGCATCGTGAACATCGGTCCCATGCACGGGGGGCAGGTCACCAACGCGGTCGCTCATCACGCCCGGTGCTGGGGGAACGTCCGCTACCGCGACGAGGCCGCCCGGGTGGCGCTCGATGCGGAGATCCGGGCGGTGGTCGATCGACTCAACGCGTCGATGGCCGAGGCGGGCGACGATCCGCCGCGACTCGAGGCCCACACCGCGTTCATCCGGGCGGCGAAGCCCGCGACGCCCGAGGTCATGACGCTGGCGGAACGGGCCCGGCAGGCCAGCGAGGATCTGGGGCACCCGATGCCCTTCGCCTCGACCGGCGGCGTCTGCGACGGCAACGTGATCCAGCAGGCCGGCGTGCCGACCATCGACACCCTGGGCGTCCGGGGTGGGGGGATGCACCGGCCGGACGAGCACATCCAGCTCGACAGTCTCGTGGAGCGGACCACGCTGTTCGCGATCCTGATGCATCGCCTCGACCGGGACGGCTTCGGAGACCGGCCGGGATCCGGGCGTTCGATATCATGAGACGGTCTCCGCGAGGTCCTCGCGGAGACTCATCGGTTCTTTGATCACGAACGCCGGCGATCCCCGTTTCCAGCGTTCAAGGAGGTTCTTCGCGTGAGCACGTCCCAGTCCGGCACCATCGCCGAAACGTTTCGTCACAGCCCTGAAGTCACGGCCGCCATCGATGCGGTGATCATCCGGCTCGAGGCGGATCAGTCCGCGATCGACGGGGCCCGGCCCGCGACGAAGGAGGGCGCCGAGACGCTCCAGGGCTGGCTGGCCCGTTCCGCGGAAGCGCGAGGCAAGGGGGCGTTGTATCCGTACGTCGGAAGCGGCATCGGCAAGGGGCCGCTGGTCGAACTGGTCGACGGCTCGGTGAAGTGGGACATGATCAACGGGATCGGCGTCAACATGTTCGGGCATGGTGATCCGGGCATGGTCCGCGCCGCCCTCGAATCGGCGCTCGGCGACGTGGTGATGGAGGGCAACCTCCAGTACAACTCGAAGAGCATCGAGCTCGCGGAGTTCCTCTCGCAGGAGGCGGCGAAGGGTTCGAGGATCCGCCACTGCTTCACCACCAACTCCGGTGCCATGGCCAACGAGAGCGCCCTCAAGGTGTGCCAGCAGAAGACCAACGGCGCCCCCCGGGTCATCGCCTTCCAGGACTGCTTCATGGGTCGGTCGACGACCATGGCCCAGATCGGCGACTCCGCCGCGGGCCGGGTGGGCATTCCGCTCAATGCGCACGTCGACTACATGCCGTTCTACGATCCCGCGATGGGTCAGCGTTCGATCGAGATGGCGGTCTGGCATCTCGACCAGTACCTCAAGCGATACCCCGGACAGCACAGCTGCTTCATCTTCGAACTGGTGCAGGGCGAGGGCGGATTCCGCACCGCGCCCCGCGAGTTCTTCGTGCCCCTGATGGAGATGTGCCGGGAGCGCGGGGTTCCGGTCTGGGACGACGAGGTGCAGACGTTCGGTCGCAACACCGAGATGTACTACTACGACGCGCTCGACCTGGGCGAGTACGTGGACGTGGTGACCATCGGCAAGATGAGCCAGGTCTGCGCCTGCCTCTACACCGAGGAATTCAACCCGAAGCCGGGTCTGCTCAGTGGCACGTTCATCGGCTCCAGCAGCGCGATCCACGGCGGGCTCTCCGCCCTCCGGCGGCTTCGTGACGGGGGCTACTACGGCCCGGATGGCCGGATCGCCGGCATCCAGGCCGCGTTCCGAGAACATGCGGACGCCTTCGTCGCGGCCCATCCGGAGTGGTTCCCGGTCGCCAAGGACACCTTCGGCCGTCCCATCACGGAATTCGTGGCGGGTACCGGCGGCATGTGCCGCCTGACGCCATTCGGGGGCAGTCGGGCGATGATCATGAAGGCGCTCCACGTGATGTTCGATGAAGGAGTGATCGCCTTCATCTGCGGTCACGATCCGTACCACCTCCGATTCCTGCCGCCCGTCGGGGTGATGGAACCGGAGCACTTCGGGCCGGTGTTCGAGATTCTCGAGCGGGCCTTCGCCCGGACCGTCGCCGAAGGGTGACGCCCGATCCGATTCCGCCGGCGATGGTCGCCGGTGGATGCACGGCCCACGTCCGCAGGAGCCTCAGGCATGTTCGTCATCCGACAGGTCGCGACCGAAGACGTCACCACGCTTCTCAAGCTCGCGCGGATGGTCCACTTCATCAACCTTCCGCCCGACCGCGACATCATCGCGTCGAAGGTGGTCCGCAGCCGCAAGAGCTTCGGTCGACAGGCCACCGAACCGCGCGAGCGCAACTTCATGTTCGTGCTCGAGGACCTCGACACCGGCAACGTGATCGGGACCAGCGCGATCATCTCCTGCGTGTCGTGGCCCGGACACCCGCACGTCTACCTCGACGTCACCCGCCGCGAGTTCTGGAGCGACGATCTCCAGCAGGGCGCGACGCAGGTCGTGCTCACCCTCGGTGAGGACGTCTCGGGGCCCTCGGAGATGGGCGGGCTCATCCTCGCGCCCGGCTACCGCGGACACGCGGAGAAGCTCGGCGGTTTCCTGTCGATGGTGCGTTTCCACTACATGGGCCTGCACAAGCGAC
>Ga0315320_10004521_pt1 | contig 11398 bp, 6 predicted proteins | sample M140m21515metaG_FD_203458 | JGI IMG/M metagenome (GOLD analysis project Ga0315320, IMG submission 203458) | Ammonia-oxidizing marine archaeal communities from Monterey Bay, California, United States - M1 40m 21515 | ecosystem: Environmental > Aquatic > Marine > Coastal | place: USA: California...
GCCGTTCTTGTTGGCATGATTCAGAGGTTTTTGGCCATTGAATACCGCCAGATTTTTCAAGATCTTGGTAGCCATTGATTCCGGTAATATCACAAGCTTGATCGGTGGAGAGTTTTTGAAGAAGACCAAATACGCTCTCGGGGTCAGTCCACTTTTCAAAGAGATCTCCGACACCCCAAGTTTGGGCGAGAAGTTGGAAAATACGAAAATCACTGAGGGCCTTGCCGGGAGCTTTCTTAACCTGTTTGAGGGTTCCGATACGGCGTTCGCTATTAATGAAGGTTCCGTTTTTTTCACCCCACGAAGCTGCCGGAAGGACGAGATCAGCAGTTCTGGCAGTTTCAGTGTTTGCATACATGTCTTGTACTACAAGAAATTCTAGATTCTCGCGTAGCTTCGTGAAGTGGCTCTGATTGATCCAGCTATGGGCGGGGTTGGTAGCGATAATCCAAAGGCCTTTGATGTGGCCTGATTCGATACCGTTAATGATTTGATCATAAGTCCAGCTAGCTTCAGTTGGGATGCTGTCTTCAGGCACTTCGAGAATTTTCGAGATTTTGGCTCGGTGATCAGGGTTTCCAAAATCATGACCACCGAGGAGGTTCGTGGTGTTCGAAAAAAGACGTGATCCCATCGCGTTGCATTGACCTGTGATGGAGTTAGGACCAGTGCCGGGTTTTCCAATATTGCCAGTCATGAGGCAGAGATTGATTATGGCTTGGGCGGTTCGAACTCCTTCGTGCGATTGATTGACCCCCATAGTCCACCACATTGAGACACGCTTGGATGGATCTGTGATGAGCTTGGCGAGGGCTTCGACCCGACGCCTTGCGATACCCGTTTTCTCTCGGGTGATATCGGGTGAATAGTCTGCCACAAACTTTGCAAATTCTTTGAACCCTTCAGTGTGTTTCTCTAGAAAATCATGATTTACCGAATCATCGCGAATGAGGCAGTGTGCGAGGGCGTAAAGGAGATAAAGGTCTCCTTTAGGTTTGATCGCAAAGTGGTCGGTGGCGATTTGGGTAGTTTCAGTCGCACGGGGATCGATTGCGATGATCTCAGGATTTCGTTTATTACGAGCGAGACGTTGGTAAAGAATGGGATGTGCAATTGCTAGGTTTGACCCGATGAGAAGCACGACATCGGACTCTTCAAGGTCAGCGTAGGTGTAGGGTGGTGCATCGAATCCGAAAGCTTGTTTGTAAGCGACGACCGAAGTGGCCATACACTGCCGGGTGTTTCCATCGCCGTGTTTCACTCCCATACCGAATTTGGCAAAGGAACCAAGGAATGCCATTTCCTCCGTAGCGATTTGGCCGGTGGATATAAAAGCCACGGATTCCTTGCCGTGCTTTTCCTGTATCTTTTTAAATTCGGTGGCGAAACTTTCGGCGGCTTCTTGCCATGAAATGTCCTCTCCCCGCAGAAGGGGGGAAGTCGCCCGATCTGGAGAATCGAGAACAGAAAGAGCTTCCCATCCCTTGGGGCATGCCATCCCGAGGTTGACTGGATAGTTGGGAGAGGGGGTGATACCGATAGCCTTTCCTCCCTTGAAGTGGATTTTGAGCTGACAACCGGTGGAGCAAAAACCGCAAATAGAACTAGCAGTTGCGGTTGTTTCTAGGTTTTTAGGCAGTCTTCCTAGGCCGAAGTCATTCGGTCTCAATAAAAGTTCGGAGGTAAGAGGTCCTGATTTTTTTTTGAGGAGAGAATTTAGCCCGAACATCAGATGATAGGGATGCATTATGTACGCCAGAAACAATGAATTCGGTTCATGGATTTACACCTTACTCATATCTTCTTTTGTGATGAGTTGCCGTTGAATTGATGAAATTACGCAATGATAATCTATCCATGGAATGTCCGAAGTATTCAATTCAATTTCCTGCGTAGGAGTGGGCGGAGTTCAGTTTAAACCGCCTGGCATTTTAGGGGCCTGAACGGAGGTGAAGAAGAGGTGGCGTGAACAGAGTTCGCTGATGACTAGGATGGGTAGAGTGGCCCATGGGGAGACAAAGGCGACAGGGATGGTGAGGAAGGCGCTAAACAAACGGGAAAATGTCACATGGGCGAGGGGATGAATTCGAAGGCGGGCGCTATGTTGATGAGGTGACCAGCTTGTTTTTTTTGCAGGGAGAAGGAAGATGGTCTCGAGGGCAATTAGAGCGAGGATGATAATAACGAAGATTTTGGGGGAGATGAAAAGAATGCTGGCAGCGGTTGCGGTAAGAAGGAAGTTGGGAAGAGTTTTTCTGAGGTTCCAAAGCACGCGTCTCGTATCATGGTAGATCATTGCACTGGTGAAGATGGCGAGGGCCGCGAGGGGGATAAGGGAAATCTTAGAGGCGAAGCTGACGAGATCCTTAAGAGGGAATTCCGGGAGGAAGGGTAAGGCTGCGAGAAGGAGAGGAATGGGAGCGAGAAGGAAAAAAGCTAGGATTTCTCGCGAGAGCCAGGACGTTTTTAGACCGAGGAAGAAGCGCCATGCTTTGAGCGGTTGGCCGAGGTGAAGGGTAGCGGCTACCATCCCTGCGTTGAAAAACAGGGCTCCCATTACGGCGTGTAGTGTACTTGTGAAGAGGGATGCGATGCTAAGACCAAGCCCTATTTGGGTGAGGACGAGCATGAAAGCGAGTGGCCAGTGGGCGGGTTGGAGATTGAGCTGAGATTGATCGGCTGCTTGGATTCTTGCTGGGACGTCGCGACCCACGTAGCGGGTGGTCGGGAGCGTGATTTCAGGGGTTGGTGCACCTGGCAGGAAGTTATTTTGGATACGGAGCGTGGCGGTGTTGATTTTGATGATTGAAATGGCTTCCGTGGGACAGGCCTGAACGCAGGCGGGAGCTTCCCCCTCGGTGAGGCGTTGGTGGCACATATCACATTTACGAACTATACCGCGTTTATGTGAATACTTGGGAGCATCGTAGGGACACTTTAGAATACAGTATTCGCAGCCGATACATTGGTCATCGAGGTGACGAACGATTCCAGTGTCAGGTTCTTTTTCGTATGCTCCGACGGGGCACCCGTGCATACATTCGGGTTCAAGGCAGTGGTGACAGGCAGTAGTTACTGTTTGTTGGAAGCCGGGGGCATCGTCGCCCCCCTCGAGAAGGCCAACGTCTCGCCAGGCCTCATCTTCGTCCAATCCATTGAGAGTGTGGCAGGCAACGAGGCATGCCTTGCAACCCGTGCATTTATCAAGCTCGACCTGAAAGGTGTATTGCTCGCCTTTGGTAGGTCTCTCTAGGGGAATAAGGTGATTATAAAGATCAGTTCGGGTCTCGTGATTATTGTGAATTTTTGAAAATTGAGCAACAGGTGTTTGGAGGTTCGATTGCTCAACGAGGAGCTTGTCGATAAGAGTTTCCATAAAGCTGAGTGGCGAAGATTGTAGTCTCCATACATTATTTTAATTAGCTTGCCTTATGGGATCAGCGGCTACCAAGTCTTCGAGTTTTTCTCGCTGCGTGTATTGGGCGAAGGTTTCCCCGTCTTTGCGTTTTTTTTGATAGACTTTTAGGAGGGTCTCTATGATTGGAGGAATCTTTTCGAAGGGGATATTCTTATAGACTTCACGGGCAATGGCCTGGGTGTCATCGACGCCTCCTCCAAGGACGATATTATATCCCTCAACTTTTTCTCCACTCTCTAGTTTTACGGGGGTTCCCATAAGGCCGATGTCGCCGATATAGTGTTGGGCACAGGAGTGGTGGCAGCCGGTGAGGTGAATGTTGATGGGTTGATCGAGCTTGACCTTCGTTTCAAGATATTGGCCGAGAATGAGGGCTTGGCTTTTGGTGTTTGCAGCCGCGAATTTGCATCCAGTGTTGCCGGTGCAGGCGATGAGTCCGCCAGAGATGGTTGTGGAGGTGTAAGCGAGGCCTACAGCTTTGATGGCAGCTTGAGCATTTGCTAGTTGTTCATCGGAAATATTGGGGATGAGAAGGTTTTGCCAGGTGGTGAGGCGGATGTCGCCAGAACCAAACTTTTCAGCTATGTCAGTAATATGGCGAGCGGTAGAGGTGGTCATCCGACCGACGGGAACGACAATACCGATGTAGTTATGTCCATCGGCTTGTTTGTAGGTCCCGATATGGCCGTGCTTGATCTTTGGGATGGGCTTTTTGCAGAGGCCTTCCGAGACGTAGCGAAGAGAAAAGGCGAGTTTTTTTTGAACTTCTTTGAGAAATCTTGAGGTCCCCCAATCGTCGATTAGATATTTGAGGCGTGCCTTTTTCCGGTTGCTGCGATCCCCGTTTTCGATAAAGACACGCAGGATAGCGGAGGCCAGTGCAGTGGATTCAGATGGCGTGATTAGGAGGCCAGAATCGGAGGCAAATTGTTTGTGTCCGGTGATGCCGCAGAGCTGGACCCGAAAGTAGACACCGGCTTGGAGGTCGGCGGTGTCCTCCTTGAGCGTGACCGCATAGAAGGCGATATCGTTGGTATCGGCACAGACCGAGATAGTTCCGCCGGAGTCGTAAGAGATATTGAATTTACGCGGCATCCCGTACAAGTCCCGATTGTTGAGAATGGCATGGTGCATAGCTTTGGCATAAGGCATAACATCCATGAGCTCGTCCTTGTCAAAACCGGTCGTAGGGGTGGCAGTGACGTTTCGGACATTGTCGGCTCCAGACCCTTTTGAAGTGAGGCCAATTTCGACCATCTTGTTCAGAATTTTGACAGTGTTCTCGGGTTGGATTTCGCGAACCTGTAGGTTGCCGCGGGTAGTGATGTCGAGGTATCCGCCACCCCAGTCATCAGAAATATCAGCCATGCCCCGGAGCTGGAACGAGCTGAGGGCACAGCCTGGAATCCGGGCACGAAGCATATAGGCCTCCTGAGCAGGGGTGACGTAAAAGAGCCCGTGAAATTTAAACCGGAAGATGTCGCCGTCGGAGGCGAATTCTCCATTCTCAGCTTTATCGACGATGGTGTCGTAACAATCGAGACCGTTCTGCTCGTGCTTAATGAGTTCCTCACGACAAAGGTCGTCGAGAGGAGTTCCAAATACGGATTCCTCGGGTTGGTCAGTGAATTGTCCTGCAGCGTTTTGTCCCAGATAGGGCGCATGTTGGATCCCAGTGACAAAACCGCTAAGATACCCAGTTTGTTCTTCAGTAAATGGGGAAGGAGGATCCGAATTCATGACTTTTTAACGCGGAGAACAAAATGCCAAAAAGGAAGGATTAAAGAGCTGTTTATCATGAGGTGAATTCATCAATATGGTAACGCTCCTAGTTATCTAGAATTTGTAGTCGAGCTGCATTGAGACTTGGGCGATGTCGTTGAAGAAATCATCAGCCTGGAAATAAGCTGCTTTAAGGATAGCAGTTGTGCTTGGGTTGATCTTTTTTACGAGGACCATGTCAGCTTCCCAACCATAGTTGGCATCAAGGGAATCATCCATGTAGTAGTGGAGGAAACCTTTAAAAATTAGTCCGCCCGGAAGCCCTGCCTTGGTAATCCCTGAATAAAGATCAGTTAGACCTTCAAAGTTGGAGTTCGCGAATGGAAGACCAATGCGGTTGAAGATGAAGGCGTCGGCAAAACCATTGTAGGCGTGGACGGTAGCGAGTGGAGTGACAAAACCATCGCCAAGATACTCAACACCAGCGTTGACTCCGAAAGTTCCTATTTTAGTGGAATACTTGAAGTGTCCGTAAACCGCATCGTAGTCGCCAAGGGCCCCACGAGGCCCCGCTGAGGCGGTTCCGTCTTGGTAGGCGAACTCAGCGTAGATGCCATTTTCGCTCTCGAAGAAGGCACCGAAGGTGTTGGTGTCGCCGATTGAAAGCACTGGAACTGGGGGCGAGCTTTCTGAGGGATCCATGTCGATGATATAGGCATATCCTCCGAGCTTGCCGGTGTTGGTCTTGGTTGAGATATCGAAGAAGTGAAAATCCCCATTGAAATCACGAAGCGGGTGAAGAGCGGGAGCGGTAACTCCAAAGATACGTTGAACACGGTCGGCGTATACATAGCTGACTGAGAAGTCATCCTTGGCATATGCGACTTGGGCAGCGTCAAAAGTCTGCTCATTTTGGCGCCAACCTACGTTGCCTATGATGTTTGCGGTATTGCGAATGATGCGCTGTCGACCAACGGTAGTGGTGAAGCCATTACTGGAATACTTCAAGTAAGCTTGGTTGAGTTCATTGTTGTTTGGATCTCCGATGAAGGTATTACCAAATTCATACGGATCAGTGAGGCCGCCCGGGCTTTGGAGTCCGGCGGGAAGTGGGTTAGAGGCGAAGTCATCGACGAGGGCGTTAGTTCCTTCCCCTTCGATGAAGGCAGAAAAGCCATTGAATTCTCCGAGTTTCAGCCCCAGACGACCTCGAACAGTTAGTGCGCTGGAAAGATCAAAGGTATCTTCATTTCGGGTTTCATAACGGGATCGGATGTCCCCGCTTAATTTAATTTTCTCCATGAAGTCTGGAGTTTTTGTGTGCGAAATCGAATTTACAGGTTCGAGTGACTCTCCGGCGACGGAGAAGGCGGAGCTTAGACCCAAAAGGCTGAGGGCGAGGTAACGTTGGCTTATCATTTATTTTTGGTTTTATAGGCTGCTGTGCGGCCGATTTAATTTTGGGGAGAAAAGATATTTGTCAGGCGACCGAGGTTGCGATCTCTGCGGTAGCGAGTTCCAGGTCCTTGCCTTTGATGTCAACAAATCCCATAGAATCGCCATTAGAAAAAATACGGCTTCCGGTTTTGATGTGGGCCCGTTGTTCAAGGAAGGCGAGGAGGTGTTCGCGGTATTTGAAAAACGCAGAATCCTCAAAAATCTCGGTGCGATTGCGCGGACGCGGAAAATCGATTTCGAGAATTTCGCCAACTCCAGCTAGAGGCCCATTAGACATCATCACACAGCGGTCAGCCATAAAAACGGCTTCATCTACGTCGTGGGTGACGATCATAGCGGTCAGTTTTTCGCGAGAAATTATGTCAATGATGACATCTTGTAACTCCATTCGGGTGAGGGAATCGAGACGTCCAAAAGGCTCATCAAGGAGAAGAATTTTTGGCTGAAGCGCGATCGCTCGTGCGATGCCAACCCGCTGTTGCATGCCCCCCGACATCTCACGAGGATATTTCTTCATAGCGTCTCCCAGACCGACGACTGAAAGAGAGTATTCAACGACCTGCTTGCGTTCTGATTTCGAAACATGCGGGTATACATTTTTGACGCCGAGCATAACGTTTTGAAAGGCGTTCATCCAAGGCATGAGGCAAGGCGCTTGAAAGACGACTGCGCGATCTGGTCCGGGTCCGTGGATTTCTTTTGCTCCTACGATAATACCGCCGTCGGAAATCTCGTTGAGACCGGCGAGCATGGTGAGGACAGTGGACTTGCCGCAGCCGGAGTGGCCGATAAGTGAGATGAATTCACCTTCCTGGATGTTTAGGTTAAAATTTTCGATGACACGGAAGTCATCCCCGTAAGGATTCGGATATTCCTTCACGAGATTAGAGATTTCGACGGAGCGCCGAATCTTTTCTTCAGAATATTGAAGAGTGAGACTCATAGAAACGATAGGGAGCTAAGCTGTAGAGGCAGGTTGTCGGGTTTTGTTTTTGAGACGGATCCTTGCGCTTGGAAGCGAGAAATCCCTGGGGCGGACGTCTGGCATCGAAGTGATCTCGTGCTGGTTGACTTTCGATCCCTTATTGATCGCCATCATGTAGTTTGTGATTTCTACTTTTAGCCGCTTAAATTCTGGATGATCGTTAAGAGTTTGGCGGTCGCGGGGTCTTTCTATCTCGACCAAGTAGGGCTCGGCGAGGGTGGCTTCTGGTCCCATAGTGAGGGGGACGATTCGATCGGTCATAAGAAGCGCTTCATCAACGTCGTTTGTAATCATCACGACAGTACGTTTCTCCTTTTCCCAAATATTGAGGATTTGATCCTGAAGTTCGGAGCGGGTGAGGGCGTCAAGAGCAGATAGCGGTTCGTCGAGCAGTAGAACTTTAGGATCGAGAGAAAGGGTGCGAGCGAGTGATGCTCGTTGTCGCATGCCACCTGAAAGTTCATGCGGGAGCTTGTCGCTAGCGTGCGAAAGTTTAACCATGTCAACATAGTGAGCGATTTTCTCTTTAATCTCGGTTTTTGAGAGCGTAGGAAAAACGGTTTTAACGGCGATATGGATGTTTTCACTGACGGTGAGCCAGGGAAGTAGGGAATAGTTTTGGAACATCATTCCAAGATTTGGACCAGGTTCTCTGATAGGTTTTCCATCCATGCGGATTTCTCCGGTGGTAGGAGTTTGTAGTCCTGCCATTAGGGAAATTAGTGTTGATTTTCCTGCGCCCGAAAAGCCAATTACTGCAATGAACTCGTTCTTATTTACCGATAGATTAATATCCGAAAGAACGTGAGTTCGATTTGAGACGGGACCAAAAGAGACTGAGGCGTTTTCGATTTCGAGGTAGCTCATGGTGATCTTAATTAAGCGGTTGATGATCCGTCGTCGAATGAGACAAGCCTTTGTAAAACGATCATGATACGATCGAGGAAGAATCCGATGATTCCTACGATGAAACAGGCGAGAATAATATTGGCGAAGGATTGTGAGGAGCCGTTCTGATACTCATCCCAGACATACTTTCCGAGGCCGTCTGATGAGGAAAGGGCCTCGGCAGCGATGAGGACCATCCATCCAACTCCAAGTGAAATCCGTAGTCCTGCGAAGACGAGAGGTAAAGAGGATGGGATAATGATTTTGAAAAGGCGCGCCCAGAAACCAAGCTTAAGAACCCGTGCGACGTTTAGATGGTCTCTGTCAATTGCGGAGACACCGAGAGCTGTATTGACGAGGGCCGGCCAAAGAGCGCACATCGCGACAGTGCATGCCGAGAATATCATTGCGGCATCAGTTTGTAAGTAGGCGAGGGGATTGCCAAACTCGAGCCAGGAGCTGGCGAAAAACTCATTTTGGTTAAGAGTAGTGAAGAGGGGGTGTGAGGCGGGATCAGGCAGGAAGAAGGCGCCCACCACGATCTGGAAGATGAGTAGCCACACCACTGGGGAAACCGGTCGGAAGATGGAGATGATAGGTGTGAGGCAGGCCATCACGATCTTGTTCAGACCACACATAATACCCACTGGAATAGCGACGGCAGCTGCAATGAGAAAGCCAACGAATACGGTGGCGAGGGAGCGGATGGTTTGGAAGCCAAGGGTTTTGTTCTTGGCAAACTTTTGATCTTCCTTTTCAAGTTTCTTACGATTGGTAGAGATGCTTTTAGTCTTGCTTGCAATGACCACAAGGTCGCTTGAGGAAGCGAGGACCGCTTCGTCTTCCGCGATCTTTGCTAGCAGCGCGGTTCGCTTGATTTCTTTGTTTTCCTTGGTGAGGACGTCAAAGCGTTTTTTGAAATGTTGCACTTCATCGGCAGCGCTGTTGGCTGCGATCTTTGCATCGTTCATTGATTCGGGAGGGTTGTTTCGAATTGCGTTAACTTTGTCGTTAAGGATTTTTTCGGCTTCAGACTCAGCTTCAGCCTGTTCGGCGTGAGCGATAGCCAATTTTATGGAGTCTTCCGGAGTCGCTTTTTTGGCGGCAACCGTGGCTGCCATGTTAGCCACGGCGGCTTTTCGAGCAGCCTTGGCTGCGTTATGCTTGGCTTTTAAGGGATCAAGTTTTGCTTTTAGTGGAGCGATCTTATCATTAATACTTTTCCCTCCTTGTTTTTGAGCTTCAACGGAAAGTTTCTGAAGTCGGGCGGCCTCTGCTTCAAGTTCTGGAATGGCCTTTTCGACGAGAGTGAGGCGGTCCCGACGCTCTTGTCCGGTAGCGAGAAAATCATCCTCTTTTTCTTCCTCCCTCTCGCTGAGGCGAATGTTGTTGCCGTAGGCATTCAGGATCTTGCCAGGAGTGGGCACGGCTCCTGACTTGGTCTTATGCGTTGGAGCAATGAGGTGCCACGAGAGGAGGCAGAGAGAGACGAAGAGAATAGGAAGGATAATAAATTTTCCGATTTCGCTGGTCTGTTTTTTGGGGTCCTCGCCAAATGCGAGCCTTACTGGTGGGTCAAAGACTTTGAAGCCGCTGAGATCAATGAACTTTAGCAGCTTATATTTAATTTTGTCCTTTGTTTCTTCAGCCATTTTAAGCAGAAAGTTGATGTATTTGTTAAGCAGCCCAATAGAAGAAACTAGGTGCTAAAAGAGGTCTGAGAGAGAGGTGTGTGGATCCCGTTTATGAAGACGATCGGAAGAGATTAGCTCTTATTTCCTATGGTGTGAGCTTTGAGATATTCGAGAGGCTTTTTACCATCATATTCGATACCGTCGATGAACTCAGTTGTTGCGGGCTTGTAGCCGTCAAAATCATCAGACGGAATTTCATCAGCGGTTAGAGCTCCTTCTTCGATGAGCAATTTGGCGGCTTTCATGTAAACCTCGGGGAGGTAAACACTTTTCGCAGTTTCGGCATACCATTCGGCAGGCTTGGATTCGGTGATTTGCCCCCAACGGCGCATCTGAGTGAGAAACCAGATTCCGTCCGAATAGTAAGGATAGCTGGCCTTGTATTTGAAGAAGACATTGAAGTCCGGCATTTCACGCTTATCAGTCTTCTGGAAGTAGAAGAAGCCGGTCATCGAATTCTTGATGATATCGAAATCCGCCCCAACATAATTTTTCTGGGAGAGAATTCGGCATGCTTCTTCACGGTTAATAAGTTTCCCGCTAGCATCTGTTTCGTCGAGCCACTTGCCGGCCTTTATGAGGGCCTTGGTAATAGCGATGAGGGTGTTAGGATTTTCATCTGCCCAAGCTTTTGTGATACCAAAGACTTTTTCAGGATTGTTTTTCCAGATGTCGTAGTTAGTGGTAACCGGGACACCGATTCCTTTAGCGACCGCTTGCTGGTTCCAAGGTTCGCCGACGCAGTAGGCGACGTTTTTTCCGGACTCGAGAGTTGCAGGCATTTGTGGAGGAGGAGTGGTGGAGAGCTCGATGTCACCATCGGTGAATCCTTTTAGATCAGTTGAAGTATACATTCCTGGGTGAATATCAGCGGCAGCGAGCCAATAGCGGATCTCGTAGTTGTGGGTAGAAACCGGAAACACCATTCCCATTGGCAGCTTCTTTCCGGAATCCTTTGCGTCATCGACGAGGGGCTTGAGTGAAACTGCGGTGATGGGGTGGGGCGGAGTTTCGGATTGAAGCTTCTCATCATTCTCTTGCATTCCAGCCCAGATATCGTTCGAAACAGTGATCCCGTTACCATTCAGATCTAGCGTGTAAGGAGTGACAATGTGTGCCTTAGTTCCAAAACCAATGGTAGCTGCGATAGGTTGACCTGAGAGCATATGAGCCCCGTCGAGCTCACCGGTAATGACGTTATCAAGAAGCTGTTTCCAATTAGGCTGAGCAATC
>Ga0315320_10004523_pt1 | contig 11393 bp, 7 predicted proteins | sample M140m21515metaG_FD_203458 | JGI IMG/M metagenome (GOLD analysis project Ga0315320, IMG submission 203458) | Ammonia-oxidizing marine archaeal communities from Monterey Bay, California, United States - M1 40m 21515 | ecosystem: Environmental > Aquatic > Marine > Coastal | place: USA: California...
TCCGAAGGAGGAAACCCGTGGTCGGCAGGCGCCGCATTTGCCGACGTCGATGCCGATGGAGATCTCGACTTGTATGTTTGCAATTACGACACGCCAAACCAACTTTGGCTAAACGATGGCTCGGGAAAATTCGTTGAAAGGGCGAAATCATTCGGAATAGATACCGTCTCGGCAAGCCTAATGCCTTACTTCCAAGACTACGATGGTGACGGCGACCTTGATTTCTTCCTGCTTACCAACCGTCTCTTTCGCTCCGGCGGAAGGCCTAAAAACCCGCCTTTTCGAAAAGGCGAGGACGGGCGACCGGAAGTGCTGCCGTCTTTTCAAAAATACTTTCAAATGCGTGAAGCCGCCGAAGGCATAATGAAGTTGGAACCTGCCGGCCTAAAAGATCGCCTTTATCGTAACGAAGGAGATGCCTTTAAGGAAGTTTCCCTAGAGGCAGGAATCGTCGAACGAGGTCATGGGCTATCTGCAGCTTGGTGGGACTATGATGACGATGGAGACCCCGACCTCTACGTCGCTAACGACTTCAATGACCCGGACCACCTCTACCGTAATGATGGCGGCATTTTCGTAGACGTAATAAACGAAAGCTTCCCCCACACGGCATGGTTCGCCATGGGTTCAGATATAGCTGACCTAGATGGAAACGGGCACGATGACCTTTTCACCTTGGACATGTCAGGAACAAATCACTTTCTACAAAAGACCACAATGGGAACAATGGCCTCGCACAAGCGATTTTTAGAAACGGCGATTCCGCGTCAATACATGCGCAATGCTCTTCTAATGAATGAAGGTAATGGCATTTTTCGCGAAGCCGCATACCTCGCAGGACTCGCCGACTCGGATTGGGGTTGGGCTCCAAAGTTGGAAGACTTTGACGAGGACGGCATGATCGATGTTTTCATCACGAATGGCATGACGCAAAATTTCACAGATTCCGACAACCCGATGAGCGCACAAGATCGAATTGGTAAAACCGAGTTCGATCACTACCGTAAAACGGGCTTCAAAAAAGACGTGAACCTTGCCTTTCGCAATGCGGGTGATCTCGATTTTCCGAAAGTGTCCGAAGCTTGGGGACTCGACCACAAAGGCATGAGCTTTGCCGCGGTTCACGGAGATCTAGACCGTGACGGAGACCTCGATTTAATTGTCACCAACTTGAATGAACCGGTCCAAGTCTTTAGAAACGATTCATTCGAGGGTAACAGGCTTCTTCTGAGTCTCAAGGGTCCAAGAGCATTGGGTTCAAAGGTCACCGTGGTTACTGCCAAACGAAGGCAGACGAAAACACTGCGACCGGCAACGGGATTCATGTCGTCAGATGAACCCGTTTTACATTTCGGTCTAGGCGAGGAAGATTATGTCGGAGTGATGGAGATTCTTTGGTCCGACGGAACCGAGCAATCATTCGGAGATCTGCACGCCAACCATTACTACGAGATCACCAAGGATACCTTGGAACAGACTATAACAGAGCCCAAAGAGCCTAAAAAAGCTCTTTATCGAAAAGTTTCGACTACTAAGGAGATTCGACACAAAGAGAAACCATTCGATGATTACAAAATTCAATCGCTACTACCACACAGACTTTCCAGATTGGGTCCTGGAATGGCTTGGGCGGACATAGATTCAAACGGCCATCCCGACTTTTTTCTGGGTGGTGCTACGGGCACGCCGGGAAGTATTTGGCTAAACTATGGCGAAGGTGAGTTCCGACGCCTTGTCACGCCAGCATTTGAAGCCGATAAAGACTGCGAAGACATGGGTGCCCTATTCTTCGATTATGACTCTGATGGAAAAACTGATTTGCTAGTAAGCTCAGGAGGAATAGAGTCAGTCAAAGGTTCGGACGATTACGCGGACCGACTTTATCGAAACATCGGTGGCTTCCGGTTTGAGCGAGTTCCCTTCTCGGGTGGCTCGACTGCATCCGGTCCGACAACGGCATGCGACTTTGATCGCGACGGAGACCTCGACTTGTTTATCGGAGGAAGGTTGACCATGGGGGAGTACCCTCTACCCGGAGCCAGCCGGCTTCTACGCAACGATAAAGGAAATTTCGCAGACGTCACAAAAGACCTTTCGTCCGGTCTGGCGGCGGCGGGCATGGTCACAGGAGCCTTATGGACAGATGCGACGGGAGACGGTTGGACGGACCTTTTAGTTACTACCGAGTGGGGTCCGATCAAGCTGTTTAAGAACAACAAAGGCAAATTTGTAGATGCAACTAAGGAAGCCGGACTCTCCGACCTTACTGGATGGTGGACAGGAATCACGGCGGCGGATTTCGATGAAGACGGAGATTTCGACTATGCGGTAGGAAACCTAGGGCTCAACACCAAGTACAAAGTGACAAAGAAGCATCCGTTCGAGGGATATTACGGTATCTTTGACGACACGGGAAAAAAACGATTTATTGAAGCCACTTGGGAGCACAACGAACTCTATCCCGTGCGCGGTCGAAGTTGCTCCACCGAGGCCATGCCGTTCGTAAGTCGAAAGTTTGGCTCCTACGCCTCGTTCGCAAGGGCCACCATGCCTCAAATCTACACACCGAAATGCCTTTCCGATGCTTATCGAGTCGAAGCCAAAACCCTTGAATCCGGAATATTGCTAAACGATGGAACAGCGAAATTCAGTTTCCTTCCCCTACCCCGCATAGCACAAATAGCACCCGTATTCGGCATCGTCGCCAAGGACCTAGATGACGACGGTCACGTTGACCTAGCGATGGCTCAAAACTTTTTTTCTCCACAACCCGAAACGGGCCGGATGGACGGAGGAATCGGTCAGTTTCTAAAAGGTCTTGGCGACGGAAATTTTCTTCCACTTGCATCAAGGGATAGTGGAATCAAAGTTAAGGGAGACACTCGAGGTCTCGCAACTGTCGATCTCGACGACGATGGTAGACTTGACCTAGTGTTCGCTCGCAACGACGACGCGCCTGAAATCTACCTTAGCAATCCAAAAGCCTCGAGCATCACTGACAAACAAAGTCTACGAATTCACCTAAAAGGCCCGAAAGGGAATCCGATGGGAATCGGTTCGAAAATTATTTTGCACTTTCAGGACGGACAAACTCAATCCGCCGAAATCCATGCAGGTTCCGGATACCTCACTCAAGTTCCTCCAAACGTCAGCTTCGGTCTCGAGAATGAAGAAATTGCAACCATCCGAGTACAATGGCCAAGCGGCAAAGTGTCGACCACCCGAAGCACCCTGGGTATAAACGAAGTTACAATTTCCTCACCATAAAATAATAACCCCGCCTCAATAAAGAGACGGGGTTATAAAATGGGGAGTGTCGATGTCCAGCCGACAGTTCCCCGGGTTGACTTGTACCATTGTCAAAATACGTCCCTTCCCCGGCTAGAACTGGAGAAGGGGTGGATCATAGAGCTAGACCCCATAAATTTTGGTCCGATTTTCATACGGTTAACCAAAACAAACAAAATTAGAAATCAAAGGACATGCCGACAGTTGCAATACGAGGAGCGCCTGGTCGAAGACCCTCGGGCAGATCGCTTACGGCATATGCCTTGTCTGCCAAGTTCGTAACTTTTCCAAAAAGATTTATGCCTTTGGAAATTTGGTATGAAGCAGACCAGTCAAGAACGCCGTAAGACTTGATTTGAGCATCAAAATTGTCAGGTGCCGTATTGGATGCATTCACGTATACATCGTCTTGCCAGTGGTAATTAAGATAAGTGCTTAGCTTATCAAATACCAAACCCGCACGAAGATTATACTGTACATCGGCAACGAAGGGGATCGAGTTGCCGGGCAACCCTCCTTCGTAGCGACTTTCGCCATCGGTTCTAGTCTCCGAGTCGAATTCGGCGCTGGTAAAGGTAGCCGAGAACTGAATCGGCACACCGATTCCGCCCTCGGGACTCAAGTCGGTTCCCAGCACAGCCTCTAGCCCATGGGTCGAAGCCTCGCCGATGTTAATCGCATCGTCCCCCAAACCACTGCCCGCGTTTGGGATAGCAATCATATCGTCTATGCTGGTATTGAAATAAGCCAATTCATATCCGAAACGATTTGCGGCGCCGCGAACACCTAGCTCAAATCCTATCGACTGTTCTTCCTCCAAAACGCCGGAAGCACCATTGTATCCAGGTAACGCATGCCCTTGGTGGACACCCCCAAAGAAGGTAACGGTCTCGAAATCATAGGTAGCTCCAATACCGAGCAAAACATCTGAAACAGTATCCTTTTTCCCGTTGTATTCGTATTCTACAGAGGTGTAACGAAGACCGGGAGTAAGAGTCAAAGCTCCAAAGTCAATAGTATCAACCAAGTACCATTCCATAGCCTTCGACAGACGATCCTTTTTAGAACCTTTGCTAGAGGCTGAAGTCGACATATAAGCCACTCCACCCGTACTGCTCACTGAATAAATATCTTCGGTATAGTCCTTGTAAGTATAATGATCGTCAGTATAGCGAAAACCAAGGTCGAAGGAGTTGATGCCCACGTCCAAGTCTAAGTTGGCTTGTACGCCCGTGTTCTTATAATTCCTGTCGTTATGTTTGTATTTAACCCGACCGTTTCCACTGGCATCGACCCCATTGAGTACGTCGATCACCGCAGCCGTACCAAAAGCACCCTTACCAACGGAACTCCAACTGGCTCCTGCATCACTAGAAACTTTTCCTATCTTGTACCAATCACGATTGAACTCGTTGTGAAAAACAGTTGCGCTTAAGCGAACTTCAGGGGTGAACTCCTTGAGGAAACGCAAGTAGTAGCGGGACTGATCGGAATCCATATTATCGTACTTGGTCGCATGATAACGCTGATAGGGATTGACGGCGAAGTCCGCCTTGCTCAATCCGATATAGCTTACGTCACCGTCAAGATCAGTACGCCCAGCCTTAAACTCGAGATAATTGTCATCTCCGAACTCATAACCGAGTTTGAAGGTCATATCGGTTTTCGCTACCGGAGCATTGGAAGAAGGGGCATTTCCAAGACCGTTAATGGTTTTCCAACCATCCGTTCTTTGGTCAAACACCTCGACCATGTAACCAAGAGTACCACCACCAAATGAAGTTCTTCCTCCTGAATATGCATGCCCGATACGCTCATTGTTCTCACCATACGTTGCTCGCAGGTGAGAGAGTTGTTGGTTTGGAATCGGCGTGGACAAGTAGTTGATGACTCCTCCCGTGTTGTTCGGTCCATATTTGAGAGAACTGGAACCCTTTAGAATTTCAAAACCCGACATACGACCTGCAGTTGGTGAGTAGTAAGCGGATGGATCCGAAAACGGTGATGGAGAGGAAGGAATACCATCCTCCATGATCGTTACCTTGGACGATCGATTGGGGTCCACTCCTCTCAAGCTGATATTCGGGAATAGACCATAACCTTCCTCAGGACGAACATAGACACCGGGGACTTGGCGGAGTATCTCGGTTATGTCGGTATGAAAGTATGGACCGAGATCCGAGGCGTCCAAAACAGTGCCTGTTCCTTGAAGAGAGGGAATATCGGCTTTATTTCCTATGACGTTGAATGGAGTAAGTACCTCGATTCCAGCGCTTGCGTTTTCATCTTTCCCCTGTGTGTGTCCAGCCAGAATAGCGACTACAGACAAGGAGCCTATACATTTGGTTACGGTATTCATATTTATTCGTTTATTCGTTTATTCGTTGAGAATGGGTCTCAGTTTCAATTGATACTGGGTCTCAATAGCGCAAAATACATCCTGTCAACTCTTATTGAGAATAAATCTCATTAATTCAGAATCAGGGAAACTCAGATCATTATATTAATGAATCATGGAGAGCATCAGCGAAAGCAATTGACCATAGACAACTCTCCAAGCATTGTTCTTATGTTTAGAGCTTGGCGTTAGCTCCTGTAGTTCAATGGATAGAACATCGGTTTCCGGAACCGAGGATCAGGGTTCGACTCCCTGCGGGAGCACCAGTCTAAAAGTGCAAAGCAAGCGGGACTTCCCTTTATATAGTGGGTGTCAGCGTGATCGCCCAAGCCGGTCACTAACTTTCTTCAAATCTTTCAATTCTGTAAGGAAATGCCCTAAAGTTGAATGTTTCGGCAAATATACTGACAACGAACTGACAACGTAAGGGGGGCGGGGGTTGACTGCGGATCTGCGCTTTTTCTTATGATTCATCAATACCCCCACGCATTTTTTGCATATTGGGGCAATTGTTTTGCAACAGGGGAGTTACCTATACGTTGATTTATTACCCTCGAATCAAGGCCGGGGCGATAGGCTATCATGCGGGATTCCAGAAATAGACCGGGGATGGTAAAAGTATCCCCTGCCTTGTTTTCGGCTGGGACTTGCTGGTCCTCCTCCACATCCTCTTGCCCCGGAAGAACAACCCACGCCTGACTGGCTTCATCGAAGGAATACCACTTCTCGTCGCCCTGCTTCCACGCCAAGAATTTACCGTCCGTCCCGCTTTCATGTACCACCAAGAGCTTTCGGCGTGGGAGTAAACCAACGGGAATACCCCGTGCGACATCCATGTGAAAGTGGCGTTGGCGGTCAGGACTGAAAAAAACAAAATAAATACAACTGTTAACTTTTGCATTCCCCCCCAAAAAAACCAACGCCGCATTGGCGAGTCAAGGGTCGGTAGGGCTATTCGCGACTGATTACTTTTGGGCCTTAACCGGTATGGCTCGGCTGCCTTTCGGGCGGTGGGTCAAGCCAACTGCACCTCGACGGTGAACTCGTCGCGACCGGATGGTGGGACGAAGCGCGCGGACTTGATTTCGGGCGCGTTGGGAGGGGCCATCCAGGGCTCGACACAGTAAAAGGGGCTGTCGTCGGACTCAGTCCAAGAGACGAAGGTGAGGCGCGAGCCAACTTCAGCTCCACCGACTTCGGCAATTGAGATTTGCTCCTCCTCGTTGCCGAGACCAAAGACAGCGCAAGGTTCCTTCAGCTCGTAGTGTATACGGTTGACAAGGCCGGGATCGTCGAAGGGGACGGAAACCTTTGGAGGATCGACTTTCTCGAGGAGACCGCCTTGCCTATATTGCCTTACCTTGGACGCGGGGATGGACAACTGGTAATCGGAACGAGATAGACCCTGCCGCCATGGCAGCTGGAAATAAAAGTGATGACCGGCCGCCCATGGTATGGAGGTCCGCATTTCGTTTTCCAAAATCAAGCTGACCTGCAAGGACAGTTCCGAGAAACGATAAACGACGGAAAACTTGTAATCGAACGGATAAGCGATCTTTGCTTGCTCGTCGGGAATCAAGTCGGCCGCGAAGCCATGGTCGTCGATCGAGGAGATGCTGAAGCGACTGTTGCGGGAAAACCCGTGCTGAGGCATGGGCAGCACCTCGCCACCCGGGGCGAGCCACTTGTCGAGGTCGCCCGCCCGAATGCTGCGACCGGCAAAGGGAAAAAGAATGGGATTGCCGCCGCGGACCTTGGCGAATTGGGAAGCGTCGGCATTTTCGGGCCAGTGAATGACGTCGCGGACGGAACCATCGCCCATGTTGACGTGCCAGTTCATGAGACGAGCTCCCCGCTCGGGCGAAGCGAGAAAAGTGGAGGGCCCGACGTCCCAGCGCCGAATTTCCATGCCTTGGTAGGAAATGGTTTCCATATTACCTTTCCTTTGACTCCACTTTACGGTTTGCGCAATGCCTTTTCGTAAACATTATTAAAAGACTTGGCCAAAAAACTAAAATACTCCCATGTCATTGCTTGCTTAATGGCTTCGCTTGGATTTGCGCTTCCTCTGCTCGCTGAAGAAAATGCCGGCGTTGCGGACGAGGCAAACACCAGTTCGAACTTGGTCGTCGCGGAAAGCAATTCCAGCTTGGATGAACTTGCGACCGAAACCAACGCCAGTGATGAAGCGAATATAGGGAAAGGAAAGGCCAAGGCCTACGTCATCCCGGTCCGCGACCAGATCGGCGGACCCATTCTCGACATCCTGCGAAGAGGGCTGAAGGACGCCATTCGAGCAGAGGCGACTACAGTCATCCTCGACATGAATACGCCTGGCGGCGAACTGGGCGTGACGCTGGAGATCATGCAGGAGATCATCGAATCGTTCGAGCGTTTCGATGGACCAATCATCACCTACGTAAACACGGAAGCCATTTCCGCAGGCGCCTATATAGCGGTCGCCACGAACGAAATCACCTTTGCGCCCTATGGGCAGATCGGGGCGGCCGAGGCCGTGAGCGGTGGCGGTGGAAACATCGATTCCGCGATGAAACGGAAGGTGAATTCCTATTTGAAGGCGAAAATTCGTAGTTTTGCAGGTAAACATAGGTATCGCGCCCGGGTGATGGCCGCAATGATGGACGCGAACGAAACACTTTTCATAGAGGGTGAGCGACCCTTGACCGCGGATGGTGCCCCAATCCAAGGGGACGAAGAATTGCTGACACTTACTGCGGAAGAAGCCGTGATGGAATACGGTGAACCGCCTCAACCGCTGCTGGGCACGGGGATCTACAAGACGATCGAGGACTTGCTCGCCGAAAAGTATGGGGAAGGCAACTACGAGGTTGTCCGCATGGAGGTGAACTGGGCGGAGGGACTCGGACTATGGCTGAATAGCGTTGGACCGATCATCATGGGACTGGGCATGCTTTTGCTGTTCATCGAGTTCAAGACTCCGGGATTCGGAGTGTTCGGCGCATCGGGACTGGTTTTGTTGATGATATTTTTCGGTAGCAAGTACGTCGCGGGTTTCGCGGGTTACGAGGAAGTCATCGTTTTTCTTCTCGGAGCGTGCCTAGTTGCGCTTGAAGTATTTTTGTTTCCCGGACTGGTGGTGCCCGCCTTGCTAGGGCTGGTCATGATGCTTGGTTCCTTGCTTTGGGCAATGGTCGACGTTTGGCCGACTCCCGACTTCACATGGTCCATCGACTTGTTTCGCCAACCGATCATCGATTTATGCTATGGTTTACTTATTACAGTCGGCCTCGGGTTTTTGGCGGCGCGTTTATTGCCCCACACGCCGTTGTGGAATAATTTCGTCCTAGGCAACGCGGTCGGCGGAGCGAACCCAGTGGTCACGGGCGGAGCGGATTCGTCCGATGCTCCCGATGAACTGCCCGCCATCGGAACGGTGGGCAAGGCGGTCACCCAGCTATATCCCACGGGCGAAGTGGAAATAGCCGGTCGTCGCTACGAGTCGCAAGCCCGATTGGGAACAATCCGCAAGGGGGAAACTATCGAGGTAGTGGGCCATAGGGATTTCAACCTCGAGGTAACCAAAAAGAAAGACGCATGAGCTGGATAATCGGTCTGATACTCATCGGCTACACCTTGATCTTCTTTGAGGTCTTGATACCTGGCGGAATACTGGGCCTTTTGGGATTCTGTTGCATCGTCGGCGCCTCGGTGGCGGCTCATCAGGAATATGGCGATTGGTTTGCCTCCGGATTGACCTTTCTCCTCGGAGGCATCGGGGCCATTTTCTTGGTCTTGATTGAATTGAAATGGCTGGAAGGGAGCCGGCTGGGCAAAGCCTTTTTCTTAGGTAAATCCGTGGGCGGATCCAGCAACCCTCCGATCGCACCGGATGAAGTGGTGGGCATGGAAGGGAAAGCGGCCACACCATTGAAACCCGAAGGCGTAATCGCAATCGGAGATGACCGATACGATGCCTTCTGCGAGGACGGATATGTGCCAAAGGGCACGGCTCTAAGCGTAAGCGGAAAGGACGGCTATAGACTGAAAGTAAGAAAACTCTGACCTTGAGCTTTACTGACCGATGCCTAGAAAGCTAGTTTCTCATAGTCTTTTCTTAGAAAACACATCGAATCATTGATCAACCAAACACCCTAAAAACAAAAAATCATGCAGTGGGAATATATTCTAGCCGGCCTAATACTTGTCGTCGGCCTCGTCATCTTTTTCATCATCATCTCCTTTTTCAACACTTGGTTGAAAGCTTTGCTCGCGAAAGCCAAGGTTGGCTTCAGCACCCTTTTGGCTATGCGGCTAAGAGGCGTTCCCGTCGGTCTAATTGTGGATGCTCGGATAACGGCGGTGAAGGCAGGCATTCCTTTGAGCACGGACGAACTGGAAGCTCACTACTTGGCCGAAGGGAACGTCGTGCAGACAGTTCAGGCTCTTATCGCAGCATTAAAAGCGAACATAGAGTTGTCATGGGATCGCGCCTGCGCCATCGACTTGGCCACCAAAGGCACCTCGAAATCCGTACTGGAAGCAGTGCGCACCTCCATCAACCCCAAGGTCATCGATTGCGTGATCGAGGGTCGCGATACCATCGACGGTGTAGCAAAAGACGGGATTCAAGTAAAGGTTAGGGCTCGCGTCACAGTACGAAGCAACCTCGACAGATACGTTGGCAGCGCGCAGGAAGAAACGGTTATTGCCCGCGTAGGTGAAAGCATCGTCTCCACTATCGGATCCTCGGAAAACTATAAGATCGTTCTCGAAAACCCGAATTCCATCACCGAAAGCGTATTGGCTAGAGGACTAGATCAAGGAACCGCATTCGAAATCCTCTCCATCGACATAGCCGACGTCGACCTCGGCGAAAACCGCGGAGCAATGCTACGCACTTCACAAGCCGCAGCAGATAAGGAAGTTGCCCAAGCCCAAGCTGAAATTCGTCGAGCCGCAGCTGTCGCAATGGAGCAAGAAAATACAGCTAAGGTGCAGGAGATGCAGGCAAAACTAGTTGAAGCGGAAGCTCAAATTCCCCTTGCCATGGCGGAAGCCTTCCGAAGCGGCAACCTCGGCATCATGGACTACTATCGCATGCGCAACGTTCAGGCCGACACCGACATGCGCGAAACAATTTCAAAGCCGGAGCAAACATCCTAAGAATAAAACGCCCAAGCACCCGGTCAGATGCCCGACATTCAGTTCGACAGTCTAATCATATTGCTTTTGGTCCTCGCCTCCCTCTTTGGAAGGCTTTTCAAAAAGAAAGATGATAATGCTCCCCCCTCCCCTCCTCCGAGGCAAACGAGAGAGGGACCCGATGCGGATGAAGTGGAGGAAGATGGCCCTCAGTTGGGCGATGTCCTGCGCGACTTCTGGGAAAAAAACAGGGAGCTTGGGGAACAGGAATACCAACGACATCAACAAAGGTTAGAACCTATTCCAGAGGAATCGGTAGTTGCACCTCCACCGATAAGAGTTACGTCCCAAGCCCCTGCCCCAGACCACAAAACTCAAACTCCACCTGAAACATCCGACCAAGTAGCCTACCGTCAAAAAGGAGAAAGCACCCACCGGGATGCGACGGCAAAGAGTCGGACAGCTTTTGAATTGAGTTCCGGAAAGAGCAATGCCTTGGCAAAGTCCATCGTGAACGACCTTCGCAGTCCCGACTCTCTAAGGAAAGCCTTTGTGCTTCGAGAAATTCTAGGTGGCCCGGTTT
>Ga0315320_10004525_pt1 | contig 11390 bp, 14 predicted proteins | sample M140m21515metaG_FD_203458 | JGI IMG/M metagenome (GOLD analysis project Ga0315320, IMG submission 203458) | Ammonia-oxidizing marine archaeal communities from Monterey Bay, California, United States - M1 40m 21515 | ecosystem: Environmental > Aquatic > Marine > Coastal | place: USA: California...
AGAATATATTTCAAGTGGTTCAAGAACTCAAAAATGAAGGATATAAAAATATAACAATACTTGATGCAAATTCTTCAGATAAAACAGTTGAAATAGCTAAAGAGATTGGTTGCAAGATAATTTTAGATGAACCTGGAACTTCAGGTTTTGGAACATCTATAATTAATGGATTGAAGAATTTAGAACATAAATATTTTTGTATTTTTGATGGTGATAATTCATTTAATCCCAAAGCTATTTCAGAAATGCTAGATGTAATATCTAATGGTGCAGATTTTGCTTTTGGAACAAGGTATTTGAATAATACTAAAAGTGAGGATGATACAATAATTACTCAATTCGGTAATTTTTTTTTTACGAAATTAATTAATATTCTTTTTAATATAAAAACTTCAGATGTTTTATTTTTTTATGTAGTTGGCAAAAGAAAAAACTTAGAAAAATTAGAATTGAAGCAAAAAGACTTTAGAATTTGTACTGAATTTTTAATTAAATGTTATAAACACTATAATTGTAAAGAGGTTTTGTCGGTAGAAAGAAAAAGACTTTTTGGAGCTAGTAAGGTAAATAAAGTCTCTGATGGTATAAAATTTTTAATAAATATCTTTTCATTATATTTTAAAAAAATATGAAAAAAAAAAAAATAGCTTTCATAACTGGAATTACTGGTCAAGATGGTTCTTATCTTGCTGAGCTACTTTTAGAAAAAAAATATATTGTTCATGGCCTACTTAGAAGAACAAGTGTTTTAAATATTGAAAGAATACAAAATATTATTAATCAGTATGAAAAAATTGGAAAGTTAAAATTACACTATATGGATTTAACAGATACTTCAAGTATAAGTAATTTAATTAAAAAGTATAAACCTTGTGAATTCTATAATTTAGCAGCAATGAGTCATGTTGGAATTAGTTATTATACAGGTGAAGCAACAATAAATACTAATTCTGTTGCTTCTTATAGAATACAAGAGTCTATATTAAATAACCATAAAAATTGTAAGTTTTACCAAGCATCTTCAAGTGAAATGTTTGGTGCAACAGCACCACCTCAAAATGAAAATACTCAGTTTAACCCACAAAGTCCTTATGGAATTTCAAAAGTTTCTGCATTTTATACAACAAAATATTTTAGACAAGCTCATGGATTATTTGCTTCTAATGGAATATTGTTTAATCACGAGTCACCCAGAAGAGGTTTGAATTTTGTTACAAGAAAAATTACTCATTCACTAGCAAGAATTTTAATTGGATATGAAAAAAAAATAAATCTAGGAGATATATCCACCCGAAGAGACTGGGGTCATTCGAAAGACTATGTTAGGGCAATATGGTTAATTCTACAACACAAAGAAGCTGACGATTTTGTTATATCTACAGGTAAAAACTATTCAATAAAAGATTTTATTATTAAAGTGTTTAAAATATTAGATTTAGATTGGAAAAAGTTTGTTACAACAAATAATAAAAAGTTTTTAAGACCTGCTGAGGTTAGAAGCTTACAAGGAGACAGTACTAAGGCAAGAAAACTTCTTAAATGGAAACCAAAATATGATTTAGATGACTTATGTAAAGATATGTTGAAGAATGATCTAAAACTTTATGGCATGAGTTTAGATGATGCAAAAAAAATAGCAAAAAAATTATCAAAAAAGTAAATCTGTGATTTATCAAATTAAACCAGTTATAGGAAATAGAACTAAAAAGAAATTAATCAAATACATCAAAGCAGATAATTGGATTACAGAACACAAATACACAGATAAATTTGAAAAAAAATTTGCTCAATTTACTAATTCTAAACATTGTATTTGCTTTCCTAATGGCACTTTAACAATGTCGTCAATACTAGATTGTTTAAATTTAAAAAAAAATGATGAGGTCTTAGTTTCAAATTATACTATGGTAGCTACTGCTAATGTAGCAAAATTTGTAAATCTTAAATTGAAGTTAGTAGATGTATCTGAAAAAAATCTTTGTATGTGTCCAAACGATTTAATTAAAAAAATAAATAAAAACTCTAAGGTTGTCATTTATACTCAAATGAATGGAAGAGTCGGACATATTGATAAGATAAAAAGGATATGTGAACAAAATGATTTATTGTTAATTGAGGATGCTGCTCATGCAATTGGCTCTTACATTAAAAAAAAACATGTAGGCAGCTATGGTATAGCAAGCTCTTTTTCATTTAGTATGCCAAAATTGATATCAATGGGACAAGGTGGAGCTGTAATAACAAATAATAATAAATTAGCTAAGAAATTAAGATTGTATAAAAACTTTGGAAGAAAAAAATCAGGTGAAGATGTGCACCATTATATGGGATATAATTTTAAGATAACTGATTTACAATCAATTTTAGGTCTGGAACAGCTTTATGATATTAAAAAGAGAATAAAAAAAAAAAGAGATATATTTTATAGATACTATAAAAATTTAAACCAAAACCCTAAAATTAAATTTTTTGACATTGGGAAGAATGAAACACCTTGGTCAGTAGATATATACTTTAATAATGTACCAAAAATAAAAAAACTTCTAGAAAAAAAAAAAATATTTACAAGATATGTTTATCCTCCATTAAATTCTCAAAAAATATATAAAAGATTTAAAGGAATGAAAGTATCTAATTATTATTGTAGAAGAGGTCTTTGGTTGCCTTCAAGCTTAGATATAAAGAATTCTGAAATTGATAAAATATGTTTTATTTTAAACAAAGTTATTAATTAAAAGAGATGAAAAATATTTCCAGAATAAAATGCCTTTGTTGTAAAAAAAAAACTTTATCGGAAATAATTAATCTAGGATTACACTCTTATGCGGATCGCTTTATACCATTAAATAAAAAAAATTTAATCGATCCTAAATACCCATTAATTGTTGATCTATGTAAGAGTTGTAAATTTATTCAATTAAGAATAATCACTAATCCTAAAAATAGATATACTGAGTTAGATTATTCATACACTTCTTCAAACTCAAATTATGCTAGAAATCATTGGAAAAATTTTACAGATTTTTTAGAAAACCAAACTAGCATAAAGGGTAAAAATATAATTGAAATAGGGTCTAATGACGGATTTTTAATTTCAATTCTTAAAAAAAAAGGTGCAAATGTTCTAGGAGTAGACGCATCTAAATTTATGGTTAATTTAGCAAATAAAAATAATATTAAAACAGTTCATAGCATCTTTAGTTTTACAGAAAGCATTAAATTAAAAAAGAAATTTGGAAAAGCTGATATTATTATTGCAAACAATGTATTTAATCATTCAAATGATCCTAATAATTTTCTAAAAGGAGTATCAAATTTATTAAAAAAAAATGGAATATTTGTTTTTGAACAACCTAATTTTACAACTGGAGCTTTATCATTAAAATTTGATCAAATTTACCATGAACACGTATCATATTTTACAGTAGCAAATATCAAATCTATTTTGTCTCAAAATAATTTTCAAATTTACCATATAAAAAAAAATGATTATCATGGTGGAAGTTTGAGAACAATTGCAATTAAAGATAACTCAGTTTTAAAAAAATTTGATGTGAATAAATTAATAAAAGATGAGATAGCTAGAGGAATTTATAAAGTTAGTTTCTATAAATCTATGATGAAAAAAATAGATTTTAAAAAAAAAGAATTATTAGAAAAGATTTTTAATTTAAAGAAAAAAAATTATATAATTGCAGGTATTGGAGCGGGCGCTAAAGCCAATACGTTTTTAACATATTATGATTTAAATTATAAAATGGTTAATTTTTTAACTGACACTTCAAAATATAAACAAAATAAAATTACCCCAAATACTAGAATTATTATTAAGGATGATAAAGAAATTGTAAAATATAAAAAAATAACTTGCATAATTTTATCATGGAATATAAGCAAAATGATAATACAGAAACTAAGAAAACTTAATAAAAAAGCTAAATTTATATATACATAATAATCATGAAATTTAAAAAATTAAAAATTGATTTTAAAGATAGAAGAGGGTCTATAATGGACATTTTTTACAAAAAAAATATCCAACATGTTGCAGTTATAAAGTCAAAGCCTAACGTAAGAAGAGGAGACCACTATCACAAAAAAACAACACAATGGATGTATATAACCAAAGGCTCATTAGAATATTGGTACAAACCTTTAAAATCTAAAGCTAAATCTAAGATGAAATTACTTAAAGTAGGTGATTTGGTTGAAACACCCCCAAATGAAATGCATGCTCTTAAAATAGGTAAAAATGGTAATGAATTTATAGTTTTTACTATGGGAAAAAGAGGTGGAAAAGATTATGAAGGTGATACTTTCAGGTTTAAACCCTCATTAATAAGATAAGTGAAAAAAATTTATTCAAAAATAAATAAAAAAAAATTGTTGCATATAATTTTTCGACCTACAAAAAAAAACCAAAGAATAAATATTTCTCCAGAAAATGAGTTTATGCAAGTGTGCTACTTAAGTGTAAATAAAGATAATAATTTTCCATCTCACAAACATTTTTGGAAAAAAAACAGACAAAAAAAAAGAATTGTTCAAGAATCATGGCTGGTGATTAAAGGCTTAGTTAAAGTAACTTTTTTTGATGTAAATGATAAGGTTTTAACCACTACTATTCTTAAACCAGGAGATTTGTCTGTAACTTTTGAAGGGGGCCATAAGATTGATATCCTTAAAAATAATACATTAATTTATGAGCATAAAAATGGACCTTATGAAGGCCAAAAAAAAGATTTGTTATATTTAGATAAAATATAAGAAAATTTTTTTCTTAAAGTTTTGAAAATTAGATTAAGTTTAGTTAGAGTTGGTTGCGGGGGACGGATTTGAACCGCCGACCTTCAGGTTATGAGCCTGACGAGCTACCAGACTGCTCCACCCCGCGATATTTAAATTCTATTTTTAAGTTTATTTAGTTTTTTAACTCTTTTAATATTTTCTTGTAGAATTCTTTTCTTCTTCTCAGAAGGTTTTTCATAAGTATTTTTTAATTTTATAACTTTAAAGAACCCATCACGTTGAAGTTTTCTTTTGAGAACTCTGAGAGCTTGTTCAATATTATTATCTTTAACTTCTATTTTCATAAATATTTTTTAATTGTGAGTGATTATCACTATAAATTTTTGATGTCTATTAAATTTATTCAATGTTTGAAATTTCTCTTGCTTGTTTTGCTTTTTCTTTTTCTTTTTTCTCTCTTTTTATTCTTCTCTCAGCTTTTTCTAGTGCTTCAACCAAATCTTTTTGACTGAATAGGTTTAAAGCAACAGGGTCTTTTGGATTTAAGTTATTATAGTTCCAATAACTCTTGTTTCTAATTGATGTAACTGAATTTTTAGTAATCCCAACTAATTTTGCTATTTGAGAGTCTTTTAGCATATTATGTTGTCTGATTAACCATAGAGCTGAGTCTGGTTTATCTTGTCTTTTAGACAAAGGCACATATTTTTTAGTTTTCTTCTCAGTATTAGAAATTTCAATATCACTACTTTTGATTTGAAGTGTTCTATTTTCGTCTTTTGAAGATAATTCAATTTCTTCTCTAGATAACTGTCCTGAGATTATTGGATTATAAGCTTTAATTCCTTTAGCCACTTCACCATCAGCGATACCTTGAATTTCTACTTCATGTAAATTACAGAAATCAGCAATTTGTTTAAAAGTTAAAGTCGTATTTTCAACAAGCCAAACAGCGGTAGCCATTGGCATCAAAGGTGCATTTGACATTTAATTTTTCTTATCTGATTTAAAGTTTTGAAATTTCTTATTAAATTTACTTATTCTACCTTTATCCATTAATTTCTGTTTTCCACCAGTCCAGGCAGAATGTGATTTTGGATCTATCTCTAGTTTAAGCAAATCACCCTCAGCTCCCCAAGTTGATTTTGTTTCAAATTGAGTACCATCTGTCATTTCGACCTTAATAGTGTGATAGTTTGGGTGTATGTCTTTTTTCATATCGAGACTTATAGCAAAAGAATTTTATAACACAATTAAAAGTTAACTAATTTTTCCAACATTTTGTCATTAATTGCAGCACTTGAAGCTCTAATATCAATCTTATTTACATCAAATTTATGAATATCATTCACTATGCCTCCCGCTTCTTTGACTAATATCTCTCCAGCTGCGATATCCCAAAGGTTTATTTTATTATGAAAAAAACCATCAAGTCTGCCAGATGCTACATAGGCCAAATCTAATGCAGCACATCCGCTATATCTCATGTTAAGATCACTAAATTTTACTCCTTCATGGTTACTTGAAAATAAACAGTCATCAATTGAATTCTTTTTTGAAACTCTTAATCTTTGATTATTCAAGTAAGCTCCTTGATTTTTTTCAGCAAAAAACATTTCATCTTTAATAGGGTCAAATATTAAACCACTTACAATTTCTTTTTTGTATTGAAGAGCAATGCAAATTGCAAAGTGAGGTATACCGTGTAAAAAGTTTGTGGTTCCATCTATTGGATCAATAATCCAAATATTTTCATGATCTTTATTTTTAATTATTCCAGTTTCTTCAGTTATAAAAGAGTAGTTTTTTTTAATTTTTGATAATTCTTCAATTAAAATTTTTTCTACATATTTATCTGTTTTTGTTACAAAATCATAAGGTCCTTTTTTGGATACTTGTAATTTTTCAACTTCTCCAAAATCTCTGATAACAGATTTAGATGCTTTTTCTGCAGCTTTGATCATTATATTAAGATTTGCAGATATAGAAATCATTGAAATTATATTTTCTTTATATATTCAAAGGTTCTTGTATCAACAATTACTTCATCACCTGACTCTATAAACGGTGGAACTTGAATATTTAATCCATTATCTAAAGTTGCAGGTTTATATGATGACGAAACAGTTTGACCCTTAAGGGCCACATCTGTTGTCTCAATTTTACATGTTACCTGATTTGGAAGTTCAACTGAAATTGGGCTATCGTTGTAAAAACTAATTAAGACCTCAAGATTTTCGGTCATTAACTTTCCTTTTTCTCCAACAATATCTTTTTTAATTTCAATTTGGTCATATGTTTTGGGGTTCATAAAAATATAGTTATTATCATCTTCATATAGATAGCTAAAATCTGTTTCATCCAGAGATGCTTTTTCAACAGTTTCACTAGATCTAAATCTTTCATTTAATTTTGTATTTTTTCCCATACTTTTCATTTCTACTTGAGCGAACGCTCCACCTTTACCTGGCTTTACATGCTGAGTTTTGAGAACTTGCCATAAATCATTTTTATATTCTAAAAGCATTCCCACTCTAATTTCTCCAGCATTAATCTTCATTTAATTTTCTCTATACTTTCCAAGGGTTTATATTTTTTATTATTCCAAATGTAGCCTGAGATAGCTAATAAATTAACATTGTTCAATAACAGTTTTTTATAATTATCAAAATTAATTCCTCCGATAGCTACAATTGGGGTTTTGGTTAACTTTTTTAGTTTATTAAGAATTTTTGTTGTAGCCTTAAACTTCACTTTTTTTGTCGTAGTTGAAAAAAAAGACCCAAAGGCAATATAACTAGCTTTATCTTTGACAGCAGCTTTCGCTAATCTGATAGAGTTATGGCAGGTAATCCCAATAATTTTATTTCCTATTATTTTTCTTGCATTTTTTATATCCATATCTTTTTGACCTAAATGACAACCATCAGCATTAAGCTTTTTTGAAAGTATGGGATCATCATTAACTATTAACTTTACGTTACTTTTTTTACAAATTTGATGAATCTTTTTTCCAATCACAAGTTTTTTTTTAAGTGAATATTTTTTAAGTCGCAATTGAAATAAAGATACCTTGCCAGTATCTAGTACTTGTTTTAAATCCTGATAGAATTTAGGATAAATTTTATTTGGAGAAATAAGATAAATAAATTTTTTTTTACTTACTCTCAAGTTCACTAGTCCATTTGCCCTGAGCAGCCAAAGTATTCATTCTTGCTCTGTGATCAAAAATAGTTTGGGTCCCCTCTATATTGTTAATATCATTTGACCAGAATTTTAATGCACTTTGTTGAAGAGCTCTTCCATATGAGTAAGACATTATAAAATTAGTATTATTGCTTATATTTATAAGATTTAGATTTTCTGTTGCTTCAACTTCTGATTGACCACCGGATAAAAAAGCAATTCCAGGAACTTCATTTGGAACAGATTTTTTTAAGCACTCAAGAGTTTTAGAGGAAACCTCTTCATTAGAGATTTTATTTTTTGATTTATTTCCTGCTAGAATCATATTTGGTTTTAAAATTATTCCAGAGAGATCAATTTTGTGAACAATAAGTTCTTCAAAACATTTTTGAATTACTTCAGATGTTTTAATTAAGCAATCATCTGCAGAGTGTTCTCCATCCATTAAAACTTCTGGTTCAACAATCGGAACCATTCCATTCTCTTGAACTAGAGCTGAGTATCTTGCAAGCGCATGTGCATTTGAACTAATCGCAAGTTTACTAGGATATTTTTCTCCAATACTATATACACCTCTCCATTTTGTAAATCTTGCCCCAAGTTCATAGTATTTTTTTAACCTTTCTCTTAATCCATCTAAACCCTCAGTAACTTTTTCATCTAATGAATTTGCTAGAACTTTTGCGCCTGTATCCACTTTAATTCCTGGAACAGCCCCTGACTCTAAGATCATTGAAGGTATTGATTTTCCATTACTAGACTTTTGATTGATTGTTTCATCATACAGAATCACACCACCAATACAGTCTCTCATACTATCTGATGTAAAAAGTATTTCTCTAAAAAGAAGTCTATTTTCAGGTGATGATTGAATATTTACTGACTCTAATCTTTTAGTCATTGTCCCATTGCTCTCGTCTGCAGCAAGTATACCTTTGCCATTAGAAAGAATTTTTAGAGCAATTTTATTTAGTTCTGACATTTTATTTTAAAGCTTTTATACCAGGAAGTTCTTTGCCTTCAAGATATTCCAAAAAGGCTCCACCAGCGGTTGAAACAAAATTAAAATTTCCTATTGAGTCTAAACTGTTTAATAATGAAACCGTATCTCCTCCTCCAGCAACTGAATAGATTTTATTAGACTTATTATTTTCAACTATCTTCTTGGCGATTTCAATACTACCTTTAGCAAAGCTAGAATTCTCAAAATATCCAGCAGGCCCGTTCCACAAAATAGTATTACTTTTATCAATAATATTTTTAATGATATCAATAGTTTTTGGACCAATATCTAAAATCATGTCATCTGCTGAAATTTCATTTAATTCTTTTATTTGAGGAGAGTCATTTAAATTCTTTCCCACCGCAACATCTTGAGGATAAATTATTTTACAGTTTTGTGTCTCTGAAAGTAAAAAAATTTCTTTTATAACTGGATTAGAGTTTACTTCTTGTATGGATTTTCCAATATTGTTTCCAGTATATTTAATAATATTATTAGCCATGCCTCCAACAATTATGATATTGTCAAATTTTGGTATTAAATTTTTGATTATATTAATTTTAGTAGAGATTTTTGAGCCTCCAATTATACAGGTTATAGGTTTTTTAATTTCAGAAGTAATTTTTTTTAAAGCATCAACTTCTAAGTCAAGTTGTAATCCAGAGTAACAAGGTAAAAAATTCGTTATTTGATCAATTGATGCGTGCGCCCTATGAGAACATGAGAAAGCATCATTAACATAAATATCAGCTAAACTTGCAAGTTGTTTTGCAAATTGTGGATTATTTTTTTCTTCCTCAGAATAAAACCTTATATTTTCTAACATTACTATTTTTTCACCTTTATTATTAAATAAATCTTTTGAAGATATGTCTTTAATATCTTTAGAAATGAATTTTATATTTTGACTTAATTTCATCTCTAAATCTTTGCATATTGGCTTAAGAGTAAATTTATTCACAACTTTTCCTTTTGGCCTTCCAACGTGAGAAATAATTATAATTTTTACATTTTGAGAAAGTAGAAAATTTAAAGTAGGTAAAATTTTATCAATTCTTGTTGTATCAGTGATTTTATCATCAACTAAAGGAACATTTAAATCTAATCTTAATAATATTTTTTTATTATTAAGATTTAACTCTTCCCTTATACTTTTCATTTAGAGATTTTATAAGCGTATTCTGCAATATCACACATTCTATTTGAAAATCCCCATTCATTATCATACCAGGCTGAAATTTTTCCCATATTTTTTCCTACTACGCTAGTAAGTGATGAATCTACAATTGCTGATGATGAGTTGTGATTAAAGTCAATAGACACTAGTTTTTCAGATGTTATTTCTAGGACTTTTTTTAACTGATTTTTTGAAACTTCTCTAAAGGCATCATTAATTTTTTCTTTGTTCATCTCTTTTTTAGTACAAAAAACTAACTCAATAAGGGACACATTTGGAGTTGGAACTCTCATAGCAACACCTTCTAATTTACCTTTTAATGATGGAATTATTTCTCCTATAGCTTTTGAGGCCCCTGTAGATGTTGGGACAATTGATTGGCTTGCGGATCTTGCTCTTCTTGGGTCTTTGTGAGAATTATCTAAAATTCTTTGATCGCTAGTAAAAGCATGAATTGTTGTCATAAAACCTTTTTCAATTTCAAAATTTTTATGAAGTACACTTGCAACTGGTGCCAAACAATTTGTAGTACAAGATGCTGCCGAAATTATTAGATCATTTTTTGTAAGCTCTTCTTCATTTACTCCAAAAACAATAGTTTTGTCTGCATTTTTACATGGAGCAGAAACTATTACTTTTTTTGCACCATTATTGATATGAGCTAATAATTTTTCTTTTGAATTAAATTTTCCAGTACATTCAAAAACGTAATCAACACCAAATTTTTTCCAATCAATATCTTCAATTTTAGACTCTTGAGAAAAAGTAATTTTATTTTTATTTATAATTAAATGATTTTCATCATAATCAAGATCTGCATTAAATTTTCCATGAACAGAATCGTATTTAATTAGTGTGCAACTCGCTTCAGAATTAGATCTATTATTGATATGTTTTATTTGAATATTTTTATTTTGACTCTCAATAATTGTTCTAATTACCATTCTACCAATTCTTCCCATTCCATTAATACCTACATTTATAGTCATATTTTTTTCCCAAAAAGCCTTTTTGATTTATTAGCAATATTTGCTGACGTTAAACCAAAGTGTTTATAAATTTCTTTGTAAGGTGCACTTTTTCCAAATGTATCAATTCCAAAAGATAGGCCATCTTTACCTATATATTTTTTCCAACAATCTGTTGATGCCGCTTCTATTGAAATTTTTATTTTTGTCTCATCAATTATTTTATGTTTATATGAGTTTGATTGAACATCAAAAAGATCTTGGCAAGGCATCGATATTACTTTTGAATATATCTTATCTTTGGCTA
>Ga0315320_10004530_pt1 | contig 11384 bp, 14 predicted proteins | sample M140m21515metaG_FD_203458 | JGI IMG/M metagenome (GOLD analysis project Ga0315320, IMG submission 203458) | Ammonia-oxidizing marine archaeal communities from Monterey Bay, California, United States - M1 40m 21515 | ecosystem: Environmental > Aquatic > Marine > Coastal | place: USA: California...
TCCTTCCTTACATTCTCCGTATTCAAGTCTGTATTTAGATTCAGGGTCCTCACCGTCTATTTTATATAAGATATTTCTTAATGTTCCTTTAAGTATTGTAGAATTAAATCCACTGCGATGGTCATGTATATCATCTATAAGCAATTCTGCTTTATCTGAGTAAAAATTATATACATTGAATCCTCTATTAAGAAGCAATTTTATAGTACCGGTACCTACATACATAGTTTTACCGCCCATTTTTCTAAATTGATCTATTGTATACATATTATTATTTACCGTTTTAAATATTTTAAATAGAATTTTTAGTTAAATAATTGTATGTTATACATCTATATGAATACAAAGGGAAGACAAATCAATAATAAAGATAGATTATTTTTCCTTGCAACAATAGAAGACTTAAATTTGGAATATAAAATTTTAGGTGATATGAACAGAGAACATCTTAATAAAGACGATACAATATTTTTGTATTCAAGCGATACAGGCTTTGAAGAAGATTACAATAGATATTTAGATAATACTAATATTATACCTAGCACAGACAATGTAAGTAATCTATATAATAAATTTAAGTTCTCTCAATACTGTAAAGACAATAATCTTAAACATCCGGAGATATATGATAAAGAAATTAAATACCCATTGGTGTTTAAACCTACAGTAGGTTCTTTAGGAGAGAATGTTATTCTTTGCACTAATAAGGCAGAACTCAAAACTGCAATAGATAACTTAAAAGGAGATTATATATTACAACAATTTATAGATACAGGAAAATTTGCGTCTAAATATAGAATAATATTTTTTAAGGATGAAGTGATATTAAAATACAAAGATACTAATTATGATAAAACTTCTATAATATCTAATTTAGAGGTAGGATCTAAAGTAGATTTTGAAGACATACCTTTTGATTGTACTGAAGTATTAAAAGAATTTAGGAAAGGTACAGATTTACTATTTGGCTGTCTAGATATTTTAGTTGATGCTAAGGGTATTGTGCATTATTTAGAAGTAAATAGTATTGCAAAACTATATAGAATAAGTAATTTAGTAAAACGAAATATATATAAAGAACTGTTTAAGAAACTTCTTGACAATCAATATATTTAAGTTATAATAACAGTATGTATATCAGTGTAAATGGTAGAATTGCAAAAAAGAAGCAGGTTGAAACATTTATATTTGATGTATTAGAACATCTTATGCCTAGATTAAAAAGAAATGTAAGCATAGATGTGAACATAGTGACAAGATGTGATAATCAACATTATGCATTATGTTTAGGAGATAAGAATAGTGCTGAAATAGAACTAGCACGTGGAAGTTGTAATACAAAATTCTCATTAGAAGAAATGATGTTGAACCTTGCACATGAATTAGTTCACGCCAAGCAATTTATTAAAGGAGAATTACATCCTAATTTAAACAGATGGAAAAGTTTAGATTATAGTAATACTGTATATAGTAGACAACCTTGGGAAAAAGAAGCATACTTATTAGAAGATAAACTGTTAGAAACATATTGGAAAACAAATGGCAAAAGCAAGTAGAAGAAAAGTAAATAAGTCGTTAATCAACGGCACAGGTAAAAAATGTACATCAACCGGTAAAGGTGGTAGAGGACGCAAAGTAAAAATTGCTATGTCTACTATGAACAAAGGCAAAAAAAGATGTGCGAAAGCATATAGAGGACAAGGCAAATAAGTAATAAATACTAGTATGTTAGAACCTACAGATAAATGGCTATGCGAGATTGTAGACCCTAAACACCCTGCTCTACACAGACCAGCGAATATAGATCCTTTTACTGCTCCGGAAGATGCCAATTGGGCACAAAGAGAAGTAGACATGAAAGAGCTTATGCGGTATAGACACGGTATAGGTCTAGCAAGTCCTCAAATAGGCAATAGTTATAATATGTTCGTAATGAACCTACAAGGGTCAGGAGACGTAGGTGTATACAATCCTAAGATACTTGAATACAGTGAAGCAACTATATGTATGGAAGAAGGATGTTTGACGTTTCCTCTGTTATATTTTAATGTAACAAGGCCTGAAAAAATAAAAGTAAGTTTTACACTCTATGATGGTGAAACACAAGTAGATGACTGGTTAGAAGGAATAGATGCTAGATGTTTTCAACATGAACTAGAACACTTGCAAGGTAAATTATTTTTAGAACATGCTAGTGAATTAAAATTACAAAGAGCCATAAAGAAAAGAGACAAGTACTTTAAAGAAATAGAAAGGACTAAGCAATAAAATGTTCTCTTATCCATTTTGGGTAAATGATTTTGATAGAGTTAAAGATCATAGACTTACACACCCAGACGTTGCTACTATTTTTGAGCAACCTGTAGCATTTTGGTACGGTGCTAAAAAGAATAAAAACGCAAACAAAAATTTAGATAAGAGTCTTAAAAGATTACTTAAAAGAACACTTCCGGGTCTTCCTTACTTTGTTCTGTATAATTTACCCAATAGAGATTTAGGACATTACAGTAAAGGTGGAGCCAGTGATGCTACCGAATATATTTTGTTCTTACAAGAGTTTTGTAAGGGTATAGAAGGACATAAGCCTATTGTTATATATGAACCTGATGCATTACCTCACACGACACTAATGGAAGATAAGGATTCTGACTATCGTATTAATTTAATCAAAGCAGGATTGCACACATTAACACAAGAAAGCGAAGCCTATGTGTATGTAGATATAGGACATAGTAATTGGTTAGACCCTAAAGATGCCGCAGAATTGATCACAAGGGTCTCTAATGACCGTGTAAGAGGGTTCAGTGTTAATGTAAGTAACTATAGATCAACAAAAGAATGTATAGAATGGGCCTTAAAGATATGCGAATACAGACCTCAAGATCACTTTGTTATAGATACAAGTCGTAATGGTAATGGTCCTCACGGTAATGATTGGTGCAACCCGCCAGGCAGACATGTAGGAGAAGTACCAACATGTAATACAGGTGATGAAAAATGTGATGCATTTTTATGGATTAAGATACCTGGAGAATCAGATGGTACAGGTAATGGTGGTCCAAGAGCTGGAAAGTTTTGGCCTGAGATGGCTACTGAATTAGTTAAGGATATTAACTAACGCCTGAAGGATCAGTTACATCAACAGTATCTGGACTAGGTTTAATATCACTATCACCATCGCCTCTAGGAGCATTTAATTCTGCATCTAAATAGTTCTTAGCACCTTGTAAATATTCATGTGCTTTAACTATCTTTGCTTGCCACCAATGAGGGAAGTCTGAATCTGGTAAAGTCTTTAACATTTTATGTAAGTCTATAGCATTTTTGCCTATAAGATATAATTCTTTAGAAATCATACCTCTTTCATTATCTACATGACCTACTGCTTGTTTCTCTGTATCACCTTCACCAGTGTCTGATTTATAATCAACACCTGGCTCGCCGTCTTCGTTAACTATTCCTGCTAATTGTTGTAATCTATCTATTTCGTTCATGTTAGTATTTATCACAAATAGACTCTAGATCAACCAATAATTTTTTAAATTGACGTTGCTCTCTAAATACTTCTTGATTATGTTTTAACCTATCCATTGCAATATCACTGTTAAGTATGTCTTCTAATTCTTGTAAAGGCATGTTACCAATATTATCTAATAGTTCTATACTCTGTTCTACATTTTTATAATAGTCCTGAGTATCTTTCTGCATACCGAATAGGTCATCGAAACCTCTATATCCCATTTGCTGTAGGACTACTTCCGCTCTTGGTATACCTAAATTTATAAATGGCATACCGTACACAAAATTTTTGTATGTTTTTTCTGTAAAAAATATTCTGTCAGAGGTTTTCAATTGGTTAGGTTGCCAAAAGTCTAAACTTACATGTGTTTCATGAGGCAAGTTAATACCGCCATGCAATATTACTTCGTCTTCGAAACACCATTCTAAACTGCCTTCTATAGAGTTAGGTATAATCTTTTGATCGTATTTTTTAGAAACTTCTTTGAAGTTATCTATTGTAACACTATCATCTAAATAATTAAAATGTTTTAAGAATGTTATATCGTGTTCTTCAAACGGTTGTGTAGCATGCCAACTATAATAAGATTTGTCAACAAAGCCTTTATCTAACATTACAGCATGAAATAATTTCCTCAACCGCCTACCATTCTTTTTATAACTTATAAAATGTTTATTCAATTTTCTAGGAGTAATTGGTCTATATATAAAATTTAATCCAGGTGTTTCGTGTTTTGTGCCTTTCAACTCTAATAATAATTCTATATGTATATTATACATAAGTTCGAATCCCTGACAGGAAAAACATGTATGTCTAATATTATAATCTGTGATAAAATTTTCTATAGAATTCTGCCCTGTAAAAATTATAATATCTAAAGGATCTACACCTAATGATTCTAAATTATCTATCAGTGTATAATATTTGTCATCAACAAATTCTTCTATACATGTATCTATAACAATCTTATTGCTTTTATGTTTTTTGTAATATGTTACTACATCGTGTACTTCTTCCATTGGAACATGGTGTACGGTATTTGTGTGAATAAAAATTAATGTGGCTTGTTTTGTGTCTTCTACCATCTTAATAGGCATAGGGACATCTTTATTATTATAATATCTAAGGTAACCTAAAAGGGATTTATCTTCTATTTGTTCGGATGAACAATAGAACTTGTCTAAAACATTTATCATACTAGTATTTATAATACTAGTTTTTTATTCTTTTTAGTATAGGCCTGCTAGTTTTTTTAGTTCTATCATTGCTGAGTCTAATGCCTTGCCGACAACAGCACTTTCTTGTTCTTCTATGCTTTCCATTTCTGCTGGATAATATTTATCGTCAGCACCATCAAGTATTTCGTCAACAAAGTTCTCTATATGATCTATTTCCTCTAAAGCATCCTCTTGATCTAGACCTCTTTCGCCACAAAACTCGCCCCAGTCCTGCATTACTTCTCCGCCTTCAAGTCCTAAGGCTTCACCAGCGGCGTCAAAGTTTGCATCTGCTATATCGCTCATAATTTCATCTTTCTTTGTTGGTTCCATTTTTGGATCAAAACTTTCTGAACATCCACAACTTGCACATGCTTTTAATTTATGTCTCTTCTCACCGCACTTAGGACAATTGCCTTCTTCTATTGATTCTTCCATTTCAGGCTCTTCAGGCTCTTCATCTATAAGCCCTGCATCAGCAAGAATATCTTTGGCCGCATCGTCTAATGCCCATACTGGGGGATTCTCTTCTTCGTCATTCCAAGAATCAACTATTGCTTTTTGTATATCATTTGTTTCATCAGCAATACTTGACACTTTATCATAGAATGCATCTGCTTGATCCATTGCCATGTCTTTGACTTTGCCCTCGTCCATGTCATCTTCTTCTATGTTGTATTCTGATCTAATGTCATCTAACTCAACACTTTCTAATGAACTTGTTTCAGGATCAAACTCTCTATTATCTCCTGCTTCTAGGTCCATATTTTTTAGTGAATGCTTAACTAGGTCCATTACAAATCCTTTATCTTCTGCGTCTAAATCTGCTATGCCACTGTCTCTCATACCGTCTAAAATTTTATTTAATTTAGTACTAACTGCTAAGCCGTTTTCGTCTGGCATTATTCTTTCGTTAATTTCTGATAGTAATGCTACTGGTGATTTCATAAGTTCTTTTACATACATATCCTTTTTGGTATCCATGTCATTAACATCAGAACCTTCCGGGAACCTGTTTGCAATACTTAGTTTAGAAGAACTTTTACTTACTTCAGCAAACTTGATATCTTTTACGGAAACTTGATCCTCAAATTCTATAGGAGCACCTTCAGTAACTTCTAGTCCTGCTAGTTGTTTCATTATGTTTAGATCTTCACTCATTTTATCACCTTTTAATTTATTATAAACTAATTCAAACACATCATTATCAAACTGTTTAAACTGTTTATTAAATATTAGTTTTGCACTTTCTTTATCTGGTGCTGTACTAATTGCTTTTCTAAAAGCACTTGCACTTGCTACTTCTTCTTGTGTCGAAATAGTAGGTACCTTTAATATATAACCTCTCTTGTTCATTGGTAGAGGTTCGTCCTTATATGTATTTATCATCTGATAGTAAGTTGCACCACCTTTTATCTTTTGATTTATACCTTTATCGTCTATATTATCAAATCTAAATCTTGGATTAGACTCCATGTCTTTTTCGCCTACTGCAAAGTAAATTACAGTATTTTCTACGTCATTTACATATTGTGATAGTTCTTCCCAGTTATAAGGACTTCTAGCATATAATACTTTACTTGGGTCAATACCATGTGATGCAATGATCTTTTTCTTTTCTTCAAAGTTAAATGGAGACTTTCCGGGTTCTACTTTATCTGATGTTGCAATATATACATCCGCGTCATTATATAAAGCACCTAGTTGATCGAATACTTGAGCATGATGCGAAAGCATTGGTTGGAAACGACCTGGATATATAATAACCTTTTTCATAGTTACTATTTATCAGAAAGGACGCCAGAGACTTAGTTCACCTATTTCAATATGTTGTGGTTGATTTATAGCCCATGCAATAGCATCAGCACATTCTTTAGCAGTTAGCATACTTGCTGTATCGTGTACTTTTTTAGTCATGTTTGTTTTTACATATCCTGGATTAATATTTATTATCCTGCATTTTCTATCTGTTTTAAACATTAGTAAAAATGCTTGATGGCTAAGTGCCGCCTTTGTTGCAGAGTAACCGGTTGTATTACCACTAAGTCCTGGGTATTTGGATAGACTGGATATGTTTACTATTGTTTTTGTTTCATCCTCTTTCCATAAATCAAATAATGTATTAAGTAAATCTATTTGATGGTATCCGCTCCATGCATTATTAACAAATACATCACAATTCTTAACTGATCTAGCAATAAGTTGATGTTGTGTGGCGATATCGAATCCATTACTTCTACTGAATCCTTCTACTTGATGGTCACTATCAAATATATCATATAGTTCTTTTCCTATGCCTTTACTATGACCAGTAATTGCTATCTTCATATTTTACCCCTATTATGTGCCAGCGGTCTTCGTCCCCAAAGTTTAGTGCTGAATGGTATTGTGTTGTGTTTACTTCGTATATTTTACCACATTCGAAATGATGTAATTTAGGATTTACATTGTTTTTATCTTCACCGAAAAATATCATATATGCTTGATCGTTTGTTACTACAGGTATATGACATCTTACATTAGTTATATCTGTTTGTCCATCTTTATGTATAGAGTATGTACCATGAGGAGGGATCTTCATTGCTCTCCATCTATAATACTGATTATTTTCCTCTATTAATTTATGTATATGTGTTCCTTCCAGGGACTTATTTATGGTACTGTATAGTTTTTCTCTATGTGGTAGAGCAAGTATGGACCCTATACTGCATGTCCAATCGTCGTTACCTTCTATAGATGTTAAACTAATCTGATTTTTATCTTGTAAATTATGTTGTTTTATAACTGATAATAATTCACTAAACAATACATTAGAGTAGTCGTGTAACTTTAGTTCCTTTACATACATAATACTTATTTAATGTTATCCAAAAACATTTGTTCTATATTTAAGCCTTTATATTTAAATTTTGTCTCAGGTCTATTATCGTAAGGTTGGTAATCCAATACATCTTCCATACACAAAACATCTCCTGGGTGTATTTTAAATAAAGATATTAATTGTTCGTATCTAAATAATAAGGATTCACCACACCAAAAAAACTCTTGCTCTGTTAAGTCTATTAATGTATTTCTATTATCGCGGCGCCATTCTTTTGTTTTCTTCGCTAGTACTAGACTATTAATCTGCTCTGCTGTATTTCGTCTATAACAGTAAACAACTTTGTCACATTGTGTGAGCATATCAGTTAATACTTTATCTGCAACATCTTTAGGTGCTCTTCTATATATATGATATGGATCTATTTTAGCAATGCTATTTTCTGTATTAGACCATTGTTCCCACTGATGAAGAATAAAATTGTTATTAGTACCCTTCCAGTTCGCGGTTGCAGGATTGAAGATCTCAAAAAAATTATGTTTTGAACTGTATCTATCATGTAAGTTTTTATAAATTGACATGGACCCACTTCTAGGTGTTGCGACTAGTATTATCTTCATAAGTTTAATCCTAAGTTTTCAGGTAGTTCCTTGCCCTCACAATAAAATTTTGCATCATACTTATACTTCCATTTATCTGTAGCAAAGTCTTCAAAGTATACAGTCTCTCCTTGATACCTAGATTGTAATTCTTTTAATCTGGTTACATCTAGCTCTATTCTTTTCAGTTGATCCATTAATTGTTGTTCGGTAATGTCAACATGTACTTCTTTAAATTCTTTGTAAGGGGAGTACATGTCTGTAAAATCTGCTGTGATCATACTTTTTAAATGATCTAAAGTATTTTTTCTATATAGGTAATAAATTTTATCTGCAGTACCGTAAACTAATTCTTCATATTCCTTTAAAGAATGTTTTGCTTTAGGCATGTGGATAAAATCTCTAGTAAATATTTTTGCCACACAATTACCTTTACCCCATACTCTTAAACTATCATCTATAGTAAGAGGAAACTCATATCCCATTTTTTTAGTTAATGCTTTTTCGTGAAATAATTCGCCTGCATGATTGATATTATATTTTTTTGCTATTTGTCTTGATAAAAAAGAACTGCCACTTCTAGGTATGGTTATTAATGCTACTCTCATTTAAAAGTCTTCTCATTTAATTCTTTTACTATCGTATCGAAATCGTTATTTTCAAGTATATAATCTGCAAACATAGAATGCCAAACAGGTCCCGGGTGTTTAAAATCTCTACCAATATCTACAATAGGCCATGCTCCTCTTTGAATATTGAATGTTGGAAGTATTTTTAACTCTTCAGGAAGATTATCATAAGTTATCACATCCGGCCTAGCCACAATTAAATTTGCACCGATTTGCTCACAGATATATTTGACAGCATATAAGTTTTTAAGGTTATTAAGATAGGAATTTTCCATATTGGCAAACCATTTAGTAAACCATTTTCCATTAGCAGGCCACTTATTAAGTAGTTTTTTCCATTTAGATTCAGACTTTGCTAAATGTATTATATGCTTTCTTCCATCATGATCTACAACTAACTCACTACGAGCAGGTGAAGGCCAACATGCATACACATTCTTAGGTTTAAGTTTAGGTAACCAATACTCGCAATATCTAAATGTTCCGTCACTAGTACCTGCTGGGAATCCTAAATTATATACAGTACGATTAGTACGTTGTGCTATAAGAGTGGGGAAAATAAACTCTTCATGTGTGCCACCTCCCCATGTATTAGAACTGCCTATAGCAACATCACAATCAGAACCTACTATAAAATCTTCTCCTCTGAACCCGTAATTATTAAGTCTATATGACATAGTATTAGGTATGTGTCCGCTCATTTTTAATATGTGTCTATGATCGTCATTTACATATTCATTATATCTAGGCTCTTCCAAAGAGTTTGGCAAGAATTTTATTTCAGTAGAGATATATTCCTTAGACTTTTGTGCGAGTCTATTCAAGTGTAGAGTCATAACACTATTTATTTCTTAGATTTTGTTTTCTTCTTCTTTTTAGGCTTCTTTAACAAGTGCTGTTGTGAGCCTTCTGGTGCTGACCATAGTTTATCTAATTGTACCATTGCACCGTATTCGTTTATTTTAACTACTAGATTACTATTACCTTTATGAATTCTATGATATGTATTTTTAGGAATATATACAGTATCACCTTCTTTAAGAGTTTTAGGTAATTGGTTGTCCATTTGTAATTTCCAACCTTTACCCTCTACAATTTCAACATATCGATCTTTGCGATCTCTATGCCATACAAGTTCTTCTGATTCTACAGACTCTGAAAACTCTCTGAGAAAAGTATTGTCTGCTATCTGTGTCTGAGTGTAAGGGTTTACCACCACTTACCGCCTTTAACTAGGCCATAACGTGGAAGTCTACATGCCCAGTAACCGGCTTTTGTTTTATCGTTTTTCTTTTCGCAGTTATGTCTTGCGGCAAATGATTTTGCTCTTGCTTTGTTTCCTGATTTAGTTTTTAATCCAGGATCACCGAAAGATATCTTTTTAACATTACCTTTCTTAGACTTCACATATACATAATACTTCTTACTACCACCTCTTTTAGGTTTATTTAGTTGTACTTTCTTACCTTGGTATTCTGCTTCGTTTGTTGCTTTTTTTATGTTTAGTACGCCACCGTCAGGACTATTCTCATTCCAATAATATCGTGCGCCGTCAAAATCAGTAATGTCTGCGTCAGAAACTTTATATTCACCATAACCAGTTATATTGTCTTTAGCAGTTTCTTTGCTAGTTTTACTCATTTCAAAACATCTGCCGTCTCTATCGTAACCCAATATATAAAAGCCGGGGACAACCTCATCAAGTGTAAGTTCTTTATTGCCGTCGGAAATGTATGTGTTGTCATCAATTCTCAGCTCATTAAACATGCTTTGCATATTTGCAGATACGGCTTCAGAAGCCATTACTTTTTGTTGACGTCTTGCTTGAGCACTTGGTGTTGAACGTGCCATCTGTTTTTTTCTTTGTACGTTTAGTAATTTATCATGAGTAGGTGTATTTCTTTTAAACTTCATTGGATACTTAGGATCTGTTGATTCCCACTCGTCGCCTTTTCTAATAAACTCGCGGTCTACACCACCCATTTTAACAGTAACAATATCGTCGGCGCCAACATCTTTTAATGCTTTTTCTTCTAGGTCTTCGGCATGCATTGCCGCCATATGTTTTTTATATTTCTTAGTGCCTTTCTTATGTGGTGATTTACCTTCTTCTAGTTTAACACCATATATTTCTTTTGCTATTAGTTTGACTTCATCTGCTTTTTCTGAATCCATACTCTCTAATTCAGCATATAGTTCATACATATCACCGCCACTATTTTCAGGGCCAATAGCATCTTTTAATAAGTCTGCTATTTTATCTATATCTGTTCTTTTGTCGTCTAACTCGTTTAAACCTGCTAGTTTTTTAATTTGATCTATTTCAACACTTTCAGGAAAAGCCATTTGTTTTGCTTTTGCAATTAACGAACTTCTTTGTGCTCTACCCATTTGTGGATAATCTGCCTGCATTTGTTGATATACTTGTCTAGGATCATCCATGTTTTTCATCATGTTGGCTAATCCTTTTATAACTTCTTCGTCACCTGGATAATTGTCTTTAGCACTTTGTCGTTGTGCTTGACGTTCATCATGATCTTGTATTTCTTTCCAACTTACATCGTCATTATTGTATGTCAAAATACCATCGTCACAACC
>Ga0315320_10004533_pt1 | contig 11377 bp, 12 predicted proteins | sample M140m21515metaG_FD_203458 | JGI IMG/M metagenome (GOLD analysis project Ga0315320, IMG submission 203458) | Ammonia-oxidizing marine archaeal communities from Monterey Bay, California, United States - M1 40m 21515 | ecosystem: Environmental > Aquatic > Marine > Coastal | place: USA: California...
AATGATAAATTACCATTCCAGTCTAAAAGTTTGTCAACTCCTGATTGTAAAAAAGTTACAATTAAAAATAATAATATTAAAACTTCTGTTGGATGATTAGAAAATATATTCATGAATAATTTTTTTCTTAAAGATAATATAAATCCTTCATGATGACTCTTATCTGTTAATTTTAAAACTCATATATTTAAATTTTAATACTATAAGTTATTAGCTACAAACCATTTCAGTTTAAAAATTTTATAATTCATCAAGATAAAACCGCTATGAAAGTGGGAACAGATGGTGTTTTATTAGGTGCTTGGTGTTCATTAGAAAACTCACCAAAAAAAATACTAGATATTGGTACTGGAACGGGAATAATTTCATTAATGCTTGCACAAAGGTCGAATGCAATAACTATCGATGGAGTAGAGGTTGACCCATCTGCATATATGCAAACTGTAGATAATTTTGAAAACTCTGATTGGTCTGATAGATTATATTGTTATAACTCTTCTTTTCAAAAGTTTGTAAATGACACAAATAAAGAAAAATATGATTTAATAGTGTCTAACCCACCTTTTTACACAGAGGATTATATAACTAAAAATCCCTCTAGAAATAAAGCTCGTTTTACATCATCGTTGACATTTAAGGAACTAATTGGTGGGATATCAAAAATATTATCCAAATCTGGCTTTTTTTCAACAATTATTCCCTTTAAAGAGGAAAGTACATTTATCTGCTTAGCAGAGCAACATAGTTTGTTTTTAAATAAAATTTGTAGGGTAAAAGGGAATAAGAATTCTGATATTAAAAGAAGTTTACTCACTTTTTCTTATCACAAAAAAGAAATTAATGAAACTAATTTAACTATTGAAAATTCTCGTCATAAATACACAAAGGAATACGTAGAGCTAACAAATAGTTTCTATCTAAAAATGTAGTTAATCGATCGAATTATTTAAAAAAAATGCTGTAGAAGATTATGATGTTTAATATGGCATAAAAAGTTGCTGGTAAAACATTAATAAACTTATCTTTTATATCAATTCTTACAAAAATAGCACCCAGCATCATAATTGTTAATATTAAAGAACTCGCAGCAATAATGTTGTTACTACTTATTAGAGAATCATTATTATCAACTGTGTTTATAGCAAGAAGAGAACCAAAAATCAAACCAGCTCCACCAATTAGTTGAAAGCATCCAATCAACTTACGTTGATTACCATAACCCCACCTTTGAAATTCAGATATCATTCTTTTTGAACTAAAAGAACTAATTCCGTAAATTATAAATGAAATACCCGAGAAAAGAGAAATAATTAAAGTTATGTTCATTCCTTAAATTACCCCATAATTAAATGCAGCAATAAATAGCGACAGAACTAAAAAGATAAATGATGGCACATATTTAATCAATGGATTTTTCACTTTTATATGAGCTATTTGAGCACAAATCATAAAAAATGCCATACCAAGAGAAGCTTCAACTATAGGTAATCCCTCATAACAGATAGCTAATAATAAAATTGTTGCTAATGATATTTTAGAAGCGCCAACAATGTTTCTTAACAAGTCAGAAATCCCGTATTGTTTAAATTCTACTACTATATTATCATATCTGAACACCCATACTATAATGACAGATACAGAAACCACAAGTTGCGCTAAAGTTGCTAAATTTTCCATTAAATTAATTTTTAATATTATGTCTAAATATATAAATTATATATATAATATTGTAATAAAATAAATGCTAGATTTAATTTCAGTTAATATCATCTATTTATATTCCTATTTTTTATGATCCTAATACACATCTCTGTTAATGAAATTTAAGCAAGTCACATTATTTGGAGCTACTGGACTTATTGGTAGTTATTTACTAGAATTTCTTTTAAAAGATTCTGATATTCATTTAATAAATGTAGTGGGACGAACACCTTTTCATTTACAACACGATAAAATAAATAATATAGTTATTGACTTTCAAGATTTAAGCTCAATTTCAGATTCTATTGAAGGAAGTGAAGTTGTTTTTGTATCCATTGGAACAACCATGTCTAAAGTAAATGGAGATAAACTAAAATATAAGAGCATTGATTTTGATATAATATTTAACATAGCAAATGCTTGCAAAAAAAAGAATATTAAACAACTTCTTTATGTTTCTTCATTGGGAGCAAATTCCAATAGCTCTAATTTTTATCTTCGTTTAAAAGGAGAAATTGATGAGGCTGTTACAGAATTAAATTTGACTTCTACCTCAATCTTTAGGCCATCTGTGTTGCTTGGCAAAAGAAATGAACCAAGGCCTGGAGAAAAATTTTTGCAGTTTGCAATGCCACTTTTGGATTTTATGATTCCCTCAAACTCCAAAGCTATTAAAGCAAAAGATGTTGCTAAATCAATGTTTAATACTTCTAAAAATTATAAGAGTGGAGTTCGTATTTATCACTACAATGAAATTAAAGAGTTATAAGGTTTTTTTGTAGTAAACTTTCTTTATTTTTGTGTTTTAAAGAATTCATGCTTAAAAGTATACTAAGTATAATATTTGTTTTTTTACTAAGCTTACCAACCTTGATAAGTTTAGAGCATTTCTTTGATGATAATCATCATCAAGTATGTATTGAAGGTAAAGTGCATTTTCATCAAAAAGAATCGGTTTGTAGTAGCTGTGAATTTATTAGAAATCTACAGGATATTAAACTTGATCAAAATCAGTTTACTTTTACTGATAACCAGCCAATTTCTATAAATTATATTAATAGAAATATAATTTATTCTTCACAACATTTTTTAATTAGTTTTTCTAGAGGCCCCCCTGAAGTCAGTTTTATCTAAAAATTTACAATAAATAAACAATTTTTTTAACCCTGGCAATAATTTATTAATGCAACATTGTTGCATTAAAGAATATTTTGTTTAAGTTTGCGCTCGGATTATATTTTATAAACTAAACTTTAAATTAAATAAATATGAAATTTTTAAAATACGCCTTATTGGCAAGTACACTAATTTTTGCTTCATGTAGTGATGATGATGATAATGCGCCTGACCCAGTAAATGAAGAAGAAGTAATAACTACACTAAATGTGATACTTGATGCAGGAGATAGCGAAGTAACGTTATCTTATCAAGATTTAAGTGGTGATGGATCTACTGAGATCATTGATGTCTCTGGACAACTTTTACCAAATACTACATATATGGGATATATTACTTTATTAAATGAAACAGAAGACCCAGCAGAAAATATTACTTTAGAGGTTGAAGAGGAAGATGACGAGCATCAATTTTTCTACACTGTAGGTTCTGATTTAAATGTTGTTCTAGATTATGCTAATTTTGATGATGATGGAAATCCATTAGGGACTGAGTTTATTCTAGATACAGGCTCAGCCAGTTCAGGTGAATTAACATTTACATTAATACATGAGCCAAATAAACCTAATACTGGTTTAGAAAACGCAGGTGGAGAAACTGACATTCAAGTTACTTTTGACATTACAGTGGGAGAGTAAAATGATTTTTATAAACTTCTGTTTAAATAGCATTGGCGTTCAAAAAATGCCAATGCTATTTTTTGTTATAATTCTAATATTATTTAATAATTCTGGTTATTCACAGGACTGCAATTCTTCTTTAACTCTAAAGATAATTGATCTTCACGATAGCTCTGTATTACAAAATGCTTCAATTTTTATAAAAGAATTGGATAAAAAAGCTATAACAAACTCTAAGGGCGAATATGTTTTTAAAGATTTATGTAATAAGCAATATTTCATTGAAATATCTCATGAAGAGTGTGAAACGATCCTAACAGAAGTTAAAGTAAGAAATAACACAATTAAAACTATTAGGATGGAGCACCATCTTAATGAATTAGACGAAATTATTGTAAAAAGTAATTTTAAAAACAAATCACAATCTGTATTCGAAAATAAAATTTCAAAACAAACATTGGAAGATTATTCTAATAATTCAATTGCAGATGTATTAAATACTATTCCAGGTGTTTCCACAATTAGTACAGGAAGCTCTATTGTCAAACCTCAAATAAATGGGCTACACAGTAGTAGGATTTTACTAATTAATAATAATGTTAAAATGGAAGATCATGAGTGGGGAATAGATCATGCTCCTAGCATTGATATCAATTCAATCGAAAAAATCTCCCTTATTAAAGGTGCAGGTGCTTTAAAGTACGGAGGCAGTGCTCTTGGCGGAGTGATTATTTCTGAAACACTTAAGACGAAGTTAATTGATAGTCTCTATGGAAAACTATACTCTTCTGCATCAACTAATGGAAAAGGGGGGACTATTACAACAGACATCACTAAGACTAACTCTAAAGGATGGTATACAAGATTTCAAGGAACTTTTAAGCGTTTTGGAGATTACAATACTTCCAATTATATAATGAGTAATACTGGACTCTCAGAAAGAAATTTTTCTCTTAAGACTGGATTAAACAGAATTGACTATGGCTTTGAAGTTTATTATTCCTTTTTTAATAATGAGACAGGAATATTAAGAGCATCACATCTGATATCCGCACAAGATATTTTCAGAGGTATTAATAGTGGAATACCTTTAATCATCGAGGAATTTACATATGATATTAGTGCCCCAAAACAAAAGATAAAACATAATCTAGCAAAATTCAATATTTTTAAAACTTTCGATATAGGAAAGTTTAATTTCCAATATGACTTTCAATCCAATAAAAGACAAGAGTTTGATATTCGAAGAGGAGATGATCGAAACACTCCCTCAATTGACCTTGAGCTAACCACACATTCTCTTAGTTTAGATTTTGACTCAAGATTTTCAAATAGTTTAAATCTAAACATTGGAATAGTTGGAAAATATCAAAAAAACTTTCCTGATCCAGAAACCGGCGTCAGAAGACTTATTCCTGACTATGAAAAATATGATTTAGGTATATATTCAATATTTGATTACGAGCTAAATCCAGTATGGATTTTAGAAGGTGGATTTCGTTATGATTATATTTATATGGACGTTTATAAATATTATAAAACATCCTTTTGGGAATCTAGAGATTATGGGGAAGAATTTAGTGATATTATTGTTGAAGAGTTGCCCCTTCAAATCCTAACTAACCCAAAATTAGAGTTTAATAACGCTTCAGTAACCCTTGGATCAAAAGTTTTATTGGATAATAATAACACGATATTTCTTAATTATTCAATGTCATCAAGAAGCCCTAATCCATCAGAATTATTTAGTGAAGGTCTTCACCATGCCTCTGCTAGAATCGAGTTGGGAGATCTTAGATTTAAATCTGAAGTTGGACATAATTTCAGGTTTACCTATCAAAAAAATAACGAAAAATTTAGTCTAATATTTAATTCTTTCCTTAATACTATTAAGGATTTTATTGTAATTGAACCTCTTGAAATCAGGCAAACAATTCGCGGTAGTTTTTCACTTTGGGAATATAGACAAACCGATGCAAAATTATTTGGGTTTGATTTAAATGTTGACTACAACTTAAATAAATACATTGATCTTATTCATCAATCTTCAATTATAAAAGGGACAGACACAAAATTTGATAGTCCTCTAATAGATATGCCTCCAGCAAACATCAAACATGAGATAGTATATTCTAATGCTGATTTAAACAACTTAAGTATTTCTTTGCAAAGTGAATACACTTTTAAGCAAAATAGATATCCAGACAACAATTTTGAAGTATATATTCCAACGACAGAGACTTATGAATATATTGATTTAAGCACCCCTCCAAAGGGTTATCATTTGCTTAATTTTAATTCTAAAATAGACATTCCAATAGAAAAAAATAAATCTATAAATCTAGGTTTTAAAATTAATAACCTATTAAACACTAGTTATAAAAACTATCTAAATAGGCTTAGACTTTATACTCATGATTTGGGTCGTAATGTTATATTATCAGTGAAGTACAAATTGTAGTATCATTTTATAAAAAAAGTTAACTCCATAAAACATTATTTTCAGAACATAAATAATATTTTTATACCTTTAGAATATAAATATGTTATAATAACATTTATGATTATTAAGGATTTAAAATATTTATTTGCTTATACAATTCCAGTAGCCACACTTGTTTCAATTACATCTGAAGGTTTTTTTACTTATACTACCCTTATATATGCATTTGTTTTCATCCCAGTCTTAGAATCAATTTTCAAGGATGTTGAATCAAAAGAAGAGTATACAAAACCTGAAATTCAAAATAAACTTTCCAATACCTTTTTTGATATATTATTGTATCTTAATATTCCATTTGTATTCGCTCTACTAGGATTAGGCCTTTATAATTTAAATCAACCCCAATTGGATTTTTTTGAAACCGGAGGAATGGTCTTGTCTCTAGGAATTTTACTTGCGACTAATGCAATTAATGTTGGGCATGAGTTGGGACATAGAAAACCTTTAATTGAAAGATGTATGTCAAAATTATTATATCTACCATGTCTATATATGCATTTTTATATTGAGCATAATTTTGGACATCATAATAATGTAGCAACCCCAAAGGATCCAGCAACAGCAAAATTTAATCAAACTGTTTATAGCTTTTGGATTACATCCGTAGTAGGGCAGTATATAAGCGCTTGGAGACTTCAACTACAATTATTAAAAATTAAAAATTCTGGATTCTTTTCTTTCAAAAATGATATGCTTTTCTATACTATTTTTGAGCTTGCTTACTTATTTGTTATTTATTTTTTCTTTGGATTTTATGGGTTATTTCTAGCCGTAATTATAGGAGTTTTATCTTTTTTATTTTTAGAAACTATTAACTACATTGAACACTACGGCTTATTAAGAGATAAACTTCCATCTGGAAGATATGAGAGAGTTCAGTCACATCACTCATGGAATTCAAATCACTTCATAGGTAGAATTGTACTCTACGAGTTAACAAGACATAGCGATCATCATTTTAAAGCATCAAAAAAATATCAAGTTTTAGAAAACAAAAGAGAAAGCCCTCAGCTTCCTTACGGTTATCCTACATCTATTTTACTGGCACTTGTTCCTTGGCTTTGGTTTTCATTGGTAAATCCACTTTTAAACAATAGATCGTAATTAAAATTTATGGATAGATTCAATCTTCTAAACTTTGATAAAACTACATTAGCAGAAATGAATAGTGTTTCACTTATGAAAAGAGTTGACACCAAATTTATTTTAAATGAATCTCAATTATTAGAGGTTTTATCTAAACTTTATGACGATTATAAAATTCTTGAGATAGACCAAGAGAGGTTAATGAAATATTCCACGCTATATTTTGATTCTCAAAATAAAAAGTGTTTCAAAGATCATCACAATGGAAAGCTAAATAGATATAAGATTAGAATGAGAAAATACTTGGTTTCAGATATATGTTTTTTAGAAATCAAGAAAAAAAACAATCTTGGAGTAACCAATAAAATTAGAAGACAAATTAAAGATTTTGAAACGGATTTAACATTAAAGTCTAAAGAGTTTATAAGCGTAGATGGTGATATTAATAACTTATTACTAGAACCATCTTTGTATAATAATTTTAGTAGAATGACTCTTGTCAATAAAAATGAATCTGAACGAATAACTATTGACGTGGATTTATCTTTTAGTTTTGGAGGTGATGAAAAAAAGTTTGATAAACTAGTTGTTGTTGAAATCAAGCAAGAAGGGAAGAGATTAAATACAACAATAAATAGAGCTTTGAAGTCAATGAGTCTCTTGCCAACAAACTTTAGTAAATATTGTATTGGAATATCCAATATTATAGATGATATAAAATCGAACAGATTTAAAGAAATTAACTTAAAAATAAATAAATTAAATAATTAAAAAATGGAATTTTTAGACATACCACTATTTGATGATGACTTTTATAAAATGATATTAAGATTTTTTATTAATCTGTTTTTTTTAACAGCGATAGTAAAATATATTTATCAGAAAAATAATGAGAATAAAGATTATTTTTTCACTTTTTACGCTATTGGCATTGTCGTATTTTTTCTTTGTTTCACTTTAAAAAAATACGAATTAGATTTAGGAATGGCGCTTGGGCTTTTCGCAATATTTGGAATATTGAGATACCGAACAGTTCCTCTAGATGTTAAAGAAATGACCTATTTGTTTGTAATTATTGGAATTTCTGTAATGAACGCTTTGTCCAATAAAAAAATGAGTTATATAGAAATTGTTACAGCAAACTCAGCTATTGTTTTTGCTTTAAATTGGCTCGAGTTATACTGGTCAAGCAATTTTATGCTGTCTAAAAAAATAGTCTATGAAACTATAGAAAACATACACCCAAGTAATCATGAAAAGTTAAAAAAAGACTTGGAAGAAAGACTTGGTATTGAAATCTACGATTTTGAGATCGGAGATGTCAATTTTTTAAGAGATACAGCACAAATTACAATAAGATATAAACCTTAATTTTTGAATATGACTTTAAAAATTTTTCATTTTGTTTTTTTAATTTTTGCTTTTCAGTTTGTTGCTGCAAATTCAGAGTCTGAATTAAAATCACCTTCAATATTTGAAGACGAACCTCTTACCCCATCTATTTATAAAGGTTTAGAAGGATGGGCAATAGCGGAAGTGTCATTAAAAGTAACTAAAAAGTTTTCAATAGATTTTGCGCAACATGTAAGACAGAAATATGATATTTCCTTACTAGATAAATATTTTACCCAGATTGGGTTTAATTATGAGGTTTTTAACGACTTTAAGGTTGCTGTAAAAGGACGTTTTATTTCTGACAATGACACTGAAGGAGGTGTCCAAGGGATAGATTCTAAGTTTCGTTTTCAGACAGATATTAGCTACAAGCATGATGTTGGAATTATCGATCTTACATATAGACTAAGCTATCAAAACTCTAATGAATTAGGGCTGTCCGATATTCCTAATCAATATGCCAGGTTAAGAACTGGTGTTAATTATAAGATTAAAGCAATAAAAACGATTGTCAAAATTGAAGGAGAGCTATTTAATCAGTTTCAAAAAGATAACCAGGATAATGGAAATAATCTTTACAGATTGACTGTGAAATTAAATCGTAAAATCAAAAAAAATAATGAAATAGGTGTTTTTTATAGAATTCAAAAAGATATTGATAGAATAGAGCCAGTTGATAGGAAAATAATTGGATTAAAGTATTCTCATAAATTTGATTTAACTAAATAATTTTTTTTTCAGATGAAATATTTTTTAATTCTTTTATGTGTTTTTTTTCAATTTTCTGGCATTTCACAAAACACTGATTCACTCTTTAAAGACCTTGACGTATTTGACTTACAATATGTTTCTAATCCTCAAATTAGTCCAGATGGCTCTGTAATTATATACAGGAGAATGTCTTTTGATATTTCAAAAGATCACTCTGTAGGTAACCTTTGGATTGTTAATTCAGATGGGACTAATCACCAAAAATTAACTTCAATAGAATCTGCAGAATACGGAGCTGTATGGTCACCAAGTGGAGATAGAATAGCATTTATAAGTTCTACTGATCAGGGATCTGAAATTTATATATACTGGAATGACAGCAGTAAATATGCTAGAATATCTCAATTAGACGGAAGTCCATCTAACTTAGCTTGGGCACAAAATGGAAAAAAATTAGCTTTTACTATGAAAGTTAAAACACCACCACCAGTTCTTGTAAAAATGCCTAAAAAACCAAATGGAGCCAAGTGGGCTAAGACAGCTAGAATTACCGACAGACTTTATCATGAAGCTGATGGTAAAGGATATATAGATACTGGCTTTACTCATGTTTTTTTGATTTCTGCAGAAGGTTCAGGAGTTAGACAGTTAACAACTGGAGATTTTAATCATTTAGGCCCATTATCGTGGTCTAAGAATAATTCAAAAATTTACTTTACCTCAAACAGATCAGCTTCATGGGAATATGAATTTAGAAATAGTGAGATATATTCAGTTGATATAAATGACAAAAAAATTAATTCATTAACTGACAGAAATGGTCCAGATTTTTTACCCAAAGAATCCCCTAATGGAAAACATATAGCATATTTAGGTTTTACAGATAGAGTTCAGGCATATCAAAATACTCAGCTTTCAATAATGGATAGCAATGGCAAAAACAAAAGAGTTCTTAGCTTTAACATAGACTCCAGTATTAATAGTTTTTATTGGGCCTCTGATAATAAAGGGATTTATTTTACTTATGACAAGTTTGGAGATACTAAAGTTGCATTTCTAAATTTAGAAGGAAGCTCTAAAGATTTAGCGAATAATTTAGGGGGAAATAGTATTGGCAGACCATATGGTGGAGGTTCTTTTTCTGTTTCAAAAAGCGGAGTTATAGCATATACAAATACAAGCTATAATCATCCCTCTGAACTTACTGTTGTTAATGGCAAAAAAACAAATCAAATAACAAATTTAAGTTATGAGCTTTTAAAAAACAGAACCTTAGGTAAGGTTGAGGAAGTTTGGTATAAATCAAGTTTTGACAATCGTGATATTCAAGGTTGGATAGTTTATCCTCCAAACTATAATCCAGAAAAAGATTATCCTTTTTTAGTAGAAAACCACGGAGGTCCCATCTCAAACTATGGTAGTAGATTTTCTGCTGAAGTGCAATTATTTACAGCTGCAGGATACATAGTTTTTTACCCTAATCCAAGAGGAAGTACGAGTTACGGAGAAGAGTTTGCAAATCTTTTACATCATAATTATCCCGGAGAAGACTATTTGGACGTAATGGATGGAGTTGATTTTTGTATAAAGAATGGGATTGCAAATGAAAATATGCTATATGTTACTGGCGGAAGTGCAGGAGGGTCAATGACAGCATGGATGATTGGTAAAAATAACAGGTTTAAATCTGCAGTTGTTGTTAAGCCGGTTATGAATTGGATTAGCAAAACACTGACTGCAGATAATTACTTTCAATATTCTGACACTAGGCTTGACGGACAATCGTGGGAAAACTTTCAAGAATATTGGGATTTTTCACCTATTTCATTAGTTGGAGATATTGAGACTCCAACGATGGTTATGGTGGGCATGGAAGACTTAAGAACACCACCATCTGAAGCAAAACAATTATACCATGGTTTAAAACTTAGAAAAATCCCAACTGTGTTAGTTGAAATACCAGAAGCCAGCCATGCAATTTCTAATAGACCAAGTAATTTAATTACCAAAGTGGCACACATTTTAGCCTGGTTCAAAAAGCACCCTTAATTTATAACGGTTCTAAATTATAAGCCTTAGCTTACTTATAACAATAAATTAAGAAGTTGTTTATTATTAATTAATAAATTTGATTTACAATTTTTAAAATATCTCTTAACTAAATCATATATAAGATGGAAAACTT
>Ga0315320_10004538_pt1 | contig 11370 bp, 10 predicted proteins | sample M140m21515metaG_FD_203458 | JGI IMG/M metagenome (GOLD analysis project Ga0315320, IMG submission 203458) | Ammonia-oxidizing marine archaeal communities from Monterey Bay, California, United States - M1 40m 21515 | ecosystem: Environmental > Aquatic > Marine > Coastal | place: USA: California...
CCGCAAGAGCCAATTCCGCCCAAGCGTGAAGCTTCCATTCGTAGTCCAATTTGTCGCATTTCAATACGGATGGAAAAAGCATGCGCCATGTCTTTGATCAATTGGCGAAAATCTACCCGCTTGTCTGCGGTATAATAAAACGTAGCTTTTTTTCCATCTGCTTGGTATTCCACATCCGAAATTTTCATGTCCAAAGCCAAAGCAATCGCTAATTTTCTAGCCTCCTTCTGAACTTCAATCTCTTTTGTACGCAAGGAATGCCATTTGTCAATTTCTTGGGTATTTGCAAATCGGATTATACTCCCAATTTTATCGCTTGAATCTTTGATTTTTTTGCGCTTCATTTGCATCCCAACTAAGGGCCCTGCAAGAGTGACACGGCCCAAATCATAGCCAGATTCCGTTTTGGTGATTACCAAAGCCCCAGCCTGAGGGGTAAGTTCTTCAGGAAATCGGTAAAATTCTTTTCTGCTATTTTTAAAACGGACTTCAACAAAAGGACTTGTTTGTTCCCCCTCTGCCAATTTCATGTTTTCCAACCAGTCAAATACCGTAAGTTTATTACAGCTATCGCTTCCACAGTTACCATTGCTTTTACAGCCCCTTGGGTTGCCATTACTTCCACTAGCACAACTGGTACAACTCATGAATTAATTTTGACTTTAAAGATACAGGGATTTCAACGAATCACTCAAGTATAAATCTTAAATTACTGTTTAAATTTTAAGACTTCAGAGCGTCCTTTTTTAAAAATTTTATTGCTATTATGTGTCCCCTTTCTAAGCTCTCGCTGCTGTTCCAAGGGTAAAGCTAAAATTTCCTGACAATCCGTAGAACAACATTGATCCATTTTTTCTTGGCAGGCTTTACATTGAATAAATAATAAATGACATGCTTCATTAATACAATTCACATGTGTATCACATGGCGCTCCACACTGATGACACTGGGCAATAACCTCATCTGAAATTCGCTCTCCACGACGTTCATCAAACACAAAATTTTTCCCGATAAATTTGTTTTCTATTCCTAAAGTTTTGACCTGACGTGCGTATTCAATAATTCCGCCCTCCAATTGATATACATTTTGAAATCCCTTGTGTTTAAAATATGCGCTTGCCTTTTCACAACGTATTCCTCCTGTACAATACATCAAAAGGTTCTTTTCTTTTTTGTGTTCTGATAAATCTTCTTCTATGATCGGTAAAGATTCTCTAAACGTATCTACATCGGGAGTAATGGCATTTTGAAAATGCCCTATTTCACTTTCGTAATGATTTCGCATATCTACACAAATGGTGTTCTCATTATCTAGTAAATTGTTGAATTCTAGTGCATTGACATGCTTTCCTTTTTGAGTTACATCAAAGCTGCTATCTACTAAACCGTCTGCTACTATTTTATCACGGACTTTGATCGTCAATTTTAAAAAAGACTTATTGTCTTGTTCTACTGCAATATTCAATCGGACGTTTTCTAAAAAACTCACACTATCAATCTGAGCCTTAAACAAGCCAAAGTTTCTTGCTGGAACGGACAATTGGGCGTTGATTCCTTCTTTTGCTACGTAGATTCGACCAAGAACTTCCAATGGGTGCCAGTGGATAAACAAATAGTCTCGAAACAACTGAGGATTTCCAATTTGGGCGTATTGATAAAAGGAGAGCGTAAGCCGGTCCTCACCAGCTTCTTCGATTAGCTGTGCGCGCTCTTTCGCACTTAATTTGTTGTACAGTTGCATGCTATAAACGTTTAAGTGTGATACAAAGGTAAGAAATTCGTTATTTTTAATTCATATCCCATTTAATGGCTGTGCGAATCAGTATCGATTTCTTAGGTCTCCTTTTCTTTCCAACTTAGATCTGAATGCCGGATGCAATTTTTATAGAACGAGTTCTACCTAAATGATATTCGCTGAAAATGAATTTCTACTGATCTCATAACAAAAATGTGCTTCATATTCAGGGTTTTGTTTCATATCAGGATAATTAAACTCTCCTATTTTTGTCATTCCTATTTTCTTCATTACGTTTTCAGATTTGGTGTTCTTTAGGGTACAAATGGATATTATTCTGTCCATGTCAAATTTGCTAAACCCGTGGTTTAGACATCTTTTAGCACCTTCTGTTGCATAGCCTTTACCCCAAGCACTTCTTTTTAATCGCCACCCAATATCCACTGCAGGAGTATATGCAGATGGAAACACTTGATAAGCCATTCCTATCATGCCAATAAATTCATTAGTTGCCAAAACTTCTGTTACATAGTACGTAAATCTAAAGGTCTCAAACTGATTCTTAAGCTTTTCAACTAATTTTCTGACTTCATCAAGCGAAAGTGTTTTCGGGAAATGTTCCATAACCTTTTCATCAGCATTCAGTTTTACAAATTCCTCCAAATCAGCTTGTTCCCAATTTCTGAAACCGAGGCGCTCAGACTTAAATAAATAGTTCTTATTTTCCATTTTTCTGATAGAGGTTTAACTCTTTATATGCCCTTGATTTTTTGTCCAAAATTGATCTTAAATCTTTTTTTAGGTCTTTTGTGTTAGTCTTCTTCATGTTCATGGAAATTCTTTCCGATTGTAAAAGATTCTCCTACAGTGGGTATTATTAATTCTTTTTCTTTCTTATTAAAATATTCTAGTGCTTCTGCTTTGTCAATTTTTATTGGGGGAAACGTATCAAAGTGGTACCCTATTACTTTTTTACAATTAATAAGTTCACTTGCGATAAAAGCGTCTTCATGTCCCATAGTAAAATTATCTCCTATGGGTAAAATTGAAACATCTAGTGTTGGGCAGGACATGGGAATAAGCTCCATATCCCTTGTTAAAGCTGTATCTCCAGCAATATAAACGGCATTTGATTCGTCATAAATTACATAGCCCCCAGGATTACCTCCGTAGGTTCCGTCAGGCAATACGCTTGAATGAATTGCATTTACATATTTTACAGTACCGAAATCAAACTTATATTTACCCCCGTGATTCATTGGATGTCCTTTGATATTTTTTTCTCCAAACCAAGTGACAATTTCAAAATTTGACACCAATAAGCTATCAGGATTATTCTTTGCAATTGTTTCAACATCTAATACATGGTCTTCATGCCCGTGAGTGACAAAAATATAATCAACTTTTAAGCCTTGAATATCAACTTCAGAGGCCAATGGGTTTCCTGAAATAAAAGGATCAAACAAAATCTTTTTTCCATTCATTTCTAAAAGGATGGTAGCGTGTCCTAAAAAAGTAATTTTCATAATAAAATAAAGATCTAGAATATACGGGTTGTGCTATGAAACCAAATTACAAAAAAAACAAAAAAGTTTATTCTTTGAGTTGAAAGGTTAGATACACGGCACCATCTTTTTCTAGGCTCAGGGCTTTACGGAGTACAGAATATCCGTTTACTTGAATCAAGGCTTGGGTGAATTCTTCTTCGCGGGTCATAAATTCTTGCTCACAACCCATTTCAGTAAAAGCAAGATCATTTAGGTTTAAAGATTGTTCGTTTACAGAGTAGGTTCCCATGCCGCTGTTACAAGCGGTTTGTACACTTACCGTTCCATCTGCTGCAAAGGTTATTCCTGTATCTATGTCTGTATTGGAAGAAGAAATCCCATTCTCCGTTTTTATGGACTGTAATTCCCAAGCATTGACTAATTGGACATTCACAGGTCGGGTTAGGGTGAGTACTTTTTGCCCCTCTGAATTTTCTAAGAAGGCTTGATTGTTTTCAATTTTATAGCTGAGGGTTGCCGAGTCAAAGAGAATTGACAGCTCTTCTTCTCTGGTTCGTTCAGGCTCAGGACAGCCAATAAGCGTAGTAGCAATATAAGAAAACGATACTGTTTCTTGCTCTATTATAACCGATCCAAAAAGAGTATTGCAACCAGCAGTAGCTGAGAATTTTTTTTTATCAAAATACAGTCTCCCTCCACCATCTATATCCCAATGCCCAATGATAGTGTTGTGGTAATCAAGGTCTTTTAAGAGATCCTCTTTTGCACATCCAAGAGCTGAAAGTCCTAAGAGCAAAACGAAATTTAAAAAAAAGATACGGTTGAACAAGGGTCTGATTTTTAGATAAAATATCATTTACCAAAAATAATGCCATAACATCCTTTGTTTTCGAATAAAATTTTGATCTAAGACTACTCTAAATGGGGTGTTTTGTCTCCAATCAACATGAGTTCAGTCTGACGACCGTTTACGTATCTAAACCCTTCAGGACCATAGTACCCTGCTTCTTCTAACATAATACGGACATCTTTATCCCACTCACTGACAAAAACTTTGGCGTTAAGTTCTATAGCATAAACTGTATTTTCAAACAAAGGGTGTTCTCCAGAGCCGGGTATTCCCTCTTGGGCGTCCCACATTCCAAAGGTTGTCCCTGCTGAATGTCCATACAGCCCTAAGGGGTGAGTATAAATCTGTGGTCGAAGTCCAGCTTCTTTACTCGCTGCTATTGCCATTTGCAAAGTTTCATTTCCACTTCTGCCGGTTTTAAAATTATCTGTCAAATGATCCTGAACTGCATTTCCTTGAATTAAAGCCTTTTTTAGAAATTCAGGAGCATCCGTCTCCTCGGGCTTTAACACATAAGCCAGCTCTTGGCAATCAGTATTCAAAGTAAGGTAAGTTATTCCAAAATCGCAATGTACAAGGTCTCCAGGAAGGATAACATCAAACTTTGATTTTCCGTCAAAAGCGTACAAGTCACTATTGCCTGTTCTTTGGACATCAACTGTTGGATGAAACCATGTTTTCAGCCCTAAGGCTAAGACTTTTTCACGCATCCACCAGACAACATCCTCTGTGGTTGTCACTCCTGGAGTAATCACGACAGTGGAAAAAGCTTCTGAAATGATATTATGTGTAATTTCTACCAACTGATTAAATAAAATCATTTCTCGTGGTGTACGTGTTTCAATCCAGCGAACTGCGAGAGTCTCTGCAGAAACCACTCTATTGTGCAAACTGCTGGGGAGGGCTTTCATCATGCCGTCATAATCGGTTTTTACTAAGCCGTCAGCCAGACCGTAGTGTTCAGAAATATTCACTCCAATACGTTGAGGGTTTTGACTTTTAATATAATTCCCTAAAGCTTTCCACTGGTCTGGCTCTTCTTCTTTATTCCATATTGAGCGAATATTCTTACCAAAATTATACCGTGTTATTGCTACTGCATCCACCCCCTCTTTGGTTTTAGAAAAGACTAAGATAGTACGACGTCTTGCATTAAGCCAGGTTGGAGGCAAAAGCGTCTTGACTACTGGATCTTCATTATACTCTCGAGTGATAAGTACCCACATATCTATATTCTCTTCTTGCATTAAGCGGGGAAGTAATTGTTCAATTCGTTCTTTTTGAATTTCATCAATCAGCTGAGCACGTTCTCTTAAGGGTAAGATATGCTGACTAAAAAGAGTGGAAGAAACCAAACAAAGGAGTACTAGATAATTTTTCATGCTGCGTAAATATATATTTTAAACTTACGAAAAATTGTTAATAATGCAGTGATTTCCCTCTTGGAAGCCAAAAGAAGAAACAGTAATTTAGCCAAAAACCGTGTTATGGCAGATCAAAAAAATGCAAAACAAAAAGCACTTCAACTTACTCTTGATAAGTTAGATAAAACCTACGGCAAAGGCTCCGTTATGAAACTTGGAGATGAAGCTATAGAAGAAGTCGAGGCTATTCCCTCAGGATCTATTGGATTGGATATCGCCTTGGGGGTTGGAGGATACCCACGTGGTCGTGTAATTGAAATTTACGGTCCAGAATCATCCGGTAAAACGACCCTCACGTTACACGCCATAGCAGAATGCCAAAAACAGGGAGGAATCGCTGCTTTTATAGATGCAGAGCACGCTTTTGACCGCTTTTATGCTGAAAAATTGGGCGTTGACGTTGGCGAATTGATCATTTCCCAGCCCGATCACGGAGAACAAGCTTTAGAAATCGCTGATAACCTTATTCGGTCTGGAGCTATCGATATTGTTGTCATTGACTCGGTTGCTGCTCTCACTCCGAAAAGTGAAATTGAGGGTGAAATGGGAGATTCCAAAATGGGTCTTCACGCCCGTTTGATGTCGCAAGCCCTTCGAAAACTTACAGCCTCAATAAGTAAAACAAATTGTACCGTTTTCTTCATCAACCAGCTCAGAGAAAAGATTGGGGTCATGTTTGGAAATCCAGAAACTACCACAGGAGGAAACGCCTTAAAGTTTTATGCATCTGTACGATTAGATATTCGCAGATCAACACAGATTAAGAGCTCAGAGTCTGAAGTTTTAGGAAATAAAACACGAGTCAAAGTTGTTAAAAATAAAGTTGCTCCACCCTTCAGAACTACAGAATTCGATATCATGTATGGAGAAGGGATTTCTAAAATTGGGGAGATTATTGATTTGGGTGTTAACTATGAAATCATCAAAAAAAGTGGCTCATGGTTTAGCTATGGAGAAACCAAAATTGGACAAGGACGTGATGCAGTAAAAAACTTACTCCTTGACAACCCAGAATTAATGGAAGAGTTAGAACAGAAGATTATGGATACATTAAAGGCAGTGAATTCATAATCTATGCCGTTTTCTTTTTCCATAGATCTATAGCCTCTAGAGCTCTTTTTTTAGGATCCTTTTCCAGTGTACTTTTGATTCGGTAATAAGACTCTTTCTGTAGTGTTTCAATTGTCTTTGACTGTATTTCTTCGACTTGTAGTACCTCCAACACTTTTACACGTAAACTCCCCGGATAGCCGTAGGTGGTATACCAAGGAAATTTTCGTTTACAATCCAAAAAGACCAAAGGTAAAATTGGCAGCCCGTGTTCTAAAGCTAGCTTAAATGCCCCTTTTTTAAAAGAGTTTAATAAAATGGTTTCGTCTAAGTATTCTTTTTCAGGGAAAATACAGATGCTGTAACCCTTTTGAATTACCTCTTGTGCTCTTTGATAAACTCCTTGACGACTTTTTATAGAGCTTCGGTCTACCATAATAGCAGCACGCTTATAGAGATATCCAAAAAAAGGAATTTGAACCAATTCTTTTTTACCCACAAAAACAAAGGGTGTTTTACGCATTCTAAACATCAGCATGATATCCATAAAACTGCTGTGATTTGCAATCAATATCGCACTTTCCTCCACCCTTGGTAAAGAATTTGTTTTTTTTATCCAAAACCCAGACCCAAAGAGCACAATAGGTGCCCATAAGTTTCGTGCAACCCAGAACACGTAACGATAGCCGTTAGGCAAAAGTAGCATGAATGCCAGAGGGAGGAACAACAAAATAACAGGTACAGCAGCTAATATATAAAACCAAATTCGCCATAAAATTAAAAGTGCTTTTCTCACCAAGTAAATATATTCAATTTCAGATGGACCATAATAATCTCTTTTTAATTGACTAAAAATAATGTAGGCTTTGTTGCGCTCCAACTTGAGGAAACGTACCTTTGTTGAAAATAGTTAAATGGCTAGAATTTTAACAGGTGTGCAATCAACGGGTACTCCCCATTTAGGGAATCTCTTAGGAGCTGTTCTCCCTGCCATAGGACTGTCCAAGGCCAGTCAAGATGATTCTTTTCTTTTTATTGCTGACTTGCATTCCTTAACACAAATTAAAAAAGGGGAAACCCTTAGAGAAAATACCTTTGCTACGGCAGCTACTTGGTTGGCTTGTGGACTAGACATTGATAAAACTCACTTTTATCGTCAAAGCGATGTAAGTGAAGTTACTGAACTTGCTTGGTACCTCAATTGTTTTTTTCCTTATCAGAGACTAACTTTGGCGCATTCATTTAAAGATAAATCCGAACAATTGTCCGATATCAATGCGGGACTGTTTTCGTATCCAATGTTGATGGCGGCAGATATATTACTTTATGATGCAGAGATTGTTCCTGTTGGTAAAGACCAATTACAACATTTAGAAATCACACGTGACGTAGCCAACCGTTTTAACCATCAAATGGGGGAAACTTTTGTGATTCCTCAGGCAAAAATTCAAGATGATACTCAATACATCCCTGGAACAGACGGTGAAAAGATGAGTAAATCGAGAAATAATACAATCAATATTTTTTTGCCTCAGAAAAAGTTACGAAAACAAATCATGGGAATCAAGACTGACAGTACGCCACTTGAAGATCCAAAAAATCCTGAAAGCTGTAACGTTTTTGCTATATACAAACTCATTGCTCCTAACTCATCTATACAGGCTTTGCGAGAAAAATATCTAGCTGGCGGAATGGGTTATGGCTATGCAAAACAGCTTCTTTTTGAATTGATTTTAGAACGCTTTGAAAAGGAGCGAGAACAGTTCGATTACTACCACCAGCATCCTGAAGAAGTTCATATAGCCCTAGCTAAAGGTGCAGAAAAAGCTCGTAAGGTTGCCCACGAAGTACTTTTAAGAGTTCGCGACAAAGTAGGCTATTAGGCCCATTCAAATTGTTTTCCAGGCAGGGCTCGTACCAAACCCTTCATCTCCATTTGCATCAATAAGGAAGCCGCAGTGCTTATTTTCCATCCCAACTCCAATGCAATTTCGTCAAGAGGGCTTTTACCCGCTTTTGTTAAAAGTGAACAAACTTTTTGTTCCTCCTGGTCTAAGGTTTGAAAAAGGGCTTTTTGAACAGCTCGCTTTTGTGGACTTAATTTCCACGCTAATGCTTCAATCAATTGATTGGGGTCCGAAAGGAGTTGAGCTTTATTCTGGGTAATCAATTGATGACACCCACTGCTTTTCAGGTCTAAAGGACGTCCGGGTACTGCAAAGAGTTCACGCCCATAACGATGTGCTAAATCGGCGGTATTCATACTCCCTCCAGAGACTCCAGATTCAATAACTACAGTAGCATGAGCCATCCCGGCAATTAGTCGATTTCTTCGAGGAAAGTTTTCTTTACGAAAAGGTGCATCAGGAAGAAAATCTGTTACCAATCCTCCTTGCTTACAAATCAATTTTGAAGCATTTAAATGAGCTGGAGGATAAATTCGTTCAAGTCCGTGAACAAGACAAGCTACGGTTTCTATACCTAACTTTAAGGCTGTTTGGTGAGCAATAATATCAATCCCTCTTGCTAAACCCGAACAAATGATAGGATTAAATGGTTGGAGTGCCTCTATTAATTTGACACAAAAATCTTTTCCTTGGGAGGTGTTTTGTCGGGTTCCAACGATGCTGATTATCTTTCTTTTTTTAAAATTTAAGTTCCCCTGATAATACAGCGTTAACGGCGCATCAGAGCAAAATGAAAGAGGCTTTGGGTAGTCATTAGTGCCAAAAAAAAGTATTTGTAAATTATGTTGCGCTACTCTTTTTAAAATAGGTTCAATCTTTATTTGATACCGTTTCCACTTCCTAAGTTGGTTACATAAATTCTCGCCTATTCCTTCCACCTGTTTCCACTCGTTCAATGACGCTTCAAAAACTGCTTCTGCAGAACCAAAATGACTAACCATACTAACAGCACGATGTAATCCCATTCCTGGAAGAGCTTGAAGAATTAGGCAGGCTTCTAGACGTTTCATAACTTGGGGTTGGCTCACTAAGATAAATTCTTAATTTGAATGAGCACGTTAAAATAATCGCAATATTTTACTACTTTTGAATGAAATGCAAATAACTCGCTACATACAGGAACTATTATATCAGCATGAGTGCGTGACCGTTCCCCATTTTGGAGCTTTTCTAACCCGCTCATTTGGGGCGCGTGTGACTCCAGAAGGTCAATTTTCTCCACCACATAAAGAAGTTAATTTTAACCAGCTACTAACTGCCAACGATGGTGTACTAGCCCACTATTACGCCCTTAAGGAATCCATTTCCTATGAGCAAGCATTGCGACTTATTGAAAAGGAAGTGAGTAGTTGGAAGCGTCGTCTTCAAACACAAACATTACGCTTTCCTGGTGTTGGAGAATTGAGGCTGAATGCTGCTCGAAAAATTGAATTCATCCCTTGGGGAAAAGTTAATTTTGATCTCAAAGCATTTGGCTTGACCGAGTTCAGAAGAGATCCATTGATAACCAAAACAATACCTAAGCTTATGGAAAATTCTAATAAAGAAGATTTAATGTTTACTCCTGAGAAGAAAGAGTCAGGTTCAAAAAGGTCTCCACTTCTCAAATATGCTGCAGTTGGAATTATTGGTGTGGCTTTGTTATCCGCTTCTTATTATTTTGGTGATCAGTATGTCACTGGAGAAAGGATTCTTGCGCAAGAAAAAGCCCAACAACAAATAGAAAAAAATGTTCAAGAGGCTACATTTGACCTTGGGTCACTCGATCCTATCGAAGTCAATGTTGTTGCAACTCCAGAGGAGGAACTCTATGAACAACTTTACTTTAGTGTCATCGCAGGCTCTTTTAGATCGATTGAAAATGCTGAAAAAAAGGTGCGCCAACTCATCCAGGAGGGATTCCCTGCCGAAGTCATTGGAAATAATGTGGAAGGTCTTCATAGAGTTGCCTACGGGCGTTATGAAACCAAAAAAGAAGCTATCAACATGCTTTACTTTTTAAAGTATACCTTGAAAGAAGAAGCTTGGTATCTAGAGGAAAAATAAACTACATCTCATAGATCCATCCCTTTGGGTTGAGTGCTTTAACATTGTTAAAAATACTAAATTGGACTTCTGTTTTGCCCGTATTTTCATTAGTAAAAACTTCACCAATGGGTTCTTTTGCTTGCACTTTATCTCCTTTTTTAACATAAAGTTTACCTAGATTTTTATAGACAGTAATGTAATTCCCATGTCGAATTAATACAGAAGGATTACTCCCTTTAAAGGTGACTACTGACATTACCTCACCTTTGAAAACAGCGCGGACTTTAGATGAGGGTGATGTTGCAATTGTTACTCCATTGCTCTGTATTGTTGTTGTCTTTACCACTGGATGTTTTTGACGCCCAAAACCCTGAACGACAATTCCCTTTTCTAAAGGCCAAGGAAGGCGACCCCTATTCGCTTCAAAATTTGCAGCAATTAGTTTTGCCTCAGGTGTTAGTTCAAATGTTATTTTACTGCTTTTACCTGCAGCTTTATTTGAGGCTGCAATGGCTTCCCGAATCAGGCGGTCAATTTCTTGATCAATTGCTCTTGCTTGTTGTTCTTTTTTAGAGATCTGAGCTGATAAATTTTGTGCCTTTAATTTCAGGCTTTTTATCAAACTTTGCTGGTTGATCCGTTCTTTTTTCAGCTGTTCTTGAACCGTCTTATTTTCATTTATTAAAGTTACCTTTTTTGACTTTTCTTCAATTAAAGTTTTATTCAATTTTTGGAGCAATAAAGTTTTTTCTCCGATGGCAACACCTTGTTTTCTCCTGTATTGAGTATATTGTTTTAGATACTGTAT
>Ga0315320_10004540_pt1 | contig 11366 bp, 13 predicted proteins | sample M140m21515metaG_FD_203458 | JGI IMG/M metagenome (GOLD analysis project Ga0315320, IMG submission 203458) | Ammonia-oxidizing marine archaeal communities from Monterey Bay, California, United States - M1 40m 21515 | ecosystem: Environmental > Aquatic > Marine > Coastal | place: USA: California...
ACTCCGCTTACACCCCGACGAATACGTATCGAAAAATGCTTTGGACCAGCCTTTTTTCAAATATTGTGCCCCGCAACAATAATATCGATCGGCTTTATGCACGCACATGGAAAAGCATGCGCTTGGCGATTGCCACGAGCGTTTAGCATTATTTAGCATAAGGTTATTTTATAATTGAAAATTAATGAGCACTGAGCAGCCGCCCCTTAACCCGAGCTATTCTCAGCCCTGCTGATTACCCCACTCGCAGATCCCTTCGGCCTCAATCCAAGCATAATAATCGGCGAACTCGCGTTGGATGTCGTGGTTGTTAAACCCAAACGCCTCGGCAGCATAAGACCAAGCGCCCTGTTTGTTCTTGGGATTGTCAGCCTCCCAACGCGCAACGTTGGCATAAGTCTCTTCTGATGGCACCATCTCGCAGAAGGCATAAAGACCATCAAGAACGGGAGCCAGCTCCGAGCGAACTTTAGCGTAGCTCATGTCATGAAGCGTGGTCTCGGGATGTCCCCTGCGCCCCAGATCGCAAGTACCCCTCGGCATTTTGATTCGCGCGAAGACTTATTTTTGAACACTTTAGCCTGCGAGGGCCCTGCGGGTGCGCACGGCGCTAGCGAGTTCGTGCAACAGCGTCTCGGTGTCTTCCCAAGCAATGCAGGGATCGGTGATGCTTTGACCGTATTTCAAAGACGCCTTGTCAACAACATCCTGGCGACCCGCTTCGATATTGGACTCGATCATCAAACCAAAGATGGCTTGATTACCTCGAGCAACTTGGGTCGCGATATCGGTGACGACATCGATCTGTCTGGCAGGGATTTTTCGACTGTTGGCGTGGCTGGCATCAATCATGATGCGCGCCTGCAAACCTGCTTTTTTCAACATATCAGCCGCATCTTGCACGGAGAACATATCGTAGTTCGCACGCTTGCCGCCTCTTAAAATGATATGGCAGTCTTCGTTGCCTTTCGTTTTGACAATAGCCGAGCGGCCTTGCTTGCTCACTGACAAGAAGTGATGCGGATTAGAGGCCGACCGGATGGCATCCACAGCAACCTGTACGTCACCATCAGTCGCATTTTTAAATCCGACGGGGCAGGACAAGCCAGAGGCCAGCTCTCGATGCGTTTGGCTTTCCGTTGTTCTCGCGCCAATCGCGCCCCAAGACACGAGGTCTGCTAAATATTGTGGGCTAATTAGATCCAGATACTCTGTTCCAGCCGCTAGGCCCATGTTGGCCAACTCAGACAACAACCCTCTGGCGAGCTTCAATCCTTCATTGATCTGGAAGGTGTTGTCCAGATACGGATCATTGATCAGGCCCTTCCAGCCCACGATGGTCCTCGGTTTTTCAAAGTAGACCCGCATCACGACGCAAATCTCAGACTGAACCGCATCGGCTGTCGCCTTAAGGCGCTCGGCGTAATCGAGTGCTGCTTTGGTGTCATGAATCGAACAGGGCCCGACAACCGCGAGCAACCGATCATCCGAACCACTCAATATATTATGGATGGCCGCTCGCGCATCATTGACAGTGCGCTGGGCTTGCTCAGAAGGTGGAATTTCACGAATCAGCGCATCGGGCTCCAGTAATTCTGTTATGGAATCGATTCGAAGATCATCTGTATTTACGGACATGATTTTGCCTAATGCTCAAGGAGTGACTCAATTAAAGCGGCAAATAATATCATAGGTCTTGCGCCGAAATCATGGCGCAGTTGCTGCTTTTCCTTGGATGGCATCAATTAAGCGGTGCAACACCGTTTATTGATCTTCGATAACGACTTGCTCTGGACGCCAGACCAACATTTCGACTGACGCTAAAACGCATCCCTCCAATCCGGTGATTAATTCCAGGGATTACGCATGACTTAAGGCGCTCGCTCGCTTGGGACCACCTCTAAGGCCTCACGTCAAAACCAATTTAAAATACCGCAGGATCTCACTGGTGTGAAATAGAGGCCGTAACGCACCCCGAAAACCATTAACGAACGACAATGCGCGCCCTACTTTTGAAATAGCCTACGTGTACCGAAACCTCACCAGTCGCTGACAAAAATTGTTTTGGACTCTTTGTTATGCTCGATTAGGAGGATCGGAACCAAACAACATAATATGCCGACGGCAGCCCAATCCTGCCAAACGGTTGCGCCCATCATCATGGCCGTGACGGCCGTCACGATCAGAAAATTAGTGAAAACCAAGAGCGGCGCAACAGACGATAAGGGTCTTTGATGCCTTAAATAATTAAAAATGAAGTAGGAAAGCGTTAAAAACGTCGCCGATCGAATCGCCATAAACCGCAGCTGATTACCGATTAACTCAATCTCCTCAAAGCCCCAAGGTAATGATAAGAAATAACCAAACGGCGCGATAGACGCTGACAGCACAAGCCAAAACATCAGCACGATTAAAAACCCGCGAATCAGCGTCACAGTCGCTCCCAAAGTATTTTTCTAATTTTTATTCCTCGAAGTTACCCGTTCAGCGCGCCGAATCATAGCGTTGCAACACGCAACTGAACCAAAGCAGTCCTTGGCATCAAATTTTTTAAGCGCTTTGGTTTTGAACCGATCGGATTAATCGATCAAACGCAGTTGCTAAAGACCTACTCAGCAGTCGCCGTTTGCGGCACCCAACCGCTGCACGCCGTGACTTTCTTAAGATCACACTGGTCACAAAAGCGTCGATGATTCAGTCCCGAATCGCTTTTGGGACATTGATCGGGCCGATGAAGCCGTTAGGCAAGGGCTCACTTTTTGAGCGCATCCAAGACCAATCGTACCACGCTAGAATTTCGCCTAACCCTCTGTCCAAATCGACACCTGTATTGGATAATAGTCAGTCTCGATATCAGCACTGAGGACAGCACAATGCGCGCAACGATCATAAAACTGCACTTATTTGTAGCGGCATTTTTTGCGCCCATCTTATTAATGGTCGCAGTATCGGGCGGGCTTTATCTGATTGGCAGCAAAGGTAACACCGAGCGCATCACCCTCAAGGTGCCGGAAACGGTTGTCTTCGATGATGACGCTGCCGATCTCGAGGCCGAAGTCTCATCTCTGCTGAAGCAATTGGGCCAACCTGCTGACTTCGAATATTTGAAAACCAGCGGCAAGACGCTTATCACTCGCCCCACCTCTCGCACCGGTTTTGAGATTTCGCACACTGAAAATGGGCTTTCAGTCGTCGAGGTCCGACCGGACTGGATTAAAACCATCGTTGAACTGCACAAGGGACACGGCCCAACGCTGTTCAAAACCTTTCAGAAAGTGATGGCCGTTGGTCTTTTATTCATTGTCCTGTCTGGCCTATGGTTAGGCTTAACCGCCAAGGGACTCCGCAAGAGCACCCTTTTAACCAGTGCTGCAGGCGCTGTGATCTTCTTACTCTTGGCCCTGAGTTAAAAAGCGCTTCGCGCAAACTCTACAACCATCAGAATCCAGTTCGCGACAAACATCCACCATAGCCTGAGCGCGGAGAAGGGCAGCAAGCCCATGCACTCGCACCCATTCCAAGCGAACCAACCACACGGCGCATCCAACACGGCAGGGTCTGAGCCTATCGACCAGGCATCGCAACTTCTTTAGCTTCGTAAAAAGCAGCCGACACCGACTTCGGCGGATGAGCAGCCATCGCGGCCTGAAAAGCAGCCATGTGGGGCTGCCCAAAGTGCTCCATTAAAGCCGCCATTGATTCCCACTTCTCAGTGATTCGGATGACTTCAGGATTATTGATTTCGACCGAGAAAGTGTAATCGTGACAACCCGCCTCTAATCGGCTCGCTGTTTCCATCTCGGCAATCGCAGCAGTCATATTGGCAATATTCTCGGCCGTTGTTTCAATCACAGCGTTCACTACAATCATCACAGTTCCTTTTGGTTACTTTTCTTTTGGATCTAGCACATCTTTTAACTCGGGCCCAAATCATAGAGGAGCAACTCAGCGCCGACTTATTTAAAGACCAAAGGCACCGCATCAACTTGGCCTAGATAGTCATCCAACGTGTTGTGGAAATTCCGAATCCTTGCCTCTTGGTAATTGGCGAGGGTTTGTCCAGGCTTCATCGACGCATTCATACCAGCCCATTGCCGGTAAAAGTTTTCGGTATCCTGATCTAAGACTTTGGCTAACGGGAAATCTGGAACCTGGGTGTACGAATCGTTCATCCCTAGGTGAATCGGCTCAGCGGGCAGTGGTCTTGGCGCGCCTTCCGGCACGGGCTGCAACAATAGAACCTCATGGATACAGGTGCCAAGCCCTGTTGGTCGAAAGCGGTAAATCAATGGGATCTGAATGCCGGGGAAAAAACAGGCATTGGGGAATAAATGATATTCGATGGAGTCCAACATAATGCTGGTGCTAACAGCACTGAGATCGGTTTTAAAGCGCTGCCCGAGCGCTGCCCGTTGATGCTGAGCATGCTGCTCACGAGCGGTCGTACCCTCGGGTAGTTCATCTGCGTAACCCAAGAGTCGGTAGATCTCGGTCTCGGATTGCGTCTCGTTCGGATTGCCTGTTGCTACCGTTTGTAAAAATCGGGTCACGGTTGGGCCAAATACATCGTACTGAGTATTGGCCCAGCTCGCAGTATGAATCACCTCGGGATGGGTTCCCAAAACATGAAAAGCCTCTAAAAAGCCTTCCATACACATTTTCCAGTTACCGGGTAATGTCTTGACGGTATGCACCGCGACAAATCGATCCTCAAGCCCCCAGTCCTTGAAATGCTCAGGGAGCACGCCAAGGTCGGCCTTGAGTGGCTCACAGGCCTTGTCAAAATTAATAAACACAAAGCCCGCCCAGGTCTCGCAGGGTATTTCATCAAGTCCAAATTCCGCATCCTCGATATGCGGAAAGTCCCAACGGCAGGGAATCTCTCGTAATGAGCCATCCAAATGCCAGACCATGCCATGAAAGGGACATCGAATAAATTGCTTACCCTGCCCACAACTGCCCGCGTCGGTTAATGCCATACCGCGATGCGGGCAGGCATTCACAAATGCCCGAATTTGATCATCTTCACCTCGAATCACCAGCGCGCTGTAGGGCCCCACATCATAAGTATAAAAATCACCTGATTTTCGGATGTGCTCTTCTCGGCAGGCCCATTGCCAGACTTTTGGCCACAGATGCTGCATTTCTAGATCGTAAAACTGCTGGTGGGTATAGCGCGCAAACGGTAGATCCTCATCGCCTAAAAAAGCATCGCTCGAAGTCAAAAGCGCGGGGTCTTGTGCGTTTGACGGCTCGGATTGCAGCAAGTCTTGGGTGGAAGGACCTGGGGCTCTGGCTTGTCCCGGTGCCAGGGTTAGATCTGGTTGCGCAGTCAGCGCCTTCATCATGTCTTTCATGGCCATTCACCTTCTAACGTTTGCTCGGGGCCGACGCTCAACGCGCAGCCTCATGATGGCTTGATTTTGCCCAGGAAACTTTATCTGGTGCAAGGGATGCTCGGCAACGATCTGCAGTATTCACCTTACGCTCGCGCGCTCTAACCAGCCTGCATCGCGTAAAGCTTTTCCTCTCGAACCACAACTGTAGGCGGCGCCGGCAATTTACAGGCGTGTCCAGACAAGCAATGACCAGAGCGAACATCAAACTGATAGCCGTGCCAAGGACAGGTTATGGTGCCATCGATGAGCGCTTTGTCGACAAAACTCCCCAGTTGATGTGGACAGGTGAGACTGTAAACAATGAACTCACCCCGGTCTTTGACCAATCGCCACCGCTGGTCGTTAAAGTCAAAATCAAACGGAAGCTGAGGCAGAACCGCTTCAACTGGGCCAAGATCAAGGGCCTCCGAAACCAAAGGCGTTTTCGCCGCTTTTTGATCCAGTGCAGCTTGACGACCGAGCATCATCGCCTCGTCCTCATCATACAAACCTTGATACAACTTCTGATAGCCCGCGCCCACCCGCGCTTTTTGATCAAGCGGTACCCCCGGCACAAAAAAATCAGCTTGTATTGCGATATCTCTTGAACCGTACTCAAACACATGGGTCCAGATTTCACTGCCAGCGCCAGGCCCCTCCAGCGTGCTGGAAATCCAGCGCCGGTGAGCGCGATCGAGGCGCAACTCTATAATAAAAGCCTCTGCCTGCTCAGCGTTTTTTGCTGAGACTAACCCCGCGCGCCAACCCCAATTGCCCGCCTCAATCAACTCGATACTCGCAAACGAACGCTGATGCAAAAACGGTAAATGCGCCCAATCCAGGGCATTTTCATACATTCGATCCAGCGAGACCGGCATCCTTCGTTGGTAACTTCCCACCCACAGCGCTGATGCTGATAAAACGCCCACCCCCATTTGCCCTCTCCTGATCACGGAAACTAAGGGGTGCTCTATGACCAACCTTAATCCCGACTTCAAACTGAATAAAATATATGCAAGACACCCCGATTAAAGCCTTCACAGGCCTCACAGCCTACCGACCTTTAATGCATCCTGCAGACACCGCTTTCATTGGCGCAAAGCAAACAGCGCGGTTAAGTCCGTTCTCTGAACTCGGCCCCGAAATTCAAGCCGCCCCTGCTATAGGAGGCCGCGAGTGCATCGCATTACCGCTTGGTTAATCGAAACAAGTAGGTTTCCTGTACACTTTCATTGCGGGGACGATTACCGTATTTCGATTCCCAAGCCTGCGCAAATTGCTCGAACTGACTCGGATCAGTGACACGCTCTGCCTTCAACGCGTACACAAAGCGCTCAGACTGAAGTCTAACCAAGGCGTTACCTTGGATATGTTCAACCCAGTTAGCATAAGTATCGCCGGCAAATACATGCAGATCATCATCAACCAAAACAGTCCAAAGATTGACCGAGTAAGGCGCCTCGCCCTGCGTTTCCAACTGAATGATGTCATCTGTCGCGACATCCACCCAACTTATTGGCGCAGCCGCCGGCTCCCCAGTCAAAGCCCCGCCCGACAACGGCAGATGATCCCCGCAGGCCATTAAGCCGAGGAGCAAGTAACCACTTAAACTTGCTTTAACAATAAACGTGAACACTTAAGACCTCCTACACCTCAAACCCTGGACCCTTACAGTGGACTTGGCCATCAGTCAGGCTGAACCGCAAAACCAATGTCATCTCTTTTGTATCGTGTGCCAATCGCGCTGCCACCCTGGGCTAGGACGCGCGTTTCGACTGCTCGCTCACCACGCGCCAACTTTAGGCAGCCCCTGGATTTGATCCGTTTGGTGTCACGACTCGGTATTCTTGCCAATCCGCGACAGACGCACTTTGATTCAAATCACTCTGGCCAGGAACACAAACCTTCTCTTGGCCGACCAATCCTAACAATCTGACGCTCGGCATCGGTCAGCCCCTTTTTAGGCTGCTGCCGAACCCTTACTGTCATCTGTTCGTCGAACCAATTTGCCTGGTAACGCCCCCGTATGCTCACCTTGCTCGAAAATCACTTCACCGGCTTTAATCGTCCAATCATAGCCTTTTGCACGCTGCACCAACCGACGTCCCCCGGCAGGCAGGTCAAACACGGCTTCGGGTCGGAATAACCGTAGTTGCTCGAAATCGATGATATTCAAATCGGCAATCATACCCCCTTGAATCCGACCCCGATCAAACAGACCAAAGGCTTCAGCGGTGCTCGACGTCAGCGATCGCACAATAAACTCAAGGCTCAGTTGATCACCGCGCGTTCGATCGCGGCCCCAATGGGTCATGATAAACGTTGGCATGCCCGCATCCGCAATCACACCGCAATGCGCGCCACCATCGCTCAAACCAAACAGCACATTGGGGTGCTCAAGTAACTTCTTTTGCGCATCGAGCGAGTAGTTTTGGTATCCGCCTAAAGGCTGGTAAAACAATTCTTGGCCGCCATTCGCAACCAGCAGGTCATACATCACGGACAAAGAAGACTCGCCCCGGGCCTTTGCAATCCCCGCAATGCTCTCATCATAGCTCGGCTCATAATTGGGCTCGTCCCCTAACGGGAACACCATCGCCATCAAATTATCCAAATCCTGCATGGGACCTGACTGAATCACTGACGTCTCTGACAACAATCGCGCCTTCATATCCGGGGCCTGCAATTTGGTCACAAGCGCATCATGTTCAAGGCCGGCCAACTCCGCACGCCAGGTCGGATGCCCCACAAAAGCATGGAAACTCGATTGCAACCCATGCAGAACACCCGTCGGACGCCCGGCAGCCTGAGGTCTAATTTCATGGCCTTCAAGCCTTGCCTGTTCCGCAAGGTTGTACATCTTATTGTTCTGATAGGCCGGCGCCGTGGTCGCGATCAACGTGACGCCGAGACCGGTTTGCGCTTGAAAATCCTTCACCCAGGCCCATTCGTCATCGTCGCCTAAATGATCCGATACCAATTCAAACACCGCGTTGGGCAACCCCTTCATACCGAGACCAAGCGCAAGCATTTCGTCTCGGCCTGAAAAGGTTCCCGGCATATAGTCGCCGTGGATATCTTTGTGCAGTAGCGTCTTGGAACTTGAAAAGCCCAGTGCACCCGCCGCGACACCCTCTCGAACAAGGGCCGCCATTTGTTCGACCTCGTCCGCTGTTGGCGCATAGTCCGTGTTACAGCGCTCGCCCATGACATACGCCCGAATCGCGCCATGGGGTACTTGGGTTGCCACATCGATCGCTCTCGGAAACCGTTCAAGGGCATCTAAATATTCCGGAAAGCTTTCCCACTCCCAGTTAATGCCTTCGGACAAAGCTGCACCGGGAATGTCCTCAACGCCTTCCATGAGTTCTATTAAAAAGTTCCGATCCTGCGGCTTAACCGGCGCAAAGCCTACGCCACAGTTACCCATCACAACCGTTGTCACGCCGTGCCAACTAGAGGGTGCCAGCACCGGATCCCAAGTTGCCTGGCCGTCATAGTGCGTATGGATATCGACCCAACCGGGCGTTACCAATTTACCGGTTGCATCAATCTCCCGAAGCCCGGTTTCTTCGATTTTGCCCACCTTCTTGATCCGCCCATCCTGCACCGCAACATCCGCGACGAATCGTGCGTCTCCGGAGCCATCGATGATCGTGCCATTTCTAATAATGAGGTCGTACATGAGCGGTCCTTAATATGCCTGAGCCTCTAAAGTATCAGGTTTCCAACGGCGATGTCATGAGTTAAACAAGCGCCATTCAGCGCGGTGATGATGCCTCGAATGCGCCAAAGACTTCCAAAGCATGCCCAGCACTACACACCACAAACGCAGCGATTTAACCGATGTTCGATTAGGCCGAATCAACTCATGCTCAATGACATTGCTGCCAGCGAAAAAAAACAGCCTAAGGGATGCTTTTTTTGATCCCAGACACCTTAACCGGTTATTTGCCACCACCCGAGCCTATTGCGTGATCTAATTCAGACTGAACCGCTTGCATCTGAATCATCGACCCTAGGGCTTCCCATTGCGCAAGGGTTCGGCATGTCTCTTTCGAGCGAACACCAGAATAATCTCTCAACGGGATTCGAGCACAGCATTTCCAATCATTGTTAACCTTCGCAGCAAAACGGACTGCGTCTTTGTCAGCGACAGCTGAAAGCGACCCGATCGATAGCATTCGAGACACAGTCATAACCATTCCTTTAAGTTTTATATCAATTCCTTTTGATCATTACGTTTTAAAAAAACAACGACTCGTCCCTGAGTCTTTCGTCTAAGCGTCTTGGGTTGGGTTGGGTTCGGTTGGGTTGGGTTGGGTTGGGTTGGGTCAGTGCAGCGACCGGCACCCTCGCTTAGTCAACGGCATTTAATACGAACTTGATGCCAACTTTTGAAAACGGGCAGCGCCGTCTAGAAAGGCAAAACAACCTCACTCTGGGGAATAGAACGTGAAACTTCGGGCTTTCCTTCTGCGGCTCTAGCGCACAGACCGACTGGCGCGCACGCAATTTAGCCACTTTTAAACCAATCGACGTGATCCTTGATTGCTTGATGACTAAATCATGGTCGCGTTCATCAATCATTTGGCAGATAACGCTTTAGCAGCCATAATTATCAGCTCAGAACACGTTAAGCGCTTAAAGCGCGCCATGAGATCGACCTCGCTCAACGAAAGATCGCAGTCGTGCCCCACACAAAAGAGTGTTTTAGCTTCATGACAACTCAGACCATTAGGCCCCTCCCTTGAATCAAAAATTTTGGCACCGCCTTGGTTTCTTCTTCGCGCTGCTTTCAGGTTTGAGCGCACACGCCCAAGACGGCGATCAATTTGTATTTCGACTGTATGGGGCTGTACTGGGTGATGTGACCTTCTTCAACACAAGTCCAGGGGCCTCATCAGACCCAGCCTTATCGACCCTTCAAGTGGCGCCAGGTCAGCGCAATGCCTTATGGGCGTCGGGCCAAACCCGGGGCATGGTGCATTGGTTCAAGCGCTATAAGGCAACCTTTCGATCGGATAAGCAGCCTGAAGGCATTCAGTCCTACCGGGTCATTGCAGTCGATGCCGGCATTGCGGAACGCCGTTACATCCAATTCCCGCTTGCACAGGGCGGCATTCCAACCGTCATCGAATTCTCAGACCGCACTCAAGCGCAGCCACTTCTGATCGACCCAACGCTCGATCGGGATCGAATCGATCCCCTCTCAGTGCTCCAAAACTTGATCATTCAACTCAATCAAGAAGAGACCTGCGACGCGGTCTATCGCGTTTACGATGGTAAACGGCGCTACACGGTATCCATCCAAAAGACATCAATCGGTCAACCACTCAATGAAGCGCTCGTTGATGAGACTCCGCTAACAGCGCAAAAACCACCCCGCATGATCCAATGCCAGGTCTCACTGCAAACGGCCACAAGCAATCAGTCCCGCGTCACACACTCAGGAAGACCCAAAACGGCAACCGACGCACTCAGCACTGACGCCGATCAACCGGCCGGTTTCTGGCCCTTCAAGCAGCACGAACAAACTATGACCATTGACTTCAAAAAACAGGCTGGGCGCTATCGTTTTGCCGGCTTCGATATCAACAGCCCTTTCGGCAAGATCAAGGGTCGACCCGCGTCTTGATTCAACCGGTTAAACAAGATCAATCAACTTCACGATTTCCATACATGCCGGGGCAATTAGGAATATCACAAAACGAGATGGATCAACCAGCAACAATCTGACGCGCACTTCTATGGCATCAGGCGTCGCTCAAAACCTAGGCCTTTCTCAGAAAAGCGCCCCTGACCGAATCCTTCCGACTTCAAAACCGCAGTAACCGAACACTTTATCCATCGCTTTATAGAGGTGACACTCGTGACAGCGCGTTCTACTATTGAGACCAACGGTCGAACCGCATAATCGTTGAGACCGGCTTTCTAGTGACCGGTCCAAATCGCCCTGAGGGATACCCAACCGGAATCATGCACAAA